>JADMIO010796457.1_pt1 | contig 112739 bp, 98 predicted proteins | sample 8958161 | NCBI WGS metagenome assembly JADMIO01 (sample SAMN16585339, study PRJNA669376) | soil metagenome | isolation source: Crop rotation soil | place: USA: Cullars Rotation, Alabama | collected 2011
CTTTCCCGTAAACTTCACATCCCGACCACATACAGGCAAAGTAATGGCATTACCGCGAGCCATTACTCCTACGCGCGCAATTAACGAATCCACCATCGGGGCAGCTGGTGTCGATAACGAAGTATCTTCAACCGGTTGAGTATTGAGCGTATGTTTTGGAATAACAGGCGCACGCTTCATTATCTAATCTCCCAGCGTGGTTTAATCAGACGATCGAAAATTTCATTGCAGACAGGTTCCCAAATAGAAAGAGCATTTCTCCAGGCACCAGTTGAAGAGCGTTGATCAATGGCCTGTTCAAAAACAGTTCTCATCCGGATCTGACCTTTACCAACTTCATCCGTTTCACGTACAACATTTTTTAGAACCATGCTTCCCCAGGCATCCCGAATTTGCTCCTCCATCCACGGGGACTGAGAGCCATTACTATTGCTGTATTTGGTAAGCAAAATACGTACATCAGGCTCGAACCCTTTAAGATCAACGTTCTTGAGCAGATCACGAAGCATATCGAAAAACTGCAGTGCGGAGGTGTAGTCAAACAACTCAGCAGGCGTGGGAACAATCAGCACATCAGCAGCACATACGACATTAATCGTGCCGATACCCAGGTTAGGCGCGCTGTCAATAACTATGACATCATAGTCATGAGCAACAGTTTCAATGGCCAGTCGGAGCATCAGGTGTGGATCGGTGGGCAGTTTACCTTCATCAAATTTGCCCATTAACTCAGTTTCAATACGGTGCAGAGCCAGACAGGAAGGAATAATGTCAAGCCCCGGCCAGCAAGTGGGCTTTATTGCATAAGTGACATCGTCCTTTTCCCCAAGATAGAAAGGCAGGAGAGTGTCTTCTGCATGAATATGAAGATCTGGTACCCATCCGTGATACATTGAGGCTGTTCCCTGGGGGTCGTTACCTTCCACGAGCAAAACACGTAGCCCCTTCAGAGCCAGATCCTGAGCAAGATGAACAGAAACTGAGGTTTTGTAAACGCCTCCTTTATGGGCAGCAACCCCGATCACCGGTGGAAATACGTCTTCAGCACGTCGCAATCGCGTACCAAACACATCACGCATATGATTAATTTGTTCAATTGTATAACCAACACGTTGCTCAACCCGTCCTCGAATTTCCATATCCGGGTGCGGTAGTCGCCCTGCTTTCTCGGCATCTCTGATAGCCTGAGAAGAAACCCCAACTAAATCCGCTGCTTCACCTATTCTCCAGCGCCGGGTTATTTTCCTCGCTTCCGGGCTGTCATCATTAAACTGTGCAATGGCGATAGCCTTCGTCATTTCATGACCAGCGTTTATGCACTGGTTAAGTGTTTCCATGAGTTTCATTCTGAACATCCTTTAATCATTGCTTTGCGTTTTTTTATTAAATCTTGCAATTTACTGCAAAGCAACAACAAAATCGCAAAGTCATCAAAAAACCGCAAAGTTGTTTAAAATAAGAGCAACACTACAAAAGGAGATAAGAAGAGCACATACCTCAGTCACTTATTATCACTAGCGCTCGCCGCAGCCGTGTAACCGAGCATAGCGAGCGAACTGGCGAGGAAGCAAAGAAGAACTGTTCTGTCAGATAGCTCTTACGCTCAGCGCAAGAAGAAATATCCACCGTGGGAAAAACTCCAGGTAGAGGTACACACGCGGATAGCCAATTCAGAGTAATAAACTGTGATAATCAACCCTCATCAATGATGACGAACTAACCCCCGATATCAAGTCACATGACGAAGGGAAAGAGAAGGAAATCAACTGTGACAAACTGCCCTCAAATTTGGCTTCCTTAAAAATTACAGTTCAAAAAGTATGAGAAAATCCATGCAGGCTGAAGGAAACAGCAAAACTGTGACAAATTACCCTCAGTAGGTCAGAACAAATGTGACGAACCACCCTCAAATCTGTGACAGATAACCCTCAGACTATCCTGTCGTCATGGAAGTGATATCGCGGAAGGAAAATACGATATGAGTCGTCTGGCGGCCTTTCTTTTTCTCAATGTATGAGAGGCGCATTGGAGTTCTGCTGTTGATCTCATTAACACAGACCTGCAGGAAGCGGCGGCGGAAGTCAGGCATACGCTGGTAACTTTGAGGCAGCTGGTAACGCTCTATGATCCAGTCGATTTTCAGAGAGACGATGCCTGAGCCATCCGGCTTACGATACTGACACAGGGATTCGTATAAACGCATGGCATACGGATTGGTGATTTCTTTTGTTTCACTAAGCCGAAACTGCGTAAACCGGTTCTGTAACCCGATAAAGAAGGGAATGAGATATGGGTTGATATGTACACTGTAAAGCCCTCTGGATGGACTGTGCGCACGTTTGATAAACCAAGGAAAAGATTCATAGCCTTTTTCATCGCCGGCATCCTCTTCAGGGCGATAAAAAACCACTTCCTTCCCCGCGAAACTCTTCAATGCCTGCCGTATATCCTTACTGGCTTCCGCAGAGGTCAATCCGAATATTTCAGCATATTTAGCAACATGGATCTCGCAGATACCGTCATGTTCCTGTAGGGTGCCATCAGATTTTCTGATCTGGTCAACGAACAGATACAGCATACGTTTTTGATCCCGGGAGAGACTATATGCCGCCTCAGTGAGGTCGTTTGACTGGACGATTCGCGGGCTATTTTTACGTTTCTTGTGATTGATAACCGCTGTTTCCGCCATGACAGATCCATGTGAAGTGTGACAAGTTTTTAGATTGTCACACTAAATAAAAAAGAGTCAATAAGCAGGGATAACTTTGTGAAAAAACAGCTTCTTCTGAGGGCAATTTGTCACAGGGTTAAGGGCAATTTGTCACAGACAGGACTGTCATTTGAGGGTGATTTGTCACACTGAAAGGGCAATTTGTCACAACACCTTCTCTAGAACCAGCATGGATAAAGGCCTACAAGGCGCTCTAAAAAAGAAGATCTAAAAACTATAAAAAAAATAATTATAAAAATATCCCCGTGGATAAGTGGATAACCCCAAGGGAAGTTTTTTCAGGCATCGTGTGTAAGCAGAATATATAAGTGCTGTTCCCTGGTGCTTCCTCGCTCACTCGACCGGGAGGGTTCGAGAAGGGGGGGCACCCCCCTTCGGCGTGCGCGGTCACGCGCACAGGGCGCAGCCCTGGTTAAAAACAAGGTTTATAAATATTGGTTTAAAAGCAGGTTAAAAGACAGGTTAGCGGTGGCCGAAAAACGGGCGGAAACCCTTGCAAATGCTGGATTTTCTGCCTGTGGACAGCCCCTCAAATGTCAATAGGTGCGCCCCTCATCTGTCAGCACTCTGCCCCTCAAGTGTCAAGGATCGCGCCCCTCATCTGTCAGTAGTCGCGCCCCTCAAGTGTCAATACCGCAGGGCACTTATCCCCAGGCTTGTCCACATCATCTGTGGGAAACTCGCGTAAAATCAGGCGTTTTCGCCGATTTGCGAGGCTGGCCAGCTCCACGTCGCCGGCCGAAATCGAGCCTGCCCCTCATCTGTCAACGCCGCGCCGGGTGAGTCGGCCCCTCAAGTGTCAACGTCCGCCCCTCATCTGTCAGTGAGGGCCAAGTTTTCCGCGAGGTATCCACAACGCCGGCGGCCGGCCGCGGTGTCTCGCACACGGCTTCGACGGCGTTTCTGGCGCGTTTGCAGGGCCATAGACGGCCGCCAGCCCAGCGGCGAGGGCAACCAGCCGAGGGCTTCGCCCTGTCGCTCGACTGCGGCGAGCACTACTGGCTGTAAAAGGACAGACCACATCATGGTTCTGTGTTCATTAGGTTGTTCTGTCCATTGCTGACATAATCCGCTCCACTTCAACGTAACACCGCACGAAGATTTCTATTGTTCCTGAAGGCATATTCAAATCGTTTTCGTTACCGCTTGCAGGCATCATGACAGAACACTACTTCCTATAAACGCTACACAGGCTCCTGAGATTAATAATGCGGATCTCTACGATAATGGGAGATTTTCCCGACTGTTTCGTTCGCTTCTCAGTGGATAACAGCCAGCTTCTCTGTTTAACAGACAAAAACAGCATATCCACTCAGTTCCACATTTCCATATAAAGGCCAAGGCATTTATTCTCAGGATAATTGTTTCAGCATCGCAACCGCATCAGACTCCGGCATCGCAAACTGCACCCGGTGCCGGGCAGCCACATCCAGCGCAAAAACCTTCGTGTAGACTTCCGTTGAACTGATGGACTTATGTCCCATCAGGCTTTGCAGAACTTTCAGCGGTATACCGGCATACAGCATGTGCATCGCATAGGAATGGCGGAACGTATGTGGTGTGACCGGAACAGAGAACGTCACACCGTCAGCAGCAGCGGCGGCAACCGCCTCCCCAATCCAGGTCCTGACCGTTCTGTCCGTCACTTCCCAGATCCGCGCTTTCTCTGTCCTTCCTGTGCGACGGTTACGCCGCTCCATGAGCTTATCGGGTCCACTCGCGAACGCAGAAAGGCCCACCCGAAGGTGAGCCAGTGTGATTACATTTGCGGCCTAACTGTGGCCAGTCCAGTTACGCTGGAGTCACTAGTATTTAGGTGACACTATAGAAGCGGCCGCGACAACTTGTCCACGTGGAATTCTAAGCTTAGGATCCCAATGTGCTGGAAAGGAGCTCAATACCGCCAATACGCCCGACGTGTTTTTCACCATGGAAGATTGGTACGCCAGCGCACGTAACGAGATCGTCGCGAAGTTCGGGCCCAACGCCACGCTGACCGCGGGCACCGATTTTCAATGGGACCAGGATCGCTTAGGCACGCGGTTGCCGGACATTGGCCTGGCTGTCCCGAAGCTGCCGTCGTTTCCGGGGCCCGGACAAAAAGACGCGGTGCTGCAAGACTACAAGCTCAACCAAGGCATCATGGAGTGGGGCTTTTATGGTGAGCTGGAGCTGAAGTTCGGCAAGTTGAGGGTCATCCCCGGCTTACGCGGGGAGGAGATCATGTACGCAGGCCGCATGCGCCAAGCGCTGATGCCGCGACTGACCGCGCGCTACAAGATAACCGACGACCTGGAAGTGAAGGCCGCGACCGGCTTGTTTCAAAAGCGGCCGGAGAAGTTGAACATCTTGGAGCAGTTCGGCAACCCCGACCTCGAGCTGCAGTCTGCGTTTCAAAGCACGATCGGCCTAGAATGGCAGATCACACCCGCGCTGTCGTTGGAAACCAGCGGATTCTTCAACTACATCTGGAACGAAGCCGCGAGCACCAATCGGTACACCATCACTTCCGACCTGCAGGTAAAACCACTGCTGTACGACAACCGGCAAATCGGCCGAGTCTACGGTGGTGAGCTGCTGCTGCGGCACAAGCCGTACAAGAATTTCTTCGGCTGGATCGCCTACACGCTGTCGCGCAGCGAGCGGAACACCGGCGCCGATTGGTTCTTGTTCAATTTCGATCAGACGCACATCTTCATCGCCGTGGCCAGCTACATTCTGCCGTATGGTTTCCAGGTGGGCGCACGTTTCCGCGTCGTCTCCGGTAACCCAACGACACCGGTTGCGGGTTCGACTTACGATACCGACACTGGCAGTTATCGCCGCGTCAACGCAGAATTTCGCAGCGGGCGTCTGCCGACGTTTCATCAATTGGATCTGCGGGTCGACAAGTCGTTCGTGTTCAACCTGTTCACCTTGACGGTCTATGTCGACGTGCAGAACGTCTACAATCACGGCAACGCCGAGTTCTCTCAGTTCTCGTATGACTTCACGAAGCAGCAGTTCTTCACCGGCTTGCCGATTCTGCCCGTTTTGGGTCTGCAGGGAGAGTGGTGATGCGGGCACTCCTCCTGTTGTTGGCTGCATGCTCGGGACCGCCGTTGCCTGAGCCGTTTGTCGTCAGCGACCTGCGCGTGATTTCGATGGTCGCCGATCCGCCCGAAGTGCGGCCGGGCGAAACGACGCACGTGACTGCCTACCTGTTCGATCCGGACAGCGATGCACGCGCGGTGCACGCGAAGTTTTACCAATGCGACGAGCGGGCGGCCAGCGAGGGAACCACTGATTGCATGTTGAGCGGCGCGCCGTTCACCGTCCTTGCCGAGGTGGATGCAACGCGCGCGGCGACCGATCTGTGGGTTGCCGAGTACGACTTTACGCCGGCACCGGATACACTCAGTGACAAGGGTGCCGTGCAACAACGATACGGCTTTCAGGAGATTGTCATCGTGCGTGGCGACAACGGTCTGCGCTTTATCGACGGCTTCAAGCGTGTGACGGTGAAGCCGGCGCAAACGCAGCTGTTCAACAAGAATCCGATCTTGCAAGGCTTTATCATGCAGCTGAGCGGATCGTCTTTGGGTGATGATCTCAGCAACGATGCCGTGCTGCGACGCACCGCGTACACCCTGGTTCCGCAGTTCGACCCCGGCAGCGTCGAGACGTACACCATTATCGACTTCACCGGGCAGCCGCAGACGCTGACCGAGGAGATGTCTTTTTCCTGGTCGTGCTCGCCGGATTGCGTGGTGAGCCAACGGATCAGCTACAGCAATGACATCGTGACGGTCACGACGCCGAAGGACGGCGCGGAAAGCGGACGTTTCACCGTTCAGCTGGTCATGCGTGACGGCCGCGGGGGTGAAGCGGTGCACGTTCGCACCTTCGCTCTGGTTCCACAGGCACGGGTGTACTGATGGTCGGCATGCTGAAGAAGCTGATGACAGACGGCTTTTCGGCCAAAGACATCGAGCGTCTGCGTCTCAACCTGGACAAGGCGGCCGAGAAGTTGGCGTTGGCCGAAGAGGTCGACGGTTTCCTGCAGCGTGCGGCGGTGACCTTGCTTCCACCTCAACGTGCCGCGCTGTGGTTTCAGGTGGCCGAGGCGTATCGCGAAGGAGGCGATGCGCCGTCGGCAATGACCACGCTACGCCGAGCATTGGATGAAGACTCGACGCACACGGATGCGGCAAAGGAGCTGATCGCCTTAGCGGAGGCGAACAACGCCAACGCCGAATTGGTGAAGGCGCTGCAGGTGCGCGCGCAGCAATTGCGGCGCTCGGAGTCCGATGCGCAACGTGTCGAGTTGCATCGTCGTGCCGCCGGGCTGCTTGCGCGTGAGCTGGACGATGTGCGGAGCGCGTTCTTCGAGTCGCTGCGTGCGTTGCGTGCGCTTCCAATGGACGACGACGTGTTCGAAGAAACGTTGGACTATGCCAACCGCAGCGACAGCGCGTCAGATCTGGCAGCCATCGAGGAAGATTTGTACGCGCGCGCCCCGGATGACAGCGTGAAGCGCCTGCACTTGCAGCGCTTGGCCGTCATCTACGAACGATCGTTAATGGATGTCACCAAATCAGCGGACACACGCGCCCGCATGGCGGTGTTGCACGCGCCATCGCCGATTCCCGCAGCCAGCGCCGAGGAAGTGGCGCGTGCCATTATCGACCTTGACGAGCTTCGCCGGACGGAAGCACGGCTGCGCCGAGAGCGCCGGTATTCGGAGTTGGTACAGGCCTACGCACAGCACGAGATTGGATTGCCGCCGGACGCAGTCGAGGAACGCTCTGACGTCGCGCTGATGGCGGCGATGGTGGTGGGTGAGGAGCTGGGCGAAGCGGAGCGCGCGTTACAGTTGTGCGATCGCGCGTTGCAGCACGACCCTCGTTCGGACGGCGCGCATCGTTTCTTCGTCGATCTCTGCTTGCGTGAGCAGTGGTTTGCGCGCGCAGCCAAAGCCTGCGAACGCTGGGGCAGCGAACGCCAATCGCTGGAAGCTTGGCTGAAAGCGGGCGATTTGTTCTTGTCACAGCTGAACGATCTCCCGCGTGCCGAACACGCCCTAGCAAGCGCGCGCGCCATCGACTCGTCGCACGCTGGTGTCGTTGCGCTTGCGTATGGGCTGCAAGCGACGCGGGCATCGCCTGCTCAGTGACCTGCCGCTTCTACTCGATAACCTTCATCAAATAGGTCTGCTTCTTCCCTTCGACGTTGACCACCTCGATACGTCGAGCGCGGGTGTCGATGTCGATCCAAGGGTTCTTCGGCACGTGCCCATCGACCAGAATACTCCGCTGCCCGAGGTCCTTGGGCTTGATGCGAACATGACCTGCCTTGTTGGCGTAGTTGAAGGTCAAGCTCTGCTCGTCGGAGTCGCTGCCCATGCGCAGATCGCCGGTTGCTTTGGTGACTTCCACGCGCAGCCCGCTGGCCGTGCCCATGGGTGTGCCGTCCAGCGTGGCGTTTTGCGAGGGCGCGGCGGTGACGATCATTGTCTTGGATGAATGGACGTTCGCGTCGGTGTCTTCTTCTTGCACCGGATCGTCCTTGTCGCCTTTCTTCTTCTTGCTGCGCTTTGCAGACTTTTCCTTTTCCACCACGCCGGTTTTGCCCGTGGGTGCAGCAGCGACTCGCGGAGAGAGTGTGGGCGCCAGGCGGTTGTCTTTTCCTTCTTCCACCACCGCCTCAAACTCCATACTAATGTAGCCCTGAGCTTCGATGCGCACCTGATGCTTGCCCGGTGTGATCGGCTTTTGCGTGTGCGGCGTCTTGTTGGACACACGCTGCCCGTCGATATCGATGCTGCCCGGCAAATTGGGACCGATGGCGGGGATCGTGTCGACAGTCAGCGCCGTCCGTTCGTCCACCGGTTGTGCCTTGAAGAAGCCACGCACATCGCCCGCCTTGTCACAGGCGAAAAGGCCGCACAGAAAGAACATCGCCCAGTGTGACGGCGAGGTGGCCCTGAATATCCGTGCGGAAGACAGCGATGCCCGCTGCATGCAAGCGTTCTAGCACCTCGGCATGGGGATGGCCAAAATGATTGTGCTTGCCGCATGAGATCAACGCGATGCGAGGGCGTACTTTCGCCAGAAATCGCTCACCGGTCGATGTATGACTTCCATGATGTCCAATTTTTAACACATCGGAAGCAACGTCGTCCAACTCGTCTTCGGCCAACGCCTCTGCGTCGCCAGTCAAGAGCAGCGTGTGTGCCTTGTGGCGGAGCTTTAAAACAATCGAGTTGTCGTTTTCGCCGAACTCTTCGAAGTGTTCCCGCAACGATTCAAATGGAAACTCAGGACAGTCGAACGCATCGCGATTGGTGATCGTCCGTCGCACCTGAAAATGCCTCAACACGTCATGCGCTCCGCCGAAATGATCGGGATGCTGATGCGTGATGATCAGGCAATCGATGCGCCGCACGCCGTGCGCAAGTAGAAAAGGCCGCAGGACGCGGCGGCCCGGGTCAACGCGACCTTGCGGATCGCCGCCGGTGTCGATGACTGCAACGTGAAAATTAGCAAACAGCACCATCCCGTCGCCCTGCCCAACGGGAAGGACGTGCAGCTCGGCATCGCTGCTGAAAAACCGCTGCCATGGGAGCGCGTGCAGCAGCACGGCAGCGGCAATGGTGACGGTGAGCTTGGTCCGCCGCACCAGCAGGTAGAGAAGGCCGGCGAAAGGAATTGCGACGTCGATGGCGCCGAACGATGTGACCTGTGCCAGCCAGTCGAGCGCACTGCCTGCCAGGCTTAGCCACTGGGCCAAAAACGGCAGCGGAAGCGACAGCCACAGGAGACCTGGTAAGACAATGCCGAAGCTTGACAGCGGCACCGCAACCCAATTGGTGACCAGGCCAATCCAACTGAACTGTTGGAAGAACGCAATCGACAATGGCCAGCTGGCGATATTGGCAGCCGTCCCCGGCCAGCGCCTGCTGAGCAACATCGCGGCGACGCTGACGAAGGAAAACAGAAACGAGGGCTCGACACTGCTTTCCGGCGCCGCGATCAGGATCAGCCATGCGGAGCTGCCCAACGCCAGCCAACCGCTGGTGCGCTTGACGAGCAACACACAGGCCACCATCAGGGCGCTGCGTACCGCCGGCACTTCAGCGCCAGTCAGCATGACGTAGAACGCAATCGCCGGCAGCGTGCCGGCTTGGGCTAAGGCACGGGCTGGGAGGCGGACGACGAGACGCAAAGCACCGAACAGCACGCGCAGCAGACTGAACACTGCCATGGCGCACGCGCTGACGTGCAGGCCGGACACACTCAACACGTGAGTGAACCCCGCGGCAGCGTAGGCATCGGTTCGGTCCAGCAGCAGCCCTCGTCGATCGCCGAGCACAATGGCGACCGCTGTTGCGCCGGCCCCCTGCGCCACCAGCGCGTCAGCACGTTCCCGCTGCAGGCGCCGCAGCCGTTCGCGCCAGGTGGGCGGTTCGCATGCAACAGGCTCGGCCAACTCCGCGGCTCTGAGGGTCAATAGTCCGGCGATGCCCCGACGCCTTTTGATCGCACGCACGTCCAACCCATCGGCGAAGTCCTTCTCCGGCCAGGCGGTCAGCTCGCCCGCCATCTCGAAGCATTGGCCCGGAAGCGACTTGAATTCCCGCGGAGCGCTGAGCTGGACGACGACGCCCGTGGGCAGCGGATCTCCCGTTTGCATCACCCGCGCGAGCATCCGCTGCCGATCCGGAGTTGGGTCTGCGACCATCCACGGCGCTTCCCGCAACACGGGCTCCGCCGCTGTTTCGACGCGCAGGTGCAGGCGTGCAGGTCCGATATCCTCGTGCAAGATGAAACGGCATGCGGCACGAGAGGCGGCCCATGCTGACCCCAGCCCTAGACATGCAACGCAGAACCACAGCGTTGCCCGTCGATACCACCACAAAACAGCTGCCCCGCACGCGACAAATACGCCCGCGACAAGGTGTCCAAACGTTTCGCCCACGGCTGCGCCCGCTAGAAACGCGACTGCACTCATCACCACAACGGGGGAGAACATGCGTGTGGCAAGACCGGTATTTCCCGTGTTTCGCAAGCACAGCTTACGCGTGCACCGCTAGGAGATTGTTTTGTTTCGCTGCGAAAAGGAAGTGACACGCCTGATTCAACCTGCTAGACCCGCCGCGTTTCTTGCGTCCCTTATCGGCAATGGTGCCGAGCATGACGTAGATAGAGATTTGGAGAATCTAGTGGCTACTAAGTTGTACGTTGGCAATCTTCCCTTTCAAACGACCGAAGACGAGCTCCGCGAAATGTTCGGACGCGTTGGTCAAGTGGCATCGGTGAAAATCATCATCGATCGCGACAGCGGGCGTTCGAAGGGCTTCGGCTTCGTCGAGATGGCCAGCGATGATGAAGCGCATCAAGCAGTCGAGCAGTTGAACGGCGCGTCGCTCAATGGGCGTCGTTTGACGGTCAATGAAGCACGTCCGATGCAGCCGGGCGGCGGTGGCGGCCGTGGCGATCGCGGTGAATTCCGCGGCAATCGTTTCTCACGTTAGCGCATGTCAGCCGCAGGCTGAATGCCAGCGCGGCGCGAATTCATTTCGCGATGCGCGTATAAAATAGTTGGAGCATGGACCGCGCTGGCGGTAATAGTCAGCGCGGGCCATGTTGCTTCTCCTTCCCCTCTTAGTTCTCACTGCACAACCAGCCAGCCAAGCCAGCTCGCAACCTGTTGAGCCCGGCGGATTCTTGTCCGACGCGCCGCTGTTTACCGACAAGGTCGACGTCGCGAAGCTCAAGCGTTACTTGAGTGCAAGGCCAAGCTCGCCGTTGGCCCCACGCGCGCGCTTGCTGATTGGCCTTGAACAACTCCGCGCCGGCGCGTTTGAAGAAGCAGCGCAGTACCTGCAGATTGCGCGCAAAGAATTACCCGAGATCGCCGATGTCGTGACGCGCCGGCTTGCCGACGCTTTCTACGGTGCGGGCAAGTTGGACGCATGCCGCAAAGCGTTGGAGATGATTCTCGACTACTACGCCGAGGACGGCACGGCGTTGTACGAAGACACGCAGACGATGCTGGCGACAGTGTTGTGGAAGCAGGGGCAACGGCAAAAGGCAGCCGATCTCGCCGCGGAGTTGATCGGAGGCACCGCCGACGAGCAACGTTTGGTGAAGTTGCTGATGTTGCAGGCCAGTTGGGAACAACAATTGGGCGACAAGCGCGAAGCGTACTTTGCCTACAAGCGCGTGTGGATTTCGTATCCGCATTTTCCCGAGAGCGAACAGGCGCGCGAACAAGCGACGCTGTTGGCGAAGGCGCTTGGCATCACTGGCGAGTTGACCGTCGAAGAAAAACTGCAGCGCGCGCGCGAGTTGGCGCGACTGGGCCGCGATGAAGATGGTGAATCGCTCATCTTGTCGGTCATCGCCGACAACAAACGAGAGATCACGCCGGAGCGCCGCTCAGGGCTGCTGTTGCGACGCGCATCATCGGCGCTGCGCCGCAAGTACCCCGAGATCGCCGTCGAGCTGTGTACGCAGCTGCTGAAGAGCGCGCACGCACAGAAGAGCAAAGACTTCAGGCACGATGTCTTGCGCGTGTTGGGCAAAGGCTACTCGCAGCTGCAGCGCTATAAGGAAGCGGCAGAGATCCAAAAGACGCTGGCGGCAGAGTCGCGCACACCGAAGCTGAAGAAGGAAGCGGCGCTTCTTTACGCGGTCCTCACCCGCGACTCCGGTGACGTGCGTGAGGCGCAGAAGTTGTTTCAGAAGTTCATCGACGAAAACGGCAACGATCCCAAGGGCAACGATGCGCGCTGGTTTTTGGGCTGGAGCCACTATCGGCTGGGCGAAGCAGAGCCGGCGTTCAAGCAATGGCGCACGGTGTTGGAGAAAGCCTCCAGCAGTCAGCTGGTGCCGCGTATTCAATATTGGATCGCCCGCTGGCGCGACGGACATGGCGACACCGCCGGCGCCCAGCGGCTGTATCAAATCGTGCGCGACGACGATCCTTGGTCCTATTACGGCTGGCTGGCGGATGAACGCCTGGCGATCATCGGCAAAACTGCCAGCGTACCCACTGAGGCCGATCGCAAGCGCGTGTTTGCGGCACCGCCGGTGGCGCCGCTGATGCTGTCGCCGGGTAACCTTCCCAATCATCAAAAGGCCTTCGGCCGCTCGATGTTGTTCTGGCAAGTGGGCTTGGTCGACGAGGCGGCGCGGTCACTGCGCGAAGTGCCGGTGCCCGAGGATCCGGAAGATGCGCTGCTGCTTGCGCAGCTGCATGATCGGTTGGAAGATCACTTTCGTGGCTTCGTGATCGCGAAGACGCGTTTCTCGCGCTTTTTGAAAGAGCCGCTGCCATTGGACGATTCGGCGGGGACCGATCAACGCGCTGTGCTGGAGCTGGCGTATCCACGGGCCTACCGGCGGCACGTCGACGGCGCTGCGCAACGTTTCAACGTCCCCTCGGAGCTGGTCTACGCGGTGATGCGGCAAGAAAGCACCTTCAAACAAGAAGCGCGTTCGTGGGCCGACGCGCAGGGGCTCCTGCAGCTGATTCCGAAAACCGCGCAGCGCATCGCGACCGAGATTGGCGAACCGCCGCCGTCATCTTTTGTCGCCCCGGAAGTGAACATTCGCCTGGGAACGGCGTATTTGTCGCGGCTATTTGGGACATTCGATGGCCACCCAGCACTAGCCGCCGCCGCGTATAACGCCGGGCCGAATTCGGTGGATCAGTGGCTGCTGCGCTTGCGCGAGCTGCCGTTTGATATGTTCGTTGAAGAAATTCCGTTTCGCGAGACGCGCGACTACACGAAAAAGGTGTTGGCGAATTTTGCCGCCTATCGCCGCATTTATCTACAGGCGCGCACGCCGATCCTCGGCATACTAGAACCGTTGCCGACTGCATCTAAGGGTATAATCGATTACTGATGGCTTTGGTGGGGCACTACGCGATCGTAGACAAGCTCGGCGAAGGTGGCACCGCAGTCGTGTATCGCGCGCGTGACAGCCGACAAGGCGACGACGCACCAGTGGTGGTGGTCAAGCGCCTGACCGAGGAAGCCGCCGCCGATCCGGACTTTGTCGATCGCTTCTTGGCCGAGATCGATTTATGCCGCCGCTTCGATCATCCCAACGTCGTCCGCACATTAGACTTCGGCTCGGACGCGGACTCGTATTATGTCGTCTTGGGCTACGTGGACGGTCAGAACCTAGAGTCGACGTTATCGCGGGCGCGCAACAGCGACATCCTGTTTCCGCGTGAGTTCATCCTGTACATTGTGGACGAAGCGCTCAAAGGGCTTGGCTATGCGCATGATGCTACCAGCGCGAAGGGCGAGCGTCTTGGGCTGGTGCACCGCGATGTGTCGCCGCACAACGTCTTTTTGTCCTACGATGGCCAAGTCCTACTGGGCGATTTCGGCGTGGCCTTGCTGCCGGGCTTGGACGATGCTGCGGGGCAGCGTTTGACGATGGGCAAGCTGGGGTACTTGTCGCCCGAGCAGGTGTTTGGCGAGCCGGTCGACCAGCGCAGCGACCTCTTCTCGATGGGCATCGTCTTGGCGGAAGGGCTGACTGGCCAACGGCTGTTTACGCATGCGGCCGGCGAGACAGATCAGGACGTCATGCGCCGGATTGGCGAGGGCGCGCGCCCCGAATTTCCGACGCTGGATCCCGCCTTGCGTTTTATGCTGCACAAGGCGCTGGCGCACGCACCGGACAAGCGTTACCAAACGGTGCAGGAGTTCCGTCACGCGTTGGCGCATTTTCTCAATCCTGAGGTCGGTAATCGCTTGGCTATCGCCGCTGCCTTGCGCTTGTTATTCAAAGCCGAGTTCGTTGGCAGCCGACTCCCTGGCTCGCCCTTAGCGTTTTAGTTGCGCTGCTCAGGCGCGCATGGCTCAAACACATGGCGTGCGCACCGAGACGTTGGCCATCGTCTTTACCGACATCAAGGGCTATACGGCAGCCACTTCGGCGCAGACACATATCCAAAATGCCGCCTTGCTGAAGTCGATGGCTGCGGTGGTCACGCCGGTGGTGAAGGTGTTCGAAGGTCGCATCGTTAAATCCATCGGCGATGCCTACATGATCGTGTTCCGTTCACCTACTGATGCGATGCGCTGCTCTGTGGCGATTCAGGACCGCTTGCACCAACATAACTCGCAACGCCATGCCGATGCCGGCATTCACATCCGGGTCGCCGTCAATATCGGCGAAGTTCGTATCGAGCGCGGTGACGTCTTCGGCGAGCCGGTGAATATCGCTTCGCGCATCGAGGGCGTGACGCCGGCGGACGAAGTGTATTTCTCCGAGGCGATGTACTTGACCATGAACCGGTCGGACATCGCCTGCGAGCGCGTCGGCGACTACGAGCTGAAGGGCATTCCCGAGCCGGTCACGGTCTATCGCGCCAAACGCTTTGCCGATGCGCAGGCGGACGAATCCGGTGCGCCGGTGGGCTTGCCTTTCGGCGGTAAACACCTGGCGTTGTATCAACGCGTTCGCTGGCTGCGACGGATGTACCAAGGGGCTTGGCTGTTCGCCCTAGTCGGTCTCACCGGCGCCGCTTATTTACGTTACCGGCCCGAGACTGATTACTCGCATCTGGTCGCCGAGATGAAGGCGGCGGTCGAAGCGACAAAGCCGACCGATGCGCTGGCGTTGGCTGGACAGATCCCGCCGGGTGCCGTGCAAGAACGCACGTTGGCCCGTCGCTACCGTCGCCAAGCCGCTGCGCAGCTTTACGATCGCGGTGAGATCGAATCCGCCCGCAGCGAAGTGGAACAGTTGTTAGCCGATGATCCGCGCGACGCCGATGCGTTGCTGCTGAAAGGCCTGGTGCTGGCGAAGAAGGACGATCTGAAGGGTTCCTTTGCTGCGCTGAACGATTCATTGAAGCTGAATCCGGCGCTGGCGCAAAACGCCGAGCTAGTGACAATAGCGGTCAAGGGCATGGCTGATCCCGGGGCGCGCAAGGTGGCCGATGCGTTCATCGACCAATATTTGCGGGTCAACGCCGTGCCCGCACTGCTGCGCTTGATGCAAACCTCCAGCGATCGCAACGTGCGCTGGGCCGTGGCAACGCGTTTGGAAAAGCTAGGTGCCGGGGCCGAGGTAGACTGGGTGGCCTTTTCGCTGGAGGACCTGAAGTCGACCAACTGCAAAACCAAAAAGAACGCCATCGCCCGTCTGATGCAGGAAGGTGACGAGCGGGCCGTCGGTCCGCTGTTGAAGCTGGGCGAATCGAAAAACTGCGTCTCGTCGCTGGCGTTGAAAGCGGCCGATACGATTTTAGGCAAGTGATGCTGCTTGCGGTCGCGCTGCTGTTGGCTGCTCCACAGAAAAACGCGACGTTTGCCATCACCGATCCATCGGGCGTGTTGGATCTCAGCGGTCTGTGGCTATTTCAAGCCGGTGACAATCCTGTGTTTGCCCAGCCGACGCACGACGATTCGCGCTGGGATCAGCGGCGCATTCCCGCGGGATATTTGCAAAACTCATTTCGATGGGCAGGGTTTGCCTGGTATCGCATTCACTTGGAGATAGACGCGGCAGTCGTCGGCTCTGATCTGATGCTCAGCCTTGGACCGGCCCGCGAAGCCGTCGAAGTGTACGTCAATGGATCGCTGGTGGCGGAACGCGGACGTTTCGGTTCACGCCCGCAGGGTGGAACACGGTTGATGCCTCTGTTGGCGGTGATTCCTGCCGGCTTGTTGCGGGCCGGCGACAACGTGCTGGCGGTGCGCGTCTATGACCCTACCTGGAACGGCGGCTTGGTCAGCGGACCGCTGTTGATTGGCGCGCCCCTGATCGTGCGCGCACGCTTGGCCAACAGCGGCACCAGCGCGCTGATGGTCAGCGTCGGGACTGCACTCATTGCGTTGTGCATCGGGCTGGGCCAATTGCTGGGCCGCCCACGCACCCAACGGGGTGCCGACATCCGGTGGTTGGCGTTTGCGGCCTTCTGCTTCGCGGTGTTTCACGCCTCCGGCAGCGGCATTTTAGAATCCATTCTGCCCAATTTGGATCTGGCGCTGCGTTTGGCTTGGATTGCCGCGTGGGGTGGCATCGTCGGTATGACGGCGTTCTTCGCTGCCCGAGATGCGGAACGGTTTTCCGTCGGCATTCCCATTCGCGGTATCGTGTTGACTGCGGGCGCGGCGATCATTCTTTTGATGCCCGAGCGTTGGGTGTTCTACGCGGTGCGCCCGATGTTATTGTGTGCCTCACTTGCCGGCGCGCTGTATGCGGCTGGCATCACCGCGCGGGAAGTCCGTCGCGAAGAGCACGGCTCGCTTGTCGTGTTTGGTAGCATGCTGGTGCTGGTGTTCTTGATCATTGGGGATGCCATCGCGGCGCAACGGACGGATGTGCTGCCGCCGGTGTCGGCCATCGGCGCCGTGGCGGTGTTGGTCATCGCCACCTTCGTCAATGTGCGACAAGCGGCGCACGATCATGATGCGCTGACGCAACGTGTGCAGGCGTTGGAAAAGGCGCTGGACGATCGTTCGCTGATGGGCATCTTGGATGCGACCGCGCTGTCGATCCGAAACGCTAATGCGTTTTTGGACGTCGCCATCCGCGAAGCGGCGTTGGAGCTTCGTGTCCGGCGGTGCTCGCTGGTGTTGGCCCAACCGGATGGGAGCTTGCGGATCGAAGCGGCCGTCGGCTTACCAAAACACGTGACCTCAAGCCCGGTACAACTAGAAGGCAGCATCGCTGGCTGGGTTTTCCAAAAAGGCGAGGGCCTATCCGCCACCTCGCTGCCGGTCGAGCTACAAGCATTGCGTCGCTCTCGCGGTGCATACTTGACGGATGCGTTCATCTCGCAACCAGTGCAAATCGACGGGCGCACCATCGGTGTGCTCAACGTCTCGGACAAAAATGACGCACGGCCGTTTGCGCCCAGCGACGAAATTACCGTGCAAGAGGTGTGTACAAAGATCGCACTGGTCTTGCAGCGAGTCGTTTAGTATTTTGGGCTGATGGGCAATGAAGTCACGGTGACCTGTGCGCTGACTGGCGTGCTGACGGATCCGAAGCAACACCCCGTGCCGGTTACCGCGCGGCAAATGGCGGACAGCGCTTACGAAGCATACAATGCCGGCGCGTCGATCATGCATTGCCATTTTCGCAACCAAGGCGAGGGGTTTGGGCATTTGCCCACCTGGGATCCCGACGTGGTCGAAGACATCGTCAACGCTATTCGCGCCAAGTGCCCGGGTGTGATCATCAATTTGTCGACCGGCGTGATTGGCGACGACATCAGCGGACCGGTCGCGTGCTTGGATCGCGTGAAGCCTGAAATGGCGGCGATGAATGCGGGGTCGCTGAACTACCTGAAGCTGCGCGCCAACAACAGTTGGGCGTGGCCGCCGTTGTTATTCGACAATCCCGTCAGCAAGATTGAACAGTTCCTTGCGGCGATGAAGCGCAACAACACGTTGCCCGAATGCGAATGTTTTGACACCGGCATCGTGCGCAGCGTGGTGATGTTCGAGAAGGCGGGGTTAGTGCCATCGCCCGCGCACGTGTCGCTGGTGATGGGCGTGGCCAGTGGCATGCCGGCAAAGCCAGAGTGGTTGCCGCTGCTGATCGCAGAGATGACGCCCGGTACGCACTGGCAAACCATCGCTATTGGCCGCGAAGAAGTGTGGCCGTTGCACAAGCGGACGGCGGAATTGGGCGGGAATTTGCGGAGCGGTCTGGAAGACACTTTCTATCTTCCAAATGGTGAAAAAGCGGCCTCGAACGGGGAACTGATCGAGGCCCTGGTGAAGCTTGCCCGCCAAGCAGGACGTGACGTGACAACGCCGTCCGAAGCCCGCCGTGTACTGACAATGAGTTGAAACACCACAAAAAAAAGTTTGCAGAGCCGCGCTTGCAATCGGCAAGCGTTTCGGTTTTTGGTCGTTTAGTGATGCGGACTTTGCTTCTATTTGCGTGCGTCCTGTCTGCGTCCACCGCGCAAGCAGCAAAGCGAAAGGCGCCCGCACAACCCGCGCAACCCGAGCAACCGAAGACCATCAAGGCCGCCCCAGCGCAAAAGGACGCTTTCGACTTCGATCTTCTCGACCAGCCGAAAGAGAAATCCGCGAGCGATGTGCAAAAGGTCGAAGCGATCGAGCGATCGGCCAAGCTGCGGCGGACGATGTTGCTTGTGCATCAGGCGCTGGGTTTCACCTTGATGGGCTTTGCTACCGCCAACTTTGTCCTGGGCGTGTTGAACTACTACGACAAGTTTGCAGGTGGCGGCTTCACCAACAGCTATGAGCTGGCGCACCTGATTAGCTCGATGGCGACCACCGGCGTATTTGCGACCGCCGGAATCATCGCTCTGCTGACCCCGGACCCGTACGATAAGCCTGGCCGCTGGGACTCTGCTCGCTGGCATCGTATTTTCATGGCGACCGCGACCGCCGGCATGGCGGCGCAGATCGTGCTGGGATTCGTTTCAGCCTCGCAGCTTGGGCATTTAGACCAGCGCGATTTGGCGCGGGCACATTTGATCGTTGGCGTGGGCACATATGCGCTCACAATGGCCGGCGGTCTGACCTATTTGTTTTAAGAGAGGATGACGTATGCACATTGCACTGCTGGCACTGTTACTGAACGCCGACGACGCCAAAATTTATTCGGTCGCCGAAGGCAGCACCGTCAAATATACGTTGGTTCACAAAGCGCATACGGTCGTCGGTGTCGCAAAGAAGGATATCGACGGGAAGGTCAAGCTACAGGCCGGTCAAGCACAACTGATGGTGCGCATACCGATTGCGTCGTTTGATTCCGAAAACAGCAACCGTGATGCGCACATGAAAGAAGCGGTCGAGGCGGCAAAGTTTCCCAATGTGGAGCTGAAGGCGGTGGCACAAAACGTGACGCCTGGAAGCACGACCTCCGCCGAGTTGACTGGCAAGCTCACGTTTCACGGCGTGACCAACGACATCAAGATCCCGGTGACTATCGCCTGGTCGGACAAGGGCGCGAAGGTAGTCGGCAAATTCGATATCTCGCTCGAAGGTTATAAGGTCGAGCGGCCTAGTTTGCTGTTTGTGAAAGTCGACGACAAGCTGTCCTTGTCGTTTGATATGACCATCAAAGAGTAGCGATGGAACGGCGCGATTTCTTGAAAGTGTTGGGGGCGGCTGCCGCCGGCGGAGTATTGGCCGAGTGCGGTGGCTGGGCGGTCAACCCGCCTCCTTCCGTCAAGGCGGCAGCTCCCGACAACGCCGGGCGTATCCTGTTTGGCCGGAACGACTACCCGCAGCTAGGACAGGTGGGGAGCGCCGTGATGGTGCAAGCGGCGGGGGTCAGTACGCCATTCTTGCTGATGCGTACGGGCGAGGCAGAGTACCGTTCGACCAGCGGCTTGTGCTCGCATGTGCAATGCCCCGTCGGTTACGTCGCATCACGGCAAATCATCGAGTGCCCGTGCCACGGCGCGCAGTTTTCTTTGGAGGGGCACGTTCTGCGTAAGCCCGCCACCAGCGGTTTGACGCCGTTTTTTGTGCGTGTCGATCCCGATACGGGCCAGCTGTATATCGACAGCCGCGGGACCGACATGCCCGCGTTGGTGGACGGAAACATCGAGTTTACCGTCGATGACTTGGGCACCGTTAGCGAACCGGATGATTTCTTTTGCTTCACGCCCATCAACATGGACCGACCCATCATCATCGTCAGGTTCGATGCGGCCCGGATATTTGCTGCCGATGCAACCTGTACCTTTGCTCCGTGCGTGATTGGCTACTCGGTGGATCGCCAGTGCTGGGAGTGTCCTTGCCACGGCTGCGAATTCAACTTCGATGGCAGCGTCAAAAAAGGCCCGGCCACGGTAGCTTTGCGGCCGCTTCCAGTCGATTTCGACGGTACAACCGTGCGCATCACGGTCCCGGCTTAGCGGCGATACAGCCCACGGTAAGCTTCCATCGCCCGCGCGTTGTCGCCGTCGGCGGTGGCAGCTTGTCCGCGCGCCAGCCGTCCCTCACGCGAATCCTTCCCGGCCCCAGCCTCGATGCGGCGAGCACGCAGCTGTAAACGCGTGTCGGCGTTGCCGTCTCGTGTCAGCGCACGCTCGATGGCCAGGGTCTCGCGATAGCGCATGCGCGGATCGGCTTTGTCCGGCGACCACGACAATTGCCACCATAACGCAGAGATCGACAGCAGCAACACGCTGAGAGCGCGGCGATTGCTGCCGTCCGCGCGGGGAGCGCCGCCCAGCGCCAGCGCGCCTGCGATGCCAAGCAGCATCAGGCCGAGTGGCAGCAGCGAAAATCCGCCGCTGAGCCCAAACCGTTGGCCCAAATTTGCGGCGAATACGCCGTCGGTAAACAGTACCAACGCCAAATCACGCAGGCCGTTGCTGTAGCTATCGGGGAAGAACGGATAGGTCGTGAGGGCAAGGGCCGAGTGTAGCAACGTCGTGACGGCAAGGACGCCGGTCAACAAGGTACCGCCCGCGACGGATGACACCGTCTCGACCGTTCGTGCCAGGGGCCACACCCAAAACACCAGGGCTGCGACCAAACCAGCCTGGTTGGGACTAAAGATCAGGAGCAGCATGGAGCTGACAAAACAGACGAAGGCGGCTCTGGCTTCGCCGCCCAGCAACATGCCAAAAAAGCCAAACAATGCCAGTGCCATCACCGGTGCTACGCGCAGCAGGCCGTCGGTCCCCCAGAACATCGCTTTCAGCGCGCTCCAGCTGGGTGCAGTCATGCCCCAGACGTGATTGTCGACGGTGATGGGATGGCCGAAATTGAAGAAATTGTACGATCCGAGCAGACAGAGCGAAGCCACGACGGGGACGAAGAAAAACGACATCATGCGTGGGTTGCGTGCGCGGCTGAACGCGCTTAGCGCCAGCAACGGCACCACCCAGATCGCTTGCGCCAGCAATGCCACAGCAATGCCGCAAAAGAAGCCACCGATGACGAAGACAAACGAGGACGGCCAGTCGGACTCGTCGCCAAAAAGCATCAGACACGCAAGCAACAAGACGCCTGCAAGCAACGGTGCCGATAACGAGCATCCCGCCAGCCAGACGGGTGCGGCGATCGCTGTGCTGAGCACGGCGAAGCGCGCGGGATGGGCGCGCACCGAACGCGACACGAGAAAGAAATAGAGCCACAGAAAAAACAGCGCGACCGGCACCGCAATGAGCACTGTCCGCAGCCAGCGCATCGTCGCAGCGATGCTTGGCTCTTTGCCGAAGACACTGTAGGCCAGCTTTTGGACCGCGTACGGTATGGCACCCAACACCGCAAAGCCCGGCGGTACGGACGCAAACACTTCACCTTCAACGACGATCTTGCTGCTGATATCTCCGTACTTTTTGATTTGCTCGCCGATACGGAGTGAGAAATTGTCGACCAAGGCGCGCGTCAAATAGACGTGCGCGATTTCGTCCGGCGGATAGCCTTCGCGCGGTCGCTCGTACAAGTACGGATAGACCAGCACCAACAGTAGGAGAGGCCACAGCGGTGCGGATTTCGTCTCGCGCGTCATGGCATCAGCTCCACGTCAAAGCAGGCGCCACTTGGCGAGTCGATCACCACCTCTATTTGATCGCTCGCGTTGGGCAGCACCACAGTCTCGCCGTTCTCGTCTTGTGCAAGAATGGCCACGCGCTGACCACGAGAGAACAGCGCGATCGTCGCGTCTTTGCCTTCGTCGTCGTCGGTCGGCCGCCAGGCAAACAGGCGCGCACGCTTTTGCGGATAGCCCTGCAAGTCCTTCCAACGTGCATACAGCGGTCGATCGGGGTTTGTGCGTACCCACAGGCAGCGGCTGCTGGCGTGTTCCGGCCAGTTGTGGCGACGTTCGATGATGACGTTGGGCTGATTGCATTTGGCGACATCGCCGGCGACGTCACAGGTGGCGATGCCCGGAGGATCGTCGACGGCGAGTGACAGGTGCGAGAAATCGACGCTGAGGCCTCGTTCTGCGACACGCAACACGGCCACCGCTTTGCCAGCAAAGTCACGCCATTCGGTCAGCACGAATAGGTTGTTGACCACTGCCTCGGGTTGCGTTCCCTCTGAGGCAAACAAGACTTCGCGCAGGCCGGCCAGATCCAGATGTTGCGGGCCATCTAACATGACAACAGGCATTTCTGGCAGATCATGCAAGGCGCCGCGCTCCCACGCGGGGTGAAACAACAAGACGCGGTCGAATTTTTTGTGAATCTGTGTCGACGCTGCTTCCCACGAGCCGCCCGCTGTGGGCGCGACATACCGATAATAGCAAACCGTCGTGACAATAAGCGACAGCAGCAACAGCCAGCTCTCGCCACTGCCGCCACGCCGCTTGCGCTCCCCCAAGTGTAAAGACCCGGCCACGGCAATCGTTGTAGCGCGGCTGACAAAGCGGCGTCATTTTTTTGCGCAACTTTTCGTGCGGGTTAGGCTTAGCGCGTGCTGACTGTCCTGTTTTTGATCGCATCCCCGCACCTGGCGGTACTGCCTCCGCTGGGCAATCACATGCCAGATCGGGCTGAGCAAATGGTGGTGGATGCGCTGGCAGAGATGAGCCAATTCGAGCTCGTGACCGAGGCGACGGCCGATCGCCTGTTACAGGTCCGCTACGACGCTTCGGGTGGTGAGCTTACCGTGCGCATGGAGCTCATGGACACCGATCGCTTGGTGCTGAAACGCTCGCAGGCCGCCGTGATGTATGACGATTCGCGTCTGCCGCGTGCGATCGAGGATGCCTTGTATGCACTGATTGACCAGCCGCCGCCGACCACATCGGTAGAGCTGCGCAGCGTGCCCCCAGGAGCGGACGCCAGTTTTGACGGCGTGGCGGTGGGAAAAACGCCGGTGTTCCTGCCGCGCGTGCGACCCGGCACGCACCGCGCACGTATCGCAGACAACGAACAGGACGTCGCAGTCGAAGCTGGGACGCCCGTCATCTGGCAAGTCGTGTTGCCCCAATCGGAAGCCGCCGAAAACGCCATGGACCTGGAACGCACCCGGTCCGCACGCGTGTATACGACCATCGCTCTGGCGGCCAGCGCCGCGCTGTTTGCCGGGATCAGCGTTCCGCTGTTTCTAGCGGCGGGTTCGAAGGACGGCATTAAGCAAAACCAATATCAAACCTACTTGGATGCCCCACAACCCGATAGCGCCAACGCGGCGTACGATACCGTTGCAAGAGCCGTGAATCGTTACAACACGCTACGCGGGATCGGTATCGGCTTGCTGGTGACCGCGGCGGTGTTCGCTGGCGGCGCGGCAATCACCGGGTTGACGCTTCCGCAGATCAATGTCGCGCCGGTGAACGGCGGGGTCTCCATCGGCGTTGGAGACACGTTTTGAAGGCGCTTTTTTCCCTCGCGCTGTGCAGCTGCTTGTCCTTGGCCCACGATTTTCCACCCGCCAACATGGACGGAAGGTGTCACAACGGGGTGCTAGACGGTGCAGAAACCGGCGTCGACTGCGGAGGCGCCGAGTGCGAACGTTGCGTCATCGGCAGCGCCTGCAGCGTCGACGTCGATTGCGAAAGTGGTCTGTGTGACGCCGGCGTTTGCATCGAGTCGCGATGCAACGACAACAAACGCGGCGGTCGTGAAACTGATGTCGACTGTGGCGGCGACTGCGTGCCCTGCGCCGCCGGTAAGGCGTGCCAAACGTCCAACGATTGCGTGTTTGCGGTTTGTGCCATGCAAACCTGCGAATCAACCCAACAGCGCATCGCCGGGGCGGCCGACGAAGTGGCGTTTGACGGCAAACTGCTTGCTGCCAAGCTGGGGGCTGACATCATTTTATGGGATCAAACAGTCGCGGGGCTGGTCATGACCGGAACCGTTTCCTCCACGCCGCTGTCCTTCACCGTCACGGACGAAACCCTGTTTCTCGACGGAGTGGATGTCTACGACAAAACCGCGACCCGCAGCGGGCCGCTGGGACCGACAGGGGTGAGCGGCTACGGTGTGCGCAGCGCAGCAGGGTTCGGTGTGGTCGCCGTGGCGTCCAGCGAGAGGGTGCATGTATTCGTCAAGAGCGGGGCCGCGTGGACGGAACAAGCGGAGCTTGAGGGCGAGGCGATCGACGTGGCGGTCACGGCAACCACGCTGGCCGTCGCGGGTCCCACAGCCGTGAGCGTGTTTGCGCGAAAAGGGACGGCGTGGATGCCGGAACAAACGATCGCCGTCGCGGCGAAGCGGGTCGCACTTGCCGGGGGTGAGTTGCTGGCAGCGACCGACAGTGCAACACTGCACTATCACCGCGTGGCGAGTGCGTGGGGGCTGGCGCAAACCTTGCCTCCAGCGAAGCGCATTGCACTGACGGACGGCATTGCCGCCCTGTCGGATGACGTGCACATCCAATTGTACTACTGGCGAGCAGATCGATGGATGCTGGGGTCAGTATTAGCGGGTGGTGCAGTCGCGTTGACACCCACGCGTCTGGTCGTTTCAGGCAATGATCTCCTCGTCTTTGGCCATGACTGAACTGGCGAAGGATTGGCGACGGCCGCAGCACGCGCGTGCGCTGGTTTTGGTCGCGCCTGCCATGGGCGTCAAACGGCAGTACTACGGCCCATTCCTGGACTACTTGGCGGGTGAGGGCTTCGCTTCCTTGGTGGCCGACTACACCGGGATCGGCGATTCCCCACGCCGCGATGTCGATCTGAAAGACTGGGCCGAGCAGGATCTGGAACACCTGTTGGCGCTTGCCCTAGACACCGGTTTGCCGGTGGTGTGGTTTGGCCACAGTGTCGGAGGCCAGCTGTTCGGCTTGTTGCGAGAACCGCGTGTGCAAGGTGCGGTGTTCGTGGCCAGCCAAAGCGGATATTGGAAACACTGGCCTAGCTTGCCGAAGAAGCTCGCCATGCTGACCTTGTGGCACGTGGGTGTTCCGGTTGCGGTGGGACTGACCGGCAAGTTGCCGATGAAGTTATTTCGGCAGGGTGAGGACGTACCTCGTCGGGTGGCGAATCAGTGGGCCGAATGGGGCAGAGATCCGGGCTACATTCAGCGCTACGCGCGTGCAGTGGCACCGCGGGCGTTCCAAACCTATACCGGCCGCGTACACAGTTTCGCCATCGCCGACGATGCCTACGCGCCGCCGGAGTCGGTCGAGCAGTTGAACATCATGTATGAAAAAGCAAACATCGAGCGCCACCTATTGCCGGCCCCGATGGGGCACTTTGGGCCGTTCCGCAGAAGTCGCCAAACCAGCATCTGGCCCCAGTTTCGCGACACATTGGGTACACTGATTTCGTGAAGGTGCTTCTGATCACGCCGCCGATGACCCAGCTGAATACACCGTATCCAGCGACCGCGTATTTGACCGGGTTTTTGCGCAGTCAGGGCATCCACACAGTGCAAGCCGATCCGGCCTTGCAGTGGGTGCTCCAGTTGCTGAGCGTAGAAACACTGCGTGAAATCAACCAGGCGATGAACGGCAAGCACGCAAGCGTCGCGCATTTTCGCAAGTACAGCGACGCCATCATGGCGGTGACACCTGCAGTCATTGCGTTTTTGCAAGGCAGTGACAACAGCCTCGCTCCGCGTATTGCCTCCAGGAGGTGGCTGCCCGAAGGGCCGCGCTTTGCGTCGCTGGGACCTGCCGGCCATGAAGACGAGTTTTTGGATTGGGCGTTTGGCACCAATGGGATCACCGACCGGGCACGCTACTTCGCCAGTCTCTTCATCGAAGACATCGCCGACGCGATTCGCGAGGGCGTCGATCCACACTTCGATTTTTCGCGCTACGGCGAGTCTCTTGCGGCGAGCACGCCGACGCTGGATCCGTTGCTGGAAGAGCTAGCCGTCGATCGGGTGACTAGCCGCGTGCTCGATCAGCTTGCTGATCAGTTGCTCGCCCAGCATCAGCCGGATATCGTCGGTATGACGCTGCCGTTCCCCGGCAACGTGCTGGGCGCGCTTCGCATGGCTAGACGCATGAAACCGCACGCCAAGATCGTCTGGGGTGGCGGCTACGTGAACACCGAGCTGCGCGACATGAACGAGCCGCGCCTGTTCGATTTTGTGGACGCAGTAACCTATGACGACGGTGAAAAGCCGCTGCTTAACCTGATCAAACGCTTCTCCGGCGCAAGCGTCGGTTTACTGCGAACACGCACCCAAAAGGGATGGGAATCCTCACCGACGGAGCACGACGTCCCGTTGCGCCTATCAGGGACGCCCACTTACGACGGGCTGCCGCTGCAGCACTATTTATCGATCATCGACATGCTCAATCCGATGCATCGGCTATGGAGCGACACGCGTTGGAACAAGTTGACCGTTGCGCACGGTTGTTACTGGAAGAAGTGCTCCTTCTGCGACATCTCGCTCGACTACATCGGCAACTACGATCCGGTCGCCGCCGACTTGCTCGTCGATCGCATCCAGGCGTTAATCGCCGAAACAGGTACCCGTGGATTTCACTTCGTCGACGAAGCGGCGCCGCCGGCTGGCTTAAAGGGCCTCGCCGAGCGACTGATTGCTCGCAACGTGACCATCACCTGGTGGGGAAACATCCGCTTCGAAAAGACCTTCACGCCAGCGTTGTGCAAGCTGCTTGCAAAAAGCGGATGCATCGCTGTCAGCGGTGGATTGGAGGTCGCGTCCAATCGTTTGCTCGAACGCATGCAGAAGGGCGTGACGGTGGAGCAAGTGGCGCGCGTGACCAAGGCGTTCTCAGACGCGGGCGTCAAGGTCCACGCCTATCTGATGTACGGCTTCCCGACGCAAACCGAACAAGAGACGATCGACAGCTTGGAACGCGTGCGCCAGTTGTTCACCGCGGGCTGCCTGGATTCAGCCTACTGGCATCGGTTTTCCGCAACCGCGCATTCTCCCGTGGGGCAGGATCCGGCTGCCTTCGGCATCACCTTGACGCCGGTGTCGGCGCCGTCATTTGCGCGCAATGACTTGGCGTTCGTCGATCCTACCGGCTGCGATCACGCAGCGTTGGGCGGCGGGCTGAAAAAGGCGGTTTACAATTACATGCTCGGCATGGGGTTGGACGAGGACGTCCGCGTTTGGTTCGATACACCGAAACCCAAGGCGAAGGTGGCCAAAGATTTCGTGAAGAAAGCGCTCGAGGATTAGCGACTGGGGACGTCGCGAGCTCGCTGCAGCATGGTGCGGAACAGCTTTCGCAGCGTTGCCTCGATCATCGGGTCGTCGCCAAGTGCGGTCAACGCCGCCCCCGCTGCTTCTAACGTCGACACATATTCTCGCCGCGGTTCTTTGCGTAGCTTCCCGTAAATCGACGGCTCTTTGGGGTGAACCAACAAGCGGTTCAATTTGAGTAGCCATGCATTGCGCCACCACAGCGCCTTGGCTTGCGACCAGGTGCCGTCGAGCAATACGATCCCGTCGGCTCCTCGGGTCGGCTCGCCTTTCCGATCCATCAGGACGAACGATGCGTTGTGCTCTGTTTCGGTCAATCGGCGGGGCAGCGAGCTTGGGTACATCACCGCCCATTGCTTGGGATCCGCCTCGTGCCCAAGCGCTTTGCTAAGCGATGGCCACGACAAGCCGATCGCGCGCGTCGATCGCGTCAAGCTGGTCAACAGCAGAGGGACACTACCAAGCGCGACGTCTTGCTCTTGTGGATGTTGCAAAATCAATACATGAAAACCATTCGCCAACGGCGTGACGCGATCACATACGCAGATCGCCTGTGGCTTGCCGCAGATCTCGCAGCCGCCGCGCGCCGCCGGCGAAGCCGATCTCATGGGCTTAAACGCTCGATGCGCCAGCCACCGCTGTCTCGTGTGAAGCGTAGGCGATCGTGCAACCGATTCTCGCGGCCCTGCCAAAATTCGAACAGTCCAGGCGTCAGGCGAAACCCACCCCAAAACGGCGGCCGCGGGATAGGCAGACCGGCGAAGCGCTTTTCGATGTCGGCCGCGCGCTTCTCTAGGACCGCACGCGACGCGATCACGCGACTTTGCTCGGACGCCCAGGCGCCGATCTGATGACCGCGAGGCCGCGAGGCAAAATACTCATCCGACTCCGCGGCTTCCACTTGCGTGACCAGGCCTTCGACGCGCACCTGCCGGGCAACCTCTGTCCATAGAAACGACAGGCACGCTTTCGCCTCGGCACCTAACTCGTGCGCCTTGTCGCTGTCATAATTGGTAAAGAAAACCAGCCCACGTTCATCCAGGCGACGCAGCAACACCGCGCGTGCCCGTGGCTGTCCGCTAGGCGTCACCGTCGACAACGTCATTGCATTTGCTTCTACCACTTGCGCCTGCACCGCCTCGTCGATCCATTGTTGCAGCAGTTGCCGAGGATCGGTGGCGGCGCCTTCCAAGAGCTCTGCCGTCCGATATTTCGCGCGCATCGTTTGCAGCGTCACAGCACCTCCGCCCAATGAGTAGATGCCGCAAACGCTGCGTGAATCAACCCGACGTGCGAGTAAGCCTGCGGATAGTTGCCCCACATACGCTTTTGTTTCGGATCGAAATCCTCTGCGATCAAGCCCAGAGCGGGCAAATCGGACAAAACCGCGGTCAGCACCTCCCGTGCTTCGTGTTGTCGACCCGTCCGCACTAAGGCTTCAATCATCCAGAAGGTGCAGATCACGAACGAGGTGCTCGGGAGGCCCAGCCCGTCGTCATTGCGGTAACGGTACAGCCAGTGGCCGTCACTTAACGCCTTGCGAATGACGTCGACGGTGGACCGCAGGCGAGGATCCTCCCATGATAAAAAACGCAGGGGAACCATCTGCAGCAGCGACGCATCCAGATCCAGCGTGTGCGATTTGTGTGACGCCGTAAACGCCTGCATCTTCTCTGACCATGCTTCGTCGATGATCTGCTGGCGCAGACGGTCGGCGCCTTGGCCGATTTCTGCGGCGACGGTCGGTCGCCGTCTCATGCACACGTTGCGCACGCGGTCGGCGCCGGCCCAGCACATCATGCTGGAAAACGTCTGGACCTCTGGGTGGCGGCGATATTCCCAGATGCCGGAGTCCGGCCGGCCGGCAACGTACAGCGCACGCCGCGCGACGTTGACCAGCATATCCAGCGTATGATCGGTGGCTTCATTGAAGAAGCGCTCGTCCATGAACACCGGCGCAATGGCGAGCGCGATTTCTCCGAATACGTCATGTTGTTTCTGCAACACGGCGCTGTTTCCGTCGCGCACGGGTCCGTGACCGTCGGCACCGATAAATGCCTGGATCGTCACTTCCGGAGGGCATGGTCCGCCGTCGATGCGAAACAACGGCGCCAAATCTAGCTCGTGGCTGCTTTGTGCCACGGTGAGCAGATAGTTGGTAAAGTGCTCGCGTTCTTCGAAGTGCCCCAGCAAGCGAAATGCGCTGAGCGCGTAGTAGGCGTCGCGCAACCAGCAGTAGCGATAATCCCAAGTGCGTCCCGAGCCCGCGTGCTCCGGCAGGGACGTGGTCAATGCCGCCACGATCGCGCCGGTGTCCTCGAAGCAGTGCAGCTTCAGGCACAGTGCGGATCGGATGACCTCGCGCTGAAACGACGATGGAATTGATGTCTGCTTCACCCATTGCCGCCAGTACTCGACGGTGGCGTGGTAGAAACGTTCACACAGCTGCGACAGTGATTCAGCGACCGGCTCGCCCCAGCTAAGCAACAAATAGCGTTTTCCGGTCAATGCAAACGGCTCGCCGTTGATGGACGAGAGCGGTACGTCGGTCGTCAACCGCAGATGGTCAGAGTAGCCATCAAAGCTGATGTGATTGGATCCACGCGATTGCTGCGCCGGCGTCTTGCTCCACCCGCGCACTGGATTGCAGGTAATTCGCACCATCGGTGAGCCCTCGATGGGCTCGAGGATGCGCACCAGCTTGGTTGGCCGAAACATCCGATCATACAAAAGAAAGCGCGGCGCAAAATCGATGACGCGAAATTTTCCGCCGACCGATTCGAAAGTCGTCTCCAACACGTTCGTGTTGTCGAGATAGCGCAGAGTGCCCTTGCTTTCGTTGACGGGCGCAACACGAAAGCCGCCGCCTTGCGGATCCAGCAGGCTGCCGAAGATCGGCTCTGAGTCGAAGCGCGGCATGCAGCACCATACAATTTCGCCATGCGCAGAAACGTGTGCGGAGTACTGACAATTGCCGATGACGCCGAGATCTTCCAACTGCATCATGGTGTTGACCTCTCAACCGTCGATTCACAACTTCTATTCACTCGATGGTGTATGGATGGCGATACGGTCTTCCCCTGCTTCTGGTCGCCGGCGTGCTCGCTTTGGCTGCATCGCTGCTGATCGATATGGTGAGTCACGAGTGGTTCGAGCGCGACGTGGAAGTGCGCGGGGAGCTTGCCGCCCGTAGCATCAACGACGGACTGGTTGCGGACTTGCAAGCGGGCAACCAAGTTCATGTCAAAAAAGTCCTCGACGAGCTGACGCGAGACGAAAAAATCACCGGCGCGGCATTGTGCGACACCGAAGGCCGTATCGTTTACGCGAGCCAATTCTACCCGCACCCACTGGGTTGCGGAAGCAGCAAGCCGTTCGAAACATTGCATCTGCGATCCGGCCCGGTGCATGTCGGGCGCTTTGCATTGCACGAAGGTGACGTGCCTGTGGCGAACTTGCTGCTTGTGCATGACCTGTCCTTTCTGGCGCAAAGGGAATCCATTGCACGCCGCGTGCTTGTCGCCGGGGTGCTGCTGATGGGCAGCCTGGCATTTCTGGTCACTATGGGAATCTCGCGCTGGTCCATTCGGGCTTGGATTCGGTCACTGCGCGGGGTGGGGCGATTTGCCGAGGAACAGACGCAGGCATTGGCTCAAGGCATTCCGTGGAATCCAGCCGCACTGAAGAATGTCCTTGCGCGCAATCTACAGGGCGATCGGGTGATTGTCGTCGCCAACCGTGAACCTTATATGCATGTCCGCATCGGCGATGACGTCAGTGTGGTGCATCCGGCTAGTGGCTTGGTGACCGCGCTTGAGCCCGTGATGCGCGCCTGCTCTGGTACTTGGATCGCGCATGGGTCTGGGCCCGCCGATCGCGAAACGTCAGACCGCGATGGACGCTTGGCGGTACCCCCGGGCGATCCTTCTTACATTTTGCGGCGAATCTGGCTCACTCCCGAGCAAGAGGCCGGCTACTACTATGGGTTCTCGAACGAAGGCTTGTGGGCGCTGTGCCACACCGCGCACACGCGCCCCTTGTTTCGGCTGTCCGATTGGGAACATTACCAAACCGTCAATCGCATGTTCGCTGACGCCGTGGTGCAAGAAGCCACATCGAACGATCCCATCGTATTGGTGCAGGATTACCATTTCGCACTGGTTCCTCGCATGGTTCGGGAACGCCTGCCGAAAGCTACCATCATTACGTTTTGGCATATCCCGTGGCCCAGTGCGGAACGTGTTGCGATTTGTCCGTGGGCAGCCGAGTTGCTGACCGGCTTGTTGGGAAGCAGCATCATGGGCTTTCACACGCAAAGTCACGTCAATTATTTCATCGACACCGTCGATCACTTTTTGGAAGCGCGCATCGATCGCGAATCGCAAGGCGTCGTCTCAGGCGGCCGTGAAACGCTGATCCGGCCGTATCCGATTTCGATCGAATGGCCTAACACCACCATCGACCATTTGCCGTCTGTGCGAGAATGCCGGGCCGAGATCATCGCGCAGTATGGACTTGCAGACGACTGTCGTATTGGCATCGGTGTCGACCGCATCGACTACACAAAGGGTATCGAAGAGCGCCTGCTAGCAGTTGAGCGCGTGCTGGAGAAGTACCCGCAACATGTGGGAAAGCTGGTGTTCATGCAGCTGGGGGCACCCAGCCGAACCACCATCGAGACATACAAGAAACTCAACGAGGAGATCGAAGCGCAGGCGCAACGCATTAACGAGCGTTTCGGTAAGAACGGCTATCAGCCGATTGTGTTTCTACGCGCGCATCATGAACCGGACGCGATTTACCGTTGCTATCGGGCCGCCGATTTCTGCTATGTATCCAGTTTGCACGACGGTATGAACTTGGTCGCAAAAGAATATGTGGCTGCACGCGATGACTTGGCGGGCGTGTTGATCCTTAGCCACTTCACCGGCGCCGCCCGCGAGCTGACAGAGGCTCTGGTGGTCAATCCGTACGATCTTGAACAGGCGGCAGAAGCGATTCAATCCGCGTTGACAATGCCGCGTGCCGAACAATTGATGCGCATGCAGTCGATGCGGCGCGTCATCGCAGAGCACAATGTCTATCGCTGGGCCGGCAAGATGCTGGTCGACGCGGCCAAGCTGCGCGAGCGTGAACGCCTGTCGGGCCGATTGAGACACGCCTTTGCCTAAAAATCTGCTCGCCGCCAGCAACGTGCACGTGCTGGATACGTGGTTACGGCGGCAGCCCAGTTTTGTCTTCGACTACGATGGAACGCTGGCGCCGATGTTCAGACGGCCCCACGGGGCGGTGATGCGGAAGCGCACGCAGCAGTTGCTTTCAAGGCTGGCGTCGGTCGCGCCTTGTGCCATCTTGACCGGCCGTCCCGTCCACGATGCGAAGGTCTTGCTTGGCGATCTTCCGTATCGCGTCATCGTCGGCAATCACGGCGCTGAATGGTCGACCGGCCACAGTCATGCAGCTCGCCTGAGCGCTAGGCTGCGCAAACAGGTGGTTGCCTGGGGGGCAGGTCAGCCCGGTGTGGTGATCGAAGACAAAAATGGCTTCGGCATGTCCATTCACTGGCGAGAGGTTCCGCAAGCGCGCTGGCGTGACGTCGCCAGTTTTGCCGCGTCGCTAAATGATATCGAGCTGGTACCGGGCCATCGCGTGTTCAACATCCTACCCTCTGGCGCACCCAACAAAGGTACCGCAGTGCTGAAACTGCGGCAGCATTTGCAGCGGTCGCAAGTCATCTTTGTCGGCGACGACGTGACCGATGAATACGCCTTCCGGCTGCGGGCAAAAAGCTGGCTTTTGTGCATCCGCGTCGGACAGTTGCGCGGCAGCGCAGCGCCCTGGTTCATCCGCCAACAAAGCGACATAGACGCACTGCTGACACGAATGGCCGTTCACGTGGAGGCCCAGTCCGGCTTCCCGGTGCGCTCTCGGTCGTAGACAAACGCCACGGAGGCGGATAGCGCAGGCGGCCATGCTTATGCTTATCGGACTCTTGCTTGCCGCCGCCGTCGTCGTTGCGTTTGTTGCCTTTTCCATGGGTGCAGAAGCCAAAACCCGGCTCGCTGATGCGCTGGCACAGCTGGCGGCAGTGCGGCGGGATCTGGACGAAAAAGCGAAACACGAGGCCCATGCACGAGCCGAGCTTAGCGAAGTGAAGCAAGCCTTGCGCGCTGAGAAGGACGCACTCAAGGCACTCAAGAAGAAGGCTTACGAAGCCAAGTCGGCTCCAGCCACCCCGTATGTGGCACCGATCGCTGCTGCGATCGCGCCGTCGCCGGTCCCGCAGGTAGATGATCCGAAGGACGAGTTGCTCGAGCAAGTCCGTGAGCTCGATCGTCGATACCATGTGCAATCCGAGCAGTTTGCGAAGGCTGAGGCAGCGTTGAAGCAGGCGCAAAATGACACCAAGGCGCTGCAAGCGAAGCTAGAGCTGTCCGAGAAAGCAAAGGGCGAGATTGCGTCGTTGCGCCAAGCGCTCGATGGCGAAAAGCAGCGCGTCGGTGCGGAAGCCAATTTGCTTTTGGAGATGCGCCGCAAGGTCGAGTGGTACCGCCGCATTCATCTGGTGCAGAAAAGCGAGATCCAAATCGAAAAGGATCGGGCGGCGCATGTCCGCCAGCGCTTCATCGAGATCGCAATGGCGTTGGTGCGTGCCACCCAGCAACCGCTAAGCGCCGGTTTGCAGGCTGAATTGGATCGTATCAAGCGCGAAGAGGCGGCCTATCAGAGCGTTCAGGAAAAGCAGAGCGTAGCGGAGCTGCACTAGGTACGTGTACGTCATAGCAAGTTTGCCGTACACTGGCATCCAACCGATGGTTGGCATGCCCTAGGCCACCAGCGACTGGCCAATCACTTCTGCCACGGCCAAAATCGTCAGCATCGGATTGACGCCAATCGAGGTCGGAATCACCGATGAGTCGACCACGTACAGATTATCGTAGCCATGCACGCGCCCATCTTCGCGGACCACCGAGAGATCTTCATCATAGCCCATCCGGCAGGTGCCAAGAGGATGTTGCGCAGTGATCTCGAAATCGTGAGCGGCGACCTTGCTGCTGATTTGCGCGTGCAGCTGGTCGTGATTTTTGACCGCGGGCCGCCAGTTGAACGGCAGATAGACTTCCCGCGCGCCAGAGGCGAAGCCCAAATCACCTAAAAGACCGATCGTCCGCAACAGCTTGGCGCGATCCGCCGCGGTCATGGTGTACTGCACTGCCGGAAAGCCATCGAATGGCGTTGCAAAGACGCGGCCTTCCGACTCGTCCGAGATCAATCCGCCCATCACGCCCATGTGCGGTAGCTGTTTCAGCATCGTCCGCAGCTGGGCTCCAAGCGCGGGCAGCGACGCGCCAAACACCAGTGGCGGCGGGGACAAATTGATCAGATGGATGCCTTCTTTGCGGAACTGATGGATGGCGAATGATTGAAAGGCGCCTTCCCACGCATTGACCTTGTCGTCGTAAAGATAATACGCGCGCGTCGACGGATGAATGGTCAGATGGCGGCCGATCGCGCGCAGATGCTTGATGCCGCTGCGTAGCAACAGGAAAGGAGAGAAGACGGCGCCACAGGCAAGAAACACCCGCTCGGCTTTGATCTCGAACGCTTTGCCCGCACGCTTTCCTTTCACTGAGCGCACCTTGCCGAAGTCCCCCGTGAGTTTGGTCACCTGCGTATCTGGGTAGACGGTGGCGCCCAAAGCTTCGGCGTCCTTCAAGTAGGTCAGCAGCATCGACTGCTTCGCTTCGTTTGGACAGCCGGTTAGGCACCTGCCAGAGCCTTTGCATCCGGGGGTGTTGCGATGCACGTCGTGATGCGCCCAGCCCAATCGCTGCGCACCGCCGCGCGCTTTTATCGCAGCCGCCGAATGCAGCTCTGCCATCGATGTCACGCCGATACGCCGCTCCGCGCGTTCGTAGCCACGCCAGAGCTCGCGCGTCAGATGCTGCAGGCCAAGGGTCTTCCGCCAGCCGTCCACCACGTCTTCGTCCGTGCGATAGCAAACGGCGCCGTTGACCACGGTGCCTCCGCCCTTGCAGCGCGCCATCACCAACACCATCGGCGGCGTCTCTGGCCCGCCCAACACCGGGAACCCGCCCAGCGTGCGGTACATGCTGCCGAACACATCGGACGGCGTCATTTTCGAAAACTGCTCGGTCACCCGCGCGGGGCCTTCCTCGAGCAGGACAACCTGCCGTCCGGCACGCTGCAGGTGTGAGGCGATCACTGACCCCGACGGTCCAGTGCCAACGATCAGATCTTGCACTTGCGCAGGCAGCGGCTGCGATTCATCCGGTATGCCGTATGAAGCTGCAGCCGTCACTGGCGCCCCGCGTTGCTGTAGCCCAGCTCTGCGACGGTGTCGGCGCGACTAAAGAAGGCCAGCGACGCCAACGGACGCAACGGTGCAAACCACGGTTGGCGGCTGATGATGCGCAGGTGACGTAGGCGGTCGTCGGCGTGCAGCCGCGAAAAACGCTTGAAGCGGCCAATGGTGAAGAGAGGAGTCAACTCAACGCCCCACATGGCTGCCCAAAACGCCAGCCGCATGATCGGCGCGCCGTTGCGGTAAAACGCTTCCATGATGGCCATCGACGTCGCATCGCCGCCGTGTGAATCACCGGCGAACATGGGCGGAAAATAGGTTTCACCTAATGCGGCGAACATTGCGCGCCTTCCGGCTTTCCAGGGCGGTGACAACATTCAACTGACTCCGAAGTCACTTTTGTGTGACATGAGGGGCTGATAGGATGCAAGCTGTGTTGCATGTCCGGCATGAACGTGGGGATTATTGTCTCGCTGCTGCTTTCGGCTGACGCGGTCACCGTCCAGACAAAGACGCGGGTTTACGCACATGAAGGTGTTCCCAGCGTCACCGTCATCGTGCGCCAGAAAATCGACGGTGCGACCCTGCGTTTGAAACGAGAGGACACGCAGGAATTCTCGTTCGAAGTACCGAAGAAGCTGGGCCAATACACCTTCAAACTGTCGCAGCCGCCGGGAACTGCGCTTGATTACGAAGGTGAGCTGGAAGTGCGCTTCCCCAAAGGCGAGACGGGCGCCATTCCGCTGAATTTCAAGGGCGAAGTGATCGTGCCGATCGATGTGCAGACGCAAGCGACGCTGCAGCAGTTGGCGAAAAGGCAATTCGAGGTGACGGCCAATCGCGACGTCGCGCGCGTGGACATGACCCTTGTCGGCGAAGGCGGCGTGCCGTTGGGAAAGCACGTCTATAAGCCGGAAAAACCGTCGACACATTTTACCGTGGAGTGGCCCAAGCTGGCGGTGCCGGTGCTGAGCATCGAGGCCACGTTCAACGACGCGCAAGGCATCGGCCGCAACGTGCTGTTGTATCCGTGGTACGTCGAAGTGCCGCACGACGACGTGAATTTTCCCACCGCGCAATACGAAATTCCCAAGACCGAAGAGCCGAAAATGGTGGCGGCTTACAACAAGGTTGTCGATGCAGCCGGACGCGTGGCGAAGCACGCCCCCGTCAAGCTCTACGTCATTGGTCACACCGACACCGTCGGCCCCGCGGACAAGAACCTTGCGCTGTCGCAACGACGCGCACAATCGCTAGCGGTGTATTTTCGCAAGCACGGATTTTCGTTGCCGGTGTTGTTTACGGGGCTTGGCGAGTCGGCGCTTTTGGTGGCGACGCCCGATGAAACTGACAACGCACAGAATCGGCGTGCGCAGTACGTGTTGGCGATTGATCCGCCGTTAAAGGCGACTTGGTCAAAGCTTTAAGGGCCCAGTTCAATGAAACACAAAACAGCGAGTTCCTGTGGTGACGATTGAACCTGGGTAACTCGTGCGTACGGAGTTCGCTCCGGTTGCTTGAGAAATTCCTGCCCAATCATAGCCGTTGACATGTGCTGCACATGTTTTTATCATTTGCACATGGCAAAAATGGTACAAGTCCGTAATGTGCCTGACGCCCTTCATCGCAAGCTCAAAGCACGCGCCGCCCTGGCCGGTGTTTCAATCAGTGACTTCCTACTGCGCGAAATTGAGCGCCTGGTTGAGAAGCCGACGCAAGAAGACCTTCTCGCGAGATTGCGCGCACTGCCGCCCGTCGACCTCGACAACGTAGCCGCGGTGAGGGCGGAAAGAGATCGATGATCGTGCTTGACGCGTCCGCCGCGCTCGATTTGTTGTTAGGTAGCGGGCGCGCCGAGCATGTCCGCGCACGGGTCACAGGTGAAACCATTCATGCGCCTCATTTGATCGACGTCGAGATCGCGCATGTGCTGCGTCGCCACACGCAAGCCGGCGCCGTCGATCACACGCGCGCCGAGGCTGCGTTGTCCGTCTGGCAACAAATTCAGCTGGACAGACATGCGCACGAGCCGTTGCTCGACCGCATATGGGCGCTACGCCAAACGATGACCGCCTATGAGGCCGCGTACGTCGCGCTCGCGGAGGCCATTGCCTGTCCACTGCTTACCTGCGACGCAAAGCTTGCGCGCAGTCATGGTCACAGCGCGCGCATCGAAATTCCTTGACATGAGCCCGATGCCGGACGAGCGCGGGCACGTTCACGGAAGGAATATCCGCTGACTACATCAAAGCTTTCGGTTTTGTCGCTAGCGGGAAGCCGTCGAATTCAGGAGGCGAGGCGCCGTTGCCGACCTGCGGCCAAATCCGTTTTGCGTTTGGACCGGCACCATCGACGCGTAAGCACGCACCGGAGATGTACGTCGCTGCCGGCGACAACAAGAACACCACCGCAGCCGACACTTCCGCTTCGTTCCCCATGCGTTGCGCCGGCGTCAGCTTGCCTAGGCTGCGCAAGAGCTCAGCCATCTGTTCGGGATAGTGGTCCATCCCGCTCGAGGCGATCCAGCCCGGCGCCACCGCGTTGCTACGCACGGGCGCCCACTCGAGCGCAGCAGTCTCGGTGAAATTCAGCATGCCGGCGCGTGCGGCGCCCGAGTGCCCCATGCCCGGCATGCCGTTCCACATGTCGGCGATGATGTTGACGATGGCGCGGTCACCAGCGGCGGCGCTCATGTACTGATTGTAGCATTCACGGGCGACGAGAAAGCCCCCGGTCAAATTGGTCCTGACCACCGTCTCCCAGCCTTTTTGGCTGATGCTGCTAAGCGGCGCCGGAAACTGGCCACCGGCGTTGTTGACCAAGCCGTCGATGCGGCCGTGGGCTTTGAGAACCTCGGCAACCATCGCTTGCACTGCGGCTTCCTCGCGAATGTCGCAGGGGTGGATGGTGACGTCGATTTCTTTTTGTACCGCTTGCAGCTTGTCGGCCTTGCGGCCGGCGATGGCAACGCGTGCGCCCAGGCTGACGAGCTCGTGTGCGATGCAGCGGCCGATGCCGGAACCGCCGCCGGTGACGAGAATGCTTTTTCCTGCGAACAAGTCAGCGCGAAAGATCGACCCGTACATTTTGCTGGGGCTATCGCCCCTGCCTGAGGTTGTCTACCTCAGGCACCGCTCCATTTTGTCTGGCCGACTTCGCAAGAAGCGCTCCGTCGGCATGCTGGGGCTATCGCCCCTGCCTCGCAAGAAGCGCTTCGTCGGCATGCTGGGGCTACTACTTCGTCTGCGTCCGCGATAGAAGGCACCCCATGCGGAAGTTGGGCGTGGTGGGGATGCCGGGGAAAATGGCACAGCGCGTGGTCGCGCTGGCTGAAGGACATGCATCTCTGCGCCTGTCCGAAGCGATGGCACGATCGAATAGCGACGCTGTCGGCAAGGACTCAGGTGTCTTGGCCGGGGTCGCGCAAAATCATGTGCCGGTGCGACCGTTCGACAAGAAGGCGTTCGGTAAGGCGGATGTGTGGATCGAGTTCGCACACCACACCGTCACGAAAAAATCGGTCAATGCTGCGTTAGATGCAGAGAAGGCGCTGCTCGTCTGCACGACGGGTCTGGACGCCGACACGCTCAAAGCGTTGCACAACGCGGCGCACGACATTCCGGTGATGATGGCGCCCAATACCTCGCTTGGTGTCGCCGCGTTGAACGCAGCCTTGCGTGTAGCGCTCAAGGCATTGGGCCCGTCGTACCAGGTTGAAATAGTCGAGATTCACCACGACAAAAAGAAGGACGCGCCGTCAGGCACTGCCGCTCGCTTAGTCGACACAGTGCGCTTGCTTCGCAAGACGCCGCGCGAAAAAATCGTCACCGGTCGCAACGGCATGGTGGGTGAACGGCGGGCTGAAGAAATCGGCGTGTTTGCCGTCAGAGGTGGTAACGTCATCGGTGAGCACACGGTGTTTTTGTTTGGGGAAAACGACAGACTAGAGCTGACTCACCGCGCGCACAGCCGCGACCTGTTTGCCAGCGGCGCGTTGCGCGCGGCAGCTTGGCTCGCAGAACAGCCGCCGGGTTGGTATACGATCGAGAATTGTTTGGGGGTGGAAACGACATGATCGCGCTCTTCTTGCTGATCAACGTGGATGCGAGGGTGACAAAGGTCAGCGGCAAGGTCGAGGCCGCCGCAGCCGGTGGAGCTTATGCCGCCGTGCCGGTGGGTACCACAATCGCGGAAGGCGGCCGCGTTCGAACCGGAGAGAAGAGCGAAGCTGTCTTGCAGATGAGCGATGGCTCGCAGGTCAAGCTCAGCGAGCGCGGAGAGATGTTGGTGGCGGCGATCAAACAGACGGAAACAGCGAAAACGTCGGTGGTGCTGTTTTTCGGCCGTCTATGGGCCAAGGTGGCGAAGGCGGCAACGCCAAGCGCTTCTTTTGAAGTGGTGACACCGACCGCGGTCGCCGGTGTCCGCGGGACCGAATTCACAACGGCGGCGGGAGAAGACGGCAATACCCGCGTACAAGTGGACGAGGGCTCCGTCGGCGTCGACAACGACAGCAAAGACGTTTCGGTGGGCGCAGGCCAAGCCGCCGATGCAAATGCCGATGCAGTAGGCCAGCCGAAGAAGGAAGCGGCACCGGATTGGAACAAGTGGCAGAGGGATCGCCGCGACAATCTGCAGAAGAATGGCGAGACGCTAGCCCGCGGTGCCAAAGCACGCGTGGAAGCGAAGCACCGCGAGATCGCTCGGCTGAACGCGGAACAAAAGAAGCTCAAAGAACGCTATAAGGCCGCGCCGGAAGATGAACGTGCGGGAATCACAAAGCAGTTGCAAAAGAACGCCACACGCCTTCAGGAACTGGGTGTCCGCGCGGAAGGACAGTTTGGTCAATTCGAGCATTGGGGCGAGCTGGCGGACGACCCGTCGTTCGGCGACAGCTTTATCGGTTCCGGCTTCGTCCGCAGCGAGCTGAAACGCATGCGCGCTTTGCACCGCGAGTTTCAGGAGATGATCGCTGAAGGCACTGACCTGTCGATGAAGGGCATGGAAAAGATGATCGACGACATGCGTGACAATCGGCAAACCCTGCCGGATCGAAACAAAAAGGGCAGCGTCGACGACATGTTCAACGAGGGTAAATAGCCTTGCAGGAGCGCATGTCCGTCGAGTCGGCGTTTGGCTCGACTGACGAACGGCACGTTTGGACCATGTTGCCGGAACCACGACGGGTCAAAATCCCGTTGTGGACGCTGGTGGTCATTGGAATCGCATGCGGTGTCGAGTTCATGCGCGCCAATGCCAATGCGCCGATGTGGGAGGCGTATGAACGCTTCACGTTTGCCATCGGTGTCGTCGCGACCGGGATGTTGGCGGCCCGTATCGAGGAACGCCTGTTCGCCATGGCTCGCAAGTCAGCCAGCGCGATCCAAGTGCTGGCCTCTGCCACGGTGACCGCCTGCGGCGCTGCACTCATCGTCATTCCGTTCGGCTATATCAAGATCGTCGGTCCTAGCGTCCGGCCGTTTATCACCATCTTCGGCTTGTGGATCGCCAGTGCTGCGCTGGGCAGCATCATCTTGGCCATTTTGGACGGCGCTTTACGCACGTTGGTGGCAGATTTTCGCCGCCGTCTGGTGCTTGCAGTACTGGGATTGATAGGTCTGTCATTCATTCTGTCGGGCGCAGTGGCGGTGGCGACGGTGGAATGGATCCTCGCGCACAAGGACGGCCTGCCCAAGTTCTTCGGTATTCCTCTGCCTGCCTTGCCGTTTCTCGATTTGTACAGTGCCAGCTCGGCGGATCTGACCCAGGCCGCCATGTTGACGGTCGCGGTGGTGGCGTTTCCTGCGGTGTTTTCCGTGTGTGCAAAGCTGTCCGAAACAGTGATGGAACGCATTCGCTTGTTGGCCAAGGCCTTCGAGCAAGTCGCGCAGGGCGATCGCAGCGTGCACGTCGAAGAGACCGGCACGGCTGAGATCCTATCACTGGCATTGAGCTTCAACGAGATGGTCGACAAGCTGTATTTGGCCGAGCGCATCGAGCGCGCGTTTGGCCAATATGTGAGCCCGGAAGTCGTCGACCGCATTCGCGCGCAGCGCGGCTCTGTGCGGCTGCCCGCAGAATTGCGCATTGCCAGCGTTTTCTTTGCCGACATTCGTGGCTTTACATCGTTGAGCGAACGGTTGGCCCCAAAAACAGTGGTCGACTTGCTGAACCGATATTTGGAGCAAGTCGTGCCGGTGGTCGAAGCGCACCAAGGCTTTTTGAATAAATTCGTCGGAGACGCGGTGGTTGTCGTCTTTAACGGTCCGATCGAACAGCCAGATCACGCTGAGCGCGCCGCTCGTTGCGCAGTGGCGCTGCAAAAGCGCATGGCCGAGCTGAACGCGCAGGGCGCATTCAAAGAAGTTGGCAAGCTTGAAATCGGCGTCGGGGTGGCCACGGGCCCGACCTTTTGCGGCAACATCGGGACCAAACGTCGCCTGGAGTACACGGTGATTGGCGACACGGTGAACTTGGCTTCACGTATGACTGGCCACGCACGCGCCAACGAAGCCTGGGTGAGCGAAGCGACAGCGAAGCTGCTGCCAAAGTCGATCCCGTCGTTTTCCGCCGACGCTATCAAGTTCAAAGGAAAAGATCGTGCCGTGATCCCGTACTGCGTTTTTCCGGCGAGCGGACGAGAAATCGGTACGAACTGAGCTATCATAGCATATAGAGAGGGAACCTTGAAATACATACTGGCTGCGATTGTCACGGTTGCCATGTCAATTACACAGGTCCCTAAATGAGCAATCTAGAACTATTTCCGCAGTTGCAAGAACTTCACCCGTGGACCCGGGCTGACCGTGAACACATCGTCGCTGGAGGCGGCGTGCAGCTCCCCGTCAAAGAACACCTTCCGTGTACCGGTGACGGCAAAATCGTGCGCCTGCTGCGTCCAGTGTCCCGGGCCGTGATAGCGCGCGCGGGCGATCGGCCACAGGTGACGCGCAATCGCGCGCGAGGGCAGCGCGTTGACCAAGGCGTTGAAGCCGGTGAGCAGCGCCGCGGGGACTTGAAACGGTTTGAAAAAAAGAATTTGCGTATCGATGGTGGACAAAAATGATAGTTGCGCACCGTCCCCCAACGGAAGCTCCCGCCCATCGATGTGAACGCGCGTCGGTTCGAACGCCCAAAACGAAGGGTCGCCACGCCGCAGAAACACCTGCGCGAGCTTTTTTGCGACGACCCGAGCGGCCTGCGGAGGTCCGTACCACGGGCCCTCGTAGTACGCCTCGGTGAACCGCACGATCAAACCCGTTGAGAAGATGAAGCCGACGCCGAGCGGTTGTCCGTTGCGCATGACGCGCAGCGTGCTTCTTTCGCGGCATGGTGCCTGCAGGTCCAAGCGTGCTAGTACTTTTTCCAGTGTCCCAAGACTCCCCGCATCCTTTGCCACCGCGTTGTTGGTCCCACCCATCACCGGCACAATTGGGAGCAGCGCACCACGCTTCTCCATGTGTGCAATGGCAGCGCCCAGCGTGCCGTCACCGCCGTTGATGGCCAGCGCCGTGACACCTGCGTCGAGCAGCTTGTCGAGCGCCCGCGGCACCTCTGCCGGGGTCTGGGTGATGTGCTCGAGCGGATGGCGCGGGAGGCGCACGACATTGGCCGAGCGTGCGAAGGGGTTGGTCAGAATCCCGAGTTTTTCACTGTCGCCCGTTGACCTGGGGAGCTCGACGGGAGATTTTTTTGAGACCATCCCGGCTGCCGTTAGAATGGGATACGCCGTGCTGTCTATGCGAAAGAGAATATTGGAATGAACCAGGCGCAGGCCTTTGTCCGCCGTCTTTTGATGACTTTCGGCATTGCCTCTCTGGTGGCTGTGGGGGGCGTCTATTTCGTCCTCAATAGTAGCTTGTCGCCTGATGCGCTGGCCAGCGTGCTCAACCGGGTGCTTTTGGCCATGGCGGTGCCGCTGGGGATCGGCGGCTGGCTCTTGTACCAAAGCGTCCTACAAGTGGGGCAGCAGCTAGAGGGTCTGACGCAATCACTGTCGCGTAACGACATACGCGAATCAGAGGTGATCAGCGAAGGCATCGCCGGCAGTATCGGTCGCGCAGTTGCGCGTCTGAACACCACCCGACGTGAGCTGATGCATTCGTTGCACACCCAAGTCGACGGAACACGTAAGTTGGCCGGCCGCTTTCTAGAAACGTTCTCGCTCCTCGGTGACGGCGTGCGCACGCAAATCGACTCCGTCACGGAGACGTCGGCCGCGATCAATGAATCGACCGCGTCGCTGCGCGAGATCGCTGACAGCGTCGACACTTTGGCAAAGAGCGCCGAGGATAGCTCGTCCAGCGTGCTTCAGATGGTGGCGACCTCGAATGAGGTGGCGGAGAACATCCACAACCTCGCCGCGGCCGTGGAAGAAACCACCTCTTCAATCGAAGAGATGACCTACTCGATCAAGGAAGTGGCCAAGAACATCGAACAATTGTCGACGACAGCCGAAGAAACGGCTTCATCGATGAGTCAGATGGACGTGTCGATCAGCCAGGTTGAGTCTAACGCGACTGAGACGACACGCTTGTCCGAGCAGGTGATGAACGATGCCGAAAAGGGCGTGCAGGCGATCAACCGCACGCTGACCGGTATCGACAAGATCAAGGACTTCTCGCAAACCGGCGCGCACGTGATCAACGGCCTGGGTGAAAAGATTCTGGAGATCGGTAACATCCTGAACGTGATCGACGACGTGGCGGAGCAAACCAACCTGCTCGCTCTTAATGCGGCCATCATTGCCGCACAAGCCGGTGAACACGGCCGCGGTTTTGCCGTCGTTGCTGACGAGATCAAGGATCTTGCCGAGCGCACCGGTAATTCGACCAAAGAGATCGCGTCTCTGATCAAGAGCGTGCAGGACGAATCGAAGAAAGCTGTGACGGTCATGGAGCAAGGCGTTCGCAACGTCGAAGAAGGCGTGCGCCTGGGTCACGAAGCCGAAGACGCTCTGCGCAAAATTCTAGAGTCTGCCAACAAGTCGACGCTGATGGTGCGCGCCATCGCCGCCGCGACGCTGGAGCAGACAAAGGGCTCTAAGCAGGTCACCGGTGCCATCAGCCGCATTGCCGAGACCGTCCAGCAGATTGCGTTGTCGACGTCAGAGCAGGCCAATGGCTCGGAACAGATCATGAAATCCGCCGAACGGATGAAAGTCATTACGCAACACGTCGAACGCAGCTCGCAAGAACAAAACCGTGGCGGCAAGCAGGTGACCAATGCCATCGAAAAGGTCAGCGAAATGGCGTCGCAAATCAACCGGGCGCAGCGCGAGCAGACGAAGGGCAACGAACAGGTGCTGTTAGCCATCGAACGCATTCGCGAGGTCGCCGAACGCAATCAGCGCATGGTGAAGGACTTTGAAACGATGGCCACCGAATTGAACTCCCGCTGCGACGACATGCGCGGGATACTGGAAAAATAGCCCCCCAATTGACCCTTCGCGGTCGGCGCGATAGCGCGATGGCATGCAGAGACGATATGACGTCGCGCTGGCGGTGCTGCTGGCGGCAACGGGTGGTATCTACGCCAACCACTTCGATAACGAGTTTCACTTTGACGACTCCCACGCCGTCCAATCAAATCCGCACATCACCAGTTTGACCAACGCGGGGCGCTTCTTCGTCGATGCGACCACCTTCAGCGCGCTGCCGCTGAACCAAGCGTACCGGCCGCTACTGACGCTGTCGTTGGCATTTGACTACTGGTGGGGCGGTGGCTTGAAGACGTGGGCATTTCACACGACGAGCTTCGTCTTCTATCTGGGGCAGCTCATCTGCATGTTCTTTTTGTTCCGGCGCATCTTTGGCAAAGATCGCGAGTGGACGGCGTTGTTTGGCACCGCCATCTATGCGCTGCATCCGATTTCGGCGGAATCTGTCAACTACATTATTCAGCGCGGCGAAGTGATGTCGACGTTGGGCGTGGTCGGGGGCTTGCTCCTGTACGTCAGGAACCCACGGCCGATCGGTTGGCATCTCGTGCCGATGCTACTTGGTTGTTTGTCGAAGCCGCCGGCGGTGATGATGGCGCCGATTTTGGCGGTGTACGTTTATCTGTTCACTGCTGCTGACGAGAAGCTGCCGAAGCTTCGCAAGAACCGGCAGCCTCCGAACGAATTCGTGCGCCGGTCCATGCGTGCGATGCAGCAGGCTTGGCCCGCATTTGCTTTGGCTTTGGTCTTCTACTTCGTGCAAAAGCGACTGACGCCGCCGATGGCGACCACCGGTGGGTTTCAACCGAAGTGGTATTTGGTCACACAACCCTGGATCACGCTGCACTACTTTCGATCGTTCTTTTGGCCCAATGAGCTGACGGCGGATACCGATTGGGGCCTCATCCAGAGCTTCAGCGATCCCAACTTCATCGTCGGTGTGTTGTTCTTGATCGCCTTCATTGGCTTCATGATCGCGGCGATTCGCGAAAAAGAATGGCGCATCGAAGCGTTCGGCATGAGCTGGTTCGTGTTGGCGCTGTTGCCGACCTCGCTAACGCCGCTCGCAGAAGTCATGAACGATCACCGCATGTACTTCCCGCATGTCGGCACGGCGATGTTGGTGGCCAGCTTGTGTGAACGGGTCTACCGGGAAATTCCAAAGCCCAAGATCGCGATGGCAGCGGCGGCAGGCTTCACCGCGATCGTTTTGAGCGGCGCGGCCTATGCGACGTATCAGCGTAACGAGGTGTGGAACACCGAAAATTCGCTCTGGCATGACGTCACCATCAAAAGCCCCAAGAATGGGCGCGGCCTGATGAACTATGGCCTGACGTTGATGGGCAAAGGCGACTATCAGGGAGCGCTGGATTATTTCGAGCGCTCGCACGTCATCCTGCCAAACTACACTTACGTCGAGACCAACTTGGGCATCGTGAAAGGCGCGCTACGCCGCGACGAAGAGGCCGAAAAGCACTTCCGCCGCGCGATGACTTTGAGCCCGGTGCCAGTGGCGCATGCCTACTTCGCGCGCTTCTTGCGCGAGCGTGGCCGGCTGCCGGATGCCCGCCAGGTGCTGGAGCAAGGCCTGCGCATGCAGCCCGACCAATGGGATATCACGATGGCGCTGCTTGGCACGTTGGCCGATCTGCACGACTACCCCGCGCTGCGCAGCGCTTTGAACGAAGCGAAGCAGCGTTTTCCCCATCGCCAAGAATTGAACCGCTTCGTCCAGCTGCTGGCGAAGGGCGAGACGAGTGGCTAGTCTGAAACTCGCTCGCGGCGCTCGCTCATTTCAGCCCTCCGTCCTTGCTCGCCTTCGGCTTGCTCGTCCGCGTTGTCTGCCCCCCAACCCGTCGCTTCGCTCCTCCTCGCCCCGCGAGCTCACCATTGGTCTCATTTTTTGGCTAAAAAATTGCCAATGGTGGCGAGGGGCTCACGGTGATTTCAAACCGAGGAGCTGAAGATGCCAAATGGGATAGAGCGATGGGCGGAGGAAGAGTTTTTACAGGCGCGTCTTGGAGACATTCGTAATAGTCGCCGGTTGGTCATTATCGCGGCTGGAGCAGCAGCCAAGCCTTCAGGTAAAGTGTCGGCAGTGTTCGATAACGCTGCAGAGCTGCAAGGCGCGTACGATTTTCTAGAGAACAAAAATGTCAAAGCCGAAGACATTGTTGAAGCGATAAGCCGGCGCACAGCGCAACGGAGCAAAGAGTATCCGTACGTCTATTTGCTAGAGGATGGCAGCAGCTTAACGCTGAACGACATGGACAAGAGTAAAGGGATCGGGCCAATCGGCACGAGTGCTGCGGGGGCGCGTGGGCTAAAAATGATCAATGCCATTGCCGCCAGCCCCGAGGGCGTGCCTTTAGGTTTGGTGTCGCAACAATGGTGGCATAGACCAGAGGGCAAGGCCCCTAGGACCAAAGCGGCACGTGACAAACGCAAGACGCAAGACAAAGAAACACAGCGTTGGTTGGATGCAGAGCAACAGGCACGGCAAGCCTACAGTGAACAAGCGCCTCAATGTCGGCTATGGACGCAAAAGGATCGCGAAGCCGATAGCTGGCCGCAACTGCTGGATGCGGTGGCACATTCAACGACGCAATGGACAACGATTCGCGCAAGCTGGAACCGTCGGCTCAAGAGTGAAGATGCACAGGACCTCTACCTTTGGGAGCGCATTGACGAGCAAGAAGTAGCGGGCAGTTATGCGCTTGTCGTTCGGGCTGGCAAGAATCGGCAGGCACGCACGGCTCAGATGCAGGTTCGCTACTGTGAAGTGGTGTTGGACTTACGTGACCCGCGTACGAAGAAACGCATGGATGCCAAGCTCTATGTTGTGTGTACCCAAGAAGTGGGCACGACACCGGCTGGGGAAAAGCCTATTTGTTGGCGATTGCTCACCACATATCCCGTCATCGACCTCACTGCCGCCATTGCGGTAATAGACGGCTATTCACAGCGCTGGCTCGTGGAAGAATTTCATCGCGCTTGGAAAAGCGGCCAGTGCAATGTGGAAGAAACGCAGCTGCGCAGTAAAGAAGCGATTATTAAATGGGCGATCATTCTTGCGGCTGTTGCAATGCGCCTACAACGCCTCGTTTATCTAGGCAGGCAAATGCCGCAGTCTGCCGCGAGCGATGAGTTCTCCGCCGCAGAAGTGCAAGCCATCCAGGCGCTAAGCGCTAAAGCGACCACCGCAACCACGCCCCTCTCCGCCACGCTTACAATCGCCGAAGCAGTGCTTCGCGTTGCGAGACTTGGTGGATACACCGGCAGTTCTTCAGGAGGCCCTCCTGGTATGATTGTCATCGCGGCGGGGCGCCGTGGTTCCGTTCGCTGGTCGCGAACGGGGAGGATCTGCGTTCGTCGGCGCAGGCTTGCCCCTCGCGCGCTGTGCGCGCGGTCTGCAGGATCGACATGGTATGCAGGCTGCAGGACTTGCGTGGGGCGGCACGCCCAGGGGCGGGACTAGTCTGAAACTCTCTTGCTGCGCTCGCTTATTTCAGCCCTCCGTCCTTGCTCGCCTTCGGCTTGCTCGTCCGCGTCGTCTGCCCCCCAGCCCGTCGCTCCGCTCCTCCTCGCCCCGCAAGCGGGGCGCTGTGGTTGCGTTCGCTGGTCGCGAACGGGGAGGGATCTGCGTTCGTCGGGGCACGCTTGCCCCTCGCGCGCTGCGCGCGCACTTTGCGGGACCGGTGGGATGACTCATGCAGGTGGGTATTTTGGCGGTTCTATTGATGTCCGGCAGCGTACCCAAGACGATCACGGTTCTGCACACGACCGATCTGCATGCCAACGTTGCAGCTTGGGACTATCTGACGGCTAGCCCGGATCCCAAACGCGGATTGGCCAAAGCCACCAGTGTGATTCGGGCGCACACCACACCTTGTACGCTGATTATAGACACCGGTGACACGCTTCAGGGCGCGCCGTTAGGTCCCGAAGCAATGGCGGGCGCGATGAATCGTGTCGGCTATGCGGCGATGGCCTTAGGCAATCACGACTTCAATTTTGGACAAGAGGTGCTGCGCCAGTTTGTCAGCGATGCGCAATTTCCCGTGCTTGCCGCCAATGTCAGCGGCTTTCCCCAATGGATCATGCGTGACACCTGCGGAGTGCGTGTCGGTATCCTGGGCCTGGTGACGCCGATGGTGAAAGTGTGGGAGCGCCCCGAGCACATCGAGGGTCTGACCTTTGCATCGGCGTTGGCTACCGCGAAGAAATTGGTGCCGGAAATCAAAAAGGCGGGTGCCGATGTTGTCGTCATCGCGATTCACGCGGGGCCGAACACGACTGAAGAAAACGAAGCCGGCGCGATTGCCCAACAGGTGCCGAACGTCGACGTGATCCTGACCGGGCATCTGCACACGATGATTCCCAAGCTGCTGATCAACGGGGTCATTCTCAGCATGCCGAACCGTTGGGGCAGTCATGTCGGCGAGACGACGATTGTTTGGAACGGCCGCGTCGTCTCGAAAGACTCACGCTTGCATCCAGTGGACGCCGCGGCCGAGGCTGCGGACGTCATTGCCGCGGTGAAGCCGCAGCACGATAAGACGATCGCCGCAATGCAGCAGCCTTTGGGTGAGGCGAAAGACGTGTTTGAAGGCGGCGATCGCGCGCGCTTTCGTGACAGCGCCTTGTCTGACCTGATCAACGCCGCGCAGACAGAGGCGGCGGCCAGCGCCGGATTTCCGGTGGACGCGTCGGGAGCGGCGATTTTCTCCGATCGCGGCAGGCTGCCAAAAGGTCGGCTAACGATGCGCGATATCTACGGCGTTTATCCATACGACAACACGTTGTGGGTGCTCGAGTTGAAGCGCGAAGACTTCAAGGCGACGCTGGAGCAAGATGCCCTGTTCTTCAAGCAGGTGTCGGATCCGCTTCCTCAGACGCCAAACGAGGTGAAGGCCCCTGGCGACAACTTCGACTGGGACATCTACTCGGGTCTAGACTACACTATCGACATTACCAAACCCGCTGGCCAGCGCGTCGACCTACGGGCACCGGCGACGGTGCGCGTGGCGTTGAACAACTACCGCGCAAACGGCGGAGATGGGTACGATATGCTCAAGCGGGCCAAAGTCCTGTGGAAGTCGCAGCAAACCGTTCGCGACATGCTGGCGGCTTATGTGAAGAGTCATTCACCTTTGACCCCGACGGCAACCCCGAACTTTCGCCTCGTCCCCGATCTCTATACGCATTTCTTCTCGCGTGTGTTACCGTACGCGAGTTCCGGCATGGTAGGTACCCCTGCCGGCGAGCGATAGCGAGAGCGGAATTTTTGGCGACGTAGCTTTGCGAAGTCGCCCAGACAAAATGGAGCGTTCGGCATGGTACGCACCATGCCGGCGAGCGATAGCGAGAGCGGAATTTTTGGCGACGTAGCTTTGCGAAGTCGCCCAGACAAAATGGAGCGTTCGGCATGGTACGCACCATGCCGGCGAGCGATAGCGAGAGCGGAATTTTTGGCGACGTAGCTTTGCGAAGTCGCCCAGACAAAATGGAGCGTTCGGCATGGTACGCACCATGCCGGCGAGCGATAGCGAGAGCGGAATGTTCGGGCTGGGAATCTGGGAAATAGCACTGATTGCGGTTGTTGCGCTCCTCGTGCTGGGGCCGCAAAAGTTGCCCGACGCGGCGAAGAGCTTGGGAAAGGCTCTGCGCGATTTTCGCCGGGCTGGGGATGATCTCAAGCGCGAAATGATGGGAGACATCGACGCGCCACCGCGGCCGCCGGTCGCCTTGCAAAAGCCGGTCGAAACCGTCGCGCTACAAACGCCTGCGCCGGTGGAGGCCGCACCTGCACCGTTGCCGTCTGATTCCGATTCGAAGCCGAATGGATGACGCGCGCTACACGCTGATTGAACACTTGCAAGAGCTGCGCGTCCGTTTGCTGCGCGGTTTGCTTGCTGTCGCCGTTGCGACAATCGTGACGTTCTATTTCGTTGACGATATTTTTCATTTTTTGATCACACCGATCATTCCCTACCTGCCAGAACCGAAGAAGCTGATTGTTCTGAGTCCGTTGGAGCAGATCGTCGCCTACCTGCGCATCGCCGTCATCAGCGGCATCTTTCTCGCAGCACCGGCGCTGCTGTATCAACTTTGGCAATTCATCGCGCCTGGCCTGTATCCCAAAGAAAAGCGCTTCGTGATTCCGTTCATCATCTTCGGCACGGTGAGTTTCATCGGCGGCGCCGCCTTTGGTTTTTACGTGCTGCTGCCGACCACCTTCAAATTCCTGGTGCAGGTGCTGCCTGCGGATGTGATGCCGCAATATACGGTGGAGCGCTATTTCTCCCTCGTCACACAGCTGCTGTTGGCGATGGGGGTTATTTTCGAAATGCCATTGGTCCTGGCGATGCTGTCTCTAGCCGGTTTCGTGACGACCGATCAGTTGAAGCGCTTTCGCAAATACAACATCATCGGTTCGTTCGTGCTCAGTGCTTTCCTGACGCCGACGGTGGATCCGTATTCGCAGACCATCATGGCTTTGCCGTTGATCCTGTTTTACGAGCTCGGCATCGCTTTTGCCTACTTGACTGAACGGCGCCGGAACCAAGTATCGGCCGAAGCAGAGCCCCAATAAAATCGCGCACCGTGCGGCGGCCGGCGCGGAAAATGAATATCATGTTGCTACTTTGGCGGTTCAAGTACGCAACGCAGTGAACCAAATCGCTGAACAGCTGGGTTCGTTTGCGAGCGAAGTCAGCCGGGTCGCACGCGTGATGGCGTCTCACCTGTCAGTGCGCATTCGCAACAACCAGGAGCAAGAATGGTTGAAGACCAATCTCGCAAAATTCAGCCAGATGCTTCAAGGCCAGCGCGATCTCGTTGCAGTCGCGACCCTGACACTGTCTGAGCTGGCCTGGCTGGTGCACGCGCAGCAAGGCGTCTTCTATATCGTCGAGCTCGATCCAAGCGGTGAATCGGTGCTGAAGCACCTTGCCCATTACGCGTTTCGCGAACGCAAGGACTTCAGCAAGATCATCCGTCCAGGAGAGGGGCTGCTGGGCCAGTGCGCCCTGGACAAGCGGCTCACCGTTCTTAACGACGTGCCGATTGATCACTTCGCCATCAACTCCGGCTTGGGCGAATCGCGCTCAGCGAATGTCGTGGTGTTGCCTGTCCTCTTCGAAGGACAAGTGAAAGCAATCGTCGAGTTGGCTTCCTTTCATCGCTTTAGCGCGGTTCACTTGCGATTCCTCGAACAGTTTGCCGCTACCTTAGGTGTCGTGTTGCACAGCATCTCTGCCAGCGTACGTACCGAGGAGTTTCTGAGGCAGTCGCAGGCGCTGACTGAGGAGCTGAAGGAGCAGGCCCGCTTGTTTTCGGAACAGAAGCGGCAAATCGAGCAGACAAAGCTTTCGCTAGAACAGCAAGCCGCGCAGCTGGCGCAAGCATCACGCTACAAGAGCGAATTTTTGGCCAATATGTCCCACGAGTTGCGGACGCCAATTAACAGCTTGCTGATCTTGAGCGAGCTGCTGTCCGAAAATCCCGACGGCAATCTCACCCCAAAGCAGGTCGAATTCGCCCGGACCATTCACGCATCGGGCACCGATCTGATTGCTCTGATCAACGATATTTTGGACCTCTCCAAAGTCGAGTCCGGCACCATCACACTCGAGTTGGGAACTCATGCGCTCACTGACTTGGGCGACTATGTAGAGCGGACGTTCGGCCCGATCGCCGAAGCGCGCGGAGTGCGCTTGTCGGTCAAAATCGAACCTGACCTGCCCACTACAATGCACACCGACTTCAAGCGGCTGAAACAAGTGCTGAAGAACCTGCTGTCGAATGCCTTCAAGTTCACCGATGCCGGAGAGGTGACGCTGCACGTCCACCGCACCGATAACCGATTTATCTTCGACGTCACGGACACCGGTATCGGCATCCCGCAAGATCAGCAGGCGTTGATCTTCGATGCATTTCGGCAAGCCGACGGCACCATCAACCGCAAATACGGCGGAACTGGTTTGGGACTTTCTATCAGCCGCGAGCTGGCACGCCTGCTGGGCGGCGAGATCAAAGTTCGTAGCAGAGTGGGTGGGGGCAGCACGTTTAGTCTCGCGCTGCCAATCGAATCGGTGTCCGAGCAAGCTCCGTCCCCGGAGCATGTTGAACGTGTCAGCGATCAACAGACCGCGTCATTACCGACAGCGCTATACATCGGCGGCGACGGCGCATTTGCCCGATCGGCGTTCGATCGCGACATTGGGGTGAGGCCCCGTGCTGAATCGCACGCCGACAAAGCGCTTGCTCGTGCGCTTGAAACGCCGCCCGACGTCATTGTGCTCGACTCTGACTTGCCCGATAGCAACGCCTGGCGCGTTCTGGATCGCTTGAAGCACGATCCGACCATTCGGCACATGCCGGTCATTTGGGTCGGCCCCGCGTCACAGCACCTCTCGGCGCGCAGCCAGGGCGCATTCGCGGCCGTGACTCGGCCGGCTACCGCGCTTGGGTTGTCGCAGCCGTTTATGCGTGCGCAGCAACTGATCAAGAACTCGCACCGTCGCGTTCTGGTGGCGTGTGCCGACTCCGATGACCTACGCAAGTCGTGTGAGGCGCTGCGGGGCGATGATATCGAAATCGTCGAGACCAGGACCGGCCAGGCGACGTTGCGCATCACGCAAACTGAAATTTTCGACTGCGTGGCCGTCTGCCCGTTTTTTTTAGACATGACAGCGGAGGCATTTCTGCAAACTTTGCAAAGCGAGGCGCCGGTGGCTTTGATGCTAGTCCACGGCACAGTGGATCCCGCTGTGCTTGCCGGACTGCGCAGCCGCGTCGCATTTCAAACAGCGCTCACTATGGAGGAATTGATTGGAGTGACGGCGCTGTATCTGCATCGCTCCGAAAGCTCCCTGCCTCCGACACAGCGCCGCGCGATCGAAAAACTGCGAGGTGATGACCCGCTGCTGCGCGACAAAACCGTCTTGGTCGTGGACGACGACTCACGCAATGTCTTCGGTCTCTGCAACATTCTTGAGAGGCACAAAATGCACGTGCTGATTGCTGAGGGAGGCAAGCGGGCGATCGAAATGCTGCGCGCGACTCCAAACGTCGATGTGGTGCTGATGGACATCATGATGGCGGGAATGGACGGGCACCAGGCCACGCGTGCGATCCGCTCGATGGAGCGCGTCCACCGCATCCCGGTGATCGCGCTGACTGCGCTGGCGATGAAGGGCGATCGCGAGCGGAGCATCAATGCCGGGGCGAGCGACTACCTCACGAAACCGGTCGATCGCGACCAATTGCTAGCAGCGCTGCGCGTGTGCCTGTCGCAGGTTGGAGCGGAAGCACATGGATAACGAAAGCATGAATGTGCTGCTGGTCGAGGACGATACGGTCTATGCGACAGCGGTACAGGAGTCGATTCTGCGTGCTGGTGCACGCGCGTTCAATCCGTCCATTAACGTCCAGTGGGCAACCAATCTGACGCACGCCTTCGATCTGCTGCAGCAAGGGCCAATGGAAGCGGTGCTCTTGGATTTGTCGCTGCCGGATTCACGCGGCATCGAGGGCATCCGCCGATTGCGACAAGCGCATCCGGATGTTCCACTCGTGGTGCTGACGGGGCGGGATGATGATCAATTGAGCGTGCAGGCGTTGCGCGCTGGCGCTGAGGATTACCTGTTGAAGGGCGAGGTGAACGGCCGCGCGCTGGTGCGGGCATTGCGCTATGCGATGGAACGCCATCGGTTCAAAGCGCTATTGCGCGATCTGGCTTTGACCGATGACTTGACGGGTCTTTACAACCGGCGCGGTCTGTTTACGCTAGCGGAACACCGGATGCTGCTCGCTCATCGGACCGGTCAGAGAGTATTTTTGGTTTTTGTCGACATGGATCGGCTAAAGCAAATTAACGATCGCTTTGGTCATGGCGAGGGCAGTTACGCGCTGTGTCGGTTGGCCGACTTGTTGCGGCACTCGTTTCGCCAATCGGACATCGTCGCTAGGTTGGGCGGAGACGAATTTGTCGTGTTTGGCACCGAGAACACGCCCGGACGCGCGGATCGCGCTGCCGAACGCCTGGCAGAGCAGCTGGAGCAATACAACCAAGAGTCATCGCGTGGCTACAACTTGTCCGCTAGCATCGGCGTGGTCGCCGTCACCCCTGATCATACTGTGTCGCTGGAGGAGCTGTTGGTGGAGGCTGACGAACGGATGTACAAGGTGAAAGAAAAAAAGCGTCAAGCGCCTGAATGATCGTACTCGCCAAACACCTTGCGCATGGCGTCGCTGATCTCGCCGACAGACGCGTAGACCCGTACGGCGTCCAGAATCTTCGGAAGCAAATTGCCGTTGCCTTTCGCAGTGTCTGTGATTGCTTGTAGTGTTTTCTCTACATCGGAGGCGCTGCGCCCGGCTTTTACTTTGGCCAAGCGCTGGTTTTGCTTCTGCTCCAGCGCCGGGTCGACGCGAAGAACATCGAGCGGTGGCTCAGCCGGCACGGTGAACTGGTTCAAGCCGACGACGATCTCCTGCTTCGATTCGACTGCGCGCTGGTATTGATACGCCGCTTCTTCGATTTCCTTCATTTGAAACCCGTGCTCGATCGCCTTCACAGCCCCTCCCAGCTCGTCGATTCGTGCGATGTAGGCTTCTGCGCGCTGATACAGTGCCATCGTCAGGGCCTCGACGGCGTAAGAGCCGCCAAGTGGATCGATGATGTCGGCGACGCCGCTCTCGTAGGCGATGATTTGCTGCGTGCGCAGAGCCAGCTGTGCCGCTTGCTCTGTCGGCAGGCCCAACGCCTCGTCGCGTGAATTGGTGTGTAGTGATTGCGTCCCACCCAACACTGCTGCCAGTGCTTGCAGCGCGACACGGACGACGTTGTTGTCCGGCTGTTGGGCTGTCAGCGTCGAGCCGGCCGTCTGCGCGTGAAAGCGCAACGCTTGCGAGCGTGGATCCTTCGCGCCAAAGCGTGTTGTCATGATGTGGTGCCACAACGCGCGCGCGGCGCGGAACTTCGCCACCTCTTCCAAGAAGTTGTTGTGCACGTTGAAGAAAAAAGCCAAGCGTGGAGCGAATTCGTCGACTAAAAGGCCACGATCAATCGCTGCCTGCACGTAGGCGATTCCATCCGCCAGGGTGAAAGCAATTTCTTGCGCCGCGGTCGAGCCGGCTTCACGGATGTGGTAGCCGCTGATCGAGATGGTGTTCCACTTCGGCACCTGCTGTTGGCAGAACGCAAAAGTGTCGGTGGTCAAGCGCATCGATGCAGCCGGCGGGAAGATATAAGTCCCGCGTGCGATGTATTCTTTCAGGATGTCGTTTTGCACGGTGCCGTTCAGCAGGTTGGCGGCGACGCCCTGTTTCTCTGCCACTGCGACGTACAAGCACAGCAGCGTCGAGGCGGTGGCATTGATGGTCATGGACGTCGAGATTTCGCCGAGCGGTAGGCCGCTCAGGAGCGTCTCCATGTCGGCGAGCGTGTCGATGGCAACGCCGACCTTGCCGACTTCCCCGCGAGCACGCGGAGAGTCAGAATCGTAGCCCATCTGCGTCGGCAGATCGAAAGCAACGCTCAGGCCGGTCTGCCCTTGTTTGAGCAAGAAGTGATAGCGGCGGTTTGACTCCTCGGCGTCGCCAAAACCTGCATACTGGCGCATCGTCCACAAGCGCGACCGGTACATCGTCGTTTGCACGCCGCGCGTAAACGGTGCCTCGCCCGGCTTGCCGATCGCCGCGCCTTGCACGTCATCGGCGTCATAGAGTGGATCCAGCGGGATATCGGAAGACGTCTTAAACTGCGGCCGGCGCTCTTTGGCTTTGTCGGTCGCCTTCTTGTACGTCGTATTCAGCCAATCTCGCTTCACAACTTCGTCTCACCGAGCGCCAAGATGTGCTTCCAATGCTCGTCGCTGACCGGTACTACGCTTAGGCGCGAGCGGCGTAAAAGCGCCAGATCGGCCAGCGCCTTGTCGGATTTGATTTGTGCAAGCGTGACCGGTTTCGCCAACTTCTTGACGGGCGCGACGTCGACGGCGGTCCAGTCTTCGTCTTTTGGCTCTGGGTAGCCTTCTCGGGCGATCTTGACGATGCCCACAATCTCTTTGCCGATGTTCGAGTGGTAGAAGAAAGCCAGGTCGCCCTTCTTCATGGCGCGTAGGTTGTTCCGAGCTTCGAAGTTGCGGACACCGTCCCAGGCGGTCGATTTCTCTTTTAGCAAGCGATCAAACGGGTACACATCCGGTTCACTTTTCATCAACCAGTACATTTCGCTCTCGCTTCGCTCGTCCCCGTGGTGCATACCACGGGGAACGCTACATTTTGTCTGGGCGACTTCGCAAAGCTCCGTCGCCTTTTCGCTCTCGCTTCGCTCGTCCCCGTGGTGCATACCACGGGGAACGCTACATTTTGTCTGGGCGACTTCGCAAAGCTCCGTCGCCTTGTTAAGGGGTCCTGTGCAACCGGAAGGGTCTGAAAAGCAAGCCGATTTTGAGCCGCCGCCGGGTCTTTGGGCGGTATTTGCGGCGGCTTACAGCGGGCTGCTTCATACGGTCGCGGTCCAACGCAATATGAAGGTGCATTGGATTTCGGGGTTTATGGTCATGTTGGTCGGAATGGCCTTGGAATTTGCGCTCACCGCCCGGGCGGCGTTGTTCTTTTCGGTGTTCTTAATTCTGTTTGCCGAAATCCTCAATTCCGCATTGGAGGCGTTCGTCGACTTACACATCAAACAATACCATTATCAGGCCAAGCTGGCGAAAGACGCCGCCGCTGCGGGCGTCTTGGTGTTAGCCTGTGCCGTGGTGATCTTGTTTGCAGACATCCTGCTCAACTATCGGCAAGAGATTCTGACCAGTGGTGACGATATCGTCAGGACCCTTGCGTTTGGTTTGCCCTCAATTGTCCTCTTGTGCTGGATTCTATTCGGTAAGCCGTACCCGGCGTTGTTTTTCATCGGCCTAGGCTTGCTGGTGCCACTGTTTGGAAAAAGCCACGATCCGTTTTTTTCTCTGTCAGCAGGGCTGTTCTACGTCGTTGGTTTTCATGCTCGCATCAAGCATCCTGACGGTGTGCGATGACTTCCGCTGTGCAGACCATGTGCGCTTTCGATGCCGGGTTCGCCATCGGCGCCGGCAAGCTGGAGGGAAGGCTGCCTCCAGGTCGAACGAGCTTTCCTCTCGAGCGCCTGGACGTGCTGCAGAGCCTAGCTGGTGAAGATCCTCTGATCGCGTTGTCGCATCGGTTGGATACCTTCACCCAGGTCGAGCTGGCCGCCCGCATGCACAACCCGGATGTGCTGTCCTCGCTGGGTGAGTGGTTGATGACGGCCATGTTCGCACCGTTTCAGCGCGAAGAAGAGCGATTTTCGATTGTCCGCATGATGCTGCAGGAGCTGCCATTCTACATCGCCGAAGCGGTTTCCACCATGGGCCCGTGCGATGCGTTGGCCTTGCAAGCGGCCGCTGAAGTAGCCACACCGTTCGCCGATATTTTCGACGCGCTGGCGCAAGTCGCGCGGGCGCGGGCAGCGACGGCGACCGCCGACGCCATCGATCAGGCAAATGTCAGGGCGCGCGCGGCGATCAAGGATTTTCGCCGTGCGCTACAAGACGCTCGCACCGTCGACCGCAAGCCCGTGCTTGGCAGCGATCGGTTTGCAGAGCTGTGCCGGCTGCGTGCGTTGCCAATGGATGTGCATGAGATCGAAGCACTGGGTGAGGAGCGCTTTGCCAAGGCGAAGGAACAGCGAGCAGAAGCCATTCGCCGGCTGACCGGTTACACCGATCTGAAATCCGCCTTGCGTGGGTTGAACGACGATAGTGCGCCGCAGCCGCTCGAAGAGCTGCTGGATATCTGCCGTCGCGCGCGTGAGTTTATCGGCAGCAACGACTTGATGCCACTGCCATCCGATGAGTCGCTGGATATTATCCAAACACCAGCGTTCGCCCGGGCCCTGATACCGTTTGCCGCGATCATCACTCCGAAACCATTATGGCCGGTGCAACGCTCACTTTACTATGTCACACGCGCAGGAAGCCGGGCGGACATGCGCAATGCCGCGGTTCACGAGGCTTATCCCGGCCATCATCTGCAATTCGCCGTCGCCAACACAGAAGGCTCTCTCGTGCGTAACCTCCAGTGGACGCATGCGCATCCAATCGGTGTCGAAACGACCGAGGGTTGGGCGCACTATTGCGAAGCCTTCATGCACGGGCAAGGCTTCCATCACTCGCTTGCCGACCGCGTTTGGGTGTTGAACGCATCGGTTTGGCGAGCAGCGCGTGTGCTGCTTGACGTGCGCCTGCAGTGCGGTCGCATCTCGCGCGATGAAGCCGCTCAAATGTTGGTGGACGAAGTGGGCTTGGCGCCCGCCGCCGCGGCCATCGAGGTGCGCCAGTACTGCCTGCATCCCGGCTATTTTCTGTCCTATTCGCTAGGCAAGCACATGATTCGTGAGCTGCGGCAGACGGCTGAACGCGTGTGGGGAAATAAGTATTCACTTCGCCGCTTCCACTGGTTGATCATGACGCACGGGCAGGCGCCGCTAGCCTGGGCCAGCGAACGGATTGAGAAGCAACAATGGTAGGCGGGATTACCTCTTAGCCGTTGGGATACTGCACCGACCCGAGGCTGCTTCCGTTCTCATTGATGAAGTCCACCTGCAACGCATCTGCTGCGGGGTCGGCGGTCAGCACGACGAAGTTGCATGCGTCGCTAGCAAAATCCCACTGCGGCTGATTGAGCGTGCGGTACAGCGGATTGATGCGCTGGCCGCCGGGTCCCCAGGCGATCTCGCGAAGGCCAGAGTAGGGGCCGTCCGTCTCGATCCGTCCAGTGAAGCCGCAGTGGAAGTCGCCCGAGCAAAAATACGCGCCACGGATGCGCTCGCCCACCATGAAGTCCAGCAAGTCTTCACGCTGCGCTTTGTAGCCTGCCCACCGGTCTGCGATTTTGAAGTCCCACAACCCGCCGAAGCTGGCGATTGGCACCGAGTTGATGATGAATTTGAATTGGCACGGCGACGTCAGCAAGCTTTGCTTCAACCAGTGCAGCTGGTCTCGCGAGATGTACTGCGCGAAGTCGCTCTTACGTGTCGAAGGCAACCGCTCACTGCGACAATCCAGCATAAAGATCTCGGCGGTTAGGCCCCAGCGAAACGATCGCCAGATGCGGCCCGGTGCTGCCACACGCATCGGCGTGTGCTCAAAATACGCCTGTTGAGCGGCTGCGAAATGGTCGGGATCAATCGTCTCGGGATCCCAGTTGTCGCTCACCTCGTGATCGTCCCAAGTCCCGTACCAACCGAACTGCTGATGCACCGCCTGCATACCGGCTGTTTGGTAGGACGCTTGGTAAGCCCCGCGATACTCATCGACGGTGCGCTGTCCGTCGCAATAGACATGGTCGCCGTTGTGGACAAAGAAGCGCAAGTCCCACAACGCCGCCTGCGCCAAGGTTGGAAACGGCGCGCTGTCGACTTTCGTGCAACACGTGCCGCCGAACGTCAGTGGGCTGTAGCTGTCTGGCGCGAACGCGGTGCGAAAATTACCGACCGGGCTGCGTGAGCTTTCGCCGGCAACAAACGCGTAACGGTAGGAGCGATCGGGCAGAAGCCCTTCCACATCGACGAGCGCGAAACCGTTTTTGAACGTGACCGGCGCGTCGTAGGCGACATTCACCATGTCTCGTCCAACGTCTTCCCATACGCGCAAGCGCACGTCGCTGCCGCCGTCAAAGCGTGTCCACACGACGCACCGATCGGCCATCGCATCGCCCGCCATCACACCGATGGGAAATGCGGCGTCGGTCGGCAACAGCGCGGGGTTCTGTTGAAACAAAGGTCGCGTGCCGCTTCGGTCTTCGCCGGCGACGATCTCAACCAGCGCGTTTCCACATCCTGATAAGAGTGCAGCCGAACCGGTGAGCTTCAACAACTCGCGACGATTGAGCATAGGCATTGACGGTTAGCATTGCATTGTTCGGACGCAACATTTTTACGGCGACATGATCGCGTCGCGAACGCTGTTGTGTGGTGAAAGCTCAACATGGGTCTGGCTCTTGATAACCAGTCCGAGTGATGAATACAGTGGCGCGAAGTCGATCGCCTGGGTTGCGAGCAGCATCTTTTCCGTGATCTGAAGCCCCGCTGCAGCATCCAAACGTTCGACCATGTCGCTCTCTGTCAGTGGTGTGGCTTGGCTGTCCTTCCAGGCCTGTTGCATCACGGTGTCTAGCGACTGTGCGTTCTGCGTGCGCGTTCGGATCGTCACATCGAGCGATAGCGCCAGGCACGCCCCGCTCCAGTACACCTTTTGATAGTGATGCGTTTTGCGCATCGACTTCGATTCTTCGTCGAGCGAACGTCCATCCGGCTGGCAAAAACGCACGATCGCATCATGCAAATCGTCCCACATCGCTGCTGCGGTCTGCAGACCGGCGCGGGCGCGCAGCACGTCTTGGTAGTAGGTGCAAAACCCCTCAACGAACCACGCGGGGCGTCCTTTGATGTGCGGCATCACGGAGTGAAACAGCTCGTGCACCGCCATCCAGTCGCCCGCGAAGGCCTCGGCTGTGGCGTTTGCGCCGAACAATAGAAGCGCGGTTGCCCAGTGACGACGTATAATCGATCCGAAAACGCCTCCCTCGCTGCTCAAGCGCACCGGCGCCAAGAAGACGGCCATGCGCGCCGCCGGTAGCTCGCCCAAAAATGCGGCGACTGCTTTCAGAGAGCGCTCGACCCAATCGCGCAAGACAGTGTCAGAGGCTTTGAACTCGCGGCCGGTCGATTTGAACAACTGGACCTCGCGCCCCGTGACCTTCAGCGGAGACATCGGCTGCCATGCACCCAAGCCCCAGTAACTGCCGCCGTCCAACGCGGCCGCGTTTGCCACATAGAGCCCGGCTTTTTTCGGCCAAACGCCAAACGCCGGTCCGTTGATGTCCAGCTCGACGTCGAACCGATCGGGCAGGGGTTCGGGGCGCAGAATCACCGCTTGGTCGTTCCACATCCATGCCTTGCCCATCAAGGTGGCAAAATCCGGGTCGTGACCGTCCAGCGCCTTCAGATCGACGTGGTAGGCACTGGCCGGTTGGAAGCAATCGGGATCATCGGGCATTGCTTTCAGACCTTTGATGCCGCGTCCGCCACCGATGATGGCCGTGCACAGACGCTGCGCCGGTTCTGCCAGCGTCAACTCGACGCGCAAGGTAGGCAGAAACGTCGTGTCGATTTTCACCTGCATGTCGGCCGCCGCCAGCAGCAGCCAGATCACTTGAGGATTCCCGCTGCCACCAAATCGTCGGTCATTGCCTCGCCGCCGGCAAATGCGATGCGCAGCACAGAAAGTTCTTCGGCCGTCACGCGTTCACGTCGGGGCTGGTTTTTGCGGTCGCGCCAGAAGACGACCAGCGTGTCGCGTTGCGTGGGTGGTCCGGAGCGATCCCAATCGATGAAATCGTAATGATACGGTCGCAGCTCCACGGTGTCGCCAAGCCTGCCCTGCAGCTGACCGGCGGTTGTGCGCGTTCGCCACTCCCACCACTCGAAATCGGCGAGCTCTGAAAGCCACCCTTCGTCCTTCAAGAACTCGGCGAAGCGATCGCCGTTTTCGTTGATCTCGACGTGGTGCATCGGATGCGAGCGAAAGTACGCTTCGACCGTGGCTGGCCAGCGATCACCCAGCACTTCGCAGCAGTAAGCGAAGACATGGCGCAAGGCGGTGTCGCGGTGGCGCGCACAAAAGCGCTGATAGATGTCGAAGTGTGGAATGTCCTCGGGGGCAGGTGCATTGCCTTCCAACGCAGCGCTCAATCTGTCCAGTAGCGCTTTCATCTTGCGCGCGCCACTTCGCCGAGCAGCTCGTCAAGCGGTGGAATCTCCGCGTCCCATTCGACCAGCGTGGGAATATGTCGGCTGGCCCGCCGCTGCGTGTAGCGGTACAACGCCCATACGTCGTCGCAGATCGGACCGATGTGCGTGTCGATGATGACGCCATCTTCCGGCGTGTGTCCCGCCACGTGCAGCTGCACCACGCGATCCATCGGCATGCGATCGATGAATGCTTGTGGGTCGAAGCCGTGATTCTTCGCATTCACGTAGACGTTATTGACGTCCAGCAGCAGCTTGCATCCGCTCTCGTCCAACACGGCGTTGATGAAGTCGGCTTCGTCCAGCACACTGCCCGGCATGTGTGCGTAATAGGTCGCGTTCTCCATCGCGAACGGTGTTTCCATGCGTTGTTGCAGCTGCTTGATGCGGGCGGCTGTGTGTTTGACGACTTCATCGTTGAACGGCAGCGGAAGTAGCTCGTGCAGTGGGCGGCCGTGATGCGAGGACCAACAAAGATGATCGCTGAAAAAAGGCGCGCGTGTCTTACGCAAAAACTGCTTCAGCACATCGGTCAGCGTCTGATCGAAGGGATCCAAGCCGCCCACCGATAAGCTGACGGAGTGTGAAATCACCGGCGCACGCTCGATCAACGCGTCCAGCTTCGTGCGCCGAGGCCCGTGGTCAAACAGCCAATTCTCAGGTGTTATTTCCAAAAAGTCAGCGCCAAGCGTGCTGCGCTGACACAGCTCATCTAGATGGCGGGCACGGAGGCCAATGCCAATTCCGGCGATGGTTGCCATGCCCGCCATCCAAATCGATTTGTGTTAGTTCTTCTTGCCGCCGCAGCCTTTTTCGCCGCCGCAGCTCTTCTCGCCGCCTTCTTTTTTGCCTTCTTTCTTCTCTTCCTTCTTCTCGGTCTTCTTGTCGGCCTTATCGCCGGCGAAGGCCACATTCACGGTCGCGAAGGCAAAACCACCCAGAACTGCACCCAAAAGTTTAGCGTTCATCCCACGTCCCTTTGTTGTTACGCGCTCCCTGCGCGCTTGATGGGCCTGTCATAGCCAGACCGCTAGGCATGGGCAATGGATCGGTGTAACGAAATCGCCTCAAGCGAGACAGATTTAACGAAAGGAATTTCTGACATGTTGCGTCTAGCAGTGGCTGCCTCTGTGTTTGCGTTTGCTTCTCCGGTATTTGCCGCACCCGTCGAGTGGGAAGTGGATCCCAGTCACTCGCGCGTCGGCTTTTGGGTGAAACACCTGGGCATCACCAAAGTGCGGGGCGATTTCAAACAGTTCGAAGCCAAGGTGATGGCAGATGCCAAGACGGGCAAGATCGAGGCGCTGGACGCCACGGTGAAAACCGCGTCTGTCAACACCGAAAACGAACGACGTGACAATCACCTGCGCAGCGATGACTTCTTCAACTCCGATAAGTTTCCCGACATGAAATTGAAGCTGAAGAAGATCACCTGGAACGGGAATAACTTTTCCGCCGAGGTCGACCTGACCATTCGCGGCACAACCAAACCGGTGTCGTTCACCGGCGAGCAAGCCGCAGTGCAAAAAGTGAACTTTGGCAACGGGCCGCGCGTGCAGACGGCGTATTCGGCGACCGCCAAGATCAATCGCAAAGACTACGGCCTCAACTGGGCCAAGGTGGTCGAAGCCGTGCCGGTGGTGGGGGATGACGTCGCCATCGAGCTGGAAATCGAGATGGGACGTAAGGGCGAGTAATGTTGCATTGGCTGGTTTGGACCTGCAGGCGCGTTGCCGAGCGGGCGACGGATTTGGACGAGGGCGTGCTAAGCCCGTTCGAACGCCTGCGCGTCCGCATGCATTTGTCGATTTGTCGGACGTGCACGCGGTATCTCAAACAGCTTGAATTGACCAAACACGCCTGCGGATCGCTGAAACAGGACAGCCAGGTGTCGCCGGACAGCAAAGCAAAGGCACTCGAGGCGTTTCGCTCCAACAAGAAAGCGTGATAGCGCTGGTCCATGGAGCGGCTTGTCGATCAGCTGCGCGCGGGCGACGAAAGCGCTTTTTCTGAGCTCGTCGAACGCATGCACCCTCAGATCGTGCGCATTGCGCGGCGGTTTGTGCAATCAGATGCGACGGCTGAGGACATCGCGCAGGACACCTGGCAAGCCGTCATCAGCGGTATTCATGCTTTCGAAGGCCGCTCCGCACTGAGCACCTGGATTTTACAAATCGCCATCAATCGCGCCAAATCGCGTGGCGTGCGCGACCAGCGCATGCGCCCGGTCGACGACGAGTCTCAGTTCAACATCCTGGACCAGTGGCGCAATCCACCGGGCGCATGGGATGCGCTGCCAGAAACGATGGTCGCCAACCGCGAGCTTGCACGCTTGGTGGCTGCGGCAATCGATGAGCTACCGGAGCAACAAAAAGCAGTGATTTCGTTACGCGACGTCGAGGGCATCGATAGTCGTGAGGTGCGCGAGATATTGCAAATCAGCGAAGAGAACCAGCGCGTGCTATTACACCGTGCCCGCAATAAGGTGCGATCCGCTATCGAAGCAGCGGTGCAGCCGATGGCTAATCGACAAAGTCACTCTTCCGCCGCCCCATCGGCGACGACGCCCGCGGGGTCTCGGTAGACGCCACGGCGTTACCCAACTCGCGCTGCGTCAATTCCAAAAACAGCTCGCGCAAGGTCTTTCCATGCAGGGCGGCATGCGCCTTTAAGCGGCGAAACAGGTCGTCAGGAAGGTCGAGTGTGGTTCGCATCAACGCATCATCGATGCGAAGATGCGTTTGCGCAAAAAATCGGCGCTGCGCGGACGCATCAACGCATCAATATATCAGGGCATCACCGCATCAAGACCAGATGTCAGCGTCCGGCTCTTTTCCCTGAATGTTCACCGCAGAGCACGCAGAGAGAATCGAAAAGATATTCTTTAAAACAAACCGTTCTCTCTATATCTCAGCGCTCTCTGCGTACTCTGCGGTGCATATGTCTTGTTTCGCACCTGGTGCGGATTTCTAGCGAAAAGCCTCGGACTGCGCTTAGGTTAGCAGGGTGCACGTCCTTGTTTTGCTGAGCCTGGTAGCGATGCCCATGAACGGGCGCAAAGAAGCCATCAAACGCAATGGCACGCTGTCGCAATTGTTGCGCGACGCCGGTGTCGAAGATTCGGCCGCTTGGATCGAAGCGCTATCGACGCAGATCGACGTGCGCAAGATGCGTCAGGGTCACGTCGTCCATATTTGGCGGTCGTTGGACAATGTCGTACAAAAGATCGTCATCTACCGATCGGTGTGGGAGCGCGTGGTCGCCGAGCGCCTGGAGGATGATGCCTGGCAGGTGCCGTTGCGATCGTTGCAAGCCAGCTTTGAACACGATCCCACGCAGGTGACCGCAGAGCTCGTCGATGTGCAAATCGACAACTCGCTTTACCAAAGCTTGATCGACAACGGCTGGGACGCCGCCATCGCCTTCGAGTTGGCCGACGTCTTTGCGTGGGACTTGGACTTCTACACAGACGTGCAGCGCGGTGATCGGCTGCTTGCATTGGTGGAGGTGCGCCGGCGCGAAGAATCCAAAGAGTTCGTCAGTTACGGCAGACTGCTGGGTGCCGTCTACGCAGGCCAAGCGGGCCGCTTCACGGGTTTCCGCTATGACGGTCGCGAAGGTTTCTTTGACGAAAGCGGGCGTTCGCTGCGCAAAGAGTTTTTAAAGTCACCGTTGAAGTACGCTCACATCACCAGCAAGTTCGGCTCTCGCAAGCATCCGGTGTTGGGCTACACGCGGCAGCACGCGGGGACCGACTTTCAAGCCGCTGTAGGAACACCCGTGTGGGCAGTGGGCGATGGCAAAGTCAGCTTCGCCGGTTGGCAGGGCGGCTACGGTAAGTTCGTCATGATTCGCCATCCGAACGGGCTTGAAACCGCGTACGCCCATTTGTCTCAGATACACGTGCGGGTAGGTGAGCACGTGGCACAGAAGGCCGTCATCGGTATGAGCGGTAACACCGGTTTATCCAGCGGACCGCATTTGCATTTCGGCTTGCGCAAAGGTGGCACTTTCATCAATCCGCTGTCCTTGAAGCCGCAGCACGTGGCGCCCCTGACGCCCGAAGAGCTGCCGCAATATAAGGACGCGATCGCCGACACGTTGCGACGTCTGCAGGCTGCCTTATCGAGCTCATGACGACCTCTGTCTCAATCAATCCGCAAAACCCCGAAGCCGAGCTGATCCGCGTTGCGGCGATGACGTTGCAAAAAGGCGGCTTGGTCGCGTTTCCCACCGAAACGGTCTACGGTTTGGGAGCGCTGGCGCTGAACGAAGAAGCGGTGAAGCGTATCTTTTCCGCCAAAGGCCGCCCGGAGACCAATCCGCTGATTGTGCACGTGCTGGACGAAATGATGGCGCAGACGGTGTGCGCCACATGGCCGGAGTTTGCACACGCGATCGCCGAAGCGTTATGGCCCGGACCTCTGACGCTAATTCTCCCGAAGAAGGATAACGTGCCGGGCGTCGTCACCGCTGGGCTGTCCAGCGTTGCCGTGCGGTCGCCTTCGCATCCCGTGGCGCGTGCGTTGCTGCGTGAGCTGGGGCAGCCGATAGCGGCGCCAAGCGCAAATCTCTATACAGAAATCTCGCCGACACGGGCCGAGCATGTGCGCAAGGGACTCAGCGGTAAGATCGATCTGATCTTGGACGGCGGCTCCGCGGCAGTAGGTGTCGAGTCGACGGTTTTGGATCTCACCGGGCAAGTGCCAACAGTGTTGCGTCCTGGAGCAATCGTTCCATCGCAAATCGAGCAGGTCATCGGCCACGTCGCGGTCGTGTCGGAGCAGATTGGCGACGACTTGGCGCGCCCTTCGCCCGGGCAAAGTCGGAAGCATTACTCGCCGCGCGCGCAACTGGCGATTGTGCCTCTTGGCGATGCAGGCTTGCTGCAGGACCGCATCCTGCGCGTGCGCAAAGCGCGTGGACGCGTCGGTGTCCTCATTCACTCGCATATCGCAGTCGCCCAGGATGGCGTCATTGTGCGCCGGTTGCCGCAGGATCCAGGAGAATACGCCGCGGCGTTGTACTCGGCGTTGCATGAATTAGAGGACGCCGGCTGCTCGCATATCCTGGTCGAAGATGTGCCCGTGACCGAAGCGTGGGCGGCAGCACGCGATCGCCTGTCCCGCGCTGCGTCTTAGTGTCGGGCTGCTCCGTTGGGTACGCATAATCTTTTGCTCGGGCTGTCCCTCGGGTAAGCAAGATGTGTGAAGAAAAAAATCCTTTTGGGCGGCTTGGCTGTCATCCTCGTCGTTCTTGTGGCAGGTGGAGGTTACGTCTTCTCGCAGGTCCAGGCGTTTGATGCGAGTATGGCAACCGTTTACGATCTGCCGGCGCCACAAGTGAAAGTCAGTAGCGACCCGCAGGTGATAGCGCGCGGGCAGCATCTGGCTGAGTCGATCGGCGCCTGCATTGACTGCCATGCCAAAGACCTGGGCGGGAAGATAATGGCCGACATGGGCCCGCTTGGCATCATCTATACAAGCAATATCAGCGGTGGCGGTGACTACACCGATGCAGAGCTGGCGCGAGTCCTGCGCGACGGGATCAAACGCGACGGCACCGGTCTCGTTTTCATGCCGTCCCAAGATTTTCGTTGGTGGCCGGACGAGGATGTGGCTGCGGTGATTTCGTGGCTGCGCACGCAGCCCAAGGTCGATCGCGCCAAGGGCCCGACCCGGATTGGTGTGCTGGGAAAAGTGCTCGATCGGCGCGACCTGATTCCAATCGACATCGCGCGTCGCATCGATCACACGAAGGCGCCGGCGACGGCTCCCGAACCGTCCGCTAGCGTGGCATACGGGCAGTTTCTCGGTAAGTTGTGCCAGGGCTGTCACGGGCCCAGTCTCAGCGGCGGGCCGATTCCCGGCGCCCCGCCAAGCATGCCGATTCCCACCAACCTGACCCCACACGACACGGGCCTGAAGAAATACAGCGAAGCCGATTTCTACAAGACGATCACGACCGGTGTGCGACCGGACGGGAGCAAGCTCGCGGCGATGATGCCGATCGCTACGCTTGCCGCTATGAACGATGTCGAAAAGAAAGCGCTGTGGATGTTCTTGCAATCAGTGCCGGCAAAACCATTCGGCGGCCGCTGATCACTGCTGATAGACGCCGATGCACCACGGTGCGGTGCGAGGGTTGCCGGCGAGATCGCGCGTGTCACCGCTGACGGCCGTGCTGACATCCAGCCCCGCGGTGAAGAAGGTCGGATCGATCAAGTGAAAGTCGTACAAGGGGAGATCGCTCACTGTATGTCCGGTGGGTAGGCCTGAGTATGGGTACATCGCGAACACCACGCCGGCGCCGGTAGGCGCGCTGAAGTTGCCGGCATAGCTTGGGCCTATCGTGTTCAGCGTCGCCACATCGGCGATCTGTCCAAGGACGGCATGCGAATACACGCCACCAGAGACACCTTTTGCATCCAGCGAAAAGACATTGTTGTGGACAAGCGGGGTCAGACCCGTTCCACCTTCGACGATGCCCTCCACAAACGGTACCAAGCCGCGGTGATAGAACACGTTATTGGCAATCAGGGGCGACCCGGGGCCTCCAAAAAACTGCACCCCGGCGGAATAGCCGTACTGCGCATCGTCGGCATCAAGCACGTTGTTGACGATGATGGAGTCGTTGCCAGTCGGAAACACCACGATGTCTACCGCCGGCGAGCCGCGGCCTGCATACACGACGTTGTTGTAGATGGTCGCAGGCGAGTGAAGCTCGATCGCAGTGTGCCCGTAGGACGAGTTTGGGCTCTCTCCAGAAAAGACGTAGTTACGGCTCAGGCGGGCGCCGCCGTCACCGAGAAAGATCGCAGTGCCTGGATTGTTTTCGCTGTTGCCGCCAATCAGGCTGCCGTCGACCAAGCCGCTGGCGCCTCCGTCGATGTAGATGCCGATGGTCGAAGAATAACAAGGTTGGGTGGGCGCCAGTATCGTGCTGGCCAAGATTTCAAAATGCGCACCGCTGCCGGCGACGATCCCGTAACACTGCGCCACGGTGGAGACGCCGGCCTGCACGTGCACCTGCCTGATGCGCGCTTGCGTTCCATCCGTGATTTCGATGGCGACGGTGGCCACTGCAACCGCATCCGCCGCCGGCACCAGCAGACCATCAAGCTGCGAGCTGCCAAGCGTGTTGCTCGGATCGTTGATTAGCACCGTCGGCGAGCCGGCGTTGGTATTCACCAATTGGGTCGCATAAAACACCGGATCTCGCGCACCGGAAAAATCGTCTGCAAAGCCGCCGATCAGACGGGTTCGCGCGGGAAGTTGCAACGGGGCAAGCACAGCGTAGTCGCCCTCGGCCATACGCACTTCGCCGGGTGCCTGTGGATCTGCTTGGCGCAACAGCTGTAGCTTCGTGATGGCTGCATCGAGCGTCGCCACGGCAGTGCTCGGCCCGGTGCCAGCGTTTGCGTCGTCGCCCGCCTTTTGCGACAGAAACGCCCGGTACGGAGCGACTGCAAAGGCTTTGTTGAACGGCAGCACTTGGCGATTGTGCGCGATGCTGAAGGTGTTGAGATGATCGAGTGCCAGCACGTAGGCGCCATCCGTTTGCAGCCCGCTAATCGAGCCGGTCCACGTGATCCCATCGGTGGACGTAAAATTCGCCGTCGCGCCGTTGTCGATCGTAAAGGTAGCGCCAGACACGGGCTCTCTGAACACCACAGACGCCGTCGCGCTCAGCGTCGCGGCAGGATATTCGTCAGCAACGGTGGTGTTGACGACAAATGGTCGCGCATCGCCGGTGGTAAACGAGACCGTGTTGCTCGTGCCAAGCAGCTCGCCAGCGCTTCCGTGTGCCTCGATCGTCGCGTAATAGGTCGTCACATCGGCAAGCTCGGTCAATACGTAGCTGGTGCTCGTGATGCCAGAACCGGCAATCGCCCGATCGGACATGTCGTCGCTTTTGCCCAACAAGATCGCGTAGCTGCTGGCGTTGCCGATCCAGTCGAGCTTGACGTCAACCGGATCAAGCAGCGTCGCCTGCAGGTTCGACACGGTAGTGCCCAGGGTGACTGTGAGCCGTTCCCCGAAAGAAATCAAAAACTGTGTCGGCAGGTCGTTGCCGCAGCGAAGCGTGTGTGGGCCGACCGGAAGCATCAGCCGAACTGGCGTATCACCGTCCAAGCTGTATTCGAGACCATCGTCTAGCGTCGCAAGACATGCAGCGGGCGCCGTGATGTCGACTTCGCCCAACGGCGACACGGGGAACGTGACGTCCACCTCGCGCACGCTCAGCATCACTGCCGCGACGCCCTGCCCGGCGGCGATTCTGTCTTCGCCATTCACTCGCCATAACCACAAGGCCAGCGTGGCTTGGCCGCAAGAACGCGCCACCGCCGTGAACGAAGTTGAATCGCTGCCAGGAGAGACGATCAATTCTTCTGGCTCTTGTCCAACACACAACAACGACAGCGTGATGGCAAAGTCGCTTTGCTGAGCGAAGTGTGAAGTGAGGTCTGACAGGTCGATCGAGATGCGTGTTTCGCGCTGCGAGCACGAGGAAATCAGGGCCAGGAAAACAAGCGTGCGGGCGGCAGTCATTGCTCGTTCAATGACACGGGTCAGGGATCGAAGGCCAGATGGTCCACATTTCTGGCCGTGTCCGGCGTGAGTGCGATCAGCGGAGGGACCAAGGCTACCCCTCGGGAAGCGGTCACGTGGGCGGGAAGGGCGACCAAGTAGGGCTTGGTAAACGAACCGAGCCAGAGGTTACCGCTGTCGTCGAACGCCAGGGTACTAGGCGAGCTCCACACCGGCGGTTGCGCCATGAGGGTCAGATCGGGAGACAAGAAGTAGTTGCCGGTCAGGCCCCGCAGGCCTGGCGCGTCGAAGCGCATCACAGATCCGTTGAGATTGAGCGTCCCCTCTGCGATCCATAAATTATTGCTTCGATCAAAGCCGACGTCCAGCCACAGCAAGCCGACGCCAGCGTAGAGCGACGCGTCTGGGACACTCGTTACCGCCGCCAACGTCGCCGCATGGTAAACCTCGACGACCGTCTGCCGACAAACGTACAAATTGTCGTCCGCGTCAAACGCAATCCCCGTGGCTGTCGCGGCGACTGTGCCGGACGGAAGTACAATCGTGCGCAGCGCGGCGGTGGCTGCGACTGTGGGACCGATGAGACTTTCTGGACCGAACTCCAAAAGGCGATCGGGCAGGATGTCCAACACCCAAAGATTGCCGTGACTGTCGGCGGTCACGTCATACGGGTTGTTGAGTCCGGTGATCTCCAGGCTCGCGGTGGGAAATCCAGAAGACGCGATCTCGGAGCGCGGGAAGCGAAACAGACGCTGCGTGGGAGTTGCCACCCACAAATTGAAGCTCCGATCGACGTACACACTATTTGCCGACAGCGAATCGGCGGACGACTGCGCACCCAACCCAATGGCGGGCGGGATGCCGGTCCCTCCGGCGGATAGCTGCGAGCCGGAGTACGCGAGCACATTGTAGTCCAATGAACTCAACCAGAGGTAACCCGTCCCCGGGACAATTTTGTAGCTGACTGTAAGCGCCGACAGTGCATCGGCTTTCACCGTCACACAGCACTCAGTCGGCTGTGCCTGATAATACGTGCTGACGATCCCGTTCGACACGCGGACATTGCGAGCGACTACCGCGTATTGTCCAGTCGGCAGCGGCGTCAGCGTACGGCTGTCACTCAGAACGACGTGGAAGCCATCGGGTCCATTGATCTCGACCTGTGGAATCGGACCTGGCGGCGCAGTGATCTCGACGTGCAACGCGCCGGTGTCATGGGGCGCGGCGGCTACCGTGATATCGACCTTGGCGAACTTGGTGCGACCCTCCTTTCCGGTGGCACGCAGCAACAGCTCACCGCCGGCGGCAAGCTTGTCCGGGATCGTCTCCAGCTGGATGACGCATGACCATGCGCGTGAGTCGATCGTGCACCGCGATGCTCGAATGCCGCCGGGCGTGGCGATTGCCTCGACGCCGATCTCGTCTGTGCAACCCTGCGCGCGCTCAACAGCGACGGTCACCGATCCGACATTGCCTTGCGACAGTGTCACGGTGCTTGGTGAGGTGACGACGTTGAAATCGTTGTCGGCGGTTGGCGGAGTCATCGTCTCGGACGGCGGTGGTCGGGCGGGCGCATCTGCGGCGGGCGCGTCTGCGGCGGGCTCTGCGGTTGTCCCGACTTCAGGGTCGTCTTGGCCAGGCCGCTCCGGTAGCGGCGTCGGTGCGGGTGGCAGCCGCTTGGGCGGCCCCTCACACGCGATCAACATGAGAGAGACAATCAGGACTGTGCGTCGCATGGCCGGAAGGCCTGCAAAGCCTTGTCCAACTCGAATCGCCCACGAAGTTGGACGGTGTGGGAAACACGGCGCGCAGTTGCACGCGGACGCCTCAACAAATCTGCCTAGGCGAAGCGTTCGTGCATGCGGTGACCGAAGCTGCGTAGGCGAAAGGACAGCGCGATGAGTGTGAGCCCGTAGACGATTGCATACGAGGCAATCAACCACAACACCGCCAGGGCGCCGGCGCCCGGCCGCGCCATCAACGCGATGCCCACAGCAACAGACACAACGCCCGCCACAATCAGAAGCCACTCGCCCTGGATCACTTTACGCAACCGTATTGCGCCGACGATCTCAAGCATGCCGATCGCGACTGCCCAGATAGCGACGTAAAACAGCAAAGTCAGCGCGGTCACGCCGGGTGCTATCCAGGTGACGATACCGATTCCGATCCCGATCAAGCCGCCCAGCAGCAGCAATCCCCAATTCTCTTCTTCTTGGCGGCGAGTGATCGCGGTCCACACGGCCAGGATACCGTCGGCAAACGCGAAAGCGCCGAACAGGATAACCAGCGTTGCTAGCGTGATTCCCGGTTGCGCGAATGCCAAGATTCCAAACAGGATGGCGATGATGCCGCGGACAAGCATCAGCCACCAGTGATCCGAAAGCATGCCCGCAAGATTCTGCGCGGGACCCTCTGTGACCGGCATAAGACACCTCTGTCTGGCTCCAAGCAATTACCGTGCCTCCGGTGAGGCTGTTTTGATATCTTGCGTTGCGGTGCGAAGTGCAACTAAGCGACCCCAAGCGGATTCCATTCGAGATGGTGGGGCAACCGATGAGCGCAGAGATCGAACGCGACACCGAACGGCCTCGCCTGGTCGTCGGCATCGGCGCGTCGGCCGGTGGGCTGGCGGCGTGCAAGAAGTTCCTCGCCGCGATGCCTCCCCAGAGCGGCATTGCGGTTGTGGTCATCATGCATCTGGATCCAAGCCGCGAAAGTCACATTGTAGAGATATTCAAGACCGCCACTGACCTTGACGTGGTGCAAGTCTCGGCGCCCACGCGGGTGCAGCCGGACTGTGTCTATGTCATCGCACCAGATTCGTCGCTTGAGATTCGAGACGGTGTGTTGAACCCGAACAAGCCGCATGACCCGCACGGTCACCGCCATCCGGTCGATGCCCTGTTGTCGTCGCTGGCGCAGGATCAGAAGACACTCGCCGTCGGCATCATCCTGTCGGGAACGGGGAACAACGGCTCAGCCGGTTTGCGTGATATCAAGGCACTCGGCGGGATGTGTCTGGTGCAGGATCCGGGGACGGCCGAATACGACGGCATGCCGCAGAACGCGATCGCTACCGGAACGGCGGATTATGTGTTGCCTCCGGAGGAGATGCCGCAGATCTTGCTCGAGCACGCCGAGCACCCCGGCGATCCTTCCGTGGCCGATAACGCCGAGCACGCAGCGCTCGATGCAATCTTGGATCTCTTGAGCCGCTCGTACAAGGTGAACTTTCGCAGCTCTTATAAGCGTGGCACGCTGTACAGACGCACTGCTCGACGTATCGGCCTCCGGCAGCTGTCGAACCTGCCTGAGTACCTGGAGGTTTTGCGCAACGATCCCAAGGAAGTTGCCGCGCTCTACAGCGATCTGCTGATTGGCGTGACGCAGTTCTTTCGCGACCCAGAGGTGTGGGAGGATCTCAAAACGGAAATCCTTCCGAAAATTTTGGCGCAGCAGCGGGCGGACGAACCGCTCAAGTTCTGGGTGTCGGGGTGTGCGACCGGCGAGGAAGCGTACACGCTGGCCATCGCCGTCGTCGAGCAGCTTGAGCTGGCTGGTCGCTCGGCGAAGGTGCAGATCTTCGCGACCGATATCGCCGAGAACGCGTTGGCCTATGCTCGGCGCGGAATGTACCCCTTCAGCATCAAGGAATCGCTGTCGCCGCTGCGTCTTGGACGCTTCTTCCGTCAGGAGGGCTCGGGCTTTCAGATCGTCCAAGAGGTTCGAGACATGGTCACGTTTGCGGTCCACAATCTGCTGAGTGATCCGCCGTTCTCTAGAATCGATCTGGCGACCTGCCGAAATGTGCTGATTTACCTTGAGTCGCACGCACAGCAAAGAGTGCTGGAGCTGTTTCACTTTGCGTTGAGACCGGGTGGGCTCCTGTTGCTTGGCAAGTCGGAGACGATCGGCCAACATCAAGGGTTGTTTGATGTCGTGTCGCCAAAGACGCGGCTGTTTCGTTCAGCGGCGGTGACTGAGGCCGCTCGCCACCAGCATCTCAAGTGGGCGACAGCAGAGCGCGCGTTTCACGGCGAGCGTGTGCTCTCTGCCACGAACCCTCTTCCTCCAAGGGGGTTGCAAATCAGCCGCATCGTCGAGCAGATCGTTTTAAGCCGATATACCTGGGCGTGCGTCGCAGTGTCCGAATCCTTCGCCATCCAGTCGTTTTGGGGGCCGACACATGAATACCTGACGCAGCCCACGGGTGAGGCGCGCATGGATCTTTTGTCCTGGGTGAAGCCAGGGATCTACCCCAGGCTTCGGACGGCCCTCGAGCGTGCCCGCGAAAGCAAGCAACGCGTGACCGCCACCGACATGCGCATCGAACACGACGGGATCACTCGGCGCGTAGAGTGCACCGTCGAGCCTGTGACTCCTCTTCCAGGCGAGGCGCGGCTGTTTCTCGTCTCGTTCCGCGACGCCCCATCGCCTACCGGCGTCGAGAGGAACGAGTCAGTCGAGTCCGGCGACCTGCTGGTTCGTCAGCTCGAAGGAGAGAATAAGGACCTGCGAGACGAGCTGCAGCGAACGGTCGAACAGCTTGAAAGCACCAACGAGGAGTATCGCGCCAGCCACGAAGAGCTGCTGTCACTGAATGAAGAGCTGCAGTCGAACAACGAGGAGCTGCAGGCTTCCAAGGAAGAGCTCCAGTCATTGAATGAGGAGATGGTCACGGTCAATCGGCAGCTCGAGGACAGAAACGCCGAGCTTCACGCGGTCAGCACCGATCTGAAGAACCTGTTGATGAGTACGGACATTCCGATCATCTTTCTCGACCGGGAGCTTCGTGTTCGGCGCTTCATGCCGGCCGCGACGCAGCTGATGCGCCTTGTCCCATCGGATATCGGACGTTCGATCGAGCATATCAAGGAGCGCTTTCATGACGCCGGCTTGGTCAGCGATGCCAAAGTCGTGCTGGACAAGCTGGTTCCAATCACCGCCGAGGTGCAGACCGAAGACGGGCGTTGGTTCGCGCGCGTCATGCGGCCTTATCGTACGGAAGATGATCGCATCGACGGCGTTTGCATCGCCTTCTTCGAAGTCACGGAGCAAAAGACGGCCGTCGCGCAACATGAAGAAAGCCGGCGTTCCGTCGAGCGGCTGGTGGCGGAATCGCCGGCGGCACTTCTGGTTCTAGATGCTGATATGCGGATCGTGACGGCGAGCAATGCGTTCTGCAAAATGTTTATGGTTTCCAAAGGGGAGACCGAAGGCATTCGCTTCTTCGATCTGGGCAATCGCCAATGGGACATTCCACGCCTGCGGGCGCTGCTCGAGAAGATACTGCCCGAGAAAGCCGAAGTGCGCGATTACGAGGTCACTAACGACTTCGAGCACCTTGGTCCGCGCGCCATGCGGCTCCAAGGGCGGCGACTGAGCCGCGGAGACCAGCCTGCTTACATCGTCGTCAGCTTCGAAGACCTCACGGAACGGAAGGCGATCGAAGATGCACTGAAGACTCGGGCCGACGAGCTTAGTGAAGAGCATCAGCGCAGGAACGAGTTCTTGGCCATGCTTGGGCACGAGCTGAGAAATCCGTTGGCGGCTCTGATGCACGGGCTGGATCTGTTGGGGTTGGCTGGAGAAGATTCGGCGCGGCGCGAGCAGATCCGCGGGATGATGGCCCGGCAGGCCCGTCGTATCGGTTACATGCTCGACCAACTGTTGGATGTCGCTCGTCTCACCACCGGTAAAATCGAGATGGCCAGAGCTCCCGTGGATCTAAAAGAAGCAACCCAGGCGGCGATTGAAACGGTGACGCCGCTCATTGAGAGCCGCAGCCACAGGCTCACCGTTTCGCTGTCCCCGGAGAAGATGGCGGTGCAAGGCGATTTGGCGCGGCTGACCCAGGTCGTGGAAAACCTGCTGAGTAACTCGGCAAAGTACATGGACGAAGCCGGAGACATCGTGCTGACGCTTGGTCCAGACAAGTCCGATGACAGCCGCATCCGGTTGAGCGTCAAAGACACGGGTATCGGGATGGATGCCGATCTTATCCCGCATATCTTCGAGCTGTTTACTCAAGGGCCTCGTGCGCTCGATCGTTCGGCGGGCGGTTTGGGCCTTGGCCTGCCGCTGGTCAAGCGTGTCGTCGAGATGCACGGTGGCAGCGTTGAAGCATCAAGCCGCGGTCGAGGTCATGGAAGCGAATTCGTCATCATGCTCCCGCGCCTGCGTGAGCGGCGGTCACCGGGGCGGACGAGTCAAATCGACGACGACAAGCAATTGGGCAGCAGTCTGCGGATCTTGGTCGTGGATGACGAGCAGGACAACGCCAACGCGATGGCGGAGCTTCTCACCAGCGAAGGTCACGAGCCGCTTGCTGTGTTTGACGGTCCGGCCGCGCTGCAAGCCGCCCGGACGTTTCGCCCTGACGTCGTGCTGCTGGATCTGGGTTTGCCTGGAATGGACGGGTACGAGGTGGCAAAGCAACTGCGCGAGCAGCACCGCGGAGAAAACATCTTCCTCGTCGCCGTCACCGGTTATCAAGGCGACAAGGGACGCCTGCAGCAGGCCGGCTTCGATTGGCACATGATGAAGCCCCCCCACATGCAGAAATTGATTTCGCGCCTGGCCGCATGGGATCGCGAACAACGCGGAGCTGGTGGCCACCGCTCCAGCGACGAATCATCGTGACGATCGCCTTCTTCACCCAAACGCGTCCGACCGGCGCCGCCGCTGATTTCGGGCGGCCTATTTCTGCGAGACCAGCGCGTTCACGCGAGACGTTCAAGAACATGCTTGAGCCGCGCCAAATCTTTGCGGTTGGCTCGGCGCATTGCGGCCGCCACGAAGGGGGCAACAAGCTTGGAAAAACCACGAGGGTTGCCGCGGTTGCGCAGCGTCATCCGGGTGCGCCCGTCGCCGGCGTCTTGCCACTCATAGCTCGTTTCCATCGGAAAGGGCCCCTCTGCCGTGCGCATCACTAAGCGTGTCCCGGGCAAGAGCTCGGCGATTTCGTAAGTATAAGCGATGCGCCTGCCGAGAAAATGCGCGACGAAGGCGACGCGCGATCCTTGAGCGAGCGGCTTTTGCGACTTCCATTCGACGCTCTTGATGTTGACGTACCACTCTGGCGCGTTGTCCGGTTCGGTTGCATACGCCGCGACGACAGCCCGCGGTCGATCGATCACGATATCGGTGAGAACGTCGACGCCCATACGCTTTGTTATCCTAGACTACGCCGAAGAGACAGAAAGATGACTCGAACGACCGCGGTGAAAGAGTCTCGCGTACAACCCACCCACCATCAGCAGCTCGTCATGCTTTCCAGCTTCAATCACGTGGCCGTCTTGCAACACGATAATCCGATCGGCGTGCATGATCGTGCTCAACCGATGCGCGATGATGAAAGTGGTCCGCCCCCGCGTCAGCCGAGCCAGAGCTTCAGAAACGGCAGCCTCGCTCTCTGCATCCAACGCCGACGTCGCCTCGTCCAAAATAATCATCGCGGGATCCTTCAGGATTGCTCGCGCGATCGCGATGCGTTGGCGTTGCCCCGTCGATAGCTGCTTTCCACGCTCACCAACGGGCGTGTCGTAGCCCCGCGGCAACTGCAGGATGAAATCGTGGGCGTTCGCCAACTTTGCCGCCGTTTCGATTGCCTGGCGGCTAGCGTTCGGCACGCCATAAGCGATGTTGCTTGCGACGCAGTCGTTGAACAGCACGCCATCTTGCGGAACAATTCCGATTTGGGCTCGCAACCAGCGCTGTTTCAATTCGCGCAGGTCGTGCCCGTCGATGCGAATGGCGCCCGAGGTCGGATCATACAGGCGTTGCAAGGTTGAAATGAGCGTCGTCTTCCCGGCACCGCTGCCACCGACCAGAGCGACTGTTTCCCCGGCTTTCACTCGAAACGAGACATCTCGCAGCACCGGGCGCTTTCCGTCGTAGCTAAACGATACCCGATCGAATTCCACCTCTCCCCGGAGTGCCGGTAGCTCGCGCGCGCCGGCGGCATCGCCCAACGTGTCGCGAGCGTCCAAGAGAGCGAATACGCTGTCCAACGCAACTTCCGTTTTTCGGATCGATTGATAGACGGAGACAAGCCCTTGCATGGGTCCGAACAGACCCGCGACATACGCCATGAACGCGACCACGGCACCGACGGTCATTTGGCCGTGAACGACGCAGTACCCGCCCCATGCCAATGCCGCCGCACGCGCCAAGGCGACGGAGGAATTTTTGCCTGCGCTGATCCACGAATCCATCTTGACGCCGCGCACAACCTCTTCATTGGCATTGGAAACGCCGGACAAGAAGCGCTCTTTTTCACGGTCTTCCATGGCAAAACTTTTGACCGTGACAATGCCTGAAAGAACTTCGTTGAAGCGCCCGTAAATGCGGCTCCAGCGTCCTAGTAGCTCGCGTTCACGCCGCACTTGTTTGGGGACAGCCCAAGCGCCGATGGCAGCAGGCACCGGCAGAAACGCAACGACGAGCAGGGTGCCAGTCGCATTCAGCCGCGACATCGATGCCAGCGCGACAACTACGTAAACGCAAGACGGCATGATGCTGAACGCAATCTCGCTTAAACCGCTCACGACGCCCGAGATACCTCTGTCGAGCTTCGTCATGACTGCGCCCACCTCATTTTCCGTGTGGTAGCTGAGCGGCAAAGCGTGCAGCTTGCTGACGCTGGCGTCTAGCAGCCCGTAGTGCACATCCATGCGCGTCCGCCAAGTGAGCGAGTTGGCGTTGGCGTTGAGGCCTTCCCGCGTCAGGTGCAATAGCGCAAATGCCAGTACGGGCGTGGCGACACCTCCGCCGGCGACCAGCGAGTCAATGGCGCGCTGTAACAGCAGTGGCTCGCATGCACCCAACACGCCGATGCACAAGGTCAGCAAAACGACCACGACGATGCGACGCGTCTGTCCACTTGCCATCGCGAACGCCCGCCTCCACAGGGACAGGCTCATTGTTCGCGGCTCACGACACCAGCCAAATGGCGGCTGAAGACGGGAGTCTGGATGTGGCCAGGGGCAGTGGCATGCAGCGTGGTCAGCACCTCGCCGGAGACATCTTCGATCAACTGCACGCGATAGTGGCCGCTGGGCAATGCGCTCAGATCGACGTCCAAGCTGCGTTGCGCGCGATAGCCTTGTTCGGGCGCCAACCACCAAAACACGCTGTTTTCTTCACCTGCTAAAACGTACTCTTCGACACCGTCGGCGCGCTTGTGGTGGCTGCTTTGCAAGGTTTTTTCATGAACCAAAGCGTCAAGCGCACGATGAAGAACAGTAAAATGATGCGCACGTTCCGCTGTCATCGGGATATCGGAGTCGATGTTGAATTGCGGAGCGCTGTGCGCAAGTACGCCCGCATTGCCCATGGCCGCAGCCCAGATGCCCGTATGCGTGTGATCGAATTCGTGCGGGTCCTCGCCGCCGTAACCGAATTCGCCCACCAACACCGGCTTGCCATAGCCGCGCGTCTCTTCGATCTTGCGCGTCATTTCGAAGGCCATTCCATGCACTTCGTAAATCTCGCGACCATATAGATGCCATTGCACGACGTCGTTAGCCGGGTTTGCGTACCAAGGCCGTTCGTCGCCGCCGATGTTGTGGTGTAAGCCCACGGAGCCGACGGTGATGGGATGGCCATAGACGTCATTCGATGACCACTCTGCCGCCATCTCTTCGGCCCACGGCATCCACACCGATTCGGCGATCTCGCCGTCCCATTCGGGTTCGTTCAGCAGATCGACAGACAGCAGCTGCGGCGACTGTGCATAGCGACTTGCCAAAAAGCGCACGCGCCCTTTGGCTGCTTCGCGCGCAGCCGGCTGCGTGAAAAACTCCACCGGTGTCTTGGCTGGCCCACCGTGCGTTCGATTGTACGGGTTATCCGCCCAGCTCTTCCAGGTGTCGGCGCCGGGCGTGAAGCCGATCGCGAACAGTGTCAGCACGATGTGAATTCCGTGCGCCTCGGCAGCTTTGAACAAGCGATCGTAGCGCGCGACGGCAGCTTCGTCGAAAACGCCTACCTGTGGCTCGATGCAGCCAGGTTGAACGCGATCGGCGCGTGATTCGTCTTCGCAATCAGTAAAGACGAAGATGCGCAGCGCGCTCATTCCCTCCCGTGCCATGCGCGCGATGTAGGCATCCTCGTCCAGCGCGCCTTCATTCCAAGTGGGATCGTAGACGTTGAAACGATTTTCGCCCAAGACGAACAAACGTTCGCCATTCAGCATACGAAAATCAGGTCCGGAAGGATAGGCAAACCCGAAGGCGGAAAAAAACAAAGACAACAGCATGTGAATCGGCTGCAGTATAGCGACGCCGATTTTTCACGCACGCGAAAAATGGATCAAAAGAGCTCAAGCGTGGCGGCTTTCATCTCGTTTTTCGCGTTTGTTCATCCGCCTGCGATCGATAAGCTTGGAGAACCGACTTTCCTTGGCCGTATCGTAGACGAATGCAAGTTTACGGTTCTCGAACGTTTCAAAAAACGCCTCCCATTCAACTGCTTCCAACGTGTCTTCGCCGCTGAACCCCGGGTAGTCAATGCGCAAAATACCGGGCTGTTTAGCCGTTCCGCTTCCTTTCACCTGGGCAGGAGAACCGCCCCGTGCTTCGACCCAACGTTTAATCTCTTCGTGGTCGGTCGTGGTTTTTGATTTGCCAGACATAATGAAACTCCTGCTTAAAGGCGCTGCATTTTTCACGCCGGCAGAGCCACAACGACCATCGCGATATGTTCAGCGGCGAGCCTGGCCTGCAACCGCAAGGGCATGTCATCGTTAAGCAACGGGTCAATCGCCAGGGCGTCGACCGCCGAACGGAAGGCAACGACAAAACTTGGAGGGGGACGCCCGCGCATAATGCCGACAATCAGCTCGACGGCTGTGTCGACGACGTCGGCGCCTTTTCGAAGCTCGACGCCCGCTTGCAAGCCGAGGCGGCGAGCCTCAAGCGCTAGCTCATCCAGCACGCGCTTTCGCCGATTTTCCAATGCATTCAGCTTGTCTTCTGCCTGCACAGCCACAGCGTCGATCAACGCCACGCCGGCGATGACAACTTCGACGATGCCTAAGCGTTTGAACCAACCCAACGCTGCGCGTGCACTTTGCACGTTGTCATCCAGAAGCAACACCGCCAGCGGCTGGCGCTGCGGTTGAGGCATCAAGACTGTCGTCGCGTCGCGTTGACGATACCGGCGGCGGATCATCAGGGTTGTCGCGACCCCACTGCCGACGAGTCCAAGACAGACAAGCGATAGCACTGGCGATGAAGCGATGGTCCCCAGCAGGATCACGAGGCACAAGGTGCAAGTCACCGCATGCACCGCTCCATGCACCCACGTGCGCGCGCGCTGACAGACACGCATCATGGCAAGCTGTGTGAGCGTGAACGTGATGAAGACGCTGGTGACGAAGATCACGACCAACGGCGCCAAGCGACCGCCCGCCAATAATAAGGCGCCGGATGCGGCGATGGAGACGACCGCCAGCCCCGCGGCCGGTACCAAGCGTCCACTGAGACGTTTGAGCCTGCGTGGCAAAAATCCGTCAGCTGAAAGCGCAGCAAGAACGCGCGGCCCATCAACGAAACCAGTTTGCGCGGCAAGAAGCAGAAGCGCCGCCTCTGCTGTCAAAGGCAGCATGACCACCAGCGATGCAGGCATTCCGGTTTGCTTGGCGATGCGCCCGAATAAGACCGCGTTCAAGGTCTGCGGCGATTGGCCATGCACGCCATACGCAAAATAGCCCGCCAGCTCAGCCGCAATCAGCAACGCTGGAATACCGGCGATGAGAAGCATCGCTCTTCGCGCTGTCTGCATCTTGGGCTCACGCAGAACCGGCACTCCGTTCGAAAGCGACTCGACGCCAGTGTAGATCGCGCCGCTGGCGGCGAAGGTGCGAAAGAGCGACCATTGCTCATGCGGCGCGGTCTCTGGAAGTGGCGGCGCGCCAATAAGACCAGGCGCCAGAGCCACTAGGTGAGACACAACGAACAGAAGCAAAATCGGCACCAACACGCCTATCGACTCTTTGACACCCCGCAAGTTGGCGATGGTCAAAAGCGCCATGAACGCCATCGCAAGTGCGATGCGCCATTCACGCAGGACAGGCCACGCTTCGGCAAGCGCGTTGACGCAAGTCACGAGTGACACTGCCACGTTCAACACGGCATCGACCAGCAAGGCCATTGCTGACACCAAGGCCAGCGGTGTTCCAAGCGTCTCCTTCGCGGCGGTGTACCCTCCGCCACCACCCGGAAATGCTGCCGTCATGCGCGTGTAGCAGTAGGCGAGCAACGTGAGCATCGCGATAGTGGCGATCCCAACGAACGGCAGCGCCGTCTGTGATGCGGCGCGGGCCAGGATGTCGGGTCCGTAAACACAGGATCCGAGCAAGTCACCGCCCATCGCTATCCAAGCACCAAGAGCACCCACGGTCACTTGTCGGAGTAACTGCGGGTCATGGACGTCGCGTTGAGGGCCGAACAGGAGACGGCTGAGCCGGCGAATCACGGATGCCCCGGTTCACGCGCTAACAGCATCATCGCGTGCCGATAACCCTCCACCGTACCGACATCGACGTATGATGTCCCTGCGCGTACAGCCGTGGCTTTGCCACCGTTCTGCAAATAGGCGTTGACCAGCGTGCCGATATATTGATCTTGCTGGCGCCGTTCCAACCACAACGCTTGCAGCTCACGCAAGACGCCGCCCTGGACCTTGAACGTCCCCCACACCCAGTGCGTTTGCGGCTGCTCGCTCTTCACTTGAATGTCGAGCACGCGCCCGTCCTCGGTGCACAAGACTGCATCAAACAGCTGTGGCCGGCGGACGGGAAACAACAAGAACGACAGCCCAGTCTCGGGCAGCTGCGCGAGCGCATCAGAAGGAAACCACACCGTGTCCGGCAAGCCGACAACTGCGGTCTCGCGTTCTTCAATAAATGGCGCAGCACGGAAGATCGCGTCGCACAAACCGCTTGCCTGCGGTTGCACCACGTAACAGATGTGCGCATCGCCGTATGCGCCGCCGTAGTATTCCACGATGTCCGATTTGCCAGGCGAGATGACGAAGCAAAGCTTGCTGGCACCGCCAAGCAGCATGCGTTCGAGCAAGTACTCGCTGACCGCCCTGGGTCGTTCGGTGCGACCGTCGAAGCGACTGCCCACCGGCAACAGCTCTTTGGAAAAGGCGAGCGGCTGAATCCGGGAACCTACGCCCGCCGCCGGAATGATGCCCCACATGCGTCCTCCTCATGTCTTCTCAAATTGAGCAAGCAGCTCGCTGGCTCGATGCGCTGCTGTATGTTCAGACAGCACTCGGTCGCGCGCTCGCTCGGCGACGCTGGCCAGAAGCGCGTCCGGCGCATCCAACAGCGTGATGATGTCCTCTGCGTTGCGCGCGACGAAGATCTCCTCACGTGGCGTAAAAAAACAGCCAAGGCCGTCCCACATATCGCTGACAATCGGGACGCCACAGGCAGCTGCTTCGAACAATCGACCCGATGGACAAAAGCCAAAGCTGGCCATCGCCGCACGCGTTACGTTCAGCGTCAATCGCGACGAACAGTAAAAGGCTGGATGCTCGCGCGGCGTCAGATGCGGGACCAACCGCACATTTTCTTCGCGCGGAAAATCACTTGGATACTGTGCCCCGCCGATAATGAACGCGCGGGAGACCATGCGCGAGGCAGGCAGCAAAAATAGCGTTTGCAGCGCCTGTTGGCGATCCTCGGCGTAGGTTCCCAGGTAAGAGAGATCCGCCAGAAAGTCATCGCAACTGGCTGCGGGAAAGTGCACTTCGGGATCGACCCAGCCGTACAGCGGCGCCACACGGGTCGCCTGCAAACGTTGCCGCAGGAGCTCCAGCGCCGTGCCGCCTGTGTAGCTGAGCACGAGGTGAAAATCGGCGAGCAAGCGCGGGCCCAGGTAGTCGACCGGTTCCCCGGCAAGGAAGCGTGTCAGCGTGACTCCCGTGTCGAGATCATAGAACACGCGCAAGGCTTTGCTATCGCCCAGAAGCTCGGTCGCTATCACCGCATCGGGGCAGTACGAGGTCACGAGACCGACATCGGCATCGCTGAGCGCGGCGCGCACAACGGCGGGGTCGAATTGACGATACAGCACCCACTTCGCACCTGAAAACGAAGTCATGTCGCGATGGGCTGCGTAGTAAGGGACGTCGCGTTCGAAGAACACGACCTCGTGGCCCAATCGGGACAGCTCCCGCAGCAGTCCTCGCCACAGCGTGGCGTGACCGTTGCCCCAGGACGAGCTGATCGACAGCCCAAACACCACAAGCTTCATTGAAATGCCGGGCTGCAATGTGCGTACCAGCGCCATCACGTCGCATCATCTGCGCGCGCGAATCTGGTGCGAATCTTGCGCGGATCTTGCGCGGATCTTGCATCGGAAGACAGGTATGCAGCTTTGTCTGCGTTACGGCCTGGGACCGCCGCTCACCAAGCTTGGTTTTTCTGCACCTGAGTGGCGCGAGGGTGACTTGCTGGCCCACGATCGACGCGTCCATCTCGCCGAGTCGCAAGGCCCCTTCGTCCTGCTCGCCGATGCAGCGATTTTCAATCAAGTGCACATGCGTTACCAGCGCCTCGCTCCCGTTCGAAACGACCACTCCGCCGGCGCTGAATTCGCAGCGGTGCTGAAGGCGCATCAGCAACTGCACGATCTGAGAAAACCATTGGTGCGCGCAGACTACGACCACGCGGTCGACACTTGGCAATGGGTGTTGCGGTTGTCTTGCGATGCCAGCCTGGCGCTGCAGGTGGCGGCACTGTTTCATGACATCGAGCGCCTTCAGTCCGAACCCGACAGGCGCGTCGAGCAACACGCCACGGACTATCAGGCCTTCAAAACTGCGCACGCGCAAAATGGCGCCACCATGATGGCAACGGCCCTGCATCCAACCGGTCTTCGGCCGGAGATTGCGTCGCGAGCGATGCAACTGGTGGCGCGGCATGAGCACACATCCAACGACTCCGAGCTTGCGCTGCTGAACGACGCTGATGCGCTGTCTTTCTTTGCTCTCAACAGCTGGGGCTTTTTTTTGTACTTCGGCGCCGAGCACACCAGGAAAAAGGTCGCCTATACGATCGCGCGCATGCGCCCGGCCGCCCAAGCTTTGCTCACGACTATGCGTTTGCATTCTTTTGTCACCGAGTGCCTGCGCCAGCCGTAAAGAATTGCTGCGCGAAGCAAAAAGGAATTCCGGCCAAAGCCGCTGCGTGCTGGTCGATCGGCAAGTCGCCGACAAACAGTGCGTGCTGAGGCGCCACTTGGTAGTGACCCAGTAGAGCCAAAAGCATTCCGGGGGCGGGCTTACGCCGCGGACAAGGCGTCTCTGGCGCGCAGACGCACATCTCGATGCGAAGAAAGTTCGGTTCACGCCCGCAGGCGAGTTGTACGGTTTGCCTGATCAGGTCCTCGGCTTGTTGCCGCGACAAGATCCCCAGCGCGACGCCGGGTTGATTGGAGGCGATGCCGAGCTTACGATTCCACAAAGACAGCTTCTCGAACGTCTCACGCACGCGCGGCATGAGCTTCCACTCGCCGGCGTGCCGTGGATATTGGTGCGTCGGCGTCGTGACGTAGCGCAGAGTGCCGTCGGCGTCGAAAATCACCAGCTCAGGTTCGTGCGTCGGCATAGCTCTTCACGTAGGGCGCAAGATCGCTTGCGACGATGTGAGCGCCGGACTCGCGATGATATAGAGAGAGGAGCTCGTCGACTTCGTGCGTGTTGAGACGCCACTCCACAATCGTGGCCGCCAGGTCCCACTCACGACCTTCACGCTTCGCTTCGGAATGATCGTACCCGGGCAGTGTCGGTGGCAGCTTGCACACGCTTCCGTCGGATAAGCGCAGCCACTCGGCTGGTGCCATTCTGCCATCGCAGCTTGCCAGATGGCCAAGATAGCGCGCCAACATGGCGATATCTTTGTCCTCAGGCGTGAGCGGTTGGCCATCAATCCAAGGACGCATGACAAAGCCGTCACATCTGCACACAGGTTGTCCGCAGCGTGCGATCGCTGCTTCGGCAGCCGCATCGGTGAACTCGCCCCTACGCCACACCTGACCAAAAAACTTCAGCAGCACAAAGCCGCCGTCACCCAGTGTCGCGCGATACTTTGGCCGCTGAAAATGCGCATGCGCTTGTGTCCACGGGCGCAGCTCCCGCACCGGCTGTTGCATCATGCGTTCGGCCGCTTGTTTCAGTGGGTCACGCGACACGTCTTCGTCCCCGGCACTATAACGCTCGACCTCACCGAAGAAGCGGCGAACGTTGTCGTCGGCCATGGCGCCGGGCGGGTGGTGGTGGCCCGTGATGATCGCCAGCGGCATGGGAACTGCGCGAGCGGCGGCGAACAATGACGTGCCTGATAAGCCCGGTCCTTCATCCACAACAATCACCTTTGCAGCCGCATCGTTTCGCAGCTGCAAATGCACCTCGCGCGCAAACGGGTGACCGGTGGGGCGCACGGTCAAGCGGGAAACCGCGACGCCGGCTGCTCGCAGGACCGCTGCCACAATCGCCGACAATGTGGTGCCAATCGAGCGCAGGCCGACGACATGGACATGTCTAGGCGGCGGAGAATGGCGCAATAGCCATCGGCGAGCCGCTTTGCCATATTGCTCTGGATACAACGCATAGAACGCGAAGCCCTCTGGCGTTTTGAGTTGGCCCCGCGCATTCTCCTGCGTGAGAGAGCTGAGAAGCCTCGACACCTCCGTCAGCTCGTCACGTCGCCGTTCCGGCACGCAGAGCGCGTTGGCAGCATGATCGGTGGCCGCCATGATCGCGGCTGGAGGGATCGGCATCACATCATAAGCCAGCTGTTCCAACTGGCCTAAAGCGATCAGCAGCGCGCGAGTTTCACAGGTCCACAGGCGCGCGCACAATGCTTGCGCCAGGGCACCCACCGAGCATTCCTGCTGATCGTCGCCGAAATCATACCGCATAGCGGCGCGTCATGCGCGCGCAGAATTCGGCGAAACCGTCGATGTTGCGCGGCGGGCTGGTGTGGTGCGGCTTAATGCCTTTGTGCTCCGGCGTGAAACAAAAGGTGAGCGTCACGTCAAATCCCTCCAACGCGCGCATCTGCCGGTCAAACCATGCTTCAGCGTTGGGACGATAGCTGTCCGCCCAACTGAGGCCGGTGCGAAGATGCTTCACGCCCAGCTTGCGCAACCAGCGCACGGCATCGTCCAACCGATGGTCTTCGAAATGAAACCACTGACAAATACCGAGCGCCGGTGCGTAGTCTGCAAATCTGCTCAGCGCGGGCTTGGCGCTGCCGTCCTCGCGGATGAGGCCCATATAAAAGTGACGATAGTAAGATGACCCTTCTGCTTCGCGATGTCGCGTGGTCGCCGGCCAAGCCTTTGGGAGATCGTACAAACTATACCAATGCAGACGTTCGACTTTGTCGCAAAGCAGCTCTGCCGTACGCTCTAGGCCGAACACTTGGACTTCGTCCGCCCCGAAGGTCGAGACGCCGACTTCTGTCACCCACACCGGCTGGCGCACCGCCGCGCGCACCTCGCGCAGTCGCGCCGGCCAGTCATTCAGCTGCCAGTGATTCCAATCCAACGGGAAGCCGTGCACGGCGATGATGTCGATCTCATCAAGCACTCCCTTTCCTTCCAGATTGCGAAGGAACGAGACGTCGATAGGAGAGATGCCGCCCAACACGCGTGGCAACGTCCGATGCTCGCCGCGCACCGCCACAGCCGCGCGTTTGGCCATCGCCGCAAAGATAGTCCAATCGCGATCCAGCTCGAAGTCCCAGTGGGATTTATTATTCGGCTCGTTCCACAGCATGACCGCTTCGATCATGCGCGGCTCCGCTGCAACGGCAGGTCGTCTCCGTAATATTCCAGACCCAGATGCGTAATGGTGTCTTCCCCGGCCAGAACCCGCAGCGTGTTCTTCAATTTGGTCAACTGAATGAAAAGGTCTTGCTCTGGTTGAACTCCCGGACGAGCCATCGGGCACTTGAAATAAAATGACAGCCACTCTTGGATGCCACGCCACGACTTGCGTTTCGCCAAGTCCAAAAACAGCGCCAAGTCCAAAACCAACGGTGCCGCCAAGATGGAATCACGGCACAGAAAATTCACTTTGATCTGCATTGGGTAGCCAAGCCAGCCGGTGATATCGATGTTGTCCCAACCTTCTTTTTCGTCTCCGCGGGGTGGGTAATAGTGGATCGCGACCTTGTGGCTGTAATCGCGGTAGAGCTCTGGGTAGACGTCGGGTTGCAGAATGTGATCCAGCACGCCTGACTTGGTGAGCTCTTTGGCATGAAAAGCATCGGGATCGTCCAGCACCTCGCCATCGCGATTGCCCAAGATGTTTGTGCTGAACCAGCCGCGTAAACCCAACAGCCGCGCTTTGATTGCAGGTGCAAGCACGGTTTTCAGCATCGTCTGTCCGCTCTTTAAGTCTTTCCCCGCAATGGGCGTATTCGTCTCGCGCGAAAGCTCCCACAACGCGGGCAGATCAACACAATGATTGGGAGTGCCGTTGGCGAACGGCGCGCCTTCTTTCAATGCCGCGTAGGCGTAGAGGATCGCGGGTCCAATTGTCGGATCATCGCGATCGAGAGCTCGCTCCAGGTCAGACAACGACAACGCAGCGCGAGGCGGTTGCAAGTAGGTCTCCGTCGATCCGGTATGGATAACAACGGCGCGAGAAGCCCCAAGCTCGCTCTTGAAGTCTTGGATATCGCGGCGCAGACGATCGATTTGATCCCGCAAATGCGTTTCCGACATGGTGTGATTGGCGCGAATTCGACGGACGCGATCGGGATTATGACATCCCGGCTTGGGGCGAATCTCAGTCAAAAATTCGTGCGCCGTGGATAGGTCCTCCAACGACAACACGCGCGAGCGAGCCGCCACGGTTGCGCCATCTTCATCAACAACGTCCCAGGCACCAAACACGATGTCGGAAAGTGATGTCAGCGGCAGCAACTCACGCAGCGGAACGGAGCGTTGCTGTTTGCGAGGACCCAGGCGTGCAGTCCCAAGCTGGGTCAAAGAACCGATCGGAAGCGCACGACCTCGACGGACTAGCTCTACGCCGGCCATCGCAGTTGTTGACACTGCACCTAATCCGACCGTGAGTACGGCAATATTCTTGTCACGCACGTGCTGCTCGCATCAGCCGATAGCGGCCGCGTTGCGGTCCAGAGCCGACGGCGACGACGTCGAAGCCTGCTCGAACCAAAGTTTCGGGCTCGCTCAGCATGCGGCGCCCGTCCAAAATTGCATAAGGCGGCCGTGCGGTGCGGAGGATCACCGGTACCAGCGCGCGAAATTCTTCGCTGTCGTTGCATATGATCAGCGTGTCACTGCCCGCGAGTGCCTCCTCGGCCGAGGCGTGATAGGAGATGCGCCGATAGGCAGGGTCTCTCGCCGGGGATAGCCAGACGCGCGCCGCCTCCTCTGGCACCAAAGGATCGTAGGTGCGGATTTGTGCCACACCTCGCCGCAATAACTCGTCGATGGTCGCTAGCGCAGACGAATCTCGTAAGTCGTTTGTCTTCTTCTTGAACGCTAAGCCCAATACGGCGACGCGCTTTCCGCTAAAACACAGCCCCAGCTGGTGCTCCGCGCGGGCCAACAGACATGTCTTCTGCCGCTCATTGATCGCCAAGATGGTATGCAGCAAATCCGCCGGAATGCCTGCCCCTTCCATTTGATGCACCAGCGAACGCATGTCTTTGCCAAGACAACTGCCACCAGCGCCGTTTCCAACGTAGGAGCCCCACGTGCTAATGCGCGGGTCCGCGGTCACCCCCAAGCGCAGATCGTTCATGTCGACGGCGGGCACTGCCTCGGCAATCCGAGCACCGACGCCGTTCCAGAACGACACGTAGTTGAACAGGAGCGCGTTCGAGACATACTTGATCGCCTCAGCAGTTTCCGGCGTCGTCTCGATATAGCGGATCCGGACGTGGCCCACGTGCGGTGCGTAGATTTCGCGCAGGACAAGAAAGTCTTCTTCCTTATCGGCACCCACGACGATCCGGCTGGGACGGCGCGACGCCTCGACCGCATCGCCTTGCGGCAAAAATTCCGGATTGCACGCGACCCCTACATCCAGACCCGCTGCGTGAAATGTCTGCGCCAAGCGGGTCGCGGTTCCGACGGGCAACGTACTCTTGTTGACGATCAGCAATCGCCGGCGGCGTTGCGTTTTTGCCAGTGCGCGCATCATCGTTTTCGTGACGGTTTGAAAATAGGACAGATCGGTCGACCCATCGGCGCTCGCGGGCGTCGGTAGGCACATGAAAACGGCCGTTGCCTCGTCTAAGTGCGGGATGACGTTCTTCGCAAACGTCAGCGTGCCGCGTAAGACGCCCTCGCGAACACAGGCCGACAGCTGGGGCTCATTGACATAACGTTCGATCCGAGACGATTCGCCGCTGGCAAACGCCGCCAGTTTGTCTGCGTCGACGTCAATGGCGACGACCTGGAGCCCACGCTCCGCCAAGATCGCCGCGTGCGTCAGGCCGACGAATCCTGTTCCCATCACCACGACTTTCATCTGCTGTCAGCGGTTGCAAACACAGCACCAACGTTATTGCCGCTTGAGGGCAAACCCGAAAGGCGTGCTGCCACAGGTGCGTCACAAAGCCCTCGGCTCTTTGCGACAGGAAGGGAGTTTGAGGACGGTGGAGGAAGCCTCGAGCTTCGCGGCACATAGGTTGCAGATTGAGCGGACATGGCGCAAACGGTTCTCATTACTGGCGGAGCCGGATTTATCGGTTCTCACCTGGCGCGTGAGCTCTTGCTTTCTGGCTACACCGTTCGAGTACTCGACAATCTCGATCCGCAAGTGCACGGCGAAAGGCAACGCCCCGCTCATTTAGAACGGGACGTCGAGCTCTGCCTCGGCGATGTGCGTGATCCGGGCGCTCTTGGCAGTGCATTGAACCAGGTCGATGCCGTGTTCCATTTTGCGGCGTCTGTTGGCGTTGGGCAGAGCATGTATCGCATTCACGACTACACATCCGTGAATGAGCTTGGCACGGCTTGTCTATTAGAAGCACTGGTTCGCAACCCCGTCGGGAAGCTCGTCGTCGCTTCCAGCATGAGCATCTACGGTGAAGGACGCTATCTCGATGCGGATGGTGCAGAAAGCGACACTGTGCGGCGCAGCAACAGCGAGCTCAAGCTTGCACGCTGGGAGCCGGTCGATGAACAACAACGTCCCTTGGTACCGGTGCCGACGCCGGAGACCAAGTCGCCCGCGCTGGAATCGATTTACGCGCTGAACAAGTACATGCAGGAACGTTCTGCCCTGATTGTTGGGCGCGCCTACAACATTCCGACCGTGGCGTTGCGTTTCTTCAACGTTTACGGACCACACCAAGCGCTGTCCAATCCTTACACGGGTGTGCTGGCGATCTTCGCCTCGCGCCTGTTGAATGGAAATTCGCCGCTGATCTTCGAGGATGGTCAGCAGCGCCGCGACTTCGTGCATGTCAGCGACGTGGCGCGTGCCTGCCGCTTGGCGTTGGAGCGGAGCGATGCGGATGGACTCGCGGTCAATATTGGCAGCGGCGTCTCGTACTCGGTGAAGGACATCGCTGATCGTCTGGCAGCGCTGTTAGGGTCCGCCCATATTACCCCCGATATCACCGGTCGCTACCGGGTCGGAGATATTCGCCACTGCTTCGCGAACATCGACCTCGCGCGCGAGCGCCTTGGTTTCACACCGCGCGTCACACTGAACGACGGTCTTGCGCAGCTCACCGAATGGTTGGCCACGCAAGTCGCGGTCGACAACGTGGCGCAAGCCAGTAGCGAGTTGCAAAAACGAGGGCTCACGTTATGACCTTCGTGATTTTCGGTGGCGCCGGATTTATCGGCACCAACCTGGCGGCGCGCGTGGCGGCCAGCGGTCAACGCGTGCGCGTGGTGGACAACATGTCGCGTCCCACCGCGCGGTTGAACGCTCGATGGTTGGATGATTCTTTTCAGAGCTGCGTCGACGTTCGCGTCGGTGACGTGCGCGATTGGCGCTTTGTACGCGACTGTTTGAAAGACGCACACGCCGTCGTGCATCTGGCCGCCCAAGTCGCCGTCACGACCAGCCTTGACGATCCGCGCCACGATTTTGCCGTCAACGTCGGGGGAACGTTCAACGTTCTTGAAGCGTTAAGAGGACGGCACGTGCCGCTGGTGTTTGCGTCGACAAATAAAGTTTACGGTGCGTTGCGTGGGGTGGAGTTGATGGAGACCCCGACTCGCTGGATGCCGTCCGCGGGTCAATTGTCCTCTAACGGCGTCGGCGAAGACACACCTTTGCAATTCGCCAGCCCCTACGGATGTTCGAAAGGTGCGGCGGATCAATACGTGATCGATCACGCCGACTGCTATGGCATGCCAAACGTCGTCTTCCGCATGAGCTGCATCTACGGACCGCACCAGTTCGGCACCGAGGATCAAGGCTGGGTCTCGCACTTTCTGATCGCTGCGCTGGCCGGTGAACCGATTACGGTCTACGGCGATGGCAAACAGGTGCGTGACATCCTGTTCGTCGACGATCTGCTGGACGCCTATTTGCTTGCGCTGGACAAGGCCGAATCATTGCGCGGGCGCGCCTTCAACATGGGTGGCTCGCCGGAACACACCTTAAGCCTGATCGAGCTCTTGGCTCATATCGAGCGCCTCACCGGCAAACCGCCACGCTTGCAATCGGACGCTCCGCGTCACGGCGATCAACGTTATTACGTCTCCAACATCGGCGCCTTCCGCGAGGCCACCGGCTGGATGCCGAAAACGACCGTGACAGAGGGCATTGGCACCCTGGCTCGCTGGCTCAAACAACATCATCCGAAAGTCAAAAGGAGTCGCGAGTGGTCGAAGCAATCCCCCGCCGCATGAGAGCGCTGATCATCGCGGGTCCGCGAAAAGCGAGCGTGGAGATGGTGGACACGCCGTCGCCGGCGCCAGGCGAGGTGTTGGTTCAGGTCGAAGGGTGCGGCGTTTGCGGCTCCAATCTTCCTGCGTGGGAGGGCCGCTCGTGGTTTCATTATCCGCTGCCGCCGGGTGCTCCCGGGCATGAAGGCTGGGGACGCGTCGTGTCCACCGGCGAAAGAGTCAGCTTTCTTTCCAACCGCGCCTTCGCGGAATACGCGACTGCCAGCGCGTTGTGCCGGATACCGGACGGGCTCGCTTTCCCAGGCGAAGCCTTCGGCTGCATCATGAACATCTATCGGCGCGCGGGAATACGGCCTGGTGATCGTGTCGCGATTGTTGGAATTGGGTTCTTGGGGGCGGGCTTGGTCGAGCTGGCCGTCGGCAACGGTGCCGAGGTAACCGCCCTGACCCGTCGCCGTTGGGCACTCGACCTCGCCAAATCACTGGGTGCGAAGCACACCGTGACTATTCGCGAGGACGAGGCAACAGTCCGTGAAGCACTGGAGCACGCACCGGGCGACGGTTACTCAGTCGTGATCGAAGCGGTGGGCTTGCAAAGCACACTGGCACTGGCAACGAAGCTGGTGGCAACGCGCGGACGCCTGGTCATTGCCGGCTACCACCAAGATGGCTTGCGGCAGGTGGATATGCAGCTGTGGAACTGGCGCGGCATCGACGTGATCAACGCGCACGAGCGCGATGAAACGGTTTACCTCGCTGGAATGAAAGCCGCCGTAGACGCAACGGCATCGGGCACGCTGGATGCCCGCACGCTGGTCAGCCACAAGTTCTGCATGAGCGACGCGGCGCAAGCATTCCACGCGCTGGAGCACCGTCCCGACGGATTTTTGAAGGCCGTGGTGATGCCGTGATCAACGTCGGTTTTGCCGGCGTTGGCTGGATTGGACGTCACCGAATGGAAGCGGTGCTAGCTGACGGCCACGTACGCGCTTTGGCCATTGCAGATCCGCTAGAAGCGCATCGGGCGGCTGCCATGGCGCTTGCGCCGGATGCGCGCGCGGTCAACGATTTTGCGCAGCTGCTTGAGATGGACTTGGCCGGGATCGTCATCGCCACGCCAAACGCATGTCATGCGACGCAGGCTGTACAAGCGTTAGAACGCGGGTTCAACGTGTTCTGCCAAAAGCCGTTGGGGCTCACGCCTGCAGAAGTCGAGAGGGTGGTCGCCGCGGCTCGCCAAAACAACCTGCTGTTGCACGTGGATTGGTCGTACCGACATGCTGCCGCGTTTACTGCACTCCGCAGCGTGTGCGCCGAGCTGGGTCCGATTTACGCCGCGCGCCTCGTCTTTCACAACGCGTACGGACCGGACAAAGCCTGGTTCTACGACGTGGCGCAATCGGGCGGCGGGTGCCTGATGGATTTGGGTACGCATCTTATCGACATGGCGCTGTGGTTGCTGCCGGATAACCCAGTCGTCGATGTCCGCTGCAGAACCTTCCGACAAGGAAAGCCCCTCAGCGGGCGTGGCGTCGAAGATTACTGCACGGCACAGTTGCGCCTTCGTTCTGGGGCGGTGGTGGATATCGCTTGCTCGTGGAACCTGCCCGTTGGCCGTGACGCAGCGATCGAGGCCGAGGTGTTTGGTGAAAACGGCGGCGCCGGCGTACGAAACGTCGACGGTTCATTTTACGACTTCGTCGCACATCGCTACCAAGGAACGAAAACGACGATCTTGTGCACACCACCCGACCGCTGGGGCGGGCGCGCGATCTGTCAGTGGGCGCGACAGCTTGGTGCCGGTTTTGATCGCAGCAGCGAAGCATTGATCAGCGTGGCGCGCGTTGTCGACGCCCTCTATCACGAGGGCGGCTGACGATGGTGCAACGCGTGCTCATGACCGCTGATGCCGTCGGTGGCGTTTGGACCTATGCCTACGATTTGTGTCGGCAGTTTCAGGCTCGGCAGGTCGAGATCCTACTTGCCGTGATGGGCCCAGCGCCATCCGCCGACAAACGCGCGGCGATCGCGCAGCTTCCGCATGTCTCGTTGCAGCATCGGCCCTACGCGCTCGAATGGATGCAAGATGCATCAGAAGACGTTGCCACGGCCGGACGATGGCTGCTGGCGCTAGAGAAAAGCTTTCATCCTGACGTGTGCCACATCAACGGTTACGCTCACGCCGCGTTGCCATTTTCGGCACCGCGACTGCTAGTGGCGCATTCCTGCGTTTACTCGTGGTGGGCCGCTTTGCGTGAAGGGCAGCCCGGGACGGAATGGCGACCCTACGGCGAAGCGGTACGCCGCGCGTTGGCGACAGCCGAAGCGGTCGTCGCGCCGAGCGCGTGGATGCTCGATCAACTGCGTCTGCACTATGCTTATCGCGGGAATGGAACGGTCATTCAAAACGGAATGGAAGCAAGCGGATTTCAGCCCAAAGGCAAACAGCCGTTTGTATTTGCGGCAGGGCGCCTGTGGGACGAGGCAAAAAATTTCACTCTATTAGATGAGGTGGCGGCGGAGCTCCGCTGGCCAACCTTCGTTGCTGGACCGGATGCCGGGCTGACCTTCAGGCACTGCCAAACACTCGGCGAAATCGAACAGGGCGAGATGCAAGAGTGGATGGGACGCGCTTCGATCTACGCTTTCCCCACCAAGTATGAACCTTTCGGTTTGTCGATTCTGGAAGCAGCGTGCTGCGAATGCGCGTTGGTGCTTGGCGATCTTCCATCGTTGCGCGAAATTTGGGGCGATGCAGCACTGTATGTCGACCCGCGCGATGTCATTGCGGTGCGCGCCGCCATCAATCGCCTGATCGAGTCGGCGGACTTGCGCCAAGCGTTGGGCGCGGCGGCTCGACAGCGCGCAACGCGCTACTCGGGTCGCCGTCAGTCAACACATTATCTGAACACTTACGCGGCGCTGACTACGGCCGATCGGAACAAGCGATGCGCTTCGTCCTCTTCGTTCACAGCCTAAGGTCATGTTGGAATCACGGTAACGCCCACTTTTTGCGCGGCGTTGTTGGCAACTTGCAGCGGCGCGGCCATGACGTGGTGGTCTACGAAGCGCGTGACGCTTGGAGCGCAAGCCAACTTGTCGCTGATCAAGGCGCCGCGGCATTAGGTGCGTTCACCAGCGCATATCCAACGCTGTCTCCGATCGTCTATGACACGCCCGAGCTAGAGCGCATGCTGGACGGCGCCGATATCGTGATCGTGCACGAATGGACCGATCCGGCACTGGTTCGGGCAATCGGTCTTGCGCGCAAAAGCGGCGGCAAATTCAAGCTGCTGTTTCATGACACACATCATCGCGCGGTCACGGATGCGCCCGCGCTACAGGCTTTGAACCTGTGCGACTACGACGGCGTCTTGGCGTTCGGACAAATCTTGCGTGACGTTTATCTTCGGCGCGGCTGGGCGCAGCGCGCATGGACTTGGCACGAAGCTGCCGACACCACCGTGTTCTTCCCACGCGAGGAAGAGCGCGAGGGCGATCTAGTTTGGATTGGCAATTACGGTGATGGCGAACGCGGAGCCGAGCTGGAGGAGTTCATTTTCACTCCCGCACGTCAATTACGTCTGAAGGGTGCGGTCTATGGCGTACGTTATCCCGAAGCCGCATGCCATGCGGTAGAGCAGGCGGGTCTGAGCTATCGCGGCTGGCTGCCAAGCCATCGCGTGCCAAGCACCTTTGCGCGCTACGCGTTCACCGTCCACGTCCCCCGCCGGCCCTACACCCGCATTCTACCGGGAATTCCCACCATCCGACCGTTCGAAGCACTGGCGTGCGGAATTCCGTTGATTTCGGCGCCTTGGGAAGACTGCGAGGGACTGTTCCTTGCCGGGCTGCACTATTTGCGCGCGCAGGACGGCGAAGAAATGCGCTCGCACATGCAAGCGCTGCTGCACGACCCCGAATTTGCACGCGCGCTGGCAATGCGTGGACGCGAGCACGTGTTGCAAAATCACACTTGCGCTCACCGTGTCGATCAGTTGCTTGCCATCATCTCTGAACTTTCACCTTCAGCACGGATGGTCTCATGAAAGTCGCTTTTTTCGGATCCAGCTTAATCTCCGCAAAATGGAATGGGGCGGCCACCTATTATCGCGGCATTCTACGAGCGTTGGCTCAACGCGGTTTTCACTGCGTGTTCTTCGAACCGAACGCGTTCGACCGGCAACGCTATCGTGACATCGACGATCCACCTTGGTGCAAGGTGCGCGTGTGGGAGCCGACAGAAAGCGGCGCTTTGCGCGCTATCGAAGCGGCGCGAGACGCAGATCTGATCGTCAAAGCAAGCGGGGTCGGCGTGCAAGATGCATTGCTTGAGCGCGCGGTGTTGTCGCTGCGGACGGCCCGCACGCACGTGATATTCTGGGATGTCGACGCGCCCGCAACCCTGAAGCGGCTGCGTGACGATCCAAACGATCCCTTTCGCGCCCTGGTTCCGCAGTACGACCTGGTGTTGACCTACGGTGGCGGGCCGCGTGTGGTCGCCGGTTACACCGCCTTTGGCGCAAAAAAATGCGTGCCGATTTACAACGCCGTCGATCCGGACACGCACTACCCCGTGCCACGCGAGCAACGCTTCGCGGGTAGCATGGGATTTTTGGCCAATCGCCTGCCTGATCGCGAAGCGCGCGCCAAAGCTTTCTTTTTCGAGGTGGCGAAGCGATTGCCCACACACTCGTTCGTGCTGGGTGGCAGCGGCTGGGAGGACTACGCGTTCCCGCACAACGTCAATTATGTCGGACATGTCTACACGCGGGACCACAACGCGTTCAACACCTCGCCGCGCGCGGTCTTGAACGTGTGCCGCGACAGCATGGCAGACGCCGGCTACTCGCCAGCAACCCGCGTTTTCGAAGCCGCAGGCGCCGGCGCATGCCTTGTGACCGACGCTTGGGAAGGCATCGAAGCCTTTCTCACTCCCGGTAAGGAGGTTCTTGTCGCGCGTTCCGGCGACGAAGTCATAGAGCACATTCAGGCATTGGATGACGACCGCGCGAGAAGCATCGGCGAGGCCGCGCAAAGACGCGTCCTGGCCGAACACACGTATACACGCCGTGCCGATTTGGTGTGCGAGGTCCTAGGCGAGCACAAAAACCTTCCCAAGCTGCACCCGCTTTCAAAGAAGCGCATGCGCATGGTGTTTTTGGGACTGTCGATCACGTCTTCGTGGGGAAATGGGCACGCCACCACTTATCGCGGATTGTTGAAAGAGCTGTGCCGGCGGGGGCACGACGTTACTTTTCTGGAACGCGACGTGCCCTGGTACGCGGAAAACCGTGACTTGCCGACGCCGCCGTTTGGCCGCACACACCTTTATCGTTCGCTTGCAGAGCTGAACGCGAAGTATCGGCAGTGCGTTCGCGATGCCGATCTCGTTGTTGTCGGATCCTACGTCCCGGACGGCCGCGACGTCGCCGACTGGGTCTTCTCGCTGGCGCGGGGGCCGGTTGCGTTTTATGACATCGACACGCCGGTCACGCTGGCAGCTTTGAAGGAAGACACGTGCGATTACCTGCGTCGCGATCAGATCCCTCGTTATGCGTTGTATCTGTCATTTACCGGTGGTCCGATTTTGCGCACGATCACCGAGCTTGGCGCGCAAAATGCGCAGCCGTTGTACTGTTCCGTGGATCCAGAGCTGTACGTTCCGCACCCAACGCAGCTGCGCTGGAACATGTCGTACATGGGAACTTTCAGTGCCGATCGGCAACCCGCGTTGAACCGTCTTCTGTTGGCGCCGGCACGTGCCTTGCCGCAGATGCGTTTCGCCGTCGCGGGACCGCTTTACCCGACCGACATCGAATGGCCGGCCAACGTTTCACACCTTCAGCATGTCGCGCCTGATGCGCATGCGGGATTCTATTCGTCCTCTGCATTGGCATTGAATCTCACCAGACGGGACATGGTCCGAGCGGGTTACTCACCAAGTGTGCGGCTGTTCGAAGCTGGCGCGTGTGCCTGCGCCATCGCCAGCGATTCCTGGCTAGGCATCGATTCATTTTTTGTTCCGGGTGAAGAGATACTTCTTGTCGAGGATACCTCTGAGGTCATCGATTTGCTGCAATCGACGACCGCAAGAGAGCTTCGCCGGATTGGTGAAAATGCGCGTCGCCGCGTTGTGACTTCACACACGGCGGCCGTTCGCGCTGCCACGCTCGAGCGTTATGTTCTCGCGCTGCATGGTCAGTCGCGTCTGAGGACAGCATGATGGAGGTCGAACGTCGCGTGCGGGAGTTGGCACCGTGGTTCCACAATATCTCCCTGCATGGTGTCGATACGGCACCCGATCACTTCTTGGGAAATTACCCGGGCGACAAGTGGAAGCGCATCAGTCACCTGTTGCCGCAAGATCTCAAGGGCGCGTCAGTGTTGGATATCGGTTGCAATGCCGGCTTCTTTTCAGTCGAAATGAAGCGGCGTGGCGCAGGTAGAGTCGTCGCGATGGACAACGACCCGCGCTATCTGGCGCAAGCGCGTTTTGTGTTCGACGTGCTGGGGGTCGATGCTGAAACGCGTGAGTTGTCCGTGTACGATGTGGGTCATCTGCAAGAAACGTTCGACGTCGTCTTGTTCATGGGCGTTTTGTATCACCTGCGCCATCCATTGCTGGCGCTGGACCTATTGCACGAGCACGTCGTGAAGCATCGGCTTTTGTTTCAATCCATGCTTCGCGGCGAAAAAGACGTGTTTGAGCCCAAGCCGGACTATCCCTTCGAAGAGCGTCGCGTATTCGACGAGCCCGGTTTTCCCAAAATGCACTTTGTCGAGCGTAGCTACAGCGGCGATAGCACCAACTGGTGGATCCCGAATGCCGCCTGCGCGCAAGCGATGCTGCGCAGCGCCGGGTTTCGCATCGTCGATCACGCCGAAGCCGACGTGTTTCTTTGCGAGCGCGTGGATCGATTACCGCCGTCGGCGTCCTAAGTCGTTCAAACATCGATTGTTTCCCGGGGTCGCACGAAAACCCCGTTACGAACGTTTCGGCCTTGGCTCGACACTCACTACCGGCGACGACTCCGCGGACGCGGCAATTCACATACGAGGCATGGGTTGTCGTTGCTCCAGCAGCAACGGGGCGCCCACCTTTGACGCGAGTTACCTCGTCCTGGCCGCGGCTGTGTTGCTACTGCGCCGCAGGCATGTTCAGCGCGCTAGCGAACGCCTACCGTGTTGCCGGTGGCCGATACGGAAAAATTTTTGATTCTGGAATTGAAAGTGCATCCGCGAGTGCAGCGAAATATGACTCGTCTGCCCAACGCATGACTGCATTGACGTGCACCAGCCGACAGCCACTTGGCGCGACATCCGCTTCGACAGCACTTCCATCTTGGGTCGTGAAGGCGAGATGATAGGTAATTCCCCAGTCTAGTGGACAACTATGAACGCCGTCGCCAAAGGGTGGTGGGCTGAGTGCTAGCGTCGCCTGATAGACCGCCAACACTTTGGCAGAGTCGTTCACCATCACGTTCACATCTGGCGGGGTGTTCGTGCTGACGCTGCTAGACGTAGTGAAAGTGAGCGATGAAAGTTGGTTTGATAGCGCTTGAAGGTTGGCAATCTCGCCGGCGTCAGGGTCTGGGGCTTTCGCGGGGTCAGCAGAGCCAGATTTGCCGCACTCTATTCCAAGCTGCGAAGTCTTCCTTTTCGCAATCAATTCTTGGTTCCGTCGCGGTTGCGACATGCATGATCAGGGCAGCCCTGTCGCACTTCCCGGCGCCGCGTCCCCAACATTTGTGCTTGTTTTAGATTTTTAGAACAGATAGCCTTTCCGGACTTTCGTGTCCCATTGTCGCCGCGGTGCATACGAGTGGCGAAAAAGGTCGGACGCTATCGCTTTGATCACGGATCGTAAGGAGTCGAGATGAACAAAATTTTTGGCATGTTTTTGATTGGTAGTCTTTCTCTGTCAGTGGGAATGGCATCTGATGCGCTGGCGGTGGTCGGCCCTACATACGTCAAACGCGCATTGGTTCAGCAGGTGGGTAACGAACAGCCAAACTGCTGGGCGAGTAATGGCAACAACCAGCAATACATCAGCCAAGACATCTATGGGATTTACAACACCAGCGGCTCAAGCTTTGCGATTGACTGCTACGGGGAGATGAGTTCGACTATCACGGACAAGGGCCGCACGTTGACGCTCTACGGCGTCTCACCTAACTCCGCAACCGTTGAATACTACCCGGGAAGCATCGCGTGGAACACCTTCAATTGTTCGCTTAGCATAGGCGGCGGCGCGTGGCCGAACCCGACGGTCGGACTCGGAACCATCAGCAGCAATTCTTACCCTCCGCCTAACTATACTTACAGCCCTTATTGGTATTTTCTCAGCCCGAACTCTTTCGCTGCTCTCACCGCAAGCCCCGGGACCTACACCCGCCTCTCGTGCACACTGCCACCCAACACCACTTCTCATCGGCTGTACAACTGGGTATACACCCCGCTCTATCGCTAGTACCGCCACTACGCTCAACAACGCCACTGCTCCTCTGACATCCTAGCACTACTCTGCCACATTTGTCCGTAGCGAGGGCGTGAAGTGCCCGTCAGATTGCGCCGCACGGAGATTTTTTTGGTGAAGGCATGCCTCTCGGCCTGTCGAACCGGAAAAATCGAGTACGACGCGAGCTGATGGAGCAATTCGCGTCCGCAGTAGGAGAAATGTGGCAGAGTAGTGCTAGAGCGTGTCCTGTTTCCCTCGCGTGTGCAGCAGGCGCTGAATGGTCCGAACGCTCATCCCGAGTCGCGCTGCCGCTCGTGAGCGATTGCCTCGTTCAGCGGCAAGCACAGCCTCGATGACTTGCTCGCTAATTGCATCGAGGGATTGATTCAACGTGATCTCAATCCGATCGGAAGTCACTTGCGGCTGCGCCGTTTGAAGTGCCGGCGGCATGTCCCCCGGGCGGATCTTCTTGCCAGCGCGGAGGAGGCAAAACATTTCGATCGCATTTTTGAGCTCGCGCACATTCCCTGGCCAAGAATAGTTGAGAAGGACGGCGCGCGTTCGGCGTGAGAGGATAGGCGCTTTAGTTCCGTGCTTGGCCGTGAGCTGGGACACGAACTGATTGATCAGAGCCGGTATGTCTGCGCGACGATTGCGCAGCGGCGGGACAAGTAGTGTGATGCCTTGGATGCGGTAATACAGATCGGGACGAAAGCGGCCGGCGCGCATCTCTTCATCGAGAGGTCGAAGCGTCGCGCAGATCAAACGAACATCTGCTTGTAGTTTCTGTGTGCCGCCGACGCGCATGAAGCGTCGATTCTCGAGAAAGCGCAACAGCTTCGCCTGCATTGGCAAAGGCATCTCGCCGATTTCGTCCAAGAACAACGTGCCGCCGGTAGCGGCCTCAATCTTTCCCCGCGCGCGCTCGGTGGCGCCGGTGAAGGCGCCGCGCTCGTGCCCAAACAGTTCGCTCTCGAACAACGACTCTGGAATGGCGGCGCAATTGATCGGAATGAAGGGGCCAGATCGACGCCCTGACAAATCATGGACCTGTCGGGCAAGCACTTCTTTGCCGGTGCCGCTCTCTCCCGTCAGGGTGATGACGACGTCCTTGTTTGCCACTAATCTGAGCGTTGCGTTTAGCTTTCGCATCGTCGCCGAGAGCATCACGGGCTCGATAATGACGTCAATCTGTCGTGCTTTCGACGGCATGGCGATGTTTTAGTACGACATCTCGACGCTCACCGGCAAGTTACTGTGGTTGGAGCGAGCGCGCGCACCCGACGAACAGTCATACCTCCGACAAAATGTCGTATCGGCCGATCAGCCAAAATCGCGGATCAGGCGCTTGACAGCCTGGGTTTGCTTGGCGCGCTTTTTGCTCACGCTTGCAAGATAGTGGGATGGCTGACGACGACGCGTTCACAGACAAAGCGCGCGGGCTTGGGGCGTAGCCCGGCATGCAACTGACAGTGCGCGCCGTGGCAAAGATGCTCGGAACCTCCGAGAACCAGGTGTACCGCTGGATCGCAGCCGACGAGATTCCTTGCCATCGCATGAATGAACAGGTGCGCTTCAATCGGAGCGAGCTTCTCGAATGGGCGATCTCACGGCGGTTACCGGTTTCACCCGAGGCGTTCCAGCAATTAGAACGCGAGCCAGGCAACCAAGCCGCGCCTCACCTTGCCGATGCGTTAGCGGAGGGCGGTGTTCATAGCGACGTCCTCGGAGACACGGCCGCCAGCGTTTTTCGGAACGCAGTCTCCCAGCTCGCCGTGCCAAACGACATCGATCCCGAATTCCTCGTGCAGATGTTGCTCGCGCGCGAACATTTGGCATCCACTGAGGTCGGCGATGGCATTGCAATCCCGCACGTACGCCATCCCTTGGTCGTGAGCGAAGGAAAACCACAGCTCGCTCTGTTCTACCTGAAAAACGCAATTGATATATCGAAAGCCGGCGGGCCTCGAATCCAAACCCTCTTCCTTATTTTAAGCGCGACCGTGCATGAGCACTTGCTGGTGCTCGCCAAATTGGCGCGTGCGCTCCACAACCAGACGTTCAAATCGGCCGTGCTCAAACGTGCGCCGATCGATGAGCTGATGGCCGTGGCACGCTCGTTGGAAGCGCAGGACCCACCAGCCGGGAGCGAGGACTGAACCGATGGAGCTATTGATCGCGATCGGCATCCTGCTGGGAGCAGCCATTTACGCTGTCTTGCCAACCTACGACAAGCGGACGCGACCTGCCGCGCCGCTGGCTTTGAGCGCCGCTGCTGCGCTCACGGCCGCCGGGTTTGGCTTAAAAAGCGCCGTCAGTGTGTTGCTCAACGGTCAGCCGATAGAGGTCTTGCGTCTGGATTGGTCCATCCCTGGTGGCGAGATCATTCTCGGTGTTGATGCGCTTTCGGCATTTTTCCTGATTCCGCTGTTCGTCCTGGCGGCGCTGTGCGCGCTGTATGGCTTCGACTACCTCCGCAAAGGCGCAGTCGAGCGTTGGGTGGGTCCGGTCGCGTCCCAGTTTGGCATCTTCGTCGCAAGCATGGCCGTTGTCCTGATGGCGCGTCATGTCATCGTGTTCTTATTCGCCTGGGAGCTGATGACCTTGTCATCGTACTTCCTCGTCACTTTTGACGATCGAGAGGCTGATGTCAGGCGCGCTGGGTGGATCTATCTAATCGCTGGTCATGCCGGCGTGAGCGTGCTGATCCTGCTGTTTCTCTGCCTTGGCCACGACGGACTTTCGTTCGATGCGTTAAGCGCTCCAACGCCGGCGGTGGCAAACGTAGCGCTCGTTCTCGCGCTGGTCGGCTTTGGGCTGAAATGCGGGCTGGTTCCGCTCCACGTCTGGCTACCAGACGCACACGGTGCTGCGCCGTCGCATGTCTCGGCATTGATGTCCGGCATGCTTGTCAAGCTGGGCATCTATGGGCTCTTGCGAATCGGACTCATGCTGCCGCACGTTCTCTGGTGGGGACCCACTCTTGTTCTTCTCGGGCTCGTTGCAGCGGTCGCCGGTGTCAGTCTCGCGCTCCTGCAACGCGACATCAAGCGTGTGTTGGCTTACTCAACCATCGAAAACGTCGGGCTTATTGTCGCTGCCTTCGGCCTCGCCTTTGTCGGCCAAAGTCGCGGCGACACGCGCCTTGCTGCTATTGCGTCGTTTGCGGCGCTGCTTCACCTGTGGAACCACGTCGCCATGAAGGGACTTATGTTTCTGTGCGCAGGAAGTATCGTGCACGCGACGGGCAGCAAGAATTTGGAGCAGCTCGGTGGTCTCATGAAGCGCATGCCGATCACCGCGACGCTTCTGACCATCGGCGCCGTTGCGATGTCTGGCCTCCCACCACTGAACGGCTTCGTGAGTGAATGGTTTCTTTACAAGGCTTTGCTCTCGATCGGTTTGGGTGATGCGCGCCGCTCGGCTGTGCTTGCGCTTTGCGCCGTCGCCACGGTCGCGCTCATCGGCGCGCTTGCTGCGCTCGCGTTCATTCGACTGCTGGGAATCTCTGCGCTCGGCACGCCGCGAAGCAAGGGCGCCGCAGCGGCGCATGAGTCCGTAGGCCCGATGCTCATTTCAACTGGAGCGCTCGCGGCGTTGATGTTTGCTGTCGCCGTTGGCGCATCTAACGAACACCTCATTCGCCTCATCGCCGCGGTCGCCACACAGCTGTTTGGGGAGGACACACGCCTTGCCGTCGTCCAGCTGGCGCCGACACTTCGGCTTCTTGGGCTTCTGAACGCAGCGATTTGGTGTCTGCTGGGCGCCGGCGCGCTGTTGCTCGGGTTCCTCAATCGCGGTCGTTCAAAGCAAAGCGAGACATGGGCATGCGCGTATGCAGAGCCCGTCGAGCGAGCCCAGTATTCGGCGAGCTCATTCTCCGATTTGCTGGCAAGCGTTTTCCGGCCGGCAGTGCGCCAAGTGCAAAAACCTACGCAGGATTTGTTTCCTCTTTCAGCGATCGCACCAGAGACGGACGACATCGATCCCGCAACACATTACTTCTACGAACCACTATTGACGCGCTGGGCGCGACGATTCGTGCGCCTTCGCGCGATGCAGCATGGGCAGTTGAATCTCTATTTACTCTACGTGCTGTTCGTCTTGGTGCTTGGGCTCGGCTGGACCTTTGCTAAAACTTGGGTAGGCAGATGAGCGGGCTTGCGACGCACTTCCTGTTCACGCTGCTACTGCCGCCACTGCTGCTTGGTGTCATCGTCAAGACCAAGGCGGCGTTTGCCGGACGTGTCGGCGCCCCGCTTTTTCAGCCCTACTTCGATCTGTGGAAATTGCTGCAAAAAGGCGCCGTTTTCAGCCGGACAACGACCTGGGTATTTCGCGCCGGCCCTGTCGTAGGTATGGCGACGGCGCTGGCGGCCGCGCTACTCGTTCCGCTTGGACAACAGCGCGCAGCAGTTTCGTTCGATGGCGATCTGATCCTGTTCGTAGCTCTGTTTGGGCTCGGTCGATTCTTTACCGTGTGCGCCGCGCTGGACACCGGCTCTGCCTTCGAAGGCATGGGCGCCGCACGCGAGGCGACCTTTTCGGCGCTGGCAGAGCCGGCGCTGTTTCTCGTGCTGCTGGTCGTGGCGCGCGTTTCGGGCAGCGCATCGCTCAACATCATGTTTGGCCCAAGTCTGAGCGAAGCTTGGACCGGCGCCGCAGCGGCTTCGCTCGTCTTGGTGTTGGTCGCTCTGTTCATTGTTCTACTGGCCGAGAACAGTCGCATTCCGTTCGATGATCCTGCGACGCACTTAGAGCTCACGATGATCCACGAGGTCATGGTGCTCGATCACAGTGGCCCCGCCCTCGGAATGATCCTCTACGGCTCGGCGGTTAAGCTGTTCGTGCTCGGCGCGCTGTTGGCGCGTCTGGCATTGCCCTTCGCGTTTGAATCGGAATGGCTTGCGTGGCCTTCGTTCGCGCTCGGCATGGTGCTGGTCGCATTTGTCGTTGGCGTCGTCGAATCGGGGATGGCGCGACTGCGACTGACTCACGTCCCGAGACTCCTTATTGCGGCGTCACTCCTCGGTGGCTTTGCGATCTTGTTGTTGGCGAGGGCCTGATCACAATGGCGGACACGCTCGACTCGGTTCTCATCATCGTGTTGCTGCTCAACTTCTTTCTCCTAGGCACGAGTCAGATGAGCTCGGCGATCAATATCTCTGCCAGTCAGGGTGTCGTGCTTGGCGTTGCTACCGTGTTCGCACACGGACAGGTGAACGCAGGGGAGCTGCCGAGTCTTCAAACAGTGCTGATCGCAATCGGCGCTACTGTGATGAAAGGCATGGCGATCCCAACCCTCTTACGCCGAGCGCTTCGTGACGTGCCGATCCGTCGGGAAATTGATCCGGTCATCGGCTTCATCCCGTCCTTGCTTCTTGGGGCGTTTGGCACTGCCTCGGCCTTGATGTTTTCGCGGACGTTGCCGCTCGTTCCCGAGCACACTGGTTCACTGCTTGTGCCAACATCGTTAGCCACCGTCTTTACCGGTTTCGTGCTCCTGACGATGCGCCGAAAAGCCATCACGCAGGTCACCGGCTTTCTCGTGCTGGAGAACGGCATCTTCATTATGGGTCTGACGCTCCTCGATGCGATGCCTTTTCTGGTCGAGATCGGCGTGCTTCTCGATTTGTTCGTCGGCATCTTCGTGATGGGCATCCTCATCAACCACATCAGCCGGGAGTTCTCCTCGATTGACACCGGGCGCCTCACACAGTTGAAAGATACCTAGGCGTGGCGGCGCTCTTGTTGATTGTTGTCCCGCTTGCGTTGGCATGCGTCGCGCTTGTGACACCATCAGAGCGATGGCGTCCTTGGCTACTGCCGCTGGGTGCCGCAGCACATTTAGGCGTGTTCGCATGTGCGCTCTACACGGGCTCACGCGTCAGCCTCGACGGCTGGCTTGCGATCGATCCGTTAGGGGTCGTCGTTCTTGGTTTTGTCAGCGTGCTCTTCTTTCTTTGCGCGCTTTATGCGCCGGCCTATCTCGCCGCACGCCGCGCGCGAAGCAATCGCATCTTCACGGCGTGCCTCCTCGGGTTATTGTCCATGATGTCGCTGATTTGCGAAGCGCAGCACCTCGGTTTGATGTGGGTGGCGCTCGAAGCCAACACGCTCGTCTCGGCGCCAGTCCTTTACTTCAATCGCGGCCGCCGTTCACTCGAGGCCACCTGGAAGTATCTCATGATCAGCTCGGTCGGTGTGGCGATCGCGCTCCTGGGGACGTTGTTCTTGGGCTACGCCGCGTTGCACGCCGGGCTCGGCACGTCGTTGTCATTCGAAACGTTGATGAACGAGGCGCCTCGGTTGTCTCGGCCGTGGGTGGAAGCGAGCTTCATCCTTCTGTTCGTCGGTTACGGCACGAAAATGGGTCTCGTTCCGATGCACACTTGGAAGCCGGACGCGTATGGCGAAGCGCCTGGTCTCGTCAGCACGTTGCTCGCCGGTGGGCTGACGAGCTGCGCCTTTCTCGCGCTCTGTCGCTTCTATCGGATCGCCTGCGCGACGGGTGTAGGCGATATGGCGCGGGACGTGATGGTCGTCATCGGCCTCTTGTCCATGGCCGTTGGCGGCGCCTTCATGGTGAGACAGCGTGACTTCAAGCGCATGCTCGCCTATTCGAGCGTTGAGCACATGGGTATTCTTGCCTTCGCCTTGGCGATGGGCGGCGATGCCGTGTTCGGGTCGCTTCTACACATGATCAACAACGGCTTGGCCAAAGGCGTCCTGTTCTTATCAGCGGGGAACATTCATCGTGTCTTTGGCAGCAAGCTCGCAGAAGATGTGCGCGGCGTTCTTCGTGCTCTGCCTGTCTCCGGTACGCTTTTTCTTGGCGGCTTCTTCGCCATCACGGGCTCGCCGCCATTTGGTCTTTTTATCAGCGAGCTCACCATCTTGCGAGCGACTATCGACCAAGGCCATTTCGTTTTCGCGGGCATCTTCCTTCTGCTCCTGTTCATCGTTTTCGTCGGCATGGGCGCAACGGTGTTGCCGCTTGTGCAAGGTGAGCCGTCGCCTCGCCGTCAGTCAACGGGATTTACCGATCGAGGGATGCTCGTGATTCCGATTGCGGTTTGTCTCGTGTTGCTTCTTTTGTTCGGTGTGTTTCTACCTCCACCCATGGAAGCAGCGCTGCGCCTGGCCGCTCGCTTTGTCGAGGGCGGCTAGTGTTGATCTTCCGAAATGGCGCTGCCCATTCGCTCAGCCTGGTGCCGCACCTTCCTATCGAGGAGTTTCACCGCCGCATTCTTGAAGCGCCAAAGCGGCGCGAACGTCTGGTGGCGCTGTTTGGATGCGACAACCGTGAGCTCATGGTGGTACTCGCGCATGACGAACGTGGCACGCTCAGTGCGGCACGAACACAACTGATAACCGACAGCTACCCCAGCCTGACACCGTCGCTACCCGAAGCCCATGCGTTCGAGCGCGAAATCGCCGAGCTATGGAGCATCACGCCGCAGGGCCACCCATGGCTGAAGCCAATCCGCTTTGTCCATCGCGATCGCACGCAACATGCGCCTCGGCCTGGCGTCACTGACTTCCACAGCATCGCTGGTTCCTCCATTCACGAAGTGGCGGTTGGTCCCGTGCATGCGGGGGTCATAGAGCCGGGACACTTTCGCTTTCAGTGTCACGGCGAACAGGTGCTGCATCTGGACATCGCGCTCGGATATCAACATCGTGGCGTCGAAGCAGCAATGCTCGGCGGCCCTCACAAACGTTCCGTTCATTTGATGGAGACGCTCGCGGGCGATACCAGCGTTGGCCATGCGACGGCGTACGCGCACGTGATAGAGGCATTGGGCGGGGTGCAGCCGCCGCCGCGCGCCGTCGTCTTGCGCGGCATCGCGCTCGAGCTCGAGCGGCTTGCCAATCACACGGGCGACCTCGGCGCGCTCGCCGGTGACGTCGGCTTCTTGCCGACAGCGGCTTATTGCGGGCGTCTGCGTGGTGACTTCCTCAACGCGACAGCGCTGCTGTGCGGCAGCCGCTTCGGCCGTGGCTTCGTGCGGCCCGGTGGTGTCGGCTTCGACCTCGACGCGCGGCTCATCAGCACGCTCCAAAACAACCTGCTTCGCGCATTTCACGACCTCGAAAACGCGACGAAACTCCTCTGGGAATCAGGATCCGTCCTCGCTCGCTTCGAAGATACCGGGCGTGTTTCTGAAGCGAGCGCGACAATGTTGGGTTTGGTCGGCCCGGCAGCACGAGCATCTGGGCTGCGGAGGGACGCGCGCAAGACACACCCTCATGGCATCTATCGCTTCGCGCATGTTCCACTTTCTACCTGGTACACTGGCGACGTCTTTTCCCGAGCCTATGTGCGCTGGTTAGAGATTCGTCAATCGGTCGCGTTCATCCGTGAGCAACTCTCCTCGCTGCCGGACACGCAAACGAAACGCTGGCAGCTCGACCTTCACCGCGCCGAACTCGCGGCTGACTCATTTGCTGTCTCCCTCGTTGAGGGCTGGCGCGGTGAAATCGCGCATGTGGCACTGACTCGTAGCGACGGACATTTTTCCAGCTACAAGATCGTCGATCCGTCGTTTCGCAATTGGCCCGCACTGGCGCTTGCGATGCGCGATCAGCAGGTCTCTGATTTTCCGCTGTGCAACAAGAGCTTCAACCTATCCTATTGTGGCCATGATCTCTAAAGGAGCGTCTTGATGCTTCGTATCCTTACGACACGCCTGCGCCAAGGACACCAAACGATCGCCTACCCCAAGGGGACGCCAAGCCTTCCCGAGCGCTTTCGGGGCCGGCCGGTGCTTGACCCAACACAGTGTCCAGACGGCTGCCGCGCATGCGTAGAAGCCTGCCCAACCAACGCGATCACGGTGACTGCCGGGGGCCCAAAGCTCGACCTTGGACGCTGCCTATTTTGCACCGAGTGCTCCAACGCCTGCCCACAGAACGCCATCTCGTTCACCCGCGACCACCGCTTGGCTGTGCGCACGCGCGAGGAGTTGATGACGACCGGCGATTGCGAGCTTCAGATGCGTGCGCTCGATGGCAAGCTTCGGCGTATACTCGGGCGTTCGCTCAGGCTGCGCCAAGTGAGCGCAGGCGGTTGCAACGGCTGTGAGTCTGACGTCAACGTGTTAGGGACCGTCGTCTTCGACGTGAGTCGCTTTGGCATCCAGTTCGTTGCCTCGCCGCGTCACGCAGATGGCCTGCTGATCACCGGTCCCGTCACCGAGAACATGCGTCTGGCGTTGAAGAAGACGTATGACGCAGTGCCTGATCCCAAGCTCGTCATCGCCGTGGGCGCGTGCGCCATTTCTGGTGGGCCGTATGCCGGATATCCCGACGTGCACGATGGCGCCGAAGCGGTCGTGCCAGTGGACCTTTATGTTCCAGGTTGCCCGCCGCATCCACTGACGATCCTCGAAGGGCTGCTCTTTCCAGCACAGTGGGATCCGAAGCTTGGAATTCACGTGACTTGAAGTCGCGGC
>JADMIO011101864.1_pt1 | contig 112738 bp, 89 predicted proteins | sample 8958161 | NCBI WGS metagenome assembly JADMIO01 (sample SAMN16585339, study PRJNA669376) | soil metagenome | isolation source: Crop rotation soil | place: USA: Cullars Rotation, Alabama | collected 2011
ACAACTTGTCCACGTGGAATTCTAAGCTTAGGATCCCAATGTGCTGGAAAGGCGCATACCGCGCCGCCGTCATGGATGCGATTCAGAAGCGTCAATCGAAAAGCAAAGGACCGATTCAATGAACTATTCCATACAAGCCTTTAATGCGGGCACATTCTGGGTCCCAGGGCCCGAGGTTTTTTGGATGCACCGCTGGAACCAGCGGGAGGAGATGAATGTCATCATTTACTTGCTGCGCGGTGGCGGGGAGAACATTCTCATCAACACCGGCCCCCCACAGGACCTTGCCCTGATCAATCAGGCCTGGAAGGATTTCTTCGGCTATCCGGAGGCGCAAATTGCGCGCTCGGAAGATCAGCGTCCGCAGAATATTCTTCGTTCCCAGGGCCTCGATGTAACCGACATCACGAAGGTCATCGTCACGCCATTGCAGACTTACGCCACCGCCAACATCCATCTTTTCCAAAATGCCGAGATCTGCATTTCCCGCAAGGGTTGGATCGAGGACTTCCAGGCCCCCTACTATCATTTGCACGTGCCCCGCCATCTCCGCATCCCCCCAGAGGTAAATAACTATCTTCAAAATGAAGGATGGGAGAAAGTGCGGCTACTCCAGGACGAGGAGGAAATCTGCCCCGGGATTCGTACCTTTTGGGCGGGCGTGCATCATCGTTCGTCGATGGCGGTTTGCATTGACACGGAACGCGGCACCGTGATCCTGACCGACTCTTTTTTCAAGTACGGAAATATTGAGCAGGGTCATTATCTGGGCGTCATGGAAAGCATGATGGAGGCGGATGCAACCTGGGCCCGGATTCGCAAAGAAGCAAAAATTTTTGCTTCAGTCTATGACCCGGAAGTATTCCAGCGCTTTCCCGGCGGCAAGGTGGCATGAGCACTCCATCTTTTCAAGACCGGATTGTGGTGGTCACGGGCGCCGCCGCGGGCATCGGGTTTGGTATAGCAAAAGGCTTTGCGGAAGAGGGCGCCATCCTCGCATTGCTTGATTGCGATGAAGAACGCGGGCGGGACGCCCTTGCCGAAATCCGCGCAACCTCATCCGACAGCGAATTTTATCGAGTCGATGTTGGCGACGCGGCAGAGATGCAAGCGACGATGACCAGCATCGTCGGACGTTTCCGCAAGGTAGACCACCTTGTAAACAACGCGGGAATAGTGATGGTAAAAACGGTCGAGGAATCGAGCCCGGAAGATTGGGACCGGGTTATGTCCGTCAATGTGAAGTCTATCTTCCTAGCGGTTAAATATCTGCTTCCAGCGCTTCGCCTCTCGGAGCAACCTACCATCGTGAACATTGCTTCAGTATCATCCATGGTTGCGCAAAGGGACACGCCCGCCTACGTGGCGTCTAAAGGAGCGGCACTAATGCTATCGAAAGCCCTGGCTCTGGATCTCGCAGAATATGGGGTCCGCGTTAACTGCGTCTGCCCGGGCATTACCGACACTCCAATGCTTCGTCTTCATGCCAGTGCGTCTGCAGATCCTGACCGCACCCTGCGGGAGCGATGCGATCGTGTGCCTCTGACGCGAATGCTTTCGCCTCGGGAAATCGCTGATGCGGTTCTGTATCTCTCTGGCAAGCGCTCGTCAGGCATAACAGGGACGTCCCTGGTAGTCGATGCTGGCTATACAGCCGCCGCAGAGTGGTCGAGAAAGTCGCCAGTATAGACCAGTCGCTTCAAAGAACCCGCACCTATCCAGCTTGCGAGGCGGTACTCCACACACTAACAGTCTGCTTCCGAACAATGAGAGAGCAACCCTCCAGGCCAAAATAATTGACAAGCGCGAAACGCTGGACGAGGATAGTTTTGATAATGCCGACAGAGCCAAGGCTTCATTCCAGAAGAACAGCACTGACCCACATAGGGTTGATCATGGCCACGGCGGCGGGCAAAAGCTTCCTGGCAACCTGGCTTTCATCCGGTTCCGCAGTTGCAGCGAATGATGAAAACATGGAGGGGATGGGTCAGACTGGCGCCGAAACCGCCACAGCCGCCCCCTATCGTCCACAGTTTTTCAATCCACAACAATTCAGCAACGTGGAAATTCTGACGGAGATGATTATTCCCGAGGATGATCAACCGGGAGCCAAATCGGCCCGGGTCGCGGATTACATCGACTTCCTCGTTTTCTCGGCTGCTGACTTTGAGCCAGAACTGCAAAAGGCATGGACGGAAGGGCTCGCTCTACTCTACCGGCTTTCCAAGCAACAGTTTGATGGCACTTTCGCCGGGATTTCAGATGCCCAGCGCCAGGCGCTGATGACCGCAATGAGCCTGCCGGAGACCGATCCGCACGCCGAGCACGAGGGCTTCGCTTTTTTTCGCCTGTTGAAAGACACTACGGTAGAAGCATTTTATTCATCTCGTATCGGACTGATCGACGTGCTTGAGTATAAAGGACTCACTTACTTGAAAAGTTTTCCGGGTTGCACCCACCTAGAGCATCAAGCTTGAACCGGAGCACTTGAGTGACCCTTTCCACCAATAGCAGATTCATAGTGGCCCAGGACAACAAACCGACAACTGAGCGTCTGGCATGAGCGAACCCACATACGACGCGATCGTAGTCGGTTCAGGTGCGGCTGGTGGAGTGGCAGCATTTGTTCTCGCCAGTAAGGGAGTGAAAGTACTGTGCCTTGAGGCGGGGCGGATGATCGTGCCCGCTCAGGACTTCCATAATCATCGCTTTCCCTACGAATGGCCCTATCGGGGAAACGGAAAGCCCGGTAAATATGGCAGCCTGCCTCAAGGCATGGAGTGGAAGATCAACGAATGGACGGATCAGCTTTTTACAGTCCCAAAGGATGATCCTTATGCCCTCGCGCCGGGAGCCAAGTTTACCTGGACGCGTTTGCGCGCTGTAGGCGGGAGAACCTTGGTGTGGGGCAGGGAATCTTGCCGCTTCGGTCCTCTGGACTTCAAACCTAAGAGCCTTCAGGATGGATTTGGCGAAGACTGGCCGATTACCTACGAAGATCTCGCACCCTACTACGACAAAACGGAAACCCTGGTTGGGATATCCGGCGGTCCAGTAGGATTTTACAATTCGCCGGACAACAAGAACACGCTGCCCGGCTTTCGTCCACGCTGCGGTGAGGCCTTGATCCGAAAGGGAGCGGCCAAGCTAGGCATCAAAGCTGCCTCGGTTCCCCTGGCCGTCCTCAGCCAGACCTACGATCACCGTTATGCCTGCCACTATTGTGGCGCCTGCAACTTTGGGTGCGACACCGCTTCGCGATTCAGTACGCTTGAAGCGCTGATACCGAAGCTCAAGAAGCTGGATAATTTCACCTTGCGTACCAATGCGGTGGTGCGTCGCGTCCTCCTGGACTCCAACACGGGAAAGGCGAGCGGCGTTTCGTTCGTCGATACCACCGACGGCCAGGAATACAAGGCATATGGCAAAGCTGTGGTTCTGGGCGCATCGATGGTGGAATCGATTCGCATCTTATTCAATTCGCAAACTCGCGAATTTCCCCAAGGGCTGGCGAATTCGAGCGGCGCGCTAGGTCGTTACCTCATGGAGCATGTGGCATTCAACAGCATTGAGGCCATCTTGCCCCAACTTGCCGGCCGCCCCACAATCAATGAAGATGGCCCGGGAGCAAGTTGTATTTATTTCCCGCGCTACAACTACGGAAAGAAGAGTCAGAAATTTCTGCGCGGTTATCAGCTTCATGTAGAAAGCGGCTGCGGTACCGGTCCCGGGCCAGGGGCGCAAATGCCTGGTTTCGGAAGCGCCTACAAAAAGAAGATCAAGCAATTGTATCCGGCTGCGGTACGGATGGGCGGTTACGGAGAAGGACTGCCGTTCTACGAGAATTTTGTAGAGATCGACCCCGACGGGCTAAAGGATCGCTTCGGTATTCCGCAGGTGCGGTTCCACACCAACGCCGAGTACGACCACGCATTTGCCATTCGCGACGAAATGTACGGCCAGATGGAAGAAGTCCTGCGGGCGTCGGGGGCAGAGATATTGCCTTATGACAAGAAGAATCCCTATCCAATGGGCAGCGTGACCCACGAAGCCGGGGGTGCCCGCATGGGGCTGGACGCCAAGACCTCGGTGCTCGACGCCTGGAATCGATGCCACGATATCAATAATCTTTTGGTGGTGGATGCAGCCTGTTTCACTTCACACCCGGAGAAGACGCCGACTCTAACCATCATGGCCCTGGCTTACCGGGCAAGTGATCACTTGGCAGAAGAACTTCGATTGGGCAATGTGTAGCGTATAAGGAGCCACAATAGTTATGGAAAGCCTGAACCCCAAGATCAACCGCAGAAAGTTCATTCACAGTACCGCGCTGGTGGCAGCCGGAACTGCGGCTTTGAGCAGTACTGCATTGTCTTATAAGCGGATTGTGGGGGCCAATGAGCGCATCTCTCTCGGGCACATTGGCATCGGCTCGCGAGGATCCGAACTCGATGGCATGGTAGCGGCTCTGAAGGACAAGAAGAACGTAGAGATGACCGCAGTGTGCGATCTCTGGAAGAACAACCGTGAACGGGCGGTTGAAGCGAATACCAAGTATTACGGAAAAGCTCCACGTCCGTTCCAACATCCCGAAGAGTTGATTGCTCTAAGGGACCTCGATGCTGTCATCATTTCCACCCCCGAGCACTCTCATTCCCTGATCCTGAAGATGGTGGCTGAAGCAGGGAAAGACGGTTACTGCGAAAAGCCTATGGGAAACGTGCTGGAGGAAGCCAAGGCCGCCCGGGACGCCGTGCAATCAAGAAACCTCATCGTCCAGGTTGGCACTCAGCACCGCAGTGAACCTTATCAGATTGCGGTACGCGACCTGATTCGGGGCGGCGCGGTGGGTGACGTCACGAAATATGAAATTGCCTGGAACTACCACGGCCCACGCTGGCGCGGACGGCCGGAGGTGAAGGAAATTCGCGAGCAGGATACCGACTGGCAGGCCTGGCTGATGAACAAGCCGCATCGTCCCTTCGATCCTCAGCTTTATTTTGAATACCGCCTGTACCGGGATTTCTCCAGCGGCATTCCCGACCAGTGGATGAGCCACGGCATCGATCTGGTTCACTACTTCATGGATGAGAAGTATCCCGAGTCAGTCGTGGCCAATGGAGGAATTTTCGCCTGGCACGACGGACGTGAAAACCCTGACACTTTCCAGGCTTTGCTGACCTATCCAAAAGGTTTTATGGCCAGCTATTCCACCAGTTTCGGCAACGACGCGGTTGGCTACACCCGCATCATGGGTAAAAAAGCCACCCTCTACAACACCGGCGGAGAAGGTAGTCCTCGCTGGCAACTGGTGGAGGAAGCGGGAAACCACGAGGACGACAACGAGGTCGACCAGAAGCGTGCCAAGAAGGACATCTTGCTGCCCGGTGATAAAGGTTTGCCGCCGATGACCATCGGGGATGAAGATCTTTCCCATATGACCAATTGGCTCGATTGCCTTCGCGCCCGCAAACAACCGAATGCCACAGTACAAAATGGTTTCTCGCATTCGGTGGCCTGCATCATGGCGGCGCACTCCTATTGGTCAGGGAAAAAGCTCTACTTTGATGCCAAAACGGAGCAGATTCTCGATCATCCGGTCGCCGCCTAAACCCATGAAGAAGCCGGATGATAGGATCGTTCACGGGGAAGCCGAGTGAACCATCGGTCATTTCACTTCGTCGTAGGAATTGGATTGTTGGTCGGTTCTTTCGGATTGCGTTCCTCTGCCCAAGAGATTCCGCCCAAAGAAGCCTTTGAAGTCATGCGGCCCGCCCTTCCTGGGCCGCAAATTACTGCGTATTCGCAATACCAGGCCGATCTGGCATGGCGGCAGGATGAAAAGCGTCAAAAGCTTTGGCGTTCAATCCGGGACGAAAGAGACCTTTTTCGGGAGCAAGGCGTTGTGCGCCAGAAGCTCTTGCGGATGATAGGCGGCTTGCCAACCGATAAGACTCCCTTGAATCCGCGGGTGACCGGTAAGATCCAAAGGGACGGTTACACAATCGAGAAGATAATTTTTGAGAGCCTGCCAAAGGTCTACGTTTCGGCGCTGGTATACGCCCCCAATGATCGCAACACTAGGCATCCAGCGGTACTCGTTCCGGCTGGGCATGCCACCAACGGCAAGGCCCACTATCAGGAGTTGAGTCAGAGGCTGGTCGCTCGCGGGTTTGTGGTGATTGCCTGGGACCCGGTCGGACAAGGGGAGCGCAGCCAGTTTTGGGATGACAAAGCTAAAAAGAGCCGCTACAACCTGGTATGCGCCGAGCATGCGGTGATGGGCAATCTGGCTTACCTGGCGGGAGCCAACCTGGCTCGTTGGGAAATCTGGGATGGGATGCGTGCTGTCGATTACCTTTTGTCCCGTCCGGATGTCGATGGCAATCGCCTCAACATTACCGGCACGAGCGGTGGAGGATTTCAGACAGCATTGATTGCGGCTCTCGACCCGCGCATCAAGGTTGTGGTGCCGTCGTGCTTCATCAGTGCGCTGCCCATGCGAATCTCCAATCGCATTTTTGTCGATCCCGACAGCGATCCTGAACAGGATCTGTATGGAATGATCTCGGAGGGGGTGGACCATCCGGGTTTGCTTTTGTTGATGTATCCGCGTCCCGTAATGTTTGCGGCGGCGGTGCTGGACTTTTTCCCCATCGAAGGGGCCCGAAAGACCTTTCGTGAAGGACGGGATCTGTACGAGCGATTCGATCACGGAGATCGAATTGCAATGGTCGAAGGCTACCATCAGCATCAGTTCTCTCCGGAAAATCAGGAGGCTGCGCTGGACTTTCTCGATCGCTTCAACCAGATGCCGATTCGGCACGGATTAGCCGCTACGGAAGTGCTCCCGGACAAGGAAGTGCAGTGCACACAAAGTGGGCAAGTCATGTTAGATGCCCCGGACGCAAAATCGCTGATGGATGTGATCCGCGAATATTACGTTGAGCACAAGACCGGGCCGATGCGCACCCTTAAGGCGGAATATTCCGGTAACGGAGAGCCCGGAATCCAGCAATGGAAAATCAGCAAATATGCGGGATTTCCACCTCCGGAAGGCACCATCACCTGGGAGTTAGCCGGCAGCACAAAAGCAAACGACGTAGTCGTCGATAAGTATTTGCTCCGTCATAGTGGGCCTCTGGAAATGCCTGTCCTTCACTTCCACAGGATATCGGGAGGAAAGCGTTCAACCGCCTTGTGGTTCCAGCAAAATGGGAAAGCCACGAGAGCAGATTGGCCGGAAATCAAGCGTTATCTGGATAAAGGTTACGATGTTCTCTCGTTGGACTTCCGTGGACTTGGTGAGACCCGCATGCAGTACAAAGCCATTTCGCCGGACGACCCCATGTTGGGGCAGCTCGATTTCAATTACGCATACATAAATCCGATTTCGGGAGTATTGGCGAATTACGTTTACAACTCACTTCTGACTGGCAGGCCATACTTCTTGCAGATGTTGGATGACGTGGCCATCGTTCTCCGGTTTTCTCAGGAAGAATTGCGAACCAGTGTCACCGCCGTGGCCGCCGTCGGTGACGCCTACACCCTGGCTAGTGCTGTCGGGCAAGTATTTCCTGACGTCAAACACTTACCCGACGAAAACGCCCGGCCGCTGAAGTGGTCTGAGCTTTTGGAGCAAAAACAGGAGATCTGGCCCATTCAGTATCTATTGCCGGGTGGCGCCTACGTCCGATAGCCCGAAGACCAGGAGGCGTAACGACAGCGCCGGTTTGGCCCAAATCTTCCTTCCCTGATCCAAGTACAATTCACTTCTCCCCTTGCAGATTGTCCACATCGTCGGAGCGCGTCCCAACTTCATGAAAGCGGCACCGGTCCATCGCGCCCTCGCCGATCTGGGGCGTTTTCGCCAAAGGCTGATTCATACTGGCCAGCACTACGATGCCGGGATGTCGGATGTTTTCTTTCAACAACTGCACTTGCCAACGGCCGATGCAAATCTCGGCGTTGGCTCTGGAACGCAGGCCCAGCAAACCGCCGATGTTCTGATCCGTCTGGAACCGGTGGTGGCTCAACAAAAGCCGGATCTTGTCCTGGTGTACGGGGACGTGAATTCCACCCTGGCGGCGGCGCTGGTTTGTGCAAAGCTGAATATCACTGTCGGACATGTGGAAGCTGGACTTCGCTCCGGTGATCGCACCATGCCAGAGGAGATCAATCGACTTGTTACTGACCAACTTTCTGATCTGCTTTTCACCCCCTCTGCGGACGCAGACGCCAACCTGCAGCGCGAGGGAGTGAAGGCCGCGAAGATTCATAGGGTCGGGAACGTTATGATCGATACCCTTGTGCGTCTGTTGCCGCACTGTCCCGATTTGAAATCGGCGAAAATGCCGAAGGAATGGGCGCTGGTCACGCTTCATCGTCCCTCCAACGTTGACGATCCAGCCTGGTTGCGCGCGTTGCTCAAGGTGTTGGCCGATTTGAGCCGCGATATTGCCATCGTCTTTCCTGTCCATCCTCGAACCCGGCAGCGAATCGTCGATTTGGGCTTAGAGGACATTTCCCCAGGATTGCAATTGCTGGAGCCAAAGCCCTACCTTGAGTTTCTCGCATTGCAGAAGGGGGCGACGTTGGTGATTACCGATTCCGGCGGCGTGCAGGAAGAGACCAGTTTTCTCGGGGTTCCGTGCCTCACGGTCCGAGAAAATACCGAGCGCCCCATCACGGTAGAATTAGGGACTAATAAGATCGTGGGCCGTGACTTGAAGCGCCTTCAAACCGAAGCCAGACGGATCCTTTCCGGCCATTGCAAGCCTTCATCTTCGATTCCTCTGTGGGACGGTCGCGCATCTGACCGAATTGCAACCCTGATTTCTCAAACGTAGAGTTATCCACAGGGCGAACCACCGCGATCACTTCTGGCACCTGCTCGGTTCCTTTTACTCTGCACATTCGCGCTGGTCAGGGGTGGGTCCTCAAACGAATGTCAGAACGGTTTATTGCTCAACCTCTCAACTTCGTGCCTTTGCAGAACGCCGTCTTCTGCGTGCAGTGCGAAATGATCGGACAGAACAATACGCCGCGCTGTCACGCCTGCGGCAGTCAGGCGGTGCTAAGCCTTTCACGCATCTTGGGCGGATCCATAATGGGACAGGCGACCGCCCATCTGATTACCGATGCCGAACTCAATCGCTTGGTTCGCGACCTGCTCCGCACTGTACCGCCAAAAGAGTTGAACGTCTCCGAGCCGCATGTCCCATCTACCTTTGCTGTGCTGTCACCCTCTCGACATCACGCACGCTCCGTGCATTCCGGACGAAGCGGGGGGGCTTATGCTGACGCCGACGCTGATGATATCGATCTGGAACCGGCAATAAGCGTAATCACCGAGCGGGCACAAGCCCTGACCCGCGCCACCGGGGCAGCCATTGCACTGCGGCGTGGGGACGAAATTGTGTGCCGCGCTCGCACCGGACGTACGGCTCCCGACCTTGGTGTCCGATTGCAGACCAGTTCGGGAATTTCCGGAGAGTGCGTCCGCACGGGCGAAATCGTTATCTGCAACGATGCCGAGCGGGACCAGCAAGTGGACCTGGCAACATGCCGTCGTCTGGGTGTTCGCTCGATCCTGGCCGCGCCATTGCGTCATTTCCGCCGGACGTTGGGGGTTTTCGAAGTGCTTTCCTCGGTACCGCATGCGTTTCATGAGGGCGACATCGCCACCATGCAGCTGCTCTCCAGCACTATGGTGGCGGCGATTTCCCGCCTGGCTGCTAACCGCTCAATGGAGCGCGCGAAGATTTCCTGATTTTTTGCGATTGAGTTGGTGCATTTGCTCCGGAACATGAGCTAATATGACTTCACCCTCACGCAAAAACTTTATATGTCTTCAGGGTCGACGCTTCCTGTCAATCGGGATGTAGCACGCCCGAGCCGAGAGCGCCGCAAGCGTGTGCGGCATCGGGCTCAGACTCCGGCATTCGCCGGAATGAACGGCAATTCCACCGGAATTGTTCTCGATCTCCATCAAATTATCGATCTCAGCGAAGAAGGTATGTCATTTCAGAGCTCAACACCTATGGAGGTGGGCGAGACTCTGAATTTGTCGGTCGACCTTTCGGAACCTAAAGCCTATTTCCACACGGTAGGTCGGGTCGTCTGGTCTGATCCCCGCGGGCGCACCGGCGTACGATTTCAGAAGACTGCCCCGGAAGATGCCGTACAGCTTCGGGAATGGCTTTTCGCCAACGCCAGTTCAGAGACATCTCCAGAGGATCAACCGTGCAGCCCCGTTGAAGCTCCGGCATCTGTAGCTTCCTTCGCGCAGATGTTGGAAGAGAACCCCCAAGAAGAAGTAAAGTCTCCATTTAGAACCTATGTCTCGGGGCTTCTCGCCACCGAAGCAGTAAAAGAGGAAGTAGAATCGCTGGCCTCGGATCTGGACTCCGCGCTGCAGATTGTGGTGCAGCGCGCTTTCTCTTTAACTCGCGCTTCGGGCGCAGCCATAGCGCTTTCCGACGGGGGCGAGATGATTTGCCGCGCTACGCTGGGTGACGACGCGCCCCCTTTGGGAACTCGGCTTCAGATCGGCTCTGGATTTTCCGGGGAGTGCGTACGAAGCGGACAACTTCTGCACTGTGATGACTCTGAGTTGGACGATCGGGTGGACCGCGAAAGCTGCCGGGCCTTGAATCTTCGTTCCATCATGGCCGCACCCATTCGCTCCAGCCAGTCAGTCATCGGTTTGATCGAAATCTTCTCTCCCAACTCCGGTGCGTTTGGCGAGGGGGACAAGACTGTCCTCCAGGGCATGGCGGAAATCGTTCTGGGAGCGATTCAACGCTCGATTCAGGGCGTGATCCCAGCCCCGGTGGTCCCGCTTGAGCCTTCACCCCGGGACGAAATCGTGCAGCGCATCGAGGCTTCGCAAGGAGCCTCTCAAACGATTTCTAAATCGACTTCGGAAAACGTTGTTTGCCCAATGGCCGAAACCAACGTGCCTAACACAGGCCCGGAAGGGGCAAAAATGCCTCCTCCATCGCGACGCAGGCTTTTGTGGATCTTTGTAGCTGTACTCGTAGTTGCCATTCTGATCGTACTGGGGGTAGTGGTTGCTGGATCGGCCGAAGGGGCTGCGAATGTGCCTCGCCATCTCGCCGAACGTAACCCGGATTTGGCCAGGCAAGCCCGGCTGGAGGGGAACAGCCTCGAAGAATTGAGAAAATTGGCGTCCCAAGGCGATACACTGGCCCAGTTCACTTTGGGACTGCGTTACGCCACGGGTTCGGATGTAGCGCAGGATTACACCGAGGCGGTGCGCTGGTTCTCCTCGGCCGCCGATCAGGGGCATGTGCTCGCCCAATCTACCTTAGGCGCCTACTACTGGGCTGGCCGAGGTGTGCCGCAAGACCTTCGCAAAGCTTACTTCTGGGCCCTGCTGGCACAGTCAGGCGGAGATGATGCCAGTCGCGCCCGCGTGCCATTCCTGGTCTCGCGCCTCACCCGTGTTGATCTCCTGGAAATTCAGCAGCAAGCCGACGACTGGATGAAACAGCACCGCCTGCAAGGCAAGCCATCCCCTGCGCGAAAATAGGCCTACCTCTCCTCTTTCATCTTCTTGCAGACGATTGCTGTCTTGCCCGTCTTGGAATCAATTTTTGTAGTAACAGGAATGCACGCACAGGTTACGGTGTTGGCGTTTTCCTCCTTCACCACGACGCAATGCTCAATCAACTCCGCCGATGACGGCGGCATCTGGCTCCTGAGCGGCTTGGGTTTAGCGATTGGAGCCGGAGCGGGTGGAGGCGGAGGCGCAGGCGGCTTTTTGGCGGAGCAGCCCGCCAGTACCAACACGGACACGAGCCAAAGTTTCTTCATAAGTAGGGCGTATCGCTTTCACTGGATAAGAAAATACTTCTGCTGATCAATAAATGCTTAAGCCTGCCACGTCAATTACTTAGAAGGATACTTCGGGATTAATCGGTTTCGTCCTGAGTTGAACGCATTTACTTCCAGATGGACAATACCGGGCAGGAAGGGAATCGTTCCGCGCTTTGTCAGATCGAAATCGTTCCCTCCATATACAAAACCGCCTCACCTTTCACAATCACGCGATCTCCGGCCAGTTCACACCATAACTCACCGCCTCGTGGCGAAACCTGCATTGCGTGCAGCTGCTGTTTGGTGAGCTGCTGCGACCAGTAGGGCATCAGTGAGCAATGAGTGGATCCAGTGACCGGGTCTTCGGGGATGCCATAGCTGGGTGCGAAATAGCGTGAGACGAAATCTGATTTTTTGCCGGGAGCGGTGATGCAGACGCCAAAGGGATGCAGCTTCCCGAGTAAGGTGAAATTAGGCACAACCCGGCGAACGTCATCTTCGTTCTCATAAATCGCAAAATAATTGCTCTTGACCTGCCACAACCGCTTCGGCGCCGGATCAAGTCCTTGCTGTATTTCGCTGGGAATTGCAGTCACGCTCCATGGAGGCATGTTGGGCAGATCCATGGCCAGTAGCCCGGAGTCGCGCTTCACCGTCAGCACGCCACTGCGGGTTTCAAACTGAACCGAGCCTGGCGAAGGATCAAGCCTGTTCAAGAGAACGAAGGCTGAGGCCAGGGTCGCGTGACCGCACAACTCAACTTCAGAGGTGGGAGTGAACCAGCGCAATCCGTAGTGCGTTCCCTGTTTGACAAAGAATGCTGTTTCAGCGAGATTGTTTTCCGCCGCGATCGCCTGCATTTTGCGATCATCGATCCATTCTTCGAGCGGACAGACCGCTGCCGGATTTCCCTCGAAAATTCTGCCGGTAAATGCATCGACCTGGAAGATTGGCACTTTCACGATTTCCTCTTTCTGTAGCCTACGTGTAATTCCAGAGTGAAAACATCCGTGTTTCAGATGGATTCAATTGGTTAAAAAGGGATTCGGATAATTCGACTTAGGCCATCCCGGGCCAAGTGAGTGCGCCGGCGCAATCCGCAATCTGTGCACCTTTTTGACACTTGGACCGATCCAATAATTTTGCCGAGTCGGCCAGATTAAGTAACGAAACGCAAGCACTGCACATCTAACCCCCCGGAGACGCGGACTTATGGTGACCCAGCTCAGCCCCATTGATGCTCGTTACGAGCTTTTTGACCGCCTTGCGGACGCGCGCTGTCGGACCGACGAGCTATTTGGCATCGTAAAAGAACAAGCCCTGTACGACCGCCCCATTGCCGAACGTCACCGCATCGTCTTCTATATAGGCCATCTGGAGGCCTTCGACTGGAACCTCCTTCGAAACCGTCTCATTGATGCCAAATCGTTCAATCCCGAATTTGACAAGCTATTTTCATTTGGAATAGACCCTGTGGATGGCGGCCTTCCCTCCGACCAGCCTTCTGACTGGCCGACACTAGCTCAAGTCCGCGAGTATGTGCTGGAGGTTCGCCAATCCATCGATGTCCATCTCAGGCATGAATGGAATTTATCCACGCGGCGCGAATTTTCTCCAGAAACTCTACTCAACGTTGCAATAGAGCACCGCCTGATGCATGCGGAAACATTGGCCTACATGCTCCACCAGTTGCCCTTCGACCGCAAAGTTGCTGTCGCCCTCGAGCCGTTGAGCGTGGACCTGCCGATTGAGCAATCGATAATTGCAATCCCCGGAGGGAATGCCACTCTCGGTTTGCCCCGGAATCCAAACCCAATTTTTGGCTGGGACAATGAGTTTGAAGAAGAGAACCTCTTTGTTCCCGGATTCCACATTGACAAGTACGAGGTCACCAACGCGCAATACCTGGAGTTCCTTTCGGACGGCGGCTACAGCAAGCGCGATCACTGGGCAGACATCGATTGGGATTGGAAGCAGCAGTACGCAATTACCCATCCCGTCTTCTGGGTCGGAAGGAATGGTGAATGGTTCTTGCGCACGATGTTCAGCGAAATCCCGCTCCCGCTGAACTGGCCGGTCTACGTCAGCCACGCGGAAGCCAGTGCTTATGCGAAATGGGCGGGAAAAAAGCTGCCCACCGAAGCGCAATGGCATCGCGCTGCATACGGAACCAGGCACGGAAGGGAACTCGACTATCCATGGGGCAGCGATTCACCCTCCGCCCGCCGTGGCAACTTTGATTTTCGTAGTTGGAACCCGCTCCCGGTCGATAGCTCACCTGATGGGCAAAGCGCATTTGGCGTGCAGGACCTTCTTGGGAATGGCTGGGAGTGGACATCTACCCTCTTTGCCCCCCTTCCCGGTTTTCAGCCGTTTCCTTTCTATAAGGGTTATTCTGCCGATTTTTTCGACGGCAAACACTACGTGATTAAGGGCGGATCCCCTCGAACAGCAGCCTGCATGCTGCGCCGTTCGTTCCGCAACTGGTTTCAACCACACTATCAATACGTCTACGCTGGATTCCGCTGCGTTAAGAATTAATCGAAGTCGGAGAGTCGCATGCTCAATCAAGCAGTCACCGCCGATCCGGTTTGTCAGTTCGCCGCCGACGTTCGCGCCGGCCTCACCAAACGCAGCCAGAAGGAATTGCCCTCAAAATATTTGTACGACGACGTGGGTTCAGCGCTATTTGAAGTAATCAGCGTGTTGCCCGAATACGGCTTGACCCGTGCGGACGAGCGCCTGCTGCGCCAGCATGCCTACGAGATTGTGGACCGTCTTCCCGGCGAGGTGGTGGCCGCCGAACTAGGCAGCGGTAGCGGCAAAAAGACGCGCTGGATTCTTGAAGCTCTCGCCAGCCGGCAGCAAACCTACTACTGCCCCATAGAAATTTCGCCTACGGCTCTTGCCATGTGCGAAAGGGAACTCCGCGACATCGATTGCATCAGCATCGTGGGATTTGAACGGGAATATCTCGACGGCCTGCGCGAAGTGGCCGCTCGCCGCCAGCAGGGCGCCCATCTGATGGTGATGTTCCTCGGTAGCACCATCGGTAACTTCGACCGTCCGGCGGACGTGAAGTTTCTCCGCGAAATCCGGCGTACTCTTCTGCCGGGGGATTCTCTGCTTCTCGGAACCGATCTGGAGAAGCCTCTGCCTCAGTTGCTGGCGGCTTACGACGACTCGCTGGGGGTTACCGCCGCCTTCAACCTAAACTTGTTGGCGCGCATCAACCGCGAACTCGACGCAGATTTTGACCTCGCGCAATTCGAGCACGAGGCCCGCTTCAATACCCAATCGCGCAGTATTGAAATGCACTTGAGATCGAAGATGGATCAGGTTGTCGCCATCCCGAGAGCGGAAGTTTCGGTCAAGTTCGCCGCGGATGAGACGATCTGGACAGAAACGACCCACAAATATTCCCGGCATGAGTTGCTGCAGACGGCGATGGCAGCTGGTTTTCGCTGCGAAGCCCAATGGATCGATGCAGAATGGCCGTTCGCCGAGAATTTGTGGATCGCCGAATAGTGAGATACTGACTCACTCCTATGGATTTCCAGACAGGCTTTCCCGCCGTCCTTATTGGGGCGGCGACCGGTTTGCGCACCATGACCGGATTGGCCGTCATCAGCTGGTCGGCCCACGTTGGATGGATTGATCTCTCCGGTTCCGCCCTTGCCTTACTTGGTTCTATGCCGGCATTGGTTGTTCTAACAGCGGGAGCAATCGGAGAATACGTTGCAGATAAGCTGCCCCAAACCGGCAAGAGAACAGCCCCGGGTCCACTGATCGCTCGCACGGTCTGCGGCGGGCTTTGCGGCGCAGCCGTGGACCTTGACGTTGGCCAACCCTGGATTTTCGGTGCTGCGCTGGCAGCGATCGGCGCGGTCCTTGGAAGTTTCGCTGGTTACTACGCCCGCGTTGGGTTGGTGCGCAAACTTCAGGCTGCCGACATTGTGATTGCTCTGCCCGAAGATTTGCTCGCGATTGGTTTGAGCACAATGGCAATTTTGCTCCTGTAAATACGCCACTTCCAGAGCCAGGAGCCCACCTCACTGGGATATAATTTTTACTTCTCCATGCGTTTTCGCCGTGTTGCTCCCCTCCTCGCATGTCTGGTTTTGGTAGCGCCCTTGGCCCGAGCAGAGGCGGCCACCCAGTTCAATCTCGTTTTCATCACGATTGATACTCTGCGCGCCGACCATTTGGGTTGCTATGGGTACAAAGCTATTCACACTCCGAACCTGGATGCTCTCGCCGCCAACAGCGTGCGATTTGACCGTGCCTACAGCGCAGTTCCGGTGACACTGCCATCCCATACCGTTATGTTTACCGGCACTTACCCCACACTAAACGGCATGCACGACTTCAGCGGGAACAAGTTGGGTCCTAACCAAACTACTCTGGCGTCGGTCCTGAAACATGCCGGCTATGCTACCGGAGCAGTACTGGGATCTGCCGTCCTCGACTCCCGTTTCGGACTGAATCGCGGCTTCGATTTTTACTACGATCACTTTGATTTCAGCCGCCTGCAGGAATCCAATCTCGACGAAATGGAGCGTCCAGGCAACGTTGTGGCTGACCAGGCGCTTGACTGGTTAGGAAAGAATTCGCAGAAGAAATTCTTCTTGTGGATGCATCTGTACGACCCTCATTACCCCTATCGGCCTCCGGAGCCGTTTGCCACTCAATATAAAGACCGTCCTTACGACGGTGAAATTGCGTTTGCCGACGCCCAGGTTGGGCGGCTCATCGAATTCCTCAAAGAGAGGGGGCTTTATCGCAACACGCTTATCGTAGTTACGGGCGACCATGGCGAAAGCCTGGGCGAGCATGGCGAAAAAACTCACGGCTTCTTCATCTACAATGCTACCCTGCACGTCCCCGTAATCATTCACTTGCCCGGCCAGTCAGCGGAAACCGTGACGAATGTGGTTAACCTTGTAGACCTGATGCCGACTGTTCTGGAAAGCCTGAAGCTCGGTATACCAGGCCAGGTCCAGGGGAGGAGCCTTCTTCGCCTTATCGCGGATAAATCCGCCGACGCACGCAATCTTTACGCGGAAACTTTTTTGCCTCGCCTGCATTTCAACTGGAGCGAATTGCGCTCGATCGAAAACAAAAACTATCACTTCATCGAGGCGCCCAGACCTGAACTCTACGACCTGACCAAAGACCCGGGTGAGACGCAGAATCTCTTCGAGCAGAAAAAGGCAGTCTCTGAGGAGATGCGGGCGCTGCTGGCGCGGATCATCAAGCAATACAGCGGCAATCAGGAACTTGCGGAAAAATCTGGGCTCGATCCGGCGCTGGCTGACCGGCTGCGCTCCCTCGGCTATATGGCATTTCCCAGCGGTGGCAACTCCACCACCAACAGTAACCAACTGCCAGACCCCAAAGACCGCATTGGAGTCTACGAATTGATCTCCGACGCACTATCGGAAAGCCAGCACGGCCAATTTGGCGAATCCTCTGCCAAGCTCAATGAGGCATTAAAGACCGATCCGAATTCGGTGGCGATTCACTACCTGCTGGGTCTTAACTACTACCGCTTGCACGATTTTCCCCAGTCCATTGAGCATCTGGAAAGGGTTCTGCAAATGAGTCCGGAATATGCTTTGGCAGCATTTCAGTTGGGCCTCTCTTACGGGCGCACCGGAGAATTCGACAAAGCGGTCGCCTCGTTGAAACGCGCGCTGGAACTGGATGCTACAAACTTCGCCGCCGCCTATAATTTGGGGGCAGCATACTTGCAACAGCGAAAGGGACCAGAAGCCACCGCCGCCTTTCGCCAATGTGTGAGCATTGCCCCCGAATATGCCCCCGGGCATCGTGCTCTGGGAGAAATGCTCTTATATCAAGGCAGCGTGGATGATGCGCTGGTTGAGTTACGGCAGGCCGCGGAACTGGCACCTCAAGACCCGAGTGCCCACGCCTCTCTGGCAAAGGCTTTGACCGCGAAGGGATTGACCGCCGAAGCGGAACAGGAGCGGCAAAAAGCACAGCAAAGCCGATCTCAATAACATTGAAGAACCTTCTCCAGCTTGCCACCTGTCTGGTTCTATTGATCTCAGGGGCTTGGGCCGCAGCAACCAAAGAGCCCCCCAATGTAATTCTCATCACCATCGATACCGTTCGAGCCGACCACCTGGGCTGTTACGGCTATAAAGACGTCCAGACTTTGACCATCGACGGTCTGGCTCGCGATGGTGTCATCTTCGATCGCGCAATTTCACAAGTGCCACTCACCTGGCCATCGCACGCGGCGATTCTTACCGGCACCTATCCCTATCAAAACGGGGTGCAGGATTTCACCGGCCAGCCGCTCGCTTCTCAATTCCGTTCCATTGCCCAGGCCTTCAAGCTGCGCGGATACGCCACGGGCGCGGTGGTCAGTGCATTCGTCCTTGACCGCAGCTGGGGGCTGTCTCACGGATTTGATTTTTATGACGACGCTTTTTCAGCCGAGACCTTTTCCCAGAAAGACATTGGCCTGGTAGACCGCCGTGCGGGGGAGAGCGTCACTCATGCCCTGCAGTGGCTGCAGAAGACTCCGCGCCGGCCATTTTTTTTGTGGTTGCATTTGTACGATCCGCACAATCCCTACGACCCGCCTGAGCCTTACGGCAGCCAATACCGTAGTCACCTTTATGACGGCGAGATTGCCTATGCCGATCACGAACTCGGCCGCCTGATCGCATGGCTGAAGCGTGCCCAGCTGTACGACCGCACGGCCATAGCATTGCTTTCCGACCATGGCGAATCTTTGGGCGAACACGGCGAGGCGGAACATGGATTTTTCATCTACAACTCCACCGTCCACATCCCCCTCATCGTCAAACCCCCTGCTGGAAGCGGGATTCGGCCCGTTCGAGTGAACCGGCCTGTGGAGACCACCTCGGTAGCGCCGACGTTGCTCGAGATTGCCGGAGTCAAGGACGCGATCCAAAAACAATTCGCATCTGCAAGCCTGTTCGCCAAAGAAAATATTCAGCAGGACGCGGCCTATAGCGAGACATTCTACCCGTTCAGTTCGTTTGGCTGGAGTCCTCTGCGCTCGTTGGAGACCGCTCGCTATCATTACATCGATGCCCCTGAGCCCGAACTCTACGACTTGGTCGCGGACAGGGAAGAGAAAAACAATGTGGCCAGAGAACAGGCTGCGACCGTCGCCGTTCTCAAGGACAAGTTGAAGCAGCGCTCGCAGTCGAGGACGAGTTTTCCGGGTGCCGGTGAGTCATCCGGTTTGAATCCGGAGGCCCAGGAGAAGCTTCGCGCTCTGGGCTACGTAGCCTACCGGGCGCCGGTCTCTGTTGAAGCCCTGGCCGCGGGTCTGCCCGATCCGAAAAGCAAAATAGGAGAGTTCAACTCCATTCTTCAGGCGGCAGACTCGTTCAAGAGCGGAGATTTCATGAAGGGCGAAGCGGTTCTCTCCAAGGTCCGCGAGGCGGATCCCAGGATGTACATCGTTCCTTTCATGCTAGGCGAAAATGCCCTGCGCCGTCGCGATTGGAATCAGGCCGCCACCGAGCTGCAGAAATGCCTGGAACTGAACCCTAATTTCGATCAAGCCATGGCCGGCCTGGCGCGCGCTCTGGTGAACCTTGACAAGCCGGATGAGGCCAGGCAGTGGCTGGACAAGGCCCTGAAGTACAACCCGCAAAATTATCGCGCCTGGTACGAGCGGGGCTTCATTGAATCGAAGACCGACCCGCCCGCAGCCATAGCTGATATGGAAAAGGCAGTGGCCATTCAGCCCAACTTTGCCTCGCTACGCCGTGATCTGGGAATGTTGCAGTTTCAGCAGCAAAACTACCCCGAGGCCGCCCAGCACCTTGCAAAAGCCGCAGAACTAGGCATCAAGGACGCGCCTCTCTACAATTTTCTCGGCATCTCCTACAGCCGCACCAAAGAGTTGAAGAAAGCTCAGGCCAGTTACAAACAGGCCCTCCAGATTGACCCTAACCTCGCCGAGGCCCATCTTAACCTTGGCTTTGTCTACAAGCAATTGAACGATCCCCTAAACGCAAGCAAGGAGTACTCCGAAGCCTGCCGCCTGGAACAGAAATTTTGCCAATTCGTCGGCCGCTAGTGGCCTAGCGGGACGACGGATCAATCCGCTTGAGCACCGCACTTGCCTGCGGCGCCAGCGGGTCGTTGGGCGAAGTCTTTAGGAACCCGCGCAATTCGGCAGCGGCCGCCTCATTCTTCTGCTGCCGCAAATACAAGTTGACCAGCGCCAGGTGCGCCTTGGCCATCTTGGGATCCAGCTCGAGCGCTCGCTGCAACTCTTTTTCGGCTTCCGACGGATGTCCGTCGAGTCCGTCCAGCGAGCCCTTAAGAAAGTGTCCAAATGCCGACGACGGCTCTTTGGCAAGCCCCTGATCCAACCACTGCCGTGATTGGTCGTACTGCCCCTGAAGGTAGTAAGTATTTCCCAGATTGAAGTATGCTGCCCCGTCTTCCGCATTAAGGTGGATGGCCTGCTCGAACTGTTCCCGCGCAGCGTCATATGATTTTTTGGCCAGGTAGTCGGTCCCCAGGTTGTTGCGGGCATGATAGAAGTTCGGCGCGAGCTTTACCGCCTTCTCATAGTGTTTGATAGCGTCGTCCGGCTTTCTTCGCTCATCTGCCTGTAGACCTGCCTTGAACTCGCGAACCGCCGGAGCGGGATAAAGGCTTCCAATCTCGGCGTAATTAACCAGATGAGGATTTCCGCCGCTTACCCCAACGGCCGCCGGTTTCTCCGGATTGCGGGGAACGAGCATCATGGTGACCAGGCGGACCGCAGTCGTTTCCGGATCAACAATCACGGTTTCCGCGAGCGGAAGATAACTATCGTCGTTTATTTTGATGTGATAAATGTTCCCCGGAAGATTGTTAAATCCAAATCGTCCTTCTTCATCCGTGTATCCGGAACTGACGACGGCGCCGCGGGCATCCAGATCCACCAGAATAGGTCTGCCCACCTCAGTTCCAGGAGACACTCGCACCTGTCCTACGATGCTTCCCGTAGTCTTCTGTGCGTCTGCCAGCCCGCATAGGGCACAAAGGATGACCATGAAGGCTATGGCAGAAGAGAACGCGACGGGTGCTCTTTTCATCGATCGCCCCAAAAGAAAGAAGGGGCCTGTTCCGGTAGGAACAGACCCCTCGTGTAGGACCGGACCGGCTAGAACGAGAGCTTCAATCCGAACTGCAGGTTGCGAGGATTGAAGGTGCCGCCTGCCTGGCCGAAACTTCCAGAGTTGGTACGCATATTGGTTGCACCACCCGCTCCGGGAAGCTGGAAGTTGGTGTGGTTAAGAACGTTGAACGCTTCGGCGCGGAACTGCATCTTCACCCGTTCAGTGATCCGAATGTTCTTAAATATGGACGTTTCCCAGGATACGTAGCTGGGGCCGACGAAAGAGTTGCGGCTCATGTTGCCGTTGCAGCCAAGGCACGGACGGCTGAAGGCGCCGTTGCCGCTTGCGGGAGTGCTGCCGTTGAATTGCCACTCGTCTCCCCATCCGTTGGCCCATTGATCGTGGCTGGGAGTGTAATTGGAGATGGAAGCATTGGGCCGGTCGTTTCTGATACCGTCCAGGTTGAAGTCGCCGCCAGTGTTAAAGCAGTTGCCAGCATCGATATCCCCCTGGGTACAGGTGGCTCCTGCGCCGTTGACGATGGAACCTACCGGGTCCCCGCCATTAGTGAACGTCCAAGGCTCCCAGTGTGCACCTGTCTGCCAGGAAACGATGCCGTTCCACTGCCATCCACCCAGAATGTGCCCGATTACACCTTCCTGGGTTTGATACCAGGGCAGTTCGTAAACGTAATTGGCCACCAGACGATGGCGGATGTCGAAGAGCGAGTTACCGCGATCGAGACCCGGTTGAGTCGCATCGGTTTGGTATCCCTCGCCGCCGCCGGCGCCATTGGAACTGGTCGCGCCGCTGTGCCATGTGGACCCATCATCGATGGAATGGCTCCAAGTGTAGTTGACGTTGAAGGTCATACCACGACTGGTTTGCTTCTTCAACGAAAGCTGCAGGGCATTGTAGTTGGAGTTTACTTCGTTGGACCACACGCGCAGCGTCCCAAAGTTCGGATTCAACCGACCGACTGCATTGAGCGCGCTCTCCTGACTGCACAAGCGCCTGCCAATATTGTCGGTTACACAAGTTCCTGCCGGGAGTCTGCCTCCTGCTATCGTGTTCACGTTATCAGCACGGAAGATTTTGTGACCGGTGGTGCCCACGTAATTTGCTTCCACGACCAGTTTTGGAGCGATCTCCCGCTGGAGACCCAGATAGTAGTTGTAGACGTAAGGGTCCTTGATGCCTTCCGGGAATACGATTCCGGTCAAAATCGCCAGATTCGGGTTGGAGGCATCCCATCCAGTGAAGTTTCCAGTGGCTTGAGCGCCAGTACCCATGTTGGGATTGGTCGGCGCGCCGGTATAGCTCGGGGCTGAGACCGTGTCTGGGACGCAAGTCGGATTACAGGTGTAAGGGCCGTAGATCACGGTGTTCACGTCGCCGGCCAGGGCGTTAGTAGCGGCGTTAAAGGAGTAATATGGCAGGTTCCAACGCGAGTTTGACAGCGGGTTGTACAGGGTGCCTTCGTAGGCTACCCCGAAACCACCTCTCAGCGCGGTCTTGGAATCGCCAAACACGTCCCACGCGAATCCAACACTTGGCCCGAAGTTGTTGTGATCGCCGGCTCCGAGACTTTTGGCAGCCGTGAACCCCCCCGGACCGCAAATCCCGGCAAGTTGTGCTTGCGGATCGGCGCAAGGGGCGCTTGCGTCTTTGATCGTTCCCGCCCCCGTGGTGATGTCGTCGATGTAGTTGGTGCCGGGACCCTTAATGAAAGTCGTAACCAGATTGTTAAGCTCGGTGTGGCGAGTATAGAGGTCGTAACGCAGGCCAAGATTAATGGTCAACCGGCGGGTTGCTTTCCAATCGTCCTGGAAGAACGAACCCATTTCCAGATTGCGCCAGTGGCGGACGTTGCTGGCCAGATGGCCGGGCTGATTAGTCAATATGCCAGGATCTACACCAGCTGACATCGTGTAAGGAGAATCGGCGGCGAAGAACAGATAGTCGGTGAAGTAATAGGAAGGCCGGGCTACGCTGAATTCGCTGTTCTCAATGTTCCGCCGGAAATCGACGCCCATCTTCAAATTGTGCTTGCCATGGGTGACCGAGACCATGTCGGAATAGGTATAGATGTTCTCGTGGAAGGTTTGCGGATAACCGGAATAAGAACCAAAACCCATCGAGCCGTCGTCGAAGCGGATGTCGGGAACCCCAGGCAACGCCGTTTGGACGTCAGGGCTGACGTTCAGTGCGTAGCCAGCCTTCAATTCGTTCAGGACTGACGGGTTGAAGGTATGAACCCAGTCGATTTGTCCATTCGGTGTTCTGATGATGACAGGATTCAAGAATCCCGCGCCGCGGCCGTTGCTGTTATTAGCGTTCGGGAACCCAAACGAATCAGGCAGCCGGTTCCATGCAAACTGGGCAAATAACCGATCTTTAGAAGAGAAGTTATAGTCGATCCGCCCTTGCGCTTCGCGGCCGTTATATAGGTTGCCGGTTCCGGTGTTGTTCTGATTTTGCGACCCGCTGATGGCAATGGTCGTGTATTGGAAGGGAGTGCCGGTTCGCGGAAAGAGGCCCGCCTGAAGGCCGGGAATCGACGTGCAACCTGCGGCCGTCATCGCACTGATGTCTTCGGCGGTTACGCCGACGATGTTGGCAATTCGGCTCGAAACTAGAGGGTTGGTTTGGGCAACGTCAGGTGGCCCACCCGCGCACAAGTGCCCGGCAAGAGCGGTCTCGGTGGCATCGTGTCCACCAAAATAGCCCTCTAAATCGACGGGATCGTGGCCCTGAACGGTCGGCAGGAAGTTGTTGTAAAGCAGCGCGGCCGCGGAATTCGGAAGCCCCGTCTCGACGGCAGACCGAAATTCGGGCGATTCCACAGGCAGCACGGTCGGTGGCTGCGATTCGCGGAAACGGCTGTCCTGGTACGACAGGAAGTAGAACAGCTTGTCCTTGATAAGTGCCCCGCCCAGGGTTCCACCAAATTGATTGAACCGCAGGGCCTGCTTCGGGGTGTCGTTTTGATTGGCGAAGAAGTTGTTGGCGTCGAACACGTCATTGCGGCCAAACCACCAAGCGCTGCCGTGCAGGGCATTCGATCCAGATTTAGTAATAATGTTCGTCTGCGCAGCCGCGCTGTTGCCGTACTGCGCCGACATGCTCAGGGTCAACTGTTGGAATTCCTGAACCGTATCTTCAATAGGAGTGTTGACCGCGCCACCGCTCAGGCCCTTGTTCGAAGAGCCATTGATCATGAAGCCATTAAAGTTTTCACGCAGTCCGTTGACCACGGTGTTGGCGCCATTTTCCGACATTACGCCGCGCACGTTCACCGCGCCTGGCGCAATTTGAATAAGGTCGTAAATATTTCTGCCATTGAGCGGCAGGTTCTCCACCTGCGCTGCCGTCACCGTGGAGGCCAGCTTTGAATCCTCCGTATTCACCGCGCTAACTTCGCCGCTGACTTCCACAACTTCGCGGGTCGCACCCATCTGCATCTTGAAGTCGACGCGCTGAATCGTTCCGGCATTGACCGAGAGATCGGTGTTGGTGCTGGTCTTGAAACCCGGAGCCTCGACGGTGACCTTATAAGTGCCGACCGGGAGCTCTTTCGCTGTATAAAGACCTGCCTCACCCGTGGTGCTCGACACCGTGTAGTTCGTGGCGGTGTTGGTTACGGTGACCTTGGCATTCGAAATCGCGGCGCCCGAAGGATCAGTGACCACGCCATTGATTTGGCCATTTTGTACCTGGGCCAGGGCAGAAATTGTGAGGACTACAACAGAAAGGACTACAAGGCAGAAACGAAGCTTTGTCATTTGCCAATCCTCTGGAGGAACGGAAGTTGTTGACACGAACTGTCAGAATTCAAAACAGCCAGCACAGCTTGTAACTCTCTAAGCCTTGGGAGTGGAGCGCGCAGCATTTTGAATGCTTTGGCCTACACTGTCAAGCTCTTGCGCTTTCGAGCCGGAACCCCGAGTCCTCACAACGCTAACAAAGCAAAAATCGTGAGGAAATCTAGACATTCAGGCGCAAGTCTAGGCCCAAACTGAAAATTCAACCCTCACAGTCACTTACGGGAGGTGTTGTGATGAGCTGTTATGACTATTAGAAGAACCGAAGAGGAACAGTTCCCGTTTTTGGAATATTCACACTTCAACGATAACTGCCTGTATTTGTTTTATTTATGGGCTTGCTGGACGGCCGGAACTATCCCGCGCCCTTCCTGAATGGTGAGCTGTTGGTCGGCCTTCTGGGGGCCCATGTCGTCAACTGTCCCGGAAGGCCAGTCGATCACGACTGATTCGACAGCGACTGCAGAGCCAAGGCCAAAATGGAGTCTGGGGTCGCTGGCTGACTCGAAGCTCGAATTTGCCCTTGCTTCTGCGACGTGGACGCCGCCGTCGGCCTTGACCTCGACCCGAGCGCCGAACCCGTCGCGGTTCGATTTTGTCCCGACGAGTTTGAGACTCAACCAGTGTCCGCGCCCGGTGGTTTGGTTCTGCAGGAGAACTGGCGAGCCATCGAGGGTGGTAACAAGCACGTCCTCAGCCCCATTGTTATGGAAGTCAGCGGCAGCCGCTCCGCGACCGACAATAGGTTTCCTGAGAGCTGGCCCTGACCGCGACCCGACTTCCTCAAATTTTCCCTGGGCCAGATTTTTGAACAGCAATGGTCTCTCAGCATAGGTGACCCCGAAGGAATGCCTGTCCACCTGTGGATTGACATGTCCGTTGGCTGCAAACACATCCTTCCAACCATCGTTGTTAACATCGAGGAACTTTATCCCGAAAGCCAGAAACGGGACACTGACCGGACCGAAGCCCGACGGACCGGCGGTATCGTAGAACTCTCCGTTATGTTCATTGTGATAGAGGTTGTTGGTGTCGTCGGAAAAATTGGCCTTCACGATGTCGGGCCAGCCGTCCCGGTCATAGTCGGCTGAATCGATCCCCATGCCTGCCTGTTCCCGCCCGTCGGAGCTGTAAGCCACCCCGGCTTCAATTCCTGTTTCAGAAAAGCCGCCCTTGCAGTTGTTGTGATAAAGCAGGCTCGGAGAAGAATCGTTGGCCACATAGAGGTCCGTGCAGCCGTCCCGGTCGAAATCCAGCCACAGCACACCTAATCCGTAGTAAGCGCCAGGGTCAATCTGCAGCTTTTCGCTCACCTCGGTGAAGGTGCCATCACCGTTGTTGTGATACAGGCGATCGCGGCTGCCGGTGAGACCTCGCGGACCGCACGAAACCGGAATTCCGCGGTACTGGCAAAACGGGCCTTTGCCGAATTCTGGCAGGTGATCGAGGTCCAGCTCCACATAGTTGGCAACGTAAAGATCGAGGAATCCATCATTGTCATAGTCGCCGAAAGCCGCGCTGGTACCCCATCGGCCATCGTTTCTTACTCCTGCCTTGGCGGTGACGTCCGCAAACGTTCCGTCGTGGTTATTGTGGTAGAGAACAGCCCCTTTGAGATTCGTGACATAAAGATCCTCCCAGCCGTCATTGTCAAAATCGCCGGCCGCTACCCCGAATCCCCAATTGCACCCGCGCAGGCCGGACCTGGCGGTGACATCGTTAAAAGTCCCGTCATGATTATTGCGATAAAGCTTGTTGGAATGGCATTTGCCGGAGCGGTAGTCCTCAAGCGTCGATCCGTTCACTAGGAAAATGTCCATCCAGCCATCGTTGTCGTAGTCGAAGACCGCGACTCCGCCGCACATCGACTCCATGATGTAGCGCTTCTCCGCACCGCCGCAGGTGAGATGAAAATCGATTCTGGCTTTGGCAGTGACATCGACGAAAGAAAACGGCTGGGTGGCTTTCGCAGCGGCAGTTCGCTTCTGAACCGGCGAGGCGCCATAGACGGCAAGAATTCCACACATGAACAGCGCTATACCGCAGATCCCGGGCCGAAGCTTCTGCATTATTGGACCCGGCCGGTTGCCATGCCGCCCATGTCTGGCTGGCTCTTCTTAAGTTCTATGAAGCGCTGCAACTCCAGTTTCGCTTCGTCCGCCTTCCCCAATCTCTCGAGTGCGCGAGCCAATTGATAATGCGGGGTGGGATCGGTCGGCTTCAGGGAAATTGCCTGGCGTAACCACGCCGAGGCCTGCTCCAGGTCGCCACTAAGCAGCAACGCCTTGCCCAGGTCGTAAATGGCGTCGGCGTTGTGGCTGTCGGTTTCGATGGATTTCCTTAAGTTCGCAATCGCCGAAACCAGGTCGCCGGTTTCAAGCTGGGAGTGTCCCAAACGATAACTTACTTGAGGATTGTTCGTACCCTGCTTCAACTCGCGCTCATATTCAGTAATGGCCTCCTGGCTTCTGCCAAGGCTGGCATAAGCAAACCCCAGGTGATAGTGCCCCAGCGGCGTCTTGGGATCGAGACGCAATGCAGTGCGAAACTCGTCGATTGCTTGCAGGGTGCGGTTCGTATTCTGGTAGGCGCGGCCCAGCAAAACATGCGGCAACGCTCTTGATGAGTCCAGTTTGATTGCTTGTTCCAGTTCGCCGGCGGCTGGGGCGTACTGTTCCTGGGCAAGCATTACCAAAGCGAGATCAAAATGAATCTCAAATTTCGCGCCATCCACCTTCACCGACCGCTCTAATAGTTCCTGCGCGCGACTGTTTTGTCCACTTTTGAAATAGACCAATCCAACCCAGTGCAGCAGTTCGGCGTCGTCCGGCCAGCGCCCCAGGGCCTGACCACCCACCTCCGCCGCTTCGCCCAGAGCGCCTGTTTGCAGATAGCTCAATACCAGTCCACGATTTGCGGGAAGGCTGTCCGGTGCCAATTCCTCGGCTTGTCTGAAATCTGCTACCGCGGCCGGAAAGTCGCCGGTCTCCAGGGCAGATTGGCCGTGTTGGATGAGCGCCGCAACTTTGCTGGATTGAGCGGCAATTAACTGGCTCAACAACAAGACCGACGCGGCAACTAGGGAGCGGTAGTTCACTCAGAGGCTTTCGGCTCATCGTAAATGGCGGCTTCGGCAGAGTGCAAACCAGCCAGATCGACTACCACGACCTATGCCGCGGGAAATGCAGGCAACTGCGTGTCTTTGTGGTAGTCGATTTTCAGTCGCCGGGTGTCGGCCGGGGCGCCGGAGCAAAAGCGGGATGTTTCCGGCGTCCGGTCAAGAAGCGCAATCGGTCCATATAAAGATAGACCACTGGCGTGGTAAATAGGGTCAAAGCCTGACTTACGATCAGACCGCCAACGATCGTCAGTCCGAGCGGCCGGCGTAATTCGGAACCGGTGCCGGTGCCCAATGCCAGTGGCAGTCCACCTAAGAGGGCTGCCATCGTCGTCATCATGATGGGCCGAAAACGCAGCAGGCAGGCCTCGTGGATCGCGTCCAGCGGTGACTTGCCTTCACGCCGTTCGGCATCGAGCGCGAAGTCGATCATCATGATTGCGTTCTTTTTCACCAGCCCAATCAAAAGGATGATGCCGATCAAGCCAATCACATTCAGCTCGTTGTGCGTTAGCAGTAGAGCGAGCAGGGCGCCTACTCCCGCCGAGGGAATGGTCGACAGGATCGTGATGGGATGAATGTAGCTTTCGTAGAGAATTCCAAGCACGATGTAAACCGTGCCCAAAGCCGTAAGGATCAAGATGGGCTCATTGGCAAGTGAATCCTGGAAAGCGGCTGCCGTGCCCTGGAAGCTGGCATGGATCGATCCGGGCAGCCCAATAGAATTTTCCGCCTGCTCAATAACTTGGGTCGCCTCACCCAAGGAAACTCCCAGGGCAAGATTGAATGACAGAGTCACCGAAGGCCACTGGCCCTGGTGCGCCACCGCCAGGGAGGTATTCGTTGTGGCGAAGTGGGCGAAGGCCGAGAGCGGCACCATCTGGCCATTCGACGAGCGAACATACACCATCGTCAAAGTCTCCGGAGTCTGCTGAAACTTCGGATCGACCTCCATGACCACGTGGTATTGATTTAACTGGCGATAAATGGTTGAGACCTGTCGTTGCCCGAACGCGTCATAAAGCGCGTTGTCAATGGTTACTGGCGCGACCCCCAGGCGGGCGGCGGTGTCACGGTCGATCACGATGCTGGCCTGAAGCCCATGAGTCTGCTGGTCGGTGTTTACATCCCGCAACTGCGGGATACTTCTTAATTTCGTCAAGAGACGCGGCGCCCAGGTATTCAGCTCCTCCAGATTCTCTCCCTGCAACGTGTACTGATATTGCGCCTGGCTCATGCGTCCGCCGATGGTCAGATCCTGCGCCGACTGCATAAATAAAGTTGCTCCAGGGACGACGGCCAGTTTTCTTCGCAACCGGCCAATCACCTGGTCGGCGCTGATCTTGCGTTCTTGCAGTGGCTTGAGCGTGATGAACATGCGCCCCTGGTTTGCGCTGGTATTTCCACCGGCAAACCCGACAATCGTCTCTACCGCTGGATCCTCCATAACGATTTGCACGAACCGCCGCATTTTGACTTTCATCGAATCAAAAGAAATGTCCTGCGCCGCCTGGACTGATCCTCCGATCCGCCCGGTATCCTGCTGCGGGAAGAATCCCTTGGGAACGGCGATGTACAGATACACGCTCAAAGCAGCGGTCCCGATCGTAATCAGCAGAACGATGGGCTGAAAGCGCAACACCCATCCCAGCGCTACGCGATAGATTTCAGTGAGCCCGTCAAAAACCCGTTGACCAAACCGGTAAGCGCGGCCGTGCTTCTCTTCGTTCAAAGGCTTTAAGAACTTGGCGCACATGACCGGCGTTGTAGTCAGAGAAACCACGAGCGAAACGCCAATTGCGATACTGAGGGTGATGGCAAATTCCCGAAACAGCCGCCCGACAATACCTCCCATCAGGAGAATGGGAATGAACACGGCAACCAGCGATGTGCTCATCGAGAGCACGGTAAAGCCAATCTCCCTGGCTCCGCGATAGGCTGCCTGCACCGGTGGAACTCCTCGTTCCAGATAACGGGTCACATTTTCCAGAACAACGATCGCATCATCCACGACGAACCCGGTCGAGATCGCCAGCGCCATCAGTGAAAGGTTGTCGAGGCTATATCCCAGCAGATACATCACCCCGAATGTCCCGATCAGTGAAAGAGGGACCGCGATACTGGGAATGATTGTGGCTCGCACCGTACGCAGGAAGGCAAACACTACCAGGATCACCAGGATGACCGACAGCATCAGGGTGAACTCAATGTCGTGCAGCGAGGCGCGGATGGTGGTGGTCCGATCCATAACCACTTCCAGCTTGATGGCCGGAGAGATAGAGGCCTGCAACTCGGGCAGAAGGTCGCGGACTCGGTCCACGGTTCCAATGATGTTGGCTCCGGGCTGGCGGAAAATGATGATCAGGACCGCGGGCTTGCCGGAGGAGAGCCCCAGATTGCGAATGTCTTCCACCGAATCCTGCACGTCAGCGACATCACTCAGGCGGACGATGGCGTCGCCATTCTTGGCCACAATCAGAGGACGGTACTGTGACGCTTTGCTGATCTGATCGTCGGCATTTACGCTCCAACTTTGCCGCGAATCGCCGAGTTGGCCTTTGGGTGAATTGGCGTTCGCAGAACCCAGGGCCACACGCACGGTGTCCAGCCCGATCCCCAACTTGTTCAACAGGGTCGGATTCACCTCCGCGCGCACAGCCGGCCGGGCTCCCCCTCCGACGAACACTTGACCAACCCCTTCAACCTGCGCCAGCTTTTGCGCCAGGATGGAGTCCGCGGTGTCGTACATTTTCGGCAACGTAATGACATCGGAAGTCAGTGCCACGATGAGCACCGGCGCGTCTGCCGGATTCACTTTGCGGTAAGTTGGATTTCCCGGAAGATTGGCCGGCAACTGGCTGCGTGCCGCATTGATGGCTGCCTGTACGTCGCGAGCAGCGGCATCGATGTTGCGGTTGAGATCGAATTGCAGGGTGATGCCGGTCGAGCCCAGTTGGCTGGTCGATGTCATCTGGTTGACGCCGGCTATCCGCCCGAATTGCCGCTCCAGGGGCGTTGCCACAGCTGAAGCCATGGTTTCCGGGCTGGCGCCTGGAAGGCCGGCGCCAACCGAAATAACGGGAAACTCAACTTGGGGAAGGGGTGCTACCGGCAGGAAGTTGAAGGCCAGTATCCCGGACAACAGCAGCGCGAGCGTCAGCAACGATGTTCCGATAGGCCGCTTGATGAACGGGGCGGAAATATTCATGGCTAGTCCGCTGCCACCGGCTCTTCGATAGGGTTGCCAACCTTGTATTTTTCGAAGCGCTTGGCCAAACGGTCAAACCACAGGTAGACCACCGGCGTGGTGTAGAGCGTCAGTAGCTGGCTTACCAGCAGTCCGCCAACGATCGTGATGCCAAGCGGATGCCTGAGTTCCGAGCCGGTGCCACGGCCCAGGGCCAGCGGCAGGCCACCGAGCAAGGCTGCCATTGTGGTCATCATGATGGGCCGGAAGCGCAACAGGCAGGCCTGATAAATCGCCTCCTCGGGCGCCTTGTGCTCGTCGCGCTCCGCCTCCAAGGCAAAGTCGATCATCATGATGGCGTTTTTCTTAACGATTCCGATCAACAGAATGATTCCAATTAGGGCGACCACCCCCAGATCGTTCCCGGTGACCAGCAGAGCCAGAATCGCACCCACTCCTGCAGAAGGGAGTGTCGAAAGAATGGTGACAGGATGGATGTAGCTTTCGTATAAAACCCCGAGCACGATGTAGACAGTGACAATGGCCGCCAGAATCAGCCATGGTTCGGTGGACAGCGAATTACGGAAGGCTGCGGCCGTGCCTTGGAAGCTGGTGTGAATGCTGGCCGGCATCCCGACTTCCTTCTCTGCCTCATCGATCGCCTTGGTGGCGTCTCCCAGCGAAACCCCCGGCGCCAGGTTAAACGACAGAGTGACCACGGGAAATTGTCCCTGATGGTTGATGGCCAGAGGCGTGTCGGATACATTCACGTGCGTAAATGCAGCGATCGGCACCTGAGTTCCAGTGCTCGATTTGACGTAGAGCTGTTTCAGCGCCTCCGGGTTTTGTTGAAACTGGGGATCAACCTCCAGGACCACGTGATACTGGTTCAGCTGGGTGAAGATGGTTGAAACCTGGCGCTGCCCGAAAGCGTCGTACAGCGTGTCGTCGATGGCCTGTGGCAGAATGCCCAGCCGGGCCGCGGTGTCGCGATCAATCTGGATGGCCGCCTGCATGCCGCTGTTCTGCTCATCACTGGCCACATCCCGCAACTGCGGCAGGCTGTGCAGCTTTTCGACCAGCTTGGCAGAGACTGCGGAGAGCTCCTGGGCGTCGGCGTCCTCTAAAGTGTATTGAAACTGTGTGCGACTCACACGGTCTTCCACCGTGAGGTCCTGTACCGGTTGCATGTAGAGGGTGATGCCTGCCACTCTCGCCAGTTCCGGCTGCAATCGCCGTATTACCTCGGATGCTGTGCTGCTTCGCTCGCTGCGGGGCTTGAGATTGATTTGCATGCGGCCGCTGTTTGGAGTGACGTTGGTTCCGTCGACGCCGATGAATGAGGACAAGCTCACCACGTCCTGATCTTTAAGAATGACCTTGGCCAATTCCTGCTGGCGGTGCGCAAGCGCGTCGAAAGAAATATTTCCCGGCCCCTCGGAAATACCCAGAATTACTCCCGTGTCCTGTACCGGAAAGAATCCCTTGGGAACGACCACATAGAGAAATAGGGTGAGGACTAGCGTGCCTACGGTGACCAGCAAGGTTGCGGTCTGGTGCTTCAAAACCCAGCGCAATGTCCCGCCGTAGAACTCAATCACCCGCTCATAAAATTCCTCGGACTTCCGGTAGAACCGGCTTTGATGATGTGGATCGTGTCGCTTCAGAAGCTTCGCCGACATCATCGGGGTCAGCGTCAGAGAAACCAGCGCTGAAACCAAGATGGTCACCGCCAGGGTGACTGCGAATTCGCGGAACAGGCGCCCCACGATGTCTCCCATGAAGAGCAGGGGGATCAGCACTGCAATCAGAGATACCGTCAGCGAAATGATGGTGAAGCCAATCTGCCCCGCGCCCTTCAAAGCCGCATCGAGCGGGGAATCGCCGGCTTCGAGATAGCGGTCGATGTTCTCGATCATCACAATGGCGTCATCGACCACGAACCCGGTCGAGATGGTCAATGCCATGAGGGTCAGGTTGTTCAGGCTATATCCCAGCAGATACATCACGCCGAACGTGCCCACCAACGACAACGGCACGGCCACGCTGGGAATGACCGTAGCGGCAAGGTTTCTCAGGAAAAGGAAAATCACCAGAACCACCAACGCGACGGTGAGCATCAGTTCGAACTGGACGTCTTCGACTGAAGCGCGGATTGTGGTGGTCCGGTCGGTCAGGATCTGCAACTTGACGGAAGACGGCAGAGACGACTGCAGCTTCGGCATCAGCGCCTTGATGCGGTCAACGACTCCAATGATGTTTGCCCCGGGCTGGCGCTGGATATTCATGATCACCGCCGGCGTCAGGTTCATCCATGCGGCTTGCTTGGTGTTCTCGATACCGTCGGTAATCGTCGCCACGTCGGACAGGCGGACGGGATTGCCATTCTTGTAAGCGACGATTAGCGGGCGATACTGATCACTCGAGGTCAACTGATCATTGGCGCCAATGGTGTAGGACTGACGTGGGCCATCCAGAGTTCCCTTGGCTTGATCCACGTTGGCCTGCGCGATGGCCGTGCGAAGGTCCTCGAGACTCATCGCGTAGGAAGCGAGGGCAGTGGGGTTTGCCTGTATGCGCACCGCCGGCTTTTGCCCGCCACTGATGGATACCAGCCCTACGCCGCTGACCTGGGAAATTTTTTGCGCCAGGGCGCTGTCGGCAAGATCCTGGATTTTGGAAAGCGGCAAAGTTTCCGAGGTCAACGCCAGAGTCAGAATAGGCGCATCCGCCGGGTTCACCTTGCTGTAGATGGGCGGATTGGGAAGGTCTCGTGGAAGGTAAGTCGTCGCAGCGTTAATGGCCGCCTGCACCTGCTGTTCGGCGACATCGATGTTCTGATCAAGTCCGAATTGCAGAGTAATGATCGAACTGCCGAACGAACTGGTCGACGTCATCTGGCTCAGACCAGGTACCTGTCCGAACTGTCGCTCCATGGGTGAAGTCACTGCCGACGCCATCACGTCCGGATTGGCCCCGGGATAAAACGTCATCACCTGGATCGTGGGGTAGTCGACTTCGGGAAGAGCGGACACGGGAAGTTGCCGGTAGGCAACAATTCCGACCAGCAGCATACCGATCATCAGCAGCGATGTGGCAACCGGCCGGAGAATGAAAAGTCGGGACGGACTCATTGCCCTGCGACACCATTCGATGGCTGAGGATGTCGTCCAGTGGGGCTGGGCGAGCGGGGCTCAACCAGGCTTTCGGCGTCCAGCTTGTCCTGGCCATCGGTGACCACTACCTCGTTAGCCTGCAGTCCGCTCGCGATTGCGGCCACATTGTTCTGTGTAATGGCGACGTTGACTTGCCGTACGTCAACCTTCTTATCAGGCTTTACTGTAAAGACATAAGTGCCTTGCTGCCCGCGTTGAATGGCGGCGGCGGGAATGACGATGCTGTTCTTGCGAACCTCCAACAGCAGGTGGACATTCACGAACTGGTTGGGCCATAAGACGTTGTCTTCGTTATCGAAAACCGCCTTGAGTTTCCCGGTGCCGGTGGTAGCGTCAATCTGGTTATCGATAGTCAGCAGGGTTCCGGAGGCCAGCTTCGTCTGGTCGTCCCTGCTATAGGCCTCGACCTTTAAGGTTCCCTTGTGCATGTGCTGCGCCACGGCAGGCAGATTGTCTTCCGGAAGAGTAAAGAGCACGGCGATAGGCCGCAGTTTGGTGATGACCAGCAAGGGCTGCGTATCCGATGCATGTACCATGTTCCCGGCATCGACCAACCGCAGGCCGACCCGGCCGCTCTCCGGCGAAACAATGTGGCAATAGCTCAACTGCAGTTTTGCGTTGTCGATGGCGGCCTGGTCGGTGCGCACTGTACCTTCCAACTGATCGACGGTAGCCTGCTGTGAATCCACCTGCTGCTGCGAAACTGCGCCCGAATTCTGCAGCAGACCTTTGAACCGCTCGTAGTTAAGCTTCGCGTCCTTGAGTTGCGCCTGATCGCGATAAAGCGCCGCCTGCGCCTGGCTGAGGGCCACTTCGTAAGGCCGGGGATCAATCACCCCCAGAAGATCGCCCTTATTCACGTGCTGGCCTTCCTTGAATGCGACCTGGGTAAGTTGTCCATCGATACGGGATTTCACGCTCACCGTATTGAAAGCGGTGACTGAGCCCAAGCCGTTCAGATAGACGGGCATGTCCTGAACTTTGGCAGTGGCGACCGTAACGGGGATGGCCTGGCTCCCACGCCTGCTGGCAGCCGCGGCAGACTTCGGATCCTTCCCGCTGCAAGCCCCCAAAAGAACAAGGCAAATCAGAACCAAACCGCAGGAAAGGACGCGGAAAGCGAGTGGGGAGGTTGGCTGGCCGGTTGCTGGTTGCCGTGGCGCCGGCCGCAACTTAGCGGACATCTTTGTCATTCGTGAACCTCGTAAGGCTCTGATTCAGACATAATAAGCCTGAGCACTCCGAATTCCCCCCATTCCGCTGCCCCAGACAGCAACGCCAGTCGCATGGCCGACTGAGGGTTCCTTAAGACACCGGAAGCGTCGGCAAGGAGGAATTACCCCAACATTCAGCACGGCTTGGATGCGCCGGACCAACAAGCGTTCGCCCCCAAACCCGGCCCTTTTAGAAGATTGCAGAAATAACGGCCAAGCACTGTAAAATTTTGTAAAGAAAGCATTTAGTGGAGTAAAGCCTGAGCGTCAAAGGCACCGCCTGGCTCTACTCGTGTGCCCAAGTTATCGGCCGGTTATCGGGCTTGGCATTTCGACATGAGCGGGCTAAAGGCCGGCACCACCGGTTGTCAGAATAATTTTTGGAAAGCGGTGGCCCGATCACAGGCAGAAGAGTTATGCTGGCGGCTCAATAATCCCGCAGTGCTGTCGTAATCATCGCTGATCCTGATTGTCTCGCGGAGTTTCCGGGGGGCCTACGAGCCTTCGATCGGCTCTTCGCACTCGCCTTGTTGGCATCTTTACCAGGATCAAGTTTTTACTTTTTGCGTCCCGATGTTTTGTGCAAAGGAGAAGCAAATATGTCCCTGATGCCGGATCCCACTTTCTATCCCTCGCCGCGGCTGGCGATGCAGGCAGCGCCTGAGCGCCTTGCCTACGTCTCGTTACTCAACGTCGGAAAGACAGGAAAGCGTGACGCGATGGGTGTCATTGATGTCGATTCCTCTTCCCCGAAGTTTGGCCAGTTCGTCGGCCAGGTAGATTTTCCGCACGATGACAATGAGTTGCATCACTTTGGCTGGAACGCTTGTAGCGCCTGCCTCTGTCCGCAAAACCCGCACCCCCACATGGAACGCCGTTACCTGGTAGTTCCGGGCATCGGCTCATCCCGGATTCACATCCTCGACACCAAAGCCGACCCGCATCATCCCAAGATCGTGAAAGTAATCGAGCCGGAAGAATTCATCAAGAAGACCGGGTATACGTCGCCGCACACGATTCATTGCGGCCCAGATGGCATCTACGGCAGCGCGTTGGGTTCGGCCAATGGTGACGGTCCTGGCGGAATTTTTCTGATGGACGCCAATACCTTCGAGTTGAAGGGCAAGTGGGAGGTGGATCGTGGCCCGCAAAATCTCGCCTACGATTTCTGGTGGCACCTGGGCCACGACACCATGATCACTTCAGAATGGGGCACGCCCAACATGGTGAAGGACGGTCTCAATCCAGAGTTGTTGCTCGCGGGAAAGTATGGGCACAAGCTGCACATCTGGGACCTGGATAAGCGGCGCCACCTTCAGGAAATTGATCTGGGTGGGGAACAACAGATGGTGCTGGAACTGCGGCCCGCTCACGATCCCAACAAGAGCTATGGATTTGTCGGCGTGGTCGTCTCCCTGAAAGATCTTTCATCGTCCATCTGGATGTGGCACCGCGACGAGAGCGGCAAAAATGGGAAATGGGCGGCGCGCAAAGTGATTGAAATTCCGGCAGAGCCGGCTGATCCGGACAAATTGCCACCTTTGCTCAAGGGCTTTAAGGCCGTGCCGCCGCTGGTGTCGGACATCAACCTGTCGCTGGACGATCGTTTCCTTTACGTTTCGTGTTGGGGAACGGGTGAGTTCATCCAATATGACGTCTCCGATCCAGCCAATCCGAAGAAGACCGGCTCGATTCATCTCGGCGGCATCGTCCGACAAGCGGCTCATCCAAAAAAGCCTGGGCAGGCCCTCAACGGGGGGCCGCAGATGGTCGAGATCAGCCGCGATGGCAGGCGCGTGTATTTCACCAACTCTCTCTACTCACCCTGGGACGACCAGTTTTACCCGGATGGGATCAAGAGCTGGATGGTGAAAATTGATGCGAACCCCAACGGCGGCATGAAACTCGACGAGAAATTCTTTGTCGAGTTTGACCAGTTGCGCGCTCACCAAGTGCGCCTCGAAGGAGGCGACGCGTCGTCGGACTCATATTGTTACTCGGACCAAAAATGATGCATGGGAGTCTGACATCGACGGCGCTGTGGATGATGCTGCTTCTCGGCGCTTACCACGGGATCAATCCCGGGATGGGGTGGCTCTTCGCGGTGGCCCTGGGACTGCAGGAGCGCAGTGGGACGGCTGTAGCCCGATCGCTGGTTCCCATTGCGCTCGGTCATGCGCTGGCCATCGGCAGCGTGGTGCTGATGGCCGCGTTTCTCGGCATGACGCTGCCGCTGGCCGCGATCCGTTATGGTGTGGCTGCCGTGCTGGTCGGCCTGGGAGTTTTTTCGCTGGTGCGACATTGGCATCCGAGATGGGTGCGCATGAAGGTTGGGTTCCGGGACTTGACCGCGTGGTCGTTTCTAATGGCATCGGCGCACGGCGCGGGTTTGATGGTAGTGCCGGTGTTGCTGGGCACCAGCGCGGTGGAAGCCGGGGGAGCGATGACCGGGCACCATCACATGGCGGCGGCCACCACTCCCGTGACGGGGATATTGGCGACCGGTGTCCATACCATTGCGTACCTCGTAGTCACCGGACTGTTTGCCTGGGTGGTCTATCGCAAACTTGGACTCGCCATGCTTCGTAAGGCCTGGTTCAATTTCAACCTGGTCTGGGCAGTTGCGCTCATCTTGACGGGATTCGCCGCGCTCCTGGTGTAGCCTGTTCCTAGTCTGAAACAGCCTTGACACAGGAATTTCCAGTCGCTAAAGTAGATCATCTTCAGCAATCATAGTTTTTGTTCCAGATACGAGCGCATGAATCTAAGTTCCCTAGTCCGCCGCGTACGAGTACACATTGTAGGTGTACGAGTACGTGTGCCTGGCGCCTCGGTCTGGAGGGCATGAGTGAGCTGAAACAAGAGTAAAAAGCTCCCAAATCCCACCTGCCAGAGGCGCTGGCAAGGTGGGTTTTCTTTTTGGGGCAAAGGAGATTTGGCAATGGCAGACGACAAACCGACGCTAAGCGGATCGAGAATCCTGTGGGAGTGTCTGGAGCGCGAGGGGGTTAAGACCGTTTTTGGCTACCCCGGCGGGGCCATTCTTCCCGCGTATGACGCGCTCAAGCACAGCAACATTCATCACATCCTGGTGCGGCATGAACAAGGCGCAACCCACATGGCAGACGGCTACGCTCGCGCCACTGGCGGCGTAGGGGTGGCGGTAGCAACCTCCGGCCCCGGCGCGACCAACATGGTCACTGGCATTGCCACGGCCATGATGGATTCTTCCCCGATTGTTTGCATTACGGGCCAGGTCGGCAGCAAGCTGTTGGGTTCCGACGCCTTCCAGGAAACCGATATCACCGGCGTCACCCTGCCAATCACCAAGCACAATTATCTGGTGACTCGGGCCGACGAAGTGGCGTCTACGGTGCGTGAAGCTTTCTATGTGGCCAAGTCAGGACGGCCAGGCCCGGTGCTGATCGATATCACCAAAGACGCTCAGCAGGCCACATGCGAGTTTGATTGGGCCGCCGCCGAGCCTAAAATGCGCGGCTACCGTCCCGACCTTTCCCCGGCGAAAAGCGCCTACGAAGAGGCGCTCGACTTGATCTCGAAGGCAAAGCGGCCGCTGATCCTTGCGGGCCACGGCATCATCGTCTCCGGCGCCGAGATGGAAGTGCAGATGTTTGCGGAGAAGACCTCCATCCCCGTGGCGCTCACGCTGCTCGGACTGGGGGCATTTCCCGCATCGCACGTTCTCAACCTCGGCATGATGGGAATGCACGGGGAGGCATGGGTGAATACAGCCATCCAGGAAGCGGACCTGCTTCTCGCCTTCGGCATGCGTTTCGATGATCGCGTCACCGGCAACCTCAAGACCTACGCTCCTAACTCCAAGAAGATCCACATTGAGATTGACCCTGCCGAAATCAACAAGAACATCAAAGTCGACGTTCCCCTGGTTGGCGACCTGCGCAAGATTCTGCTGGAACTGATGCCACGCCTCGAGAGCCCCAACCGCCGCGAGTGGCTGGAGCGGATTCGCGGGCTCAAGGGCGACTCAGCGGTACGGGACATTCAGAATCTTCCCGACAATGGTCATCTGTACGCCGCCCACGTGCTGAATGACCTGTGGAACGAGACCCGTCACGGCGACACGATCGTGGTGACTGACGTTGGCCAGCACCAGATGTGGGAGGCGCAATACTACAAGCATGAGCAGCCGCGTTCGCTGATCACTTCGGGCGGTCTGGGAACAATGGGCTTCGCTTTGCCGGCGGCCATAGGCGCCAAAGTGGCGCGTCCCGAAGCCGATGTATGGGTCGTAGTCGGCGACGGCGGCTTCCAGATGACCATGTGCGAACTGGCGACCATTGTTCAGGAAAATCTCAACATCAACATCGCCATCATCAACAATGGGTATCTTGGCATGGTGCGGCAGTGGCAGGAGTTCTTTTACGAGCGCAACTATGAAGCCACGCCGCTATTGAGTCCTGATTTCGTAAAACTGGCGCAGGCTTACGGCATCAAGAGCATAGGCGTCAACAAGCGCCGTGACGCGGTGAACGCCATGAAGGAAGCCCGCGCCTATAACGGGCCGGTGCTGATCGATTTCCAGGTGGAGCAGGAAGATACCGTGTACCCCATGGTCGCGGCGGGCGCCTCGCTGCATGACATGATCCGGCGGCCCAATCCGCTGGAGGAGACTGCCGAAGATGAGTAACGAAAAGTCTGTGATGCACACATTCGTGGTCTATGTCGAGAACAAGCCGGGCGTGCTGACGCGTGTCTCGTCGCTGTTCCGCCGCCGCGGCTTCAACATCGACTCGCTGACGGTTGGCCGTACGGAGAAGCCCGAGGTTTCCCGCATGACCATCGTGGTTGACGCCAATGAAGACCAGGCGCGGAGGATTGTAGCCAACGTCTATAAGCTGGTGAATGTTCTGCTGATTGATGACGTCACCGAAGAGCCGGCTTTGTTGCGGGACCTGGCACTGATCAAAGTCGGCGCAACTCATGAAGCTCGTTCGCACGTATTGGAACTGGCTAGTGTCTTCCGGGCGCGGGTGGTGGACGTCGCGCCAGAATCGCTGACCGTGGAGATTACCGGCGCGGAAGATAAGATTGACGGTCTGCTGGACGTGCTGCGTCCCTATGGCCTGCTGGAAGTGGTCCGCACCGGAATCGTAGCCATGCGCCGCGGGGCCAAGTCATCGTCGGGAACGGCGAAAGATAACGGCACAGGAGTTGTTGCCGACGACGAAGGAGTTTCGTACTCAGTCTGATTTGGTGTGGACACTCTTGTCCGCATGGGCAGCATTCAATACGCTATTGTTGGAAGATTTTTTCTGTCGCCCTTTCAGGGCTTTGTAGTTTCTGTGAGCTGACCCAGGGCTAACGCCCTGGGCTGCATTCCGACGCCGCTTCGCGGCTGGTATAAATCAAGAAATCCTCCTAGGAGCTCAAATGGCAAAGCTTTACCACGAAGAAGATGCGGACATATCTCTAATTCAGGGCAAAAAGGTCGCCATCATCGGATACGGATCTCAGGGACATGCCCACGCCCTCAACCTCAAAGACAGCGGTGTAGAAGTGAAGGTGGGACTGCCGGAGTCCAGCGCCTCACGCGCCAAGGCCAAAGCCGCCGGCCTCGATGTGACCAGCGTCTCCGAAGCCTCGAAATGGGCGGACGTAATCATGGTGCTGATTCCCGATCATATTCAGGCCAAGGTTTACAAGGAAGATATCGCGCCCAGTCTATCCAAGGGCAAGACGCTGATGTTTGCCCATGGATTCAACATCCGCTTCGGAACCATTACGCCTCCGAAGGATGTTGACGTTTCTATGATTGCCCCGAAAGCGCCCGGTCACCGCGTGCGCGAAGTGTTCGTCGAAGGCGGGGGCACGCCGGGACTGCTTGCCGTCCATCAGGATGCCTCCGGAAAAGCGAAGCAGCAGGCGCTCTCTTACGGGAAGGGAATAGGCTGCACACGCGCTGGAGTGATCGAGACCACTTTCAAGGAAGAAACCGAAACCGACCTCTTTGGCGAGCAGGCTGTGCTCTGCGGTGGCGCCAGCGCGCTGGTAAAAGCCGGGTTCCAGACCCTGGTCGATGCCGGTTACCAGCCGGAGATCGCTTACTTCGAATGCATGCATGAATTGAAGCTGATCGTCGATCTGATGTACCGCGGCGGCCTCAATTACATGCGCTACTCGGTCAGCGACACGGCTGAATACGGCGACTACACCGCCGGGCCACGCATTGTGACGGAAGAAACCCGGAAGGTGATGAAGCAACTTCTGAAAGAAGTCCAGGACGGTACCTTCGCCAAAAACTGGATCAATGAGAACGAAACCGGGCGGCCGACCTTCAAGAAGACACGCGAAGCCGAACAACAGCAACTCATAGAGAAAGTCGGCTCAGAGTTGCGCAGCCATATGCCGTTTATCGATCCGGTGAACATCATGCAAAAGTAAGGCGGCCCGGTTCTTTATATCGAAGCTCGAAAAAACTTGGCCTCGTAGGGGCGGGAGTCAACTTCCGCCCTATTTTTTTGTCAGGTTACAGGGATTGGTTATTTCTCTGCGAGGTGCCAAAAATGTACGTGCATAATAAGCCGTACTTTCGCGAAAAAGCAAGCCTTGTCGACCCTCGAGCGTCGCCGACGCAGCCTGAGCCCACCAAGCGCTGCGAAGAGACATCTTAAGCGAGCTTTCCAGTCGGCGGATTAGCCCTGGGGAGTGTGCGAATTTTTCAATAACTTACAAAGCTTATGTAGGCAGGTTACGTCTGGTCGAAATCGCGGACAAAAACTGGTGCGCATTTCTCGATCCAGTTTAGACTTTTGCTGACAGAAAGTTGAGAAGGCCGCCGCCCTGGATGGGGCGACTACATTTACAAAATTTTACTTTCTTTGACCGTTTTTTTACCGCAATTTCAAGAATGCCGGTGTTTGAATGTGAGAAGGAGTAAGGACATGGGAAAGTTCAGCATCATCACTGCATTACTGGTTTTTTGCGCCCTGGGATGGGCGCAGGAGGCAGCTGCCCCACCCGCAGACGCGGCACCGCAGGCTCAAGGAGAAGTCCGGCGAGGCTTGCGTCGAGGGCCCGGAGTAGGAGGGACGATTACCGCAATCAACGACAATTCCATCAGCCTCAAGACTTTTGATGGCAATACGGCGCAAATCAAGCTGAGCGCCCAGACAAAATTTCGCAAACTGCGACAGGACGCAAAGCTCAGCGACTTCAAAGTTGGCGACCAAATCTTCGTTCGAGGACAGTCGGCAGGGACCGACACGTGGAATGCAGAAGTGGTGGCGGCGAGGCCCGCGGGTGGCGGTCAGCTTGAGCGTCGCATGCGCGAGGGTATGGGCAAAGAGTTCATTGCCGGAGAGGTGACTGCCATCAACGGAACTCAATTGACCATCTCGCGTCCGGACGGCGTATCTCAGACGATTTCAGCTGATGAGAACACGTCATTCCGCAAGCAGAATGAGAGCATCACATTAGCTGACATCAAAGTGGGCGACCACGTGTTTGGCCGAGGAGAGGTCAAAAACGATGTTTTCGTGCCGAGCATGTTGAATGTTGGCCAACCTGGAATGATGATGCACCATGGGCCTGCTCACACTCCATCCGCGGAGCAACCCGGCCAAGGGCCATCCGCGTAGTCGGAATATCTCTCGGGTCCTTTGCGAGCCAGCCAGTGGTTGCAGCAAAGGACCCTGAGACCCAAGGTGTAAATGTCCTATTGCATCTGAATAACCAAGTGAAATCTTTTGGCCTCAGCGCATGAGATCGAGCCTTCGTGTATTCAAAATCGACCGGGTCTTTGCCATGGCAATCGCCTTGGTGGCGGCACTTTGCGTGATGTGTTCCGCGCAAACATCAGCGCCGCTGACGCAAGCTGGAGTGATTGCGGGCCGGGTGAAATCAGGAAATATGCCCCTGCCCGGAGTTGCGATCACCGCTTCCAACACGTTGACCGGACAGAAGGTCACCACCTGGACTGACGTCAGCGGTGACTACATCCTGCAAGTTCCATCCAATGGGCGCTACGTCATTCGTACCCAGATGGCGGCCTTTGCACCAATGACCGGCGAAGTCCTCATTAATGCCGCCAATCCTGCGGGGAAGTTGGACCTGGAATTAACCCTGCAGTCTCGAGTCCAGCAAAACCAGGGGGAACAGCCTTCACAACAGCAGATCGCCGCCGCGTTGGGGACCCGCGGTTTCCAGAATTTACAGGTCATGCAGAGTGAAGGCGTGGAGAGCGCTACCCTCGGTGTAGGAAATGAGCAGGGTGGAGCGAGCGCTTTCGGAGGGGCAGAAGTTTCCGCCGCCACCGAATCGGTTTCGATCTCGGGAAATGTCAACAACTCCGCACTCGAAGGCATGAATCCCGAAGAATGGCGGCAGCGCGTGGAAGAGATGCGCCAGCAGTCGGCAACCCCGGCAAACGCGGCGGTGTTCGGGGGCGGTTTTGGCGGGGGCGGCGGTTTCGGGGGCGGAGGGTTCGGTGGGCCCGGAGGCGGTTTTGGAGGCTCAGGTGGAGGCAGGCAGGGCGGGGGCGCCATGCCCTTCATGCTCGTGGGGAACGGCAGAGGCAGAGGGCGATTCGATATCAACCGTCCTCACGGCAGCTTCTATTACAACGTCGGCGACGCAGCGCTGAATGCGGCCCCTTACGCTTTGCAGGGATCGCCCTCGACCAAGCCTGACTACATACAGAACCGGTTTGGGGTAGCGCTCGGCGGTCCGCTGATCATTCCCAGGCTGTACAAGAGCACCAAGACATTTTTCTTTGTAAATTACAACGGGTCGCGCGGCGAAACCCCGTTTGATGAATATTCGACGGTCCCGACACAGGCGGAGCGCAATGGAGATTTTTCGGCAGCAGTCTTAGGGAACGGCTCGCCCGTCCGGATTTTTTATCCCGGCGTCAGCAACAACGTCATTCCGGCTAACCTCGTAAGTCCGGCTGCCGCAGGCCTTCTTTCTTTCATTCCCTCGCCGAACGTTCCTGGCCAAAGCACGCGAAACTTTCACTTCGTGACGGCCGCGAACAACAACAGTGATGACCTCAACATTCGGGTCAACCGAAGCCTGGGAGGCGCGCCATCGGCCCCGGCCCGGCCGGGCCGGGGCGGGCCGCGCAACAATTTGAGCGTCGGCTTTCACTATCGCGGAGCCAACACCAATCTCACCGATGCTTTTCCCAGCATTGGGGGAAATACCAGCAGCCGGAGCTTCGACATACCGGCGTCTTATAGCCGCAGCTTCGGCAAGCTCATGAATATCTTGCGGGCGGATTTCAACCGCAGCCGGATTCGCACACAGAACCTCTATGCGTTTACTCGGGACATCACTGGGGAACTTGGCGTTGAGGGAGTTTCAACCGATCCCTTTGACTGGGGACTGCCGGGCCTTGCATTTACCAATTTTGCCGGCGTGCAGGATGTGAATCCGTCGTTGCGGCGCAACCAGACACTGACGTTTTCCGATTTCATGATCTGGAACCATGGCAAGCATACCTGGCGCTGGGGCGGAGATTTCCGCCGCATTCAGCTCAACACCGAAACGGACAGCAACGCCCGGGGCTCATTTGTATTTACCGGAATCAATACCGCGCAAATGGCGAACGGCCAGCCAGTCCAGGGTACCGGTTTCGATCTGGCGGATTTTTTGCTGGGCCTGCCGCAGCAGACTTCGGCGCAGTTTGGCGCCAACAACTATCACTTCCGCGCAAATTCCTGGGACCTGTTTGCGCAGGATGAATGGCGTGTCCGTGGGAACCTGACTTTAAATCTGGGAATGCGTTACGAATACCTTTCGCCCTACACAGAAGTCGACAACCGCCTGGTCAATCTGGATGTCAATTCCGACTTCACGGCAGCAGCGCCCGTGCTTGCCGGACAGGAAGGGCCCTTCACCGGCGCGTATCCCAACAGTCTGGTTCATCCCGATCGCAATAATTTCGCTCCGCGTATTGGTTTTGCCTGGAAGCCGCTGGCAAAAACCGTGGTGCGCGGCGGTTACGGGATCAATTACAACACCAGCGCTTACTCGACCATAGTTCAACAGCTGGCGTTTCAACCGCCCTTCTCCTTCACCCAGACCAATGTGCAGTCGTCCACCGGCGAACTGACTCTGCAGAATGGATTCCCAACACCTGCGTCAGACGAGGTGACGAACAACTATGGGGTCGATCCGAACTACCGGCTAGGGTATGTCCAGATCTGGAATCTCGATATCCAGCAGGAGCTTCGTCCGTCTCTCATCGTCAACTTCGATTACACCGGGACCAAGGGAACGCGCCTTGACGTTCTTCAAGCGCCGAATCGCAGCCCCACCGGTTTGCGCATTCCCGGCGTACAGGCGTTCAACTTCGAAGATTCGCTGGCCAGTTCGCGGGCCGATGCGGGGAGTATCCGGGTGCGCAAGCGCCTGCAGTCCGGCTTTTCGATTGGAGGAACTTACACATATTCAAAGTCCTTCGACAACGCCTCCTCGATCGGGGGCGGAGCCAGCGTGGTGGCACAAAATGCTTTTGACCTCGATGCGGAACGTGGACTTTCCAGCTTCGATCAGCGCCACCGCTTCACCGGCGACTTCCTGGTCGAGTTGCCATTCGGCCAGGACAGGAGATGGTTGCGCAACAACAGCGTCTGGCGGGCGATGTTTGGGGAGTGGATGTGGAGCGGAAGTTGGACGATCGCCTCCGGCTTGCCGTTTACGCCCAGGGTGCTCGGGGACTTCACCGATGTGAATCGTGGAACCAATGGGACATTGCGTCCGGATCTGACCGGAGCGCCAATCGAGGTTTCCGACCCCTCCATCGCTCAGTGGTTCAACACGGCTGCGTTTACCATTCCCGCGGGGGGCCAGTTCGGGGATGCCCGCAGAAACAGCATTGAAGGCCCGGGCAGCCGGGTCTTTAATATGGCGTTCACGCGAAACTTCCCGATTCGCGAAGGCCAGGTTTTCGAGATACGGGCTCAGGCGGCCAATATCTTCAACACGCCCCAATATTCAGCAATCGATACGGTGGTTAATTCCCCGACTTTCGGGCAGGTCGTCGCGGTAGGACCGATGCGCACATTTCAGCTTTCAGCGCGTTACCGATTTTAAATATGGCAAGGCCAACCAGTCCATGCGAGCGGTGGCAATGAACAAAAGGAACATCTCGATCTCAACGCGCATCCTGGCAAGCTGGTTGGTTCTGGCGCTGTTGCGCCCTATGTTGTTGGCCCAGCAGACCGACTACGTCTTCCGAAGCAAGGCAGAGATCGTGCTGGTCAACGTAACGGTCCGGGACAAAAACGGCAATTTCGTTCGCGACCTAAAACCGGAAGACTTTACGCTGCTCGAAGACAACAAACCGCAGAAAGTACTGTCGTTTGATCTGGAGAATACCGAGGCGGCGATTACGCAAGATGTACCCCAGGTGAAAGTGTTAGGCAATTCCGAATCGACCGCGTCAACCACGCAGAACCCTGCTGCAGTTGCTGCCCGAGCCTTCAAAGATCGCCGCCTGGTTGTTCTGTTTTTCGATCTCTCCTCAATGGAGCCAGACGAAATCCAACGGTCGGCTAGCGCCGCGCAAAACTACATCGATAAGCAGATGATGCCCGCTGATGTGGTGGCTGTAGTGTCCCTTGGTGACTCGATCGCCATCGACCAGGACTTCACGTCCGACAAAGGAGCTCTGAAGAGGGTGTTGCAATCCTTTAGTTCCGGAACCGGCCAGGGGTTCGAGTCCGGGGACACAGGAACTACCGAAGGTACGGCGGAAAACTCGCAGGCATTTACAGTCGATGACACGGAGTTCAATATTTTCAACACCGACCGACGTCTGGAGGCGATCCGGTTTGTCGCGCAGCAGTTGGCCCACATCGATCAGAAGAAATCGCTGATCTATTTTTCTGGCGGGATGAGCCGCACCGGCATCGAAAACCAGGCAGAGTTGCGCTCGGCGGTGAACGCTGCGGTTCGCTCCAACCTTTCGATCTACACCATGGACATTCGTGGGTTGCAGGCAATGCCGCCAGGGGGGGAGGCCCAGAGCGCCAGTCTGCGCGGCACCTCTCCTTATTCCGGACAATCCACGCTGAATCAGTTCGATTCCAACTTTCAGAGCCAGGAGACACTGGTGACGCTGGCTGGCGATACTGGCGGGCGAGCGTATCTCGACTCCAACGATTTCAGAAAGGTGTTCAAAGGCGTCCAGGACGACACCGCCAGCTATTACATGCTGGGGTATCACAGCACAAATCCGGCGCGCGATGGGAAGTACCGGCACATCAGCGTGAAGCTCAACCGTGCTGGGCTGAAACTTGAGTATCGCCGTGGCTACTACGCCCCGGCCGACTTCAAACACGCGAATAGTGAAGATCGTGAACAGCAGCTTCAGGAAGAGCTGAGCTCCGATTTGCCTACTACTGACCTGCATGTGTACCTCGCTGCGGGATATTTCCGGCTGAGTGAAGACAAATTCTCGGTCCCGATTTCCCTGGTGGTTCCGGGTTCAGAAATTCCCTTTGCGCAGAAGAGCGACCAGGACAAGGCCACGTTGGACGTGATTGGAGTCGTCTTCGACCGTGACAAGCGGCCGATGGGCGAAGTTCGCGATACGGTTAAGCTGGCAGTGAATGCCACTACGGAAGTCCGGCGGAAAAACGTTCAGTACAACACCGGCATGGTGCTGCCTTCGGGGACGTATCACCTGAAATTTGTGCTGCGGGAGAACGAGACTGGTCGGATGGGGTCGTTTGAAGCTGATCTCACCATTCCGGATCTCAAAAAACAGCCGCTTCAGATGAGTTCGGTGGTGCTCGCCAGTCTGGTCCAGCCGACGGCAAAAGGCAAGCGCGATGGGGACCCTTTAGTTCGCGACGGGTCGGAGGTAATCCCCAGCGTGACGCGCGTTTTTTCCAACGGGCAGCATTTGTACCTCTACTACGAAGTCTACGACCCTGCGCGTGACGCGAAGGCCGCGAAAACGGACATCCGCCTGCTCACCAGCGTTTCCTTCTTCCAGGGGAAGACCAAGACCTATGAGACACCGTTGGTAGAGGCAAAGCAGCTCAATGCTCAAAACCGGCGGGCGGCCGTCTTTCAGTTGGATGTGCCGCTCTCACAACTGAAACCGGGATTCTATACCTGCCAGGTCAACGTAATCGACGAGGCCGCCGGAAAGTTTATTTTTCCGCGGGTCGCGATGATGGTACGGCACTAATTCAAACTCCGCACGAAACTGTCTCCGATGGCATGAACATCGGGGTGCATAGGTCCCTCGCTGCGCTCAGGATGACGAGTTTTGTCGCGCCGCTGGCGGGCTCTTGCGCATTCGCGTATTCTGTTGCCCTCCAGGCCATGTCCCCATCTAAATCTATCGTTATCCGTGAGCTCGCAAGCTTTGACGATTTGAAACAGGTCGAAGGTGTAGAAAGGGAGGTTTGGGAATCCGCCGATGTCGATGTGCTGCCTTTGGCTGTCATTATTGCGCTGAAGGAGGCAGGGAACCCGTGGATTGGCGCATTTGATGGCGCGCACTTAATTGGTTTCGCTTTCGGATTTCTGGGGCTTCACCACGGACGGCCGAACCTGCATTCCCATATGCTCGCCGTGCGTGCCGCCTATCGGGATACCGATGTCGGATACAAACTCAAGATGGCACAGCGCGAGCTGGTTGCGGCAACACGGGTACATGGCATCCGCCTCGATGAAATTACCTGGACATTTGACCCCCTCCAGAGCAGGAACGCGCATCTTAATTTTGCCAAGCTGGGTGTGATATCGGAGACCTACAAACCCGATTTCTACGGGCCGGAGACCACCAGTAGCCTGCACCGCAATAGCACCGACCGTCTGTGGGTGCGCTGGCCCGTGGCCAGCCGCAGAGTGGAGGACCGGCTGCGAGGGAAAGAAAATCGCAGCGTGATGCTGGACGCGCTATCCACCGTGCTTCCGCTGGTCCAGTTCAACGGAGAAGGAAAGCCGGTGCGAACCGATTTGGCGGGCGCGTTGATGCGCCAGCGCATCGTCATAGAAATTCCCAGCGACATCGGCACGATTGAACAGAAGAACCCGGAACTCGCGCGGGAGTGGCGTCAAGCCACGCGCTGGGCATTTGTTGAGGCCATAAAACGAGGATTCTTTGTTGCCGAATTCTGTCGTATGGTCCGCGGTCAACAAGGGCCCGGCGCTTACATCCTGGAAAAGGGAAGTGTCGGCGAGTACGTGCCGGAAATGACCAAATGAGACTTCAGAGCCGCTAGTATGGTTAGGTATGAGCACGGAAGATCCGCACCCGATTCTGCTGTACGACGGTGCCTGCGGCTTGTGCAACCGAGCGGTACGGTTCGTTTTGCGGCGCGAACGAGAAGATCATTTCAGATTTGCCGCACTGCAAAGTGAGTTGGCGAGAACGGTTCTTTCCCGGCATGATCTGACGTCCGAGAGCCTCGACACGATGTGTCTGGTGTTGAACTATGCCCAGCCCTCCGAGAGCCTACTTTCTCGTTCCGATGCCGGGTTGGCGATCCTGCAGCGACTGGGCAGAGTGCCGAGGATGCTGGCCGCCGTTGGTGGCCTACTTCCCAGAACTGTGAGGAACTTCTTCTATAACCTGATCGCAACACATCGTTACCGGTTTTTTGGCAGGTACGAGACGTGTCCGGCGCCCACCCCCGAGCAGCGAGCAAAGTTTCTGGATCAGTAGCCATAACGACAAAAAGACATAGCGCCGCTGTAAAATCAACCAGCGCCAAATAATGAGCGAGGAAGACGAATGTCCGTCAGCCACACGAATATCGATTCTGTACTGCAGGAGCAGCGTAAGTTCGAATGCCCGGAGCACTTTCGCGAGCAGGCCCACATCAAGAGCCTGCAGGACTATGAGCGAATTTATCGCGAATCCATCGAGCAGCCGGAAAAATTCTGGGGAAGCATCGCCGAAGAGCTGCACTGGTTCAAGAAGTGGGAGAAGGTACTGGAGTGGAACAATCCGTGGGCGAAATGGTTTGTTGGCGGGCAGCTCAATATTTCTGACAATTGCCTTGACCGCCATGTACTGACAGCGCGCCGCAATAAAGCAGCGCTGATCTGGGAGAGCGAACCAGGGGAAATCCGCACCCTGACCTACCAGCAGTTGCATCGTGAGGTACAAAAATTCGCCAATGTTCTCAAGTCGCTCGGCGTGAAGAAGGGCGACCGGATAGCGATTTACATGGGTATGACGCCTGAGTTGCCAGTGGCCATGCTGGCCTGTGCCCGAATCGGAGCCCCACATTCGGTGGTTTTCGGAGGATTTTCATCTCAGGCACTCGTCGACCGGATTCACGACTCGCAAGCTTCTGCGGTCATTACGCAGGACGGATCCTTCCGGCGCGGGACCGAGGTCAAGCTATTCCCCGCGGTGGAAGAGGCGCTCAAATCGTGTCCCTCCGTGAAGAACGTGATTGTTTATAAGCGCACGGGAAGCCCTATCACTATGCAACCCGGCCGCGACCACTGGTGGCACGAACTGATGGCCGCCGCTTCCGATGAATGTCCTGCCGAACCGCTTGACTCCGAACATCCGCTCTACATCCTGTATACGTCGGGCACCACGGGAAAGCCCAAGGGCGTGGTACACACCACCGGCGGCTACTCTGTGGGAACCTATCTCACCACCAAGTGGGTTTTCGATCTCAAAGAAGAAGACACCTACTGGTGCAGCGCCGACATCGGTTGGGTGACCGGGCACAGCTACATCGTCTACGGTCCCCTGCAAAACGGGGCTACGGTGCTGATGTACGAGGGTGCTCCCAATACGCCCAACCCGGACCGCTTCTGGGAGATTATTCATCGTCACAAAGTTAGCGTTTTTTACACCGCGCCTACCGCCATTCGCACATTTATCAAGTGGGGCGACGAGTGGCCGGATAAACACAATATGGAGAGCCTGCGCCTTCTCGGAACCGTGGGCGAACCCATCAATCCCGAAGCCTGGATGTGGTACCGCGATGTCATCGGCAAGAACCGTTGCCCCATCGTTGACACCTGGTGGCAGACCGAAACCGGTCACATGATGCTGACGCCCATTCCTGGCGCCATCGCCACCAAGCCCGGATCAGCCACTCGGCCATTTCCTGGTGTCGCCGCAGAAGTAGTCGACATGGAGGGCAAGCCGGTTCCCGACGGCTCCGGAGGGTTCCTGGTGATCAGTAAACCGTGGCCTGGAATGCTGCGTACGATCTATGGGGATCCCGACCGCTACGTAAAGCAATACTGGTCACAAATCCCGGGCGTTTACTTCACCGGAGATGGCGCTCGTAAAGACAAAGATGGCTACTTCTGGGTCATGGGACGGGTCGATGACGTGATAAACGTCTCCGGACACCGACTGAGCACCATGGAAATCGAGTCAGCCCTTGTCGCTCACGAAATGGTCGCCGAGGCTGCAGTCGTCGGCCGGCCCGACGATGTGAAAGGCCAGGCGATCTCGGCATTTGTCAGCCTCGAACACGGGCGTACGCCTTCGCCAGAACTAAAAGAGGAACTGCGTAGATGGGTAGCCAAAGAAATCGGGTCCATGGCTAAGCCCGACGACATCCGCTTCACTGACTCCTTGCCCAAGACACGCAGCGGCAAAATCATGCGGCGGTTGCTGCGCGAACTGGCCACCAGCGGGGAAGTGAAAGGCGACACCACAACCCTGGAGGATCTGAGCGTAATTGCCAAACTCAAAGAGCAGGAAGAAGCGTAGCGAGAATTTTCACTGGAGGTAGAGACAGTTGTCTCACCGGCCTCACTATTGTCAGTGGCGGACCCGGAAACCACCCACAACATCCCGCCGTAGTACAAAAGCAACAGGGTGCTCCATCCGATCGCTACGCTGGCGATCACGCTGCGTCCCAGATTCGATCTCGAAAGCGACCGGAACAGAGCAAAGATAGCGGTGGCGGGCAGCACTAGACTGAAAATCATCCCCAACGTCACAAAAGATTCAGTCGCTCCCCCAGCCACTGCGCCCAGTCCAGTTTGTTTCTGGTTGGAGATTTCGCGAACTATTCCTACAAAAGCGAAGAGTGAGGGCAGGGAAGGAATGGCGGCGAGGATCATGCCCCAGAGAAACCAGTTTGGCTTGCGTGTGACCCCCATACCGGCGAGACTTTGCCACAGAGGCATGGAAAGAAGCAAGCTGTTTTGCCATGTCAGAACTTCAGACCCGTTAGAATTAGTCCGTGTCCGACTCCCGGTTAAACCGCGTTCTGGCTCAACTTCGCCTCTACGAACATCCCCTTCTCGACTTCTCCGCCCGCGCCAAAAACGACGCCGTCGAAGTGATAATCCAATTCAAAGACCGGTCGATTCCAATTCACACCTATTACTTCGAACTTCATCCCCGCGACCTGGACCACCCGCAATTCGAGTGGACCTTTCAGCGCCAGCTCTACGACTGCCTGCACGACTACTTTGTCGAGATGTTCACTCGCACGCCTCAGAATCGGGCCGATCGCCAGCAGGAAGGCCTGTGACCTTGCGGCAGGAAATTGAGGCAGAAATTGAAGCCAAGGGTCCGATAAGGTTCTCGCGTTACATGGAGTTGTGCCTTTACCATCCCGAGCGCGGCTACTACTCTCGTAACGCGGAACAGTTCGGCAAGGCCGGAGACTTCTACACCTCGAGTGACGTGCATGCGGTATTCGGCAGGTTGATGGCGCGGCAGTTTGAAGAGATGTGGAAGATGTTGGGCAGTCCCGGCCAGATTGAGATTCTTGAACTGGGCCCGGGTCGCGGGCTTTTTGCCCAGGACGTGTTGGATTGGTCCGAGAAAAAATTCCCCGACTTCTTCGCGTCGATGCACTATTCCCTCGCCGAACAATCCCCAAGGTTGCGGACGCGGCTGCAAAACCAACTGGCAAGACATTTCGAATGCGGGAAGGCTTCGCTCGCAAGCGATATTCGGGATACAAAGCGGCCAGCGGTGCCACGGATCATTTTCGCGAACGAGTTTTTCGATGCGCTCCCGGTCGAAATTGTGAGCGCACAAGGGTCCCTGCGCCTCAACGAGGGTCTTAGCGAAGCATGGGTTCCGTTGTCTTCTGAGGAGCTCGAATTTTTCGACCGCTACGGCGTGCATCCCGAGCCTGGCGAAAGATTTGAAATCCCATTGATTGCCCAGCAATACGCCTTGCACGTCGCTCAAAGCCTCCAACGCGGATTTGTGGTGGTCATTGATTACGGCTATACGCGCGAGGAGCAACTCGCAGGCCGCCATCGCGGAACCCTGATGACTTACCGGCAACACTCCGCTGGAGCCAATCCATATGAGGCGCCTGGGGAACAAGACATCACCGCCCATGTGAACTTCACCGCTCTGTCCGCCGCGTTTCGCGGACTGCACACCTGCCCACTTGTGACCCAGTCACAATTTCTGCTGGGAATTGGCGAGTCCAATCAGTTCGCCGACGCTTTCGAGGAGTGCCACCTCCCTCAGGAACGAGCCAAGGTGGCGCTTCAGCTAAAACACCTTGTGACTCCAACAGGCGTTGGAGAGTCCTTTCAAGTATTGGTCGCAAGCAAGGGCGTACAGCCAGAACGGGTGTCACAACTCTCAAGCCTTAGCTTCGGGAGGTTGCGTCGAGATTAGCCGCCGTCCTGTGCGGGATGAGTTCTTTTCATGATTCGGGCCTGGTTCCTGCGACCCGCAAAGTTATCTATATTGAACAGCTGATGTGCTAGGACATAGCTATATGAGCAGCGTAGCTCGACCCGCGAAGTGGAAAATCCTGTTGGCGTTCGCCATCATTTACCTGGTTTGGGGATCGACCTTTCTGGCCATCCGCGTGGGCGTGCACGAGGTGCCGCCATTTCTGCTGGCGGGCCTGCGCTTCTTCGTGGCTGGCGCCGCGATGTATGCCTGGTTACGGGTCACCGGAACACCTAATCCCACGCGGCGGCAATGGATAGGTGCATCTCTCCTCGGCGGTATGATTTTTGTGGTGGACTACGGCTGTCTGTTCTGGGCAGAGCAGCGAGTGCCTTCGGGAATTGCAGCAGTGGTGCTGGCCACCATCCCGGTATTCATTACGCTGCTGGAAATCTTGTTGTTGCGCACCTTGCGTCTTTCGATCGGACTGGCGTTTTCTCTGTTGCTGGGAATCGCCGGTGTAGCAATTTTGATGAGCAATTCACTGTCCCTGCGCCAAGCCCCCATCGACCGCGGCGGCGCCGCTGCCCTGCTGCTTGCGTCCTTCACCTGGTCGGTGGCAACCGTCATTACCCGCAGGACGCCGCTTCCAGAGTCGAAACCTATGAGTTCCGCGACCCAGATGCTGGCCGGCGGGGCACAGCTTTTTGTGTTTTCGGCTTTGAAGGGTGAGTTTTCTACCTTCCATGCCCGTGCGGTTTCCTGGAACGCGTGGTTCGCTCTTCTTTACCTGATCGTCGCCGGATCGATCGTGGGATTCACAGCGTATGTCTGGTTGCTGCACTACGAATCTCCCACGAAGGTAGGAACCTACGCGTATGTAAATCCCGTGATCGCCGTTCTGTTGGGATACTTATTTGCCGGAGAAGCACTGGGAGCAAGGACTATGCTCGGAACCTTGTTGGTGCTGATCAGCGTGGTGGCTATCACGCTGAAGCCCAAGTCGAAGGGAAAGCCATCCATCCCCGCAAAAGTAAGACGACGGCAGGAGGCTCTCGCGGTTGGCGAGGAATCATAGAAACCCAAACCCTACCATGATCTAGCTGTCGTGATCCGTGGGAGATCCTACTTGGCCTTAACCTCGTCCCGCTTGGAGGCTGCATCCAGCGGCCGCACCGGTTCAGTCATGCGTACGGGATCCAAAATCTCATTAATCTCTTTTTCGCTGAGCAGATTCTTCTCGCGCGCAATCTCAATAATCGAGCGTCCAGTCGCAACGGCTTCCTTGGCAATGTCCGCCGCCTTCGCATACCCAATGTAAGGATTGAGCGCCGTGGCCAGCGAAACCGTTGCCTGTACATAGAAGTTGCAGCGCTTGTCATTGGCCGTGATTCCGCTGACGCACTTTTCGGTGAACACGCGCAACATGTTGGTCAGGATGGTGATCGACTGCATGACGCTATACGCCATGGTCGGCATCATGACGTTGAGCTCTAACTGTCCAGCCTGCACCGCCATGGCCACCGCTACGTCGTTGCCCACCACCTGAAACGCCACCATCGCCGCTAGTTCCGGCATCACCGGATTGATCTTTCCGGGCATGATCGAAGACCCCGGCTGCAGCGCCGGCAGATTGATTTCAGCGAAACCGGTGTTGGGACCGGAAGAAAGCAGCCGCAGATCATTCGAGATGCGAATCACCTCCAGTGCCAGATTTCGCAGCGCTGAAGAAACGTTTGCCATGGCAAGGTTGGACTGCATGGCGTAGCGCATGTCATCGGCTGGGGAAAGTCTTTGTCCCGAGATGCGTGACAGGTTGCGGATCGCCTTCTCGCGGTAGTCGGGATGCGTGTTGATCCCCGTGCCCACCGCCGATCCGCCTAATCCCAGTTCGCGCAGAGATTCGGACGCCCCGCGAATCGCCTCTTTCGAACGGCGAATTGCTCCGGCATAGGCAGAAAATTCCTGACCTAACCGCATGGGCACGGCATCTTGCATGTGAGTGCGGCCCGACTTCAGGATGCCGTGGAACTCTTTCCCTTTTTTCTCCAGCGCCGCGATAAGCCCGTCGAGCACGGGATATAACTTTTCCAGCTCCAGCAGCGTGGCCAACCGCATGCCAGTAGGGAAGACGTCATTCGTCGATTGTCCATAATTGACGTGGTCGTTGGGATGGACAATCGCATAGTCGCCAAGAGTTCCGCCAAGAATTTCCACGGCGCGATTGGCGATTACTTCATTGGAATTCATGTGAAAGCTGACGCCAGCTCCTGCCTGAAATACGTCGACTACAAACTCCTGGTTCCATTTGCCCTGCTGGACCTCTTTGGCCGCGTTGATGATGGCATCGGCGAGCTTGGGCTCCACCAGTCCCAGTTCTTTATTGGCCTCCGCCGCGGCTTCTTTCACCATGCCAAACGCAGCGATCAGCGTGGGATGTGCTCGCATGCCCGAGATTGGATAATTCTCCACCGCTCGCGCCGTCTGGATTCCGTAGTAAACGTTCGCCGGAATTTCCTTCGGCCCGATCGAGTCTTTTTCCTGCCGGGTAGCTTGCTGCGTCGCCATTGCCATGATTGCTCCTAAGGGAAGAATTGCCGAAAAAGAGGTGTGAAATGAAACAAGAAAAGTATAGCAAGGCGAACGGGACTGGCCGCTCGGCAGAAGCTATGGACGACCGCCGCGTCTTCAACGCCACACGATGACGGTAAAGCGCGCCGCAGCCTTGCCGGTATTCGTCATTTGGTGGGTGATTCCGGCCGGGATGTATTCGACTTCGCCACTCTTGAGCCGGCGGACTACCGTGCCCTTGCCTTCGACCTGATCCGTAAGTTCATAGTCCGAGACCGCCACCAGCATATGGTCGGTGGCGTGGCTATGCTTGGACGTGAGGGCGCCAGGTGCAATGCCGACATCCTCAACACAGACTCGTGCCGTGCAAAACAGGCTCTTCTCATCGACGCATGCGGTGGTGCTGCCGGGATTGCAATATTTCGTGGTGGTTCCTACCCGTTTGATGGCGCCTTGCGGATCGGCAAATTCGACGATCACCACTCGGAATGGTTCTGGGCTTTCGTTCTGGGTGGCATGCGCGTAACCCGCGGTGCGAAACCACACCTCGCCAACTGCCATCCTTTCGACGGCCGCCTTGTGTCCAAACAACGTGTTTTGCGTGTCTCCACCATTTACGAACACATCCAGCATATCGTGGGCATGCTGGTGCATTGGGGTAGCCTCGTGCGGTGCAAGTTCCAGCAGGCTTGCAGCCACGCGATGGTTGCGCAGGATTTCCTTGCGTTGCGGCACTTCGCTGTCGGGGATCGGCGCGGGCGTCTGCGCGGTGCAGGCGACGCACAGCAACAGGAAGGCGGCGGCTCGTCGCATAACAGGAAATTTTAACCGAATCCCTCGAGAAGCCCGGCCTTTTGTTTCCAATTCCGCGCCTCACGGTTCCAAAGTTGTCCGCATGCTAAAATCGCTACTTAATCAAGTCGAATGTCCCGTCCGCGAAGCACCCCCGTTTTACCCAAAGAGATTGTGGCTACCCGGCAGATTCCCGATGCGTTGCCCCGCGCCGAATTGCAGCCTGCCTCCAACCGCCAGGCAGACGTGATGGTCATCGGGGCCGGGCCAACCGGGCTGGCCTGCGGCATAGAAGCGCAGCGTGCCGGCTTCAAGGTCATCGTCATCGACAAAGGATGCCTGGTCAACTCCTTGTACAACTATCCGGCGGGTATGACGTTCTTCACTACGCCTGAGCTCCTCGAAATCGGCGACATTCCTTTTACCACCGCTCACCAGAAGCCCACGCGCGAAGAGGCACTGGAGTACTACCGCAAGGTGGCCGAGCATTATCGCTTGCCGGTGGTGCAGTATCAGCGGGTAGAAACCGTCACCGGCAAAGATGGCGATTTTCGGGTCACCACCTCCGATAAGCTCGGCAGAATTTTTGACTACCAGGCACGCAAGCTGATCGTCTCCACCGGCTACTATGATTTGGCAAATTCGCTGGGCATTCCGGGTGAAGATCTGCCCAAGGTCTTCCACTACTATCGCGAACCACATCCCTACTTCGACACGGACGTGCTGGTCATCGGCGGCAAGAATTCAGCCGCGATTTCGGCCCTGGATTTGTGGCGCCACGGTGCGCGGGTGACGCTGGTTCACCGAGGTCCCGGCCTGCATACCCACGTCAAGTACTGGATTCTGCCCGACATCCAGAACCGCATCAAAGCTGGAGAGATCAAGGCTTACTTCAACACCTCGGTGGAATCCATCGATCCGGATTCCGTCGAACTGGAGACCCCCGAGGGCGTGATTCACATCAAGAATGATTTCGTCTTCGCCTTGATTGGCTACCACCCCGACTACGACTTTCTGCGCGCCATGGGCATAGAGCTCTCTGCCGAGCAATGCCGGCCGGTCTGCGATCCCGAAACCCTGGAAAGCAACGTCCCCGGAATTTATGTCGCAGGGGTAATTGTCGCCGGTTCGCGCACCAACGAAATCTTCATCGAAAACGGCCGTTTCCACGGCCATCAAATCGCCGCTGACTTGAAGAAAAAACTGGGCAACAAAACCTAGCCCACCCTGATACAGCTTGCCACCGAACGCCGCTGAGGACTGTTGCGCCCCAGAAGCCAACCGCCTGGGCTGGGGCATGGGGTGATTTAACATGGATGTTCCGCACATGGAATCGCAGCTCGAATCCGCCGCTTCCTCTCTGACTCTTTCTTCCTATTGGCGTCTGGTGCGCCACAACGCCAACTTCCGCTATCTATGGTTGGCGCAAATCGTCAGCGAGATCGGTGACTGGTTCTACACCCTCGCGCTCTTCAGCCTGTTGTTGCAGCTCACGGGAGAAGCCGAGTCGGTTGGCCTGGCTCTGATGGTGCAGGTGGTACCACAAGCTCTGGTTGGGCCGCTTGCCGGCGTCGTGAATGATCGCCTGCGCCGGAAGTCCGTGATGATCGTCGCCGATGTCGTCCGTTTTGTCATCGTCCTCTCCATGTTGCTGGTTCGCTCGCGCGCCACCGTATGGCTGGTCTATCCATTGTTGCTGCTGGAGACAGCGAGTGCCGCTTTCTTCGCGCCAGCGCGTAGCGCGGTGATTCCCAATGTTGTCAGCAACGAAGACGTTATCGTGGCCAATACTCTTTCCGCTTCCACCTGGTCCTTCAACCTGATGGTCGGGGCGGCGCTGGGCGGGATCGTTGCCGCCCTCTTTGGACGCGATACCGTGTTCATCCTCAATGCGCTTTCCTTCCTCATGTCGGCATTCTTCATCAGCCGAATGCACTTTACGGAGCCCCACGCCGAAACCTCGGCACAACTGCGGGGAAGAGACCTGGTGGACTACTCTCCGGTGTTGGAAGGCGTCCGCTATGTAAGACGGGACCGTGGATTGCTGGCCACCGTCTTTGCCAAAGCAGGCGAGTTGATGGTTGGTCCGGGCTGGGTCCTGTTTACTGTGATGGGCCAGCGCTACTTCCCCGTGCATTGGAAAAGCAATGATCCCGAGCGCGCCACTATGTTAGGGATGAGTTTTCTGATTGGCGCGCGCGGCATCGGGACTCTGTTTGGGCCGCTGCTCTCCGCCCGCTGGGCGGGCCATTCCATGCGCCGCCTGCGCCAGGGGATTTTCCTTGGCTACATTATCATCGCCATCGGCTATGCCGCGCTGGGCGGAGCCTACAACGTATGGGTTGCCTGTCTCTTCATCGCTTTTGCTCACTGCGGTGGTTCGACCGTATGGGTGTTCTCAACCACACTTTTGCAACTCAACAGCGAAGACCGCTTTCGCGGCCGTGTTTTTGCGGCTGACAATGCGTTGGGAATGCTGAGCATCGCCATCGGTGCCTACGTCTGTGGACGCTTCATGGATTGGGGATTCTCCCCGCGCGTGCTGGCTACGGCGGTGGGCGTCTCGATGATTCTGCCTGCAGCTTTGTGGGCCTGGGCAGTGCGCCCGTGGCGTCGAGAAGCGGTTAGCCTTGCTTGAGCGCGCGGTCGATGCGCGCTGCCATGATGAAGTCGCTCTCGGTGAGGCCGTCGATTTTGTGTGTCCATAGTGTGATATCGACCTTGCCCCACGTCAAAAAGATATCAGGATGGTGACCCTGATCCTCGGCGATGTTGCCGACTCGATTCACAAAGGCCAGAGCCTGTTTGAAGTCGGGGAAGGTGAAGGTGCGATTGATTTGGTGCTCGTCAACCGCTCGCCATTCGGGCACCTCTTGAAGGATGCGCTCCAGTTCGAGCCCTTTCAGTGGAGGCACGCCGCCCTTGCAGGGCACGCATTTCTTTTCAGCCAGGTCGATCTCAGGCATTGCCAACTCCAGCAATCAGTTTGACCGAGTCCTTGATCGTTTGCAACCCGTTCCAACGTTGGGTAGTGGGTCAGTGACCCACTACCTAATATTGTCATCCCGAGCGCAGCCGAGGGACCTTGTGTCTGATCCTCCGCGTCGCCTCCTCCTGGGGAACGCAAGTTACTCAGCTTGAAACTGAGCCTTTGTTTCTGGCTTCCGCTTCGGCAAGCCAGCCGCGGCGAAGCTGGTCGCTAGGAATGCTGGAAAGATACGGCTTGATATCGAGGATTGGCGTCCCATTCAACATATCCACCCCGCGCACATGGAGTTCAGCCCCTTCGCGTCGGAGGAGTTCGACGGTACTAAGGGCAATGGGGTTGGGCCGGCGCGGAGAGCGGGTGGCGAACACACCATGCTGGCGGTTATCCGAGGGTGGGGAGGCGAACAGGTCAAATCCTTCCGCGCGATCGAACTCCCACAAAACGAAAAGATGGGAGAAGCCCTCGATGTCTGCAAGCCCAGCGGCAAACTCAGGCAGGATGGTAAGCACACCTTCCATGTCGTGCTTCGCGTTCGGGCCTTTGGGAATTTCACTGGTCTGCTGATAGGGGCTGCTCACGAATCCGATGGGGCGCGAGGTAAACATGGAAAAGCCTCCAGCAGTCATGTTAATGAAAATGTTATGGGTGGGCCACTGGGCAAGCGCTGCCTCGCGATGTGGTGCGGACACGTGGGTCCCGACCGGGCGGTCAGGCTCCTTGCCGTCGATAAGACAATGCTTTGCCGACAAGAGCGTGAACTATTTCGTCTCAGGCTTGGTGGTGCCCATGTTCATGCCGCCGTGCATGGGCATCATTTTGACCATGTCTTCCATGTGCTGCACCATGGATTCCCACAGCTCGACATTCAGTTGGGCGTGCTCCTTCAGTGCCGGATCGGAGATTTTGTCGAGGTTGGCCTTCATCCTGTTTAAGGTCGCCCTCATCTTCGTGACCTGCTCCTGCATCTGCATATGCCGATGCATGGCCATAGCATGGCCGTCAGGATGTGTGGCGTGCGGTGATGATGTGTCCGGCGTCTGTGGATCAGCCTGTGCCCACCCTCCGACCGCGTTTAACGAGAAAGCCAGCAACAGAGCGAGTACTTTCATAGATCCTCCTAAGGGTTCGACGGCAGTTTACGGGATACCTGTCAGTTTTTCTGTGACGAATATCACAATTTGGATGCTGCCTGGTTTTTTTCCCCGTGAGTATTAAGCTGCCTCAAGCATTCGTTAAGACCCCTGCCCGGACCAACGTGTCCGCCCCACACTCTCCCCAAAAAGCGCCACCTGGGGTAGACTCTAGCGGCTTCTGAATCGACCAAAATATTGCAAAAAAAGGAGATGAAATGAAATACGTCATCAGCTGGAACGAACGCCCGCAGGGTTCGCCTGCGGATTACGAAAAAGCCCAGTCGCGAATCCTCGAGGTGTTCGGACAATGGAAGGCGCCTGCTAATTTCAAGATCGAGTTCTTTGTAGTGCGGGTCGGCGACTGGGGAGGTCATTTGCTCGTGGACTGCGACGATCCCTTGACCATGCACAAGTTCTGCTCAATGCTGCCCTCTTTTACCTTCGAAGTACGTCCGGTAGTTCCTGTTATGGAGGCCGTCCGAGCCGAACTCGAGGTCATGGCTTGGCGTGACGGACTCGCGGGCCAGAAGGCATAACAAGTGGTTGCGGCCTATTGGAGGGAGGGCGCCATCGCGAAGGATGGCGCTCGACTTCTCCGCAATTGCGCCGCGTGTCAAACCGGGCGGATGAAGTGCGGACCCCGAGCTAAAACTGCAGCACAATTCCACCGGAATAGCGAAAGCTATTCTGTCGGTTTTCAAGACTGGTAGAAAGCCCGCCTGCGATCGCATCCGCCGAATTGAACTGGGTGCGAAGATAATCCACCTGTGCGACCCGGAGCGCAAGGTGCCGGGTCAACCCGAGATCGACTCCTCCGCCGAATGCCATCGCGAAAGAATTTGCGCTGGCAAGGTCCCCTGAAATACCGCCGATGATCGGCACGCTTATGCCTCCTCCCAGGCTGGAGTGCGCCAAGCCAAATAATGCGTGGGCGAAAACTGAGCTTCTGCCAAAGTGCGCGGTGGCGGTGGGTCCGACCAGGTAATTGGTAAGCCGTTGGTAGGTTCCTGCTGAAAAGCCCAGACCCGAAATGCCGAACGGAGAGAAACTATTACGACTGATGTCAGCAGTGATACCCAACACCGAGTTCAGGTTGAACGTGCCCTGTCCTTCCCAGCCGCTGAACCCGCTGTTTGAATTGTGCAGATAGGAATAACCACCAAAAACTACGGTTCGCGGCTGATCTTCAGAAAACGAAGCCTTTGCGCCTCCATACTGCGCAAGAAGGTTCGCCGAAAAACATACAACGATAGACATCAATACTAAAACTCTGCGCATTACCCCTCCATCCAAACGGCTGTGAGTGGTGTGATGCGAACACTTCCCCAAAAAGATGCGTCCGCAAATCGGAGGGAGAAATCACATCGTTGTTACCCGAGCAACTATTTGTGTTCTGACTTCATCACAGCGCAATGGAACGTTCATGGCCAAGACCCATTCTCTGTTCCTGGCGCGCTCGCTAACTTGATTTCGTTGGGACGCAAAACGTCCGGAGGTCACCATGATGAAGCGTTTTCAGGCAATGACTGCTGTGGGTTTGATGGTAGTGGTGCTAGGTTTTTCAGCCCCGCGCTCGGTACAGGCACAAAACGACGACAAACAACAAGTCAAGCCGCAGAAACAAGACCGGCGAGATGAACCCCCGGACCAGCATCCGCGGGAGCGCAACGATCAACCTCAGAGCAACCCGCAAGCCGGTCAACAGCAGGAACGGCAAAGAGAGCAGCAACAGGAACGACAGCAGCAGATGCAGCAGCAGCGTCAACAACAGAACGCACAAGAGCAACAGCAACAGATACGACAACAGCAGGAACGTCAAAGGGACCAGCAACAGGAGCGCGCGCAGCGGGAACGCCAGCAGCAGATGGAGCAGCAGCGGCAGCAGGAGAACGCACAGAAGCAGCAGCAACAGGTCCGGCAGCAACAGGAGCGGCAAAGAGAGCAGCAGCAGGAAAGTGCGCAGCGGGAACGCCAGCAGCAGATGGACCAGCAACGGCAGCGGGAGAATGTCCAGAAGCAGCAGCAACAGGTCCGGCAGCAACAGGAGCGCCAGAGAGACCAGCAGCAGGAAAGCGCGCAGCGGGAACGCCAACAGCAGGAGCAGGAACAGCAAAGAGAGCAGCGTCTCCAGCAGGATCGCCAGCGGCAGTCCGTTGATCAGCAGCGAGAGAATCAACAGCGCACCGGGCAGGCGCGCAGCCAGCAAAACGAGGCGCAACGCCAACGTGAGCTTCAGATGGCGCAGCAGCGGCAGGAGCAGGCGCAAAGGCAATGGCAACAACAGCAACAACAACATGCCCGCCAGGAGAGGCTGAGTCAGCAGCGCCAGCAGGAACTCATTCGGCAACAGCAACAGCGCCTGGCCCAGTATCGTGGCCGCATGCAGGACCAGGAACGCCGGTTGCAAATGCAGGCAGAGGCGTTACAACAGCAACGGCGAACGGCCCAGTATCGGTTTCAGGAACGATACCTGGAACGTTTGCGCGATCAGGACCGCCGGCTCAGGGAAGAGCGCCACGATTATTACAATGACCCGTATTTCTACACCGCACCCGCGTACCGCTATGATCGCGGGGGCTCGTACTACGAAACCAACCAGTATGGAGCTGATCTGCTGCGTCAAGCCGTGAACTATGGCTACGAGGAAGGCTTCCACGCCGGCGAAGCTGATCGGGAAGATAATTGGCGTTCGGATTATCGCAACAGTTATGCCTACGAAGACGCGACCTACGGCTACAACGGATACTACGTCGATCCGGAAGACTACCGTTACTACTTCCGGGAGGGCTTCAGAAGGGGCTATGACGACGGTTATTACGACAGGTACGAATATGGCTACAACTCGAACGGCTCCTTCGGAGTTTTAGGCAACGTCCTTTCGTTGGTGCTCAATTTGCAGCCCCTTCGATAGACAATGTGGCGCGGGCACTCCTGCCCGCGGGGTGGTCTTGTCGATAGTAGGCCCGGTTTTCAAGCAGGCGGATGGATCATCCTCCGGGCTTACTTCCGTCCAGGCGATTCGCCATATCCTTGCCAGACATATTCCAGAGCTTCCGGAAGAGTGAACTGCTTCGCCGCCCGGTCCACATGGCCGGCATTGCGGGCGAAGACGAACTGGTAGTGATACCCCTTGGCCGCCAGCACTCTGGCCATATTCTCGTTGGCGAGCACCCAGTCATGCATGTTGTCGCGCATTACATTCGGATTCAGCAGATCGCGATCGCCAATTTCCATCCAGATTCGCAACGGCTTGGCCGGGCTGTTGGGAATCAAATGCTGGTGAAATTCCCACGCCCCATGTGGCGTCTGCGGATTGTAAGGCCATTGCTGGTTGATGAAGGTCCCGGAGTACGTCAGCACGCGATGATAAAGCTCGGGGTGATACCAGGCCATGATTAGCGCGCAGGAGCCCCCTGAACTGCCACCCATGGTCGCCCTCCCGTCCGGATCCTTGGTGAGCTTCACGTGGGCCTTCGTTTCCACCAAAGGCAAGACTTCCTTCTCCACAAACTCGGCATAGACTCCGGACATGGTGTCGTACTCCAGGCCGCGTTGGCTGCCTTGGGCGTCCCCGCTGCCATTGCCGATGGAAACGGCAATCATCGCCGGCAACTTATGCTGCGCAATCAAGCGATCGAGGGCCGAAAACAGCAGCCAGTCTGGGCCGTCGGCACCGACGATGAAAGGCGCGCTACTGCCGGATGCGTACTGCCTGGGAACATAGACCGTTATCTTCCGAGTGTAGGGAGCGGGGTGGCTGGTGGTGACCACGAGCTTTGCCGGGTCCGCTGGATCAACCGTCCCGAAGGTGTTCGCATCTCGCGCAATGCCCGGATAAATCTTGCTATCCGAAGAGTTCATGGTGAACTCAAGTACCGTTCCATTGGGCAGATTGGCCAGTGCAGTATTTTCCGGGGCACCACCATACGTCGGACCGATGATGAAGTTGCCGTCCACATCTGCCGGAGGGTTTGTTCCATCTGGCAGCTCCTTGGCGGCAACGTAGCCGGGGGTGTGCGGGTCGCGGGTTGGCGGAATCGGAGGTTCGGCAGGTTTAGCAGACGGAACAGATTGACTGAACGATAGCTGGACCAGTGTCAGGTCGACGCTTGCTCCCAGGCTGACCATGATCGCGATGCTCAGAAGACGGCGAGTTAAAGTCATATTGTCGGATTGCCTATGTTCCCGATCCTTTTGCCCCGAGAGTATATGACAAATTATCTATCGACGAAGGACAAGACTTCTCCAAAAGGACTACGGTAATCTGGGAATGTTCCCGGACCGCCGGTCTGTGGCGGGACACACACTCGAACTTCGCGAAGGTAGCTGGTAGGATGGCGCACAAGAAGAGCCGGTTGATTTTCTGGCTTACGCTCTCTCTCGGTGGATTGGCAGTTGCGCAGTCGCCAGCTATTGGCAGTGTGCCCCCAAAATTGCAGGGGCAGACACTCGAGGACAAGAGCATTGCTTTGCCGGAGGCCGCCGCCGGCAAGGTGACGCTCCTCCTCATCAGCACCAGTCGAAAGGCCGGAGAGCGCTGTGGGCCCTGGCGGGAGCGCTTTGCCAGCGATTTCGGCTCCGACCCTGTCGTGACTTACTATGTCGCGGCCCTGCTCGAAAGTGCGCCGTCGTTCATCCGCGGGATGATCCGCTCCGGAATACGCAAGGGCACGCCGCCGGCGGCCCAACCGCACACCTTGACCTCGTCTTCCGATGAAGCCGCATGGAAGGCCTACCTCAACAATAAGGACGACAGCGTTCCGGCAATTCTGTTACTGGATGCAACCGGCCATCTGCGCTGGAGCTACAACGGAGTGTTTGGGACGGAGGCTTATGAGAAGTTGAAGCAGGCAATGGCTCGCCTGACTTCACCGCCAGCCGAACCTCACCAGAAATAGCACGATGAGTGCGATCACGCAGACCACAATGCCCGTGCTCTGCGGCCTTTTCGCCGGCAGTGACCGGAAGCGACGATAAGAGATGATGATGAGCGCCGCAGTGAGGACAACCATCCATAAGTCGAGCACCGCGTTGCCCAAATTGTAGTGACTGGGCATATGACGATCTTCCTCAGGCCAGATTCACCGATGAGAGTTAGTCACTTGTGCTGCGCGATAGCGCAGAATCAAGATGCCTAGAAAATACCACCATGCGGTTCCAAGGATGCTCCACAACGAAAGCCCATAGACTAGCCTGCCGTCCCACATTTTCGAAAAGGCTACCAGCGAAATCGGAAAATCAACAATAAAGAGAATCGCAAATCCAAAACGTGCGGGCCCCTCCAGAACGGATTGTGCCTGAACGCAAGCTGTAAGCCATGTTGTCACAAATAAAACTGCGTGTAGCGTTGGAGCTAACCACCACCATGTCAAAAGCTTGTTATGACCTGGAAAAAGGCGCATCGCGCTCCTTGCCAACCGGGATGCGTGCGGACGGTAAAGCCAGACCTCATGCTACTTGCAACGCTGGATTTGGATACGGGGCAGGATACAAGGGAGCCCACGACCCAGGCCAAACCTCGAAAGAAAGACAGAATATCAATAGCTGTTGTCGCTATAAAGGGGTTCGGCAGATTCTATAACTGTGTCGGCTCCAAAGCCGCCGGGTAGACTGCTCAAAGCATCAAGGCTCGGAGGAAAGCAGCCGAGCACAGTTATAGAATCTGCCGAACCTCGCTAGCAACAACAGAAAACACCGCTGGGTGATTCGTTTCACGCTCAGAAAAGGAGTGGACGATGGAACTACCTCCATATCGCGCAGCCAGGACCTTCGCCATCACCTACTTTTTGAGTCTTGCCATTGTCATGGTTGTGTTTCCCCGCTTTTATGCGCCCTACCTGGTTTGGGAGAACGGCGAGGAAACCGCTCGCCGCTTCATCAATCACGAAGCGGCCATCCGCGTCTACCTGACCGGCGCCTTCCTTCATGGGATAGGCATGCTTGTGCTGCTCACGGCTCTGTATGTGATCCTGCGGCCTGTAAACCGGGGGATTTCGTTGTTTGCGGCATCCGCCAAACTGACGTATGCATTTTTTTGGTTCATCTCGCTGCTCTGTGTCCTCGGTGCGCTACACACGCTGGGCGGCGCGGGGTCGTTGCGTACCTTCGGGCCGGACGGTCTGGCGGCCCTGGCTGGATCGCAACTCGACTCGAGCCGGGATGCCTATTACTTTGGACTGTTCTTCAGCGGTCTTGGATCGGCCCTATTCGCCGTGGTACTTTTCCAGTCGCGTTACGTGCCACGAACCTTGGCCGTAGGGGGCATTCTTGCCTGTCTGTTTGAGGGGTTCTGCGGCTTCGCGTATCTGCTCCGTCCAGGATTCGGGGCGATTGTGTCGGCGAACTGGTACGAACTGCCGGCAGTGATCTTCGAGTTGCTGCTCTGCTTCTGGTTCCTGTTGGGGAAGCTCAAGGGGCCGCAGACAGTGCTCGCGAAGCGGCAGGGCTGAATCAGGGACACGCGCCGGGGATTAATCGTCACCCTGCCGGCCGAGGGCCCGCCGGGCGCTCCACCTCTGTGCGCGCAGGGCTCACCTGATCGGAAAGCGTCCTGTCCCCGGCTATTAAGGCAAAATAACCGCAGAGACTGAATATCCCCCCAAAATCACTTTGTCCCCGGACAGCTTCTCCAAAGCAGGTGGAGCAAAAGCCGTCGTCTGATCGACGAATTCCCTCGTGCCACCGCTGGCGCCCGCAATCGTAACTTTGATCGGACGATCCCGCTTATTCACCAGAAGAATCTTGCGCTTCCCCTCCCGCGTAATTACGGCCAGTGCATAAACCCGGGCGTCGGACTTGGTCTTCACCAGCTTATCGCCCGGCGAAAAGTTATCTTTCAATAATTTCAGGACCCAGTAACGCGCATTCGGCTTACCGTTGTTCCAGTCCACCATCGAAACCGAAGGATATTGTGTCGGATATCCAACCAGCTGCGATTCGCCCGCACTGTGCATCCCCATGCTGGTGAGGCTGCCATAAACGTAGGCGAACATCGCTCCCGACAAGTTCCAGTAAGAGTTGGGAATGTTCGGTGGCGCGTGCACGTGGTCAGGCTCCCACAGCAGGTCATCATCGGCGGAAATCGAGCCGATTTCGTTGATCATCGACTTGGTATCTGGCGAAAGCCGTTCGCGAATGGATTCGACGTAACGCGCCACGTTCAGGAAGCCGTCGGCCTGGCTGAAAAAAGTGAACTGTTGCACTTCAGGACTCTGGTCGTAACTGGTAAACGCATAAAAGTGGTACGAAATGAAATTCAGAGGGATCCCGGGCTGATGATTTTTTGGGTTTAAAAAATATTCAAAAAACTCCGGATGTTTCGTGGGTTCGGCAAGAGCGAGACCAACGAACTTAAGGTCAGGCTGCACTTTTCGCATCGCGGTTACGACGACATCGTAGAGCTCCGTATAGCGTTCCGGGGTAAAGTCGTGCTCACCTTCAATTTCATTCAGGAATTCCCAGCACGCGATTTTGTAGTGATGGCCGGACTCGTGCCACACGCCATACTCATCGGTAAATCCGCCCTTCGTGTACCAGGAAAGCAGGCGCGCGTAATAGTCGGCAACTTCCTTGCCACTGGGATCGCGCAGCTCGGTGCCTTGCGCATAGAACCACGACACCTCATTAGGATCGGCTGGATAAGCGACCGGTTTTTCGGTCTTAAACATCCATTGCGGGATGGTGCTGAAATTGAAGACGACCGGGCGGCCTTTCGAAGCCTCCAGGAAATCAATGGTGATCGGGTCAATCAGAGAGAAATCCCAGTGCGTCTTTCCGTCTGCTGGTGGCTCCAGCTCCGCCACCCCTAGCTTGGGATAAGGCAGCCACGGCACGTAGCGTATGTAATCGGCGCCAAGGTCCTGAATCGCTTTGAATGCATTGTCGTGTACCGGTGTTCCCCGGCGCAGCGGCGGATTCACCACCACCTGAAAGGTTGGGGTAGTTTGAGAAGTACCAGTTACGGAATCCCATTGCACGTCAACTTTGGCCGGGCGATCCGCCGCGAAGCCAAATGGAACCCACAGGGTCAGTAGTATGAACCAGAACATCCTCCAGCAGAATTTGTCGATCATGCTCCCCATTTCCTGGAACATTGAGGGTGGACTATCCTTGCGTTTTTGGCAAGAGCCTGCCCGGAGAACCTGTGAGTGTATCCTCCGCACGATGAGAGTTGACTACCCATAACTGTCATCCCGACCGGAGTCGAAGCGGATGCGAGGCGCAGTGGAGGGACCTGTGTTCCCGCCGCGTGCCCCACCTTTGTGCACAAAGTGAAGCGCCTCAGGAAAAGCACACTTGTCTTATTCTGAAGGTCCCCGCTTTTCGAATGAAGAAAAAAAGGTGCAGAAACCTCGGATCAGAAACTGAACGCCTCATTTTCAGAACTGATCCGCGGTCTCCGCACCGGCCGTCCTTTGAGGAGTCAGCGGAATCTCGACTGCTTACATGCTACGTTCTATGCAGCCTTCCTGATTTCTGGAAAGCTCGCTGTCTTGTTGAAGCTCTGCTCTGACGGCGAAATAGAAATCAAGGTTGAGCGCACCAGCATCCACAACAGGTAATATGCCACCGTGATGGCGGCAACCAGTGCCCAGCGTGTTCCGACCGATATCTCCCTCGCTAGGACACGCGACGGCAGATTCAGAACAAACGCGTTCATCATTCCACCCAGGAATCCGAGGATTGCTCCCCACAACGGCAACCGACCGGGCGTCCATGAACGCGGAGTGATTTGTGCCCAAATTCCCCAGGCAACGGGAACAAAACACCACATCAAGGTTAAAGACCACGCGCTTCGTAATGCGAGGCCGGGAATGACTACCAGGGCAAATGCTGCCACAGCGACCACCAATGCGCCGATTGCACTACCGGCAACAAATCGCTGACACATAGTAATCCTCCTTTCTATGTTTTCCTCTGAAACTCTAGTAGAGAACCAGCAGCATGTCCGTGATTCCCATCACAAGAACCGGCCTGGTCGGAATTGGGGTCAACTCCGTTTGTCCCCGAATTCTCCCTAACGTCATCCCGACCGGAGCCGAAGCGAATGCGGGTGAAAACCCGGGGACAGACGGGAGTGACCCTAATTTCAAGAATCCGCATTGGAAAAGAATGAGGGCGGGTGGCCCACCCTTCCAATGAAATGATTCTGACCGACTCACAAACAGAATAAGGGTGGCCCATCCTTGCGATTCTTGCAAGGGTGGGCTTTCTCCAATTCGAACGCCATGGGATTGGGTGTCTTCGCTAGAGCGAATGGACTCACAACTCTGAAAAGGGATGCTGCTCACATCTTGCTACCGGTGGCCCAACTGTTGTGAATCAGCCTGCGGCAGGCGAGTCAAAAAGCCCAAGCAGTCACAGTGAGGAATGCCCCCCTTGCAAAGGACGCAAGAATGGACCATCCTCAGTTTGTTGTTGATCCAGAAAACAAGGGTGGGCCACCCGCCAAAGTGGCAGCCCAGTTGTGGCCAATGGGCCGAAACCCGCGCCCCTTATTGCTCTGTAAAGGTCCCGGTTTCGTCCAAGCGGGCTGATCAGTAAGGCGAACAGCACAAAGTTGATCGCAATCAAGATTCTGACAAGAGCCGTCCCGTTCGGCTGTTTCGTTGGTGAATCTGTACTACCCATTCCCTTTACTCCAAGGGTCACCGGCGCGGCCTATTGCCAAATCGGTGACCTGCAGTAGCTCGCTCATCCCGTTGGCTTATCGACAATCGGCAGACGGCGGCCATGCAACGCCTTGACGATTTTGAACACGACTTCCCCGGAAACGCCAACTGGAATTACAGTCCACAGTGGAGTGCTTTCCAGCGGAATTCTCGCTATGTAAAGGGACCCCAGAAGGGCCACAACAGGCAGGGCAAAAGCAGCAGCGGCGGCACCCAACCCCAGTAGCACACGCCGATGATAATAGGCAACGAGCAGAGCGAGCGTGGCCGCGAATCCGCTGACTGCAAGTGCGACCGAGAGCACCCCCGCGAAGTGTGGAATGTACCAGTGGCCCATGTGATACAAAGTTGCCCCAACGAGAGCCGAGACAACACCGAACAGACACGCCCAATAAATAGCCTCGCGGAAAGCAGCCGCAGAGTTCAGGCTTCTCATATCGCTCATATCTAGCACACCTCTCAAGTCACTTAAATACCAGCGGAACAATAATGGTTGGTCCTCCAAGGAAGGTCATCCCAAAGCCATCCTCGCCGACACCTAATGGTTTCACTTAGAGTAAGTCCAGCATTGCTGCTTATCTCTCGGCTCCGCCAAGACATGCTCCACCTCCGTATCCAACACTGCCTGAAAGTCCACCCAGATCCCAGATGGTGTTAGCGAATGGCGCAGTTGTGAACTGTCCACCGGCTGTCCATCCAGCACCTTCGCCTCGCCCCGCAGACGGCGAAATTGGCGGGTGGCCCACATTCCAGATTTACTCTCGAAACGAAGAATAAAATCAACCCCTTGGGTGTCCCATGTTTGCCTGCTTCTGGCAAACAGCCTGCCCTGAGCGAAGTCGAATGGGTGGGACCCCGCTCGAAGAACAAATCTGTCCTCCATAGGCGGGTGGCCCACCCTTTGAAGCGAGGTTAGCTTCTGACAACACCATCACAAAAGAGGGTGGCGGGTGGCCCCTCCTTTGAAGCGAATTTTAGGTTTCTGCCAACTCCATCAACAAGAAAGAGGGTGGCCCATTCTTGCGCACTTTGCAAGAGTGGGCATTCCCAACTGTAAGCGCATAGCGATTGCGGCTTGTCTCTCTGTGTCGGAGGTTAACAGTTCTGCCTCGGCCTGAGTCTGGAACGCCTTGGTGTCGGGCGGTTGTGGTGTGCCCACCCCTGCAAAAAGCGCAGGGATGGGCCACCCTCAATTTGTTTTTGATTCAGAAAAACCAAGGATGGGCCACCCGCCTGAATGATCTTATGAAGTCAGAGATTTAAGAAGGCGAGTTGCTTTAGGGTGCCGATTTCGTGCAGCTTTCGACAGCCAATTTCGCGCCAAGACAAGATTTATTCGCGGGTGGCCCACCCTTTGATTTTTTGTAAGTCTAAAACAACCGAGGGTGGCCCATCCTTGCGTTCCTTGCAAGGGTGGGCACACCACAGTCCTCACGAGAAGCCGTTCCGCATTCAGGCGGCGGCAGTGCTCGCAAGCTCCGGCACCACATTGATCCTGACTCTGCCGGGCTCTCCATACAGATAGCTGCGAAAGCTGCTCCACTCCCACTGGTCCGGCTCCAGCACAAGCCCCTCTCTTACCGGATTGTCATGGATATACGCCAGTTTCTTCGCCCGCTTGCGCTCGCTCCACACATTGAAGTCATAGAAGCGGCGCTGCCAAACATGCTCTTCGTTTATCGTCCACAGTTCGCCCTGCCTGGTTGTCCTTCTTTTCAACACCCTCCTCGCGAAGCGCTGCTTTACCACCTGCATCACCGTCGAAGGCGTTCCCGTTTCCGGCTCGCCGATGAGTAAATGGATGTGATCAGGCATGACCACGTATCCCACTACCACAAATCTGAATCGGATCCTCGCCTCCTCCAAAATGTCGAGAAATAGATCGCGGCGACGAGGGCTGGCCAGCCACGGATGCCGGTGATAAAAACTGCAGGTGAGGAAGTGTAGATGGCAGTTTCCGTAGTAGCGCCGCAAGCCCTTGGGCATGGCTTAGTTTAGAAGGATGGTGGGCCTCCATAAACAAGAAGGCAAGTCAAAACCTAATAGCGTTCGCAATTGGGAATGCCCACCCTTGCAAAATACGCAAGGATGGGCCACCCTCTTGGGTCTTTAGATTTAGCAAAGTTCAAAACTAAAAGGGTGAGCCACCCGCCGTAAGAGGTGGCGACGTTCTGGGGATCGGTCATCGAGGTGCGGTTGGAGAAAGGCTACTTCACCGATTCAACCACCACGACCCAACGAGGATGATCAGAACGAAAGCGACCAAAATTACCCATTCAGCAGCATCCTCCGGAACAATATTCCAATCATCGTTCCCACTCACCGTGCCAGGCCTCGGTTAGGCGACTCTCTGCGTTCGCCCTTTCGAAATCGCGAAACAAAATGGGCAACCAGGCCGCCCAATAGCAGATAGATGGCTGGTGGTACCATCGAAAAGAACCAGCCCGACGCTATTGCAAGTCTGCCATGAAGGGGCAATACCCAAGGCATCAACCCAACCACCGTCAGAACAAAGGCATATTCCTCGGCGAGGTAGCCGACAAACAACCCCACTAACACAGCAATAGCCGGGCTGATGGCGTACTTTATCAAAGCGGAAAGTGTTATCTCGCTCTGACCGCGGGCAAAGCTGTAAAGCAGATAGCCGCTTAGCAAAGCAAAACCATAGCTAATGCACACTGCTGCGATAACCAATCCAATTTTGCGTATCATGATCATGGCTCTTTGGCGTTGGGATCGGATGACGGCGCCTTAGGCTTCGGTCCTCCTACAGCATTGATCAAGTCGGAGAACCACCACGGTGGAGGAAATGGGTTGGTCAAACCAAGCTTGATGCAGTTTTCCAGAGCATCCCGGCAATTTTGATCCTGTCTGAGCGCGCAGCTCAGGCGTTGGTTGGAAAGTGAACCCTGATTGTGCATTGCGTCGGCGGTGTTGAGAATTGCATCTCCGCTCATCCCGTCAAGACTATCTCGGGTGTCCGACAAATGTGACAGACAGTAATAATACTGAACGAAACATTTGGATCTGTTGCCCCAACGTCTGAATTTCTTAAACCAATCGTAAGCGTCCAATCCGGCCGGATCGTAGTAGAGACTTGGATTATTTTTTACGTAACGATAGAAATTGACATCCGAACGGAATCCAATTGGGTCTTCGGTAGCAAATCTCCCCGTAGGAGCGTCGTAATAGCGTGCCCTGTATTCGTAAATCCCTGTTTCTCCGTCGAATTCCCGCCCCGTAAACCGAAACGGATTCACCACCGTCCCCGTCGAAGCCGTCAGTTTCCCATACGCATCGTAGGTGTAGGTGTTCGCTAGCGCACCCGACGTGTTGCTCAACGATGTCACCGATCCCAGCCCGTCCGCCTCGTAATAGCTCGCCGTCGTGCCGCGCTTCTCTGCGAGCGGTTCGTCGATCCCGGAGCTGTGCGTGTAGCGCGCCTGCAGCGTGCCGGCGTTGTTCACTTCCTCCAGCACATTGGCGCCGTCGTAGAGGTAGTTGGTGGTGGTCGTGGTGCTGCCCACCGTGAACGACTTTTGCACCCTTCTTCCGAACGGATCGTACTTGAAGGTCACCGTCCCGCCCGTGCCCGGCAGGGTCACCTGCGCCAGCCGGTTTTCGTAGTCCCAGGTGTAGCTGGTGGTTGCGCCGGAGACTACCTTGGTCGCCGTGTTGCCGTTGTTGTCATAGGTATAGGTCGTCCCCGGCAGCGAGGTCAATTCGTTCGACGTGTTGTAGCTGTAAGGACTCACGCCCAGCGACGACAGCCTATTGCCCACCGCGTCGTAGGTATAGCTCTCTTTGGTCGTAGCACCCTGCTTGGCCGTCTTGAGTTGGTAAATGTCGTCGTAAGTATAGGTTAGGGTGGTGCTGGTGCGGTTGTCGGTGCGCGAGGTGCGGTTCCCGGGCCGAGTCGTAGACGTAAGTCGCGCCGTCTTTGGTGGTGGTTCCCACCTTGTGCAACACCGAGAGGAGCCGCGACACCGGGTCGTAACTGTAGCTGGTGTTCATGGTGTTGTTGCGGGTGAGCGAAGTGCGGCGGCCAAAGCTCTTTCCGGTAAGCGATAGCGTGCTCACAAGAAATTTATTTACCGGTCCATGTTAAAGTCCGCCAATATGCTGCAGTTAAAACGGCGGGGGTAGCGAGAAGAATTGCGAATAAGAATCCCAACCAATTTGCATTTCCGGGAATCGGATGGATGGCGCTTTCGATCTGCCATTTCGCGGCACCAAGTGCGAGTATCGAGACAATGATCGCGGCCCACTTTCGCAGGCCCAGGAGTCCGATGGCTGCAGTTACGAGGGCAATCTCGACTGCAACTAAAGGCGCCAGGCTCAATATGGACGTTGGGGGATAGCGGGTGACGACAAACAAGCTCCCGACACCCACCACTGCCGCAGCAAGTAACGTAAAGGCTGCTAATATTTGGAAGATTGCTTTAGGCATTCTATTTTTTGTTTTTCAACTTACATTCTTGATAACAGTTCTTGTCCATCCAATCAGGTGGGAATAGGTCTTTATAACCACGCCAAAGTGATACTTGCCATGCAGCGTTCCTTTCGTCCGGCGCACTGTATGGAATGTTGTTGGTGACTTCGGGAGCATTGGGGAAGAGCTCTTGCCGTTCTGGTCCTGCACCCAGTCGCGGCGTCCGCGGTAGTCGTAGTGAAACTGCACGTTAGTGGCCGGCGACGTGGGGTAGTTGATCTGCCGGGTGCCCCACCTTTCGCGGGTTTCGAAAGGTGGGATTCCACGAGCCCATCCTGCATGGGATTTAGGTTTCCTATCCTTCCACTTTTCATGATGAAGGCACGCGGTAGTAGGATACCAAGCAACGTCTGGGGCTCCGGGCGGAGTCCCACCCTTCGACTTCGCTCAGGGCAGGCTCTTTCGAAAAGCTGCGAAAGGTGGGGCACCCTCAGAGGGAGACAGCGTACTCGTCTTGAGGCACTTTACTACGCGCACGGAGGGTGGGGCACCCGGCCGAGGAAATGGGAAAAGCGTGGGTCGGCGCAGGCTATCGACTCGCCTCAGATGGTAAGTCGCTTGTTAGTGCTGATGAGTTGAGGGTTTACAGACCTCCGAGCTTCAAACCGCAGTTAGGTCGAGTGCAAGCGAATTTTGAACGCAAAGTGGTTAGGCGCGGACAGCCAATTTCGAACGCACACTTGGAAACAAAATGATTTCAGCGGAGTTGAAGGGGCTTTATAGCTTGGAGATTGACAGTCTGGAACACTATTATCCAGAAAATCCAGAGGATTTCTGTATTTCTGTCCGCTTCATAGCGGGACCTCGAGGTGAAGCGGGAGAGGAATCTTTCGACCTTCGTATGTACGCCAAAGGCACTTTCCAGGGCCGGTGAAGATCGAGGTTTTGTTTGGGGACGGCATCATTTGATCATTTTGGATACGATTACCCCCAAATTAGAAATGCAATCAAAAACGTCGTCGAACACGCCAGTGGCAACTCATGGAGCGAGCTAGCAGAAAAAATAGGCCGCTATGCGTACTGGGAGTTTGAGGACTATGCCCCTTCTTCCTGAAATCTGCCGGGTGCCTCACCTTTCGCGCTGTTCGAAAGGTGGGATTTCACGATCCCATCCCGCATGGGATTTAGGTTTCCGTTTCCTATCCTTCCACTCTTCATGATGAAGGCACGCGGTAGTAGGATTACCAAGCAAAGGGTGGGGCTTCGAGCCGGATCCCACCTTTCGAAGGAAAGAAGCGGGCGGAGAGGTAAGAGCGTTCGTTAGCGCGTTGCCGCGCATTGCCGCGCTGCGTAACATGATGGGGAACGTCGACTACCACCACGCGCGGCAAACGGGCCATGGTTGGAAGAGTATCAGAACCGTGCTGGGCAAGAATGTAACTCGCTTGACTAAAATTCATAATTTTCCTGAATCGGGCAGAGAAAGTGGTGAACGTCCCGTCTGTCCCCAGGTTTTCCCAGGTTTTCCCTCATCACTCGCCGCAGGATGCGGTTGATCCGCGTCTGGTAGCCCGGCCCCTTGGACTTGAACCAGTGCACCACCTCCGCATCCACCCGCAGGGAGATCTGCTGCTTGCGCGGGCGGTCCCAGCGCGGCTCCTCCCCCGCATCCCCGTCTGCCAGCGACAACAACTCGTTTTCAAGGGATGCATGCAGCCGGGCAATCCTGGCTGGCCGGCGTCTCGCCTTTTACGGCTTGTTTTCTTGGGCTTAGCTGTCATGACGCTCCCGTATAGCCATTCCCGTCATCACAGTATGTTCCACGTGGAACATCTTGCACGTTCGCCCTTGGCGTCGGTATTGGCATGAAGGAACCCGGCTGACTCTTGGCGCCCAAAAAAAGATAGAGTGCGGGCAGCACTGCCCGCACCGAGTCTTCTCTTGCCGCTGGTCAGAAGGGAATATCGTCGTCGCTGATAGGACTAGCCCCCGCAGGCTCGGGGACACTCTGGTCGAAGTTGTTGTTGCCTCCGGCCGATGCGCCGCGGGAGTAGCCGCCACCACCCTCGCCGCCTTCACCGCGTCCGCTCAGCAGGATCAGGTCGCTGGCCACAACCTCGGTCATGTACTTCTTCTGGTTGGTTTGCTTATCGTCCCAGGAGCGGGTTTGCAGGCGGCCTTCAATGTAGACCTTGCCGCCCTTCTTCAGATATTCGCCAGCGATTTCGGCGAGGCGCTGCCACAGCACCACGTTGTGCCACTCGGTGCGGTCCTGCCACTGGCCGTCCTTATCTTTGAAACGCTCGTTCGTCGCCAGGGTGATCTTCGCCACCGGGGTGCCGCTGGGCGTGTACTTAACCTCGGGATCCTTGCCGAGATTGCCGATGAGCTGAACTTTATTAAGACTTTTGCCTGCCATGAGTGCTGCTCCTTTTGCCCCGCTAAAAATCACGTTAGGGCCGGAATTGCTGGGATGTCCTGGGAAATTAGGGGCTGGAAGCTCAATATATCAGATGTCGAGCGGTTTGTTGGGGGATTCGGTGGGCTGGGTTCGACTGCGGGAATGTTTGTTTTGTCAGCGTTCAGTACTTAGCTTTCAGCGCTCAGCGGTGTGGTGCCAAGGGCCTGCGGCTGAGATATAATGCCCGCCATGTCCGATATGAACCCCGGGATGGTTCCTGATGAGATGAAGCACGAGCCTCGCTCCAAGGGTTTGACCACTCCGCGAAAGAAGAAGCCCAAAGAGCTGGCGGTGATCACCGAGTGCTGCACCGGGTGTGCCGGGTCTCCGGCATGCGTGGAATATTGCCCGGTGGAAGACTGCATGTTCTGGGTGCCGGACGAAGACCATCCGCCGTTTGGGCGTATTCAAGTCGACCCGATCCTGTGCATCGGGTGCAAGAAGTGCCTTAGTAAAGGGCCGGATGGATGCTTCCTGGATGGATGCCCGTGGGATGCAATTGTGATGGTGGACACGCCGGAAGTTGAACTGGAAGTCGGCGTAATGCCGTTTTAGCCCTCCCTGCCTTAACTTACGTCCATGAATATCAAACAGGTGGCGAAACGAGCCAAGGTTTCCACGGCCACGGTTTCGCGAACCATTAACGGCTCGGATAAAGTCAGTCCTGAAACTGCGGAAAGAGTTCGCAAAGTCATTCATGACATGAACTTTTTTCCGAACAGCCATGCCCGTACCCTGGTTTCCGGGCGCAGCCGCATGGTGGGGCTGATCATTTCAGACATCACCAACCCATTCTTTCCTGAGCTGGTGAAGAATTTTGAGGACCAGGCGGTAGAGCGGGGTCTGGAAATCATCATTGGAAACACGGACTACAAGCCCAAGCGCATGGTGTCCTGCATACGCCGGATGCTGGAGCGCAAAGTGGATGGCGTAGCCATCATGACCTCGGAGACCGACGTGGCGCTGCTGGCGGAGTTGATGCGGCGGAACACGCCGATGGTATTGCTGGATACCGGGAAAACTGGCGACCACAGCGCGAATATCACCATCGACTATGCACAGGGGATCCGCGAGGCAGCGGAGCATTTGTTTTCCTTGAACCACCGGCGAATCGCCTTTATTGCCGGGCCGCAGGACTTACCCTCAGCCAGGATTCGATTGGCCGCTTTTCAAGACGCAATGAGTTCGAGATCGTGCGCGCTAGAAGAGGGAATGATCCAAGTGGGAAATCACCGCATCGACGGCGGCAGCATCGCGATGCGCAATCTGCTGAGCCTGCCTAATCCCCCGACGGCGATTATGACTTCGAATGACTTGACGGCGATTGGCGCGCTGGGAACGATTCATGAAGCCGGGTTACGGGTGCCCCAAGACTTTTCCGTGGTTGGATTCGACGGAATCTCATTCTCGAACCTTACACAGCCTCCCTTAACGACCGTGCTGATTTCCCGCCTGCAATTGGCTTTAACCGCATTTGCCGCGCTGGAGCACCTGATAAAGCACGAAGATACCCGCAGGTCGGATTATTCGATTCCAGCCCAGTTGATCTTGCGTGGATCTACCCGAGCCATCTGAGGCCATCCAACACTCAGGACGCGCTTCGGCTTTCCTCAGAGCAGACTTAAATACACGAAGGAAATTTCTGGTTCTCGCTTGCTGATTTGGCAGCATGTGTGCACACTTGTGCTCGTTCCATGCCGTGGACTCTAATGCACGGGTTGTGCCTGATGTGGATGAGCTACGCCACTGCCAGCGTCAATTTCCAAGGCGCGGTAGACAATGCGTTTGGGGTTCGATCCGGAGCGGGAGTCGTATTGAGCGTAAAAGATGGCCATGTTCTCGCGGCGCACAATCCCACATCCTTAAAGACTCGGGTGGCGACCCCGGGGTCAGCGATCAAGCCGTTCACACTGGAATTGCTGCTCGGCGAGGAACTTGTTCGCCCGGCCGAGAGGATGGCCTGCCGGCGAAATTTGACGGTGGGCGGCAGGAGCTTGAACTGTTCGCATCCAGTGGAATTGACTACCTTCGATGCGGAGGAGGCGCTGGCTTTTTCCTGCAATTCCTATTTTGTAAATGCGGCGGCACGGCTTCGTCCGGGAGAAATCGAGGAGCGCTACCGGGAATTGGGATTCACTCGGGCGTCGGGGTTAATGCCCGACGAAGGCGAAGGCCGAGTGACAACCGCAGGCGACGCAGCGGCGCGGCAATTGCTGGCCGTCGGCGCAGCAGGGATTGAGATTACGCCTCTGGAGCTAGCCGCGGGCTATTTGCGGCTGGCACGTCTGAATCCGGACTCGTCCACCCCGGCACAAAAGGTGGTGTTGGCAGGATTACGCGGCTCGACGGACTACGGAATGGGGCGTGGCGCGAGTCCGGAAAAGATTTCGGTTGCAGGAAAGACTGGTACAGCAAGTGCTATACGAGATCCATACACGCATGCGTGGTTTGCAGGCTATGCCCCTGCAGAGAAGCCGGAGATTGTAGTGGTGGTTTTCCTGGAGCGCGGACGCGGAAGCGTAGAAGCAGCGACGGTGGCGCGAGGGATTTTCCAGGCCTACACGGTGCAGCGGCCGTGAAGCGGCTCCTGGTAATTCTTTTTTTTGCGCCGCTTTGCGCGGCCCAGCAACCGGATGTGCGCGTGCGGCTGCTGTCTCTATATCACCTTGCCCAGGTAAAGATTGAGCCGGTTGGGCCAGTCAGGGTGGATGGCAAGATCAAGCCAGCCAGCTTCGTGGTAAGAGTGACCAACGGTCTGGTGGAAGGCGATGGCCGTGCTGTCGAGAAGTTAGTGGTGAGCGGGGATTTCCGAATCGTGTCCGATCCCATACCGCCTCAGCATCTGCGCGGAACCCTGGAGATCCAGGCGAAGAATGACTTTCTTTGGATGGTAGCGTCACTGCCGGTGGATCGCTACGTTGCGTCCGTCTTACAGGGTGAAACGGCGGGTGCGATGCCGCCAGAGACGTTGAAGGCCATGGCTGTGGCCATTCGCTCTTACACGGCTCGGTTTCGCGAGCGTCACAAAGATGCAGGATTCGACTTCTGCGATACCACCCACTGTCAGTTTCTGCGCTTGCAGACGCAGCCTTCGGTCTTGTCCGCCGTGGAAGAAACTGCGGGGGAGATGTTGTGGGACCAGGGTTCTCCGCTGCCTGCCTACTATCACCAGGATTGCGGTGGGCGAAGTGAATCAGCCGCCGCGGCGTGGCATGACCGGGGATCTCCCGCCATGGACTCGCATTCCGATCCCTATTGTGTGCGGGTCGCGAAGCCCTGGCGGTCAGAGGTGACACGGGACGATCTCGACCGGGCGATGGCAAAGTCCGATTTGAAAGTTCCCTTACGGTGGAACCGCATAAACATCGTGCAGCGTACCCCGTCGGGCCGGGCCCGCAGTCTGAGCATCAGTGTGGGGGGGCAGCCAGGAGTGTTAGTTTCGGCCTCCAGCTTGCGGTTTGCTGTGGGGCGCAGCCTGGGATGGATGACGCTTAAGAGCGATTGGTACGAAGTAACCAAGCAGGGCGATCATTTCATTTTTGCCGGCAGGGGCGTGGGTCACGGTGTCGGGATGTGCCAGCTGGGCGCGGGTGAGATGGCTCGGCAGGGAAAGAACTACCGCGAGATTCTCGCGTTTTACTATCCCGGGGCGCCGGTGGGGCGGTCGGCGAAGGGGATTCCGTGGACGACGCAGCAAGCGGATGGCTTTGATGTTCGCTTGGTCAACGCCGGGGACGGGGCACTGATCGGCGAAGCAGGACGCGGGGCATTGCAGTGGGCACAGCAACGTTCGGGACTTCAGATGCCGACGCGGGCCCTGATTGAGGTATTTCCTACCGTTGCCATGTTCCGCGATGCAACCGGTGAACCGGGTTGGGTGGCGGCGAGTACGCGCCACCAGCGGATTCGATTGCAACCCCCGAAGGTTCTTGGCGATCGGGTGGAGACGGTGCTGCGGCATGAGTTTCTGCATATGCTGATCGAGGCGCAGCCAACAAAGCCTGCGCCGTTGTGGTTTCGTGAGGGGCTGGTGGTTTATCTGGAAGGTGGCGTTCCGGTCTCCAGGGTGGTGATGTCGCCGGTGGAAATCGATCGCACGATTCGTTCGCGGGCGAGCGAAGCTGCAATGCGGCAGGCCTATTCGCAGGCGGCGATACGAGTGCGCGAGATAGAACAACGGCACGGTCACGCGCAGGTTATGGAATGGTTAAGAAGCGGATTGCCGGAGAGGTACAACCGGGGAAATTTTTCTGCGCAACCGTCGCCGGAGTGAGAGGTCTTGACTTCACAAACGAGGGCGCGTTCACGTCGTTCACAGGGCCCCCCGTGCGTTCAGCCGATATGATCTCATTTAAGTCATCGAGCCTGAGACGGAAGCAAGGTCCCTCGTCGCACAAAGCGCTCGGCGGGATGACACATTGTTTTTAGTTCGAGGGTTTCTCGGCTGAAACGAAATGTCCTAGTAGGCCAGCCGTGAGAAGCCAGGCCACGGTCGACAGAACATAGGCCACTGTCAGTCGCAGGACTAGTCCCATGGTCTGTTCGTGCAACGTGGTCCCCGGTATCCATTGCAGAACCGCGCTCACGGTCCAAACTCCCAGAAACACAGTGACTGCCAAAGCCGCCCAATAGCGACAGGAGAAGATGGCACGCTGCGCTGTTTTCAGCTCAGCTCCTACAACTCTAGCGGCGGTGACCGGCAGGAGTATCCCAGGCAAGAAGTACCAGTAAACGACGGACAGCAACCATCCTATCGTACGAACATAGCCGGTGCTGCCGTGGACTGGACGCAGCCAGCCGGGCGCTTTGGAATATAGGTATCCGCCAATTTGCCAACGTGAGGAGGCGATGATGTCGATGCGGTGCATCAGCCAAACCATGATGATCAGACCCAGCAGCAAGGAAAGCCAGCGCGTCAGCTTAATGGAGAAGGCCGCGTGGAAGTCCCGATTAACGGCGTAGACCAAAGTGCCTGAGTGTAGCCACAGAAAAGCACTCAGGATTAACAATGCCGAGAGAGCACTTAAGAGCAGTTGCCAAACGTGTGCTTCAGGGATCAGCAGCCAATAGGTGGCGGCCGCGATGAGAGCGACATTCAGCACGAGATGCATTGCGATCAAACGCAAGCTGCGAAGTGGGGCGACAGCGCTGGAGATGAGAGAGCGCATCATTTCACCTCCAGCGACGATGGATCGGTGGTGGAAAGCACATTGGGTTGGTACATGGGCTGAACCGAGGCCGGGCTGATCTGGAAGTGACCGGGGTTCACAACCTTGAGCAGATAAAAATACTCGCGCTGCTGATCGAAGTAAGTCTGAAAGATTGCGGCGCGGTTGTCGTGAAACTCGCGGCGGGAGTACCAGTTTCGCCACCACGACGGCTTGTCGTTCACTTCATAGAGTTCGTCGCGTTCGATGAATTCGGTTCCGGCGGGAATGGGGTCTTCCATCAGAAGGTATTTCCACGTTCCGCCGTTCACAGTGACGCGAACCGCCAACACGTCACCGCTGGCCACCGGGCCGCTGAGCGGTGAAATACTGTAGGTGATCTTCTCGCCCTGGTTGACGCTGGTCAGTTTGTAGTAGTCGCGGGCGATATTGAGCGAGAAATTTCCCGAGCGATAGAGTTTTTTGTCGGTCGAATAGTAGGAACCACGGACTGACCAGTAAAGACGCCCGCCGCCGTACTTTTTTATTTCGATCTTGCTGGCCGGGGCGGCGTCGACGTGCAGCGTGACCGGAGTAACTGCCGTGACATCCTGGGAGGTGAAGCGGCGCGACAGCACACTTTTACCGTTGACGAGAACGTCAGCGGTGAACGCCGGCTCAAGCTCCCTGCTGGCACGCAGGTAGTCGGTGATGCCGTACACGACCATGGCGGTTTGCTTGGTTGAGTACCAGTAGTAGCCTTCATTGCGGTGACGCACCAGCCAAAGCACGGCGCGCGGAAGCAGGGAATCCTTGGCGCTGGTGGCGCTCAGCAACTTGATGGCGTAGGCGGTGGCTTCGGCGCTGCTATCGACGGAGATTTCCATCAAATCGTCGGATTTAGATTCCCAGTACGCGCCATCACCTTCAGATTTGGCCTGATCGCGAATCGCCTGTACCGCATCTTTGAGCCGGCCGTCGTTGCTCAACTGCATGGTGAGTCCGGCGAAGGCGAGGCCCTCGGCAGAGAGTTTTCCTTTGCGTTCCCACACAGAGTCGAGGTCTTTTCGGTCGCGGTCGCCGACCTGGGCCAGTGCATAGACGGTGTAGGCGCGCAAGTCGGCAATCATGTTGGGGTGGGCCCGCAATGCAGCGTGAAGGAATTTCTTTCCCTGGTCGACGGCGTCGGAGCGTATGTCGTAGCCGGCAGCCTGAGCCTGAGACAGGCCAGAGACGACGTAGGCCGTCATAAATACCATGCTGTCGTCTTCCTTCCACCATCCCCACCCGCCGTCTTCGTGCTGGAAGTCATACAGGCGTTGCATTCCTGCCGTGACCTGCTTCTTCAGAAGTGCGGGATCGAGTGTGCTCTTCAGCTTCAGATCGCGCAGGGCTGAAGAAACGACCACATTGGGCAGAAAGCTTGACATGGTCTGTTCGGTGCAGCCGTAAGGGAACGAGGTCAAATATTCCAGGCTACCGAAGATGGCGCCGGTGATGGAGGGAGAAAGTTCGAGATCGATACCTCGTGATGCGACATTGGAATCTGCAGGGAAATCGATCTGTGTCGCGCGTTGGGCGGAGTCTTCCGAGATGGCGCCACTGGCGTTGATGGTCTGCTTCACGCCGAAGGGAATCACGGGTAATGTCACTTCCATCGCGTCCGATGCTTCATTGGTAAGGGCTTTGGTGGTCAGCCTGGCGGAGGTAACATTGCTGGCGGTTTTTAAGCGCCAATCTACCTTGCTTTCCGCGTGCGAGGCGATCTCAACGTCTTGAGTTCCACCGTCGATGACCTCGAGGCCAGAGGTGTCAAGTGAAACGCGCACAGTTTTGGGCGAGTCGAGATAGTTGTGAACGATAGCCGAGACGGTGACCTGGTCTCCGGCGCGGAAGAAGCGCGGCACCGCCAGACGGGCCATCAGATTCTTTCGAACCAGGACGCGGTTGACTGCCCATCCGCTGCGGGTGTCGGTGGCGATAGCGCGGACGGTGGTTCGCCAAGTCGTGAGGGAGTCGGGGAATTCCAGTCTTGCGGTGGCCTGACCGTTAGCGTCAGTGCGTACCGCGGCCTGCCAGAAGGCGGTGTCGGGAAACGCCTTGCGGATTTTGGGCTGGACGAATTCAGCCGCTTTTACCTGGGCCAGAGCGGCATAGCTTCTGCCACCGCCTCCTCCTATGCCCTTACTTGCCAATTCCAAGGAACGTCGGCCGGCTTCTCCGTGGAAGTAGAACTCGAAGGAGTTCTGGGTCTGCACCAGGTTTTCGCGCTGGCCGTAGAAGGCCCGCACGATATCGCCGGCCATATCAGGCTGGACGGCGTAGATTGCATCATCGACCACGCCCACGCTGACTTCGGCCTGCACCGGTTTGCCGGTCCAATCTTTGGCGCTGATGTTGTAGACGGCGGCTTCTCCGGGGGTGAATTGCGGTTTTGCGGGAGTAATGTCGATCTTCAACCGGCGTTCGAGTGGAGGAACGTTGAGGCTCTTGGCTCCCTGATAGATTTCCCCTTTCCAGATAAAGACTGCCGAGGCATAAACGTTGGGCTGGCTTTCGACAGTAATGGGAACATCGACGGTGATGTTTGCTCCCGTCGTATGCATCAGCTCTTTGGTGAGAACGCTGCCGCCTTCCGTAGTAAACAGAAGGGTTGCATTGGGCATAGTGCCGTTGATGAGCACGTGCGCGATGTCGCCGACTTTGTAGGAAGTTTTGTCGGCGACAAGTTGCAGTATGCGGTTCTCGCCGCCCCACATCTGTTCGTTAGTTCCGGCCACCCACACCCAGGTGCTGCCGGTTACCTTGCGCCCGCTGGCGCTGGGCGCGGTCGCGCGCACGGTAAATGATCCCGCTTGCGGCAGAGGAAGGAGGGCCTGGGCGAAACCGGTGGTGTCGGTTTGCGCGTCAGTGGATTGCACGACTTTGGGATTCTTGCCGTAAGTTGAGCTCACCAGTTCCAGATGAACGCTGGTCGACACCGGATGTTTTTCGTAGTCGACGGTTTGCACCGTGAACTGTCCGCTCTCGCCCTGTTTGTAAATGTAGCTTTGGGCATTCACCTCGAGGTGAAAATTTCCGTAGGTGGCGAGGAAGGCGTTATGCCCGGCAATTTCCCGGTTGGCAGCGTCGGTGACCCGGGCCTCAACCCGGTAATCGGTATCGATTTTGTATTTGGTCTCGACACGGGTGGGGATATTGACTACCAGCCGTCCGTTTCGATCGAGTTTGCCTTCGGCATCGATGATCTGATCGCCGTAGAAGTAGCGGGAGTCATCGGGTGAGCCTTCGTCTCCCCCGCCGGAGGTTTCTGACTCTTCGTCTTCCCCCGATAAGTAATACGAGCGCTGGGTGTGGACGACATACTTGACCCTGGCATTTGCCACCGGCTCGCCAAAGTAGTAGCGGGCCTCGATGGTCGCCTTCATGCTGCCGCCCTGCAATACGCGGGGCGATTCGGGCGTGACTTTCACGAAGTATTCCGGCTTCTTGTATTCCTCAACCTGGAAGCTGCCGGAAACGTAGCCTTTGCTCAGAGTGATGGAGCAATAGCCAAGGGCAGCCGTGGCGGGGAGATCAAGCGATCCGTTCAGGCTGCCGAATGGGGAGAGAGTGAAGGTCTTTTGCAGAATGATTTGCTGGGCCGAGTCTTCAATCTTGACCTGTATTTCACGTTCGGAAGGGAGCAAGAGCTTGCCGCTATCTTGCTTGCGCAGAATGGCCTTGAATTGCACGGTGTCCCCTGGACGATAAACGGGACGGTCGGTGTAGACGTAGCCCCGCCAGTCCTGGTCCGGGTTGCTGCTTATGTTGAGCGAGTACGGCGCGACCAGAGCGACATCATCGCCGTGCTGGGCGAAAATCCATTCTGAGCCATAGTCGGAAGGCGCTTGCGGTTCGGCGTCGGCGGCGATCCTGGCTTCACCGAGGCCTTGGCTATTCGTAGTAAATTGCGTGGCGACTTTCTTGTGCCGCCAGGTGGTCACCGTGGTGGTGGGGAGGGGTTCGCCCTTCTCCCGGTCGGTAGTGAAGGCCAGGAGGTTTCCGCTGGAAGCTTTTGTGACCAACGCCAGATTCGAAATCAGTAATACGGTGTAGGCGCGGTAGGTACCGTCAGTGGCTTCGACAACATAGGCGCCGGCGGGAAGGGAATCAATCGGTAAGTCAGAGGCTTCACTGACGTATTTGGGCGGCAATTGAACCCGCCAGCGGGCGACGAGTTGCTGCGAATTAAGCACCGGAACGTTGGTGAAGGCGGAAGCGCCGGTCACGTTGCTGCGTTGCGCGCCCTGGGAGTGGCGCTCGCGAATCTGTGCGCGTGAATCGGCGGAATACTGGCGGCGAAAGAAATTGCGAATCCATCGCCACAAGCTTTGCTTCCAGTCGTGAAAGCGTTCCAGCCAGGTGCGCTCGTCGATCTGTTCTCGCGGCGAACGTTGAGGGCCGAACTGATGGACGTCGTCGAGTTTCTGGAAGAACTTCAGCGGATCGCGCAGGTGGTAGACGCGGAACTCGAGGGCATCGACCCCGTGCGCGTAAAGCTGGATCTTGGGCTTCTCCTGCGGACTGAAGGTCCGATTGGTGGTAAGCGAGAAGTAGATTTTCTTCTCGGCTGCGGATTGCTGGGCAGAGGCGTGCAGGCTGGCTAAGAGCAGGAATAACAGGACCATTCTGCGCATTAGTTAGCCTCCCGCAGAATATTCCAGCGATAGACGCCCAGGAAATTAGGATTGCCGTCCAGGGGACGCCAGCGCGGGTCGCGGTGATTGAGCAGGGACTGTAGCTGAACGCGCCGCATCTCCCCTGGATCCGAACCGCTGGGGCCGGTGTGGTATACGACCCATCCATCGCCGGCAGCAAAGGCGCTGCGGCCGATGAAGATCATAGAGTGGAAGGGCGAGCGCTGTTCGATTTGACGGAAGAAAATGAGGTCGCCAGGTTGCGCGCGTTGGACGTCGCGGCTCACGAGGTAGGCGTTTGCCATCACGAGGGTTTTGACACCGGCAAATTCGGAAAAAGTCCCGTCGGTCAGATCGGCGGCAGAGAATTCACCTTTCTCCACCCGGAAAATCCGGGGGCCCAAAGGAGTGTGAGGGTACTGATATTTGGCGATGTCGGAAACGGCAGGGAGTTGATCCAGGTTCATATCCGATGCCCAACGGGCATCGTGGTGGCGCATCGCCTCACGATAGGAATAGCGCAGCAAGGCGGCGCAGTCGTTGATTTCCCGGGGCAAGCGTGCAGCAAACGCCTGGCGTTCGGCAATCAGCGTGAACCAGCGACGGAAGCTTTGGCGGTCGGAGACCGAATCGAGCCGGAGGAAGCCGGGAATGCCGTCATGGAACGTGTCGCTCAGATCGGGCGGCGTTGTTCGAGAAATTGCCTGTTTGAGGCTGGCTTGGGCTGTATCGGGCGCCAGCCCGCTATTGCAGGCAGTCGCGAGGCACAATCCAGCGAGGCCAATGAATGTCAGGATAGTTTTCAAGCCTGGCTCTGTGATGGGAACGTGAGATGCCAATAGATTATGCATGCCGACTGTCATTTCGGACAACGCCGGAGGTGCACATGGATTGCCAATTGTCTTTGCCCAAGAAGAAAACGATTCTTCCTCGTTTTTGGGCCAGCGCTCGTACACGGTTCGTGTCAGTTCACACACGTGTGACCCTGGCGCTCTGCTACGGGTTGGGAGACTCGTTCTTCGGCTTCCCGGTTCTTGGTTATACTGGTTGCCATGCGAGCCCTGGTCTACACAGCACCGGAAAAATTGGAAATGGAACAGAGGCCGCGCCCGACGGTGGGCGCGGGGGAAGTGGAAGTTGGCGTCGAGGTGGCCGGCATTTGCGGATCCGATATTTCAGGCTTTCTCGGCCATAGCGCCCTGCGCAAGCCCCCGCTGGTCATGGGACACGAATTTGTCGGCCGGTTGAGCGATGGCAAGCGGGTCGTCGCCAATCCCTTGATCAGTTGCGGACGCTGTGAGGCCTGCGTTGGCGGAGCCCAAAATCTATGTAGTTCATGGCGGCTGCTGGGTGCCGGACAAACTCCGGGATCGTTCGCGGAATTTCTGGCGCTGCCGGTCGGGCAACTTTATGAGATCCCTGAATCCCTGCCTTCGGAACGGGCGATTCTAACCGAGCCACTAGCCAACATCGTCCATTTTCTGCGAATCGTTGCTCCGTTGCCTTTTTTTCGGTTCGCGATTGTGGGGGCGGGCACCATGGGAGCTCTGGCGCTGGCGGGAGCTTTGCGAGTGGGAGCACGCGACACCATGGTGGTTGATGTCAACGACGAGCGGCTGGCGATTATGAAGACTATGGGGGCGAGTGCCGCAGTCAATACGGGATCGGCCGCCGGTGTGGCCGAAGCGCAGAAGCTTGCAGGACGTGGATTTGATTTCGTGCTCGACGCAAGCGGCAGTGCACCCGCCAGGCAAATGGCTTTTGACCTTTGCCGCCCGGGCGGGCAAGTCTGCCTGTTGGGAATGGGAGCGCAAAAAAGCGAGGTCAACTTTGTAGCGAGTATTCGCAAAGAGCATCGCGTGGTGATGTCGTTCGCTTACACTCCCGCCGACTTCCAGCGCGCGCTCGATCTTCTGATCGCGGGCGAAATCGATCTTACGAAGTGGACGGTAAAGTTGCCGCTCGAAGAAGGCCAGCGCGCCTTTGAGCGCATGACACACGCCCCTGGGCCCGCGCTTAAGATGATGTTGGGAGTAGCGAACTAGTTTTTGCTTCCATTAGCAAAGTGCAACGTAACCTGCCGGTGAACGTAGGAACCCGAACTGGCAGGTGCGAACGAGAGTGTCAGCTTCCTTTTATCCGTACCCGCCAGGGTGCCGCCATCCACGGAAATGAGCTGGGTGGCGTTCCAGAGTTCTAGATCATATTGATTTCCTGGGACACCAGCGACATCCAGCGTCAGGCTATTTCGTGGTGCGTCCCAGGATTCCGACACAATACGAAGGCCATGGCTCGCACTGCCCAGCGCGGGTAATTGAGAATCGACCGAATATCCGAAATCACTGCGAGTACCAATCTGGAGAGCAGTCTTTGCATGTTCTACGGGGAAGAGGATCTGTGCGTGCTGATCGACTTCATGATTTTCCAGATGGTTGGCAATCGGGCGGCCATCGAGGGTGCTACGCAAGACCTTCGCCCGGGGGCTGAGTGCGGGCGCAAAGTCCAGGGTGCAATTGCCGGATCCGGTGCGCCCAATATCGAGCGAGATTCCATCCTCCGTCTTTCGGTAGGTGAGCTCGAGCACGACATCGCCGACATGCAGATTGCTTATTTTTAAGAAATTCCAACCGGCGGGTATGTGGGGCGTGAACGTTACCCGGTGAGCAATCGCGTCGACCTCGAGCCCAAGGATGCCTCGCAAAACGGGGCTCACAACCATCGCCGCCGACCAGATTTGATGGGGAGAGCTCGTCGACAGCGGCTGGTAATAATCACCGGACAGAACTTCCGTTACGTGGCCCAGAGAGCCATCGAGCGCCAGTAGCGCATTGGCTCGCAAATTTGAGTAAGCGGGCTGCACGCGATGGTATTTGTACTCTCCCACCGAAGCCCACCCGGTGAATAGCGGCCAAACTGACCCGAAGTGATACCCACCTGGATTGTAGTGAGGATCGTCTGACGAAATGATCCTCATACCCCAGTCTGCCTGATGCTCGCTGTCGGCGATTAGATTGATCGTGCTTTGGGCCTTCTTGTCATCCATCAACCCAAACCACATGGGGACAGTCGCCAGGACGCTAGCGGTCTCAAGGAGTTGAGATTTGGCATCTACGGCGTACGCAAAAGTATTTTTTGCCGCTGACCAGAAGGCTTCATTCAGAAGTGTCTGATGCTGAGTGAATTCCTGCTGGAGCTGTGAGCTGACATCGCTCTTGCCAGCCAGCCTTGCCAGATTAGCCAACGCACGCAGAGCTTCCGCCCCTACCCCTGCCTCATAAAGCTCCGCTTTTACAGGAAGCAGCGGACCGCCTTCGATCCAGCCGTGGCCGAAGTTGAAGTTTTGCGGCAGTCCTTGCGGATCGTAAGTCGAGCGCAGGAACTGGTAGGCCCGCCACAGGTTGTCCCATTTCTCTGAGACAAAAGCCACGTCACCACTGTGAGTGACATAGTCATTGGCTGCGATGATAAATAGCGGCGTGGCATCGGCGGAAGCATAGCCATACGGATAGTTGGTGAACCAGGGCACAAGGTTCGCCGCCTGGGAAATTTCATGGGGAATCTTGCCATCGGACCGCTGATATTTGCTGACGAATTCAAGCGCCGCGCGCGAGGTGGCGAAATCCCCACTGGCATTCAGCGCAAGCGCGGTCCAAAAAGAGTCTCGTCCAAAGAACCAGGCAAATCCCGGGCGCTGAGAATCTCCCGAGGTCCGGTACCCGGCGATAAGCCCCGTGCCCAGGTCTGTATTTGTGACCAGACCCTGGACCATGCTGATTCGTGACCAGTCGTATGCCTGCTGAAGCTGTGGGTCCGGAAGCTCGAGCTGTACAGTTCGAGCGAGATAGTTTCGATAGTACTCGGCAGATTCGCGCAAAAGATCGGAGTAGCCGCTTTCGAGCCGGCGATACGTCTTCTCGGCAGCGTCCTGATTGAGTGTCGAGGCAGCGATGACAATGGTTTTAGACTCCGTACCCTTTGTGGTCACTCCCAGCTTGAAAGAATTCGAACGGGAAGACGAATAGTTCGTCGAATACTCCAGTTGGCTTTCGCTTGCGGATGGCGACCCCACCAGCGCGACGTATTTCCGTTGCTCTTCCCCGAGGTGAAAAGCCCGCAGATTCGTGTCCCAATAAAGGAAGGTACCGCCAAGCGCCGCCGGCCATTCCAGTTGGAAATCACGCTCAAAGACCGCTTCGATTTCCAGAGGCTCCGCCGTGGTCACATCCAGGCGGATGATGGCGCCCTGCTCCTTGACCGGAACAAACAACGTCTCTCGCACAGTGAATGTATTGCCGGAATAGAGGATGGTGCTGGATTCCGGCCGGACGGAAAGCGTTCGCGCCAGATTGGCTGCGGGTATGACTTGTCCGTCTACCCGGAAATTCAAATGAAAGTTCCGGAAAATCTTCAGGGGATAGACCCACGCCTCCAGATTTCCGGCTTCATTGCCAAACAGACCGGCCCGTCTTCCTACGGCAGGCAGGAATTCCCAGGGACGTACCGGGCGCGAAAGTTCCATAACCGACTGCTCGGCGGCCGTCGATGCTGCGAGACCGAGCACCAGAAGAAGGAAAGCGAGGCGGCAAGTGAAATTGAGCGGCAGGCTAGGTGTTTTTGCGAGTTTGGTCAAAATCGAAATCCTTTGATTCAATGCAGAAATTCAAGAGCAGGGAAAGCGGATTTTAGCATGCAAGATACCAGGGAATTCTGCGCGACAGGTCCTGTCTGGATTGAGGACTTCACACTTCCCGGACAACCGAATGGACACTTTCGCTGATGTCACTATTCGCTCGTGTTAAGGTATTTCGATTCTTTTTACACGCCGATATGTAGCGGCGAGCGACCAATCACGGCTTTCCCGCAGACTGCAGAGCATTCGAGTAAAAACATCAGTTAAAACTCTACGACGACGTAAGGAGCTTTCCCATGAAAACATTATTTGCGTTGGCACTCCTGCTCAGCCTGCCTCTGGTGGGGAGTGCACAGGATTCATCCTACGATGGCCTCGAAAACAACCTGAGCAATATTTATCGTCTTTCCAACGGAAAAAGCCGTTCTATCAGTCCGGAAAATTTCACAGGAGAGAAGGGCAAGGGCGGAATGGCGACGGAGGGAACCGGGGCGGGGCCTGGTAGCGACCTCGGTCAGGGCTGGAAGATCAGCCCCTCGGTAAACATCGGCGCGGGCGAAACCTTCACGGTGGCCGAAATCACGGGGTCAGGCGCGATTCAGCACATCTGGATGACGCCAACCGGAAACTGGCGATTTTCGATCCTGCGCATGTACTGGGACGATGAAAAAGATCCGTCGGTGGAAGTTCCAGTGGGGGATTTCTTTGCCATGGGCTGGGGTAAGTACGCGAGAGTTTCATCCCTGGCGGTGTGCGTGAATCCGGGCAGCGCCTTCAATTCGTACTGGCCGATGCCATTCCGCCGCAAGGCCAAGATTACTTTCCAAAACATCTCTGACAAACCAATGACTCTCTACTACCAGGTTGACTACACGTTGGCGCAGGTTCCGAAGGATGCAGCCTATTTTCATGCACAGTTCAGGCGGGTGAATCCACTGCCTCTAAAGCAGGTTTATACAATCGTCGACGGCATCAAGGGGAAAGGACAATACGTCGGAACCTATATGGCGTGGGGAGTTCACAACAACGGCTGGTGGGGAGAAGGTGAAATCAAATTCTACATGGATGGCGACAAAGAGTTCCCCACAATCGCCGGCACCGGCACCGAAGACTATTTCAATGGGTCTTACAACTTCGAAAACCAGGAGAAGAAACAGTACGAGGAATTTACCAGTCCCTACTCAGGCCTGGCGCAGGTACTGAGGCCGGATGGGCTGTATCAATCTCAGCAACGATTCGGACTCTACCGCTGGCATATCGTCGACCCGGTTCGCTTTGATTCGGAGATGCGGGTAACCATCCAGGCTTTGGGCTGGCGGAACGGGGGCAAGTATTTGCCACTGACGGACGACATCTCATCGGTGGCCTATTGGTATCAGACGGAGCCCCATGTTGCTTTTCCGGTGTTGCCGGGCAAAGAGTCGCTGGAAATTGATTGATGGAAAGCCGGGGGTAGTTTTAATACCCCCGGCGCTTGTCCACGATGTTTTTCAGCGGCGTTCCCTGCTGAAAGCTCGCATACTGCTCGAGGAAAAAGCGCATGGCGTCGTTTTTCCACTCGGCGGTGTGATCGGCGCAATGGGGGGAAAGAAGCACGTTTTCCAGTCGATATAGGGCATGACCTGAAGGCAGCGGTTCCTGTTCAAAGACGTCCAATCCTGCACCCTTAATTCGTTTTCCGGTTAAAGCCCGCAACATCGCCAACTCGTCAATCACCGGGCCACGGCCAACGTTAATGATCACGGCGTTTGGCTTCATCGCTGAAAATTCCGCATCGCTGATCAGGTGCCGGGTCTCTTTTGTCAGTGGAGCTGCGACCACGACGTAGTCAGATGCCGCCAGCATCTCATGCAGTTCTTCCGGCCGGTAGTAGCGATCAATCAGCGGATCGGCCTTTTCTGGTGGATGGCGCTTATTGGCGAAGACCTTCATACCCATGGCATGGACCCGAGAGGCCACGGCGCGGCCAATGTCGCCGTACCCGACGATTCCGACCGTCTGATAAGAGATCTCTTCCACATCGAACTGCTCCCACCGGCCTTCCTTCTGCTGGCGTAGCATGCGCGGGAAATCCTTGGCGAAATACAGGATCGCTCCTAACACGAACTCTCCCAGGGACTGGCTGAACGTGCCGCGCCCATTGGTGAGAACCACATCACTCTCGGCAAGTTCAGGAAACATCAACTCGTCGAGGCCGGCATAGCGGGAGTGGATCCAGCGCACGTTAAGCGCGTTTTCCAGAATCGGACGAAGAAAGTCCCGGTTTGCGGCCCAGTTGAGAATTACCGTTGCATCTCTGGCGGCTTTCGCGCACAGTGCCGCCTCGGAACAGATGACGTGCGGAATTTCCTTCAACATGGAAAACTGCTGTTCTTGAATTTTGCTTAGCACCAGCACCGGAGATTTAGAGTCCATGGCGTTACTATAATGGTTGACACGAGTGAGGTCAGGCCATGTGTAGAAATATCAAGAATCTATTTAACTTCGATCCCCCGGTGACCCCCGATGAGGTGCATGCGGCTTCTCTCCAGTTTGTGAGAAAAATTACTGGGTTTAATAAGCCGTCCAAAGCGAACGAAGGAGCTTTTCAGGCGGCCATAGAAGAGATCGCCGAAGTGGCGGAGCGGCTGCTGCGCTCCCTGGAGACGGCCGCGCCTCCGAAAAATCGCGAAGAAGAGGCTGCGAAGGCCAAAGCTCGTTCGGCCGAGAGGTTCGGAGTGGAACACTCTTCCAGAAACTGAAATCGGCGGAGGCGCCTGGTGGAAAAGTCGGATCGCAATCTCACGCTTGACTTGCCGGAGTGTTGGCCTTCACTGCCTCTTGCCGATTGGCAGGATACGTATGCCACGCTTCATATGTGGACGCAGATGGCCGGGAAACTACGACTGGCGCTCAGTCCCAAAGTTAATCACTGGTGGCACTCCGCTCTATATGTCACGTCGCGTGGACTGACTACTTCAGCGATTCCTTACCGTAATCGAAGCTTCGAACTGGAATTCGATTTTGTCGATCATTGTCTGGTGTTGCGGGTAAGCGATGGGATGACGAAGTCAATTCCCCTTGCGCCGCAATCAGTCGCCAATTTCTATCGGGATCTGATGGCGATCCTGCGGTCGGCCGGAATCCAAGTAGAGATTTGGAAGATGCCGGTTGAGATTCCCAATCCTATTGCCTTCGACAAAGATGCCGTCCATGCTGCCTATGATCGGGAGGCAGTCAACCGTTTCTGGCGAGTGCTCTCTTCAGCAAACACAGTGTTCCATGAATTCCGCTCCGGCTTTCTGGGAAAGTGCAGCCCGGTACATTTCTTCTGGGGGAGTTTTGATCTCGCAGTCACCCGCTTTTCCGGCAGACGTGCCCCGGAACGTCCCGGCGCCGACCCGATTACTCGGGAGGCATATTCGCACGAGGTGATCAGTGCTGGCTTCTGGCCGGGAAGTGGCGATATCAAGGGTGCGGCTTTTTATTCCTACACGGCGCCGGCCCCCGAAGGTTATTCCCAATATCCTGTGCGGCCGGTCAACGCACGCTTTGATACCAATTTGCAGGAATATCTTCTGATGTATGACGATCTGCGCCGGGAATCTTCCCCCAGCGCAACACTACTGGAATTTTTGCAGACTACCTATGAGGCTGGAGCCATCCCGGGAAAGTGGGATCGGCTAGCTTTAGAACGTCCATTACAAACCGCCGCGGATGCGGCTCGAGGAGACTGAAATATGGCGGAAACCTGCACCCACATGAACCAGATCAAGTTCAAGAGTACGCGGAAGCATGTCTGCGAGGAATGCGTCAAGATGGGCGACACCTGGGTGCACCTGCGCCTGTGCCTGGTATGCGGGAATGTGGGATGTTGCGACTCTTCCAAGAACAAGCACGCTACCAGGCATTTTCACCAGACCACGCACCCATTAATTCGTTCGGCTGAGCCTGGGGAAGATTGGGGCTGGTGTTACGTGGATGAGGTCTACCTGGAAGACTCCGCCGCCTGAAATGGAAAACCCACCGGTTGTCTGCTTGGGGCGTGCTCGGGTCGACAACCGGCGGGTTTTTTTCTCCTTACTCACCCTGTTGTTTTCAGGAGTAATTATTCTGCTAAACCCCTCAGGCAGAAAAAGTTCCGCGCCGAAACTGTAAAGTTTTGTAAGAAAATGTAGCTATTGTGTAATGGCTTCCGGGCGGCCCTTCATCAGTGCTTCGAAGCGTGGGTCGGCGCGCAGCGTGGCGAATTCGGGATCTTTGTAAACGTCTTCGATGTTCTTGTAACCCTCCTCCATCGCGCGTCGCAAGTGCTGCAAACTGCGTTCCGGTATGCCCATTTTTGCGTAAAGTTTTGCCATTACGTAGTCGTAATGCGCCCGATCTTCAGGGGACGGCAGTTGCGCGGTTACACCGGCGCGAGAAGTGTGTTCAAGAATATCGGGATCGAGTTGCAGCGCGTGGTTGTAGGCCAGCACCGCCTTTTCGATCTCTTTTTTGGAGAAGTAGGCGGCTCCAAGGTTGCTGAAGTAGGATGCCGCGTCCGGTCTCAGCTTGATGGCGCGTTCATATTCCTTGATTGCTTTGTTGTATTTCTTCAGTTCGTAGTAAATCACCCCCAGATTATTGTGCGCGTCGGCAAAGTCATGGTCGTAACGGATCGCTTTTTCAAAATCCTTACTGCCGTCTTTCAGCCGCTGTAGCATCAGTTTTGTGATCCCTGATTTGTTGTACAACTGTGCTTTGCTGGGACTTTTCTTAATAGCGGCCTGATAGTAGTCAAGTGCATCGAGATACGCTTTTTCTGCGCGTAACTGGTCTCCCTTGGTTTCCAGTTCGGCTACAGTCGCTGCAGTGTCCGGTGGCGCCCCGCGCCTCTGGGGTATAGGCTCGACTTGAACCTGGTCAGAGGAGTTTTGAGCAAAAAGGGAAGAGCAGACAAGGAGCAAAGCTAATACTGCGAAGACGATCGAGGTGCGACGCATATGCTTACCTCGCGAAAACGGCCGATCCCTTTACCTAGTGGGGCTGATTCCCGTCATTGTTCTGCGGCGTAGCCGGAGGGTTAGACGGTTTGTCATCCTTAAAGATACCTACAATCTTGCCAAAGAAACCCTTTTTCTTTTGCTGGTCCTCACCGGCCGGCTGATTAGATCCATTCTGGGCGGTAGGCTGGCCGGCGTTGCCGGAAGAGGGTGGCGGAAGCGGTTTGTCACCGCCAATCCCAAGCATCCTCGAGAAGAAACCCTTAATTCCGGTACCTTGATCGCAGGTTTGGACGGGCTCAGTTCCGGCCACGAAGGCTGATGTGTAAGTGTCTGGACAGGCGGGAGTCGCCAGGAGATTGGTGGCTTTGTCGAGCTGTACATCCACGACGCCGGAAGGCTGCGGGAATGGTTTCGCGTCTGAATAGGCGGGCAAGGCGACCGCCTTCTTCATGAATTCCGTCCAGATCGGTGCTGCCGTCTGGGCGCCGCTCAAGTGAATGTCGCTATAGTCGTCATAGCCAACCCATACGACGCAAAGAAGATTTGATGTGTAACCGGCAAACCAGCCGTCATGAGAACTGCCAGTCTTGCCTGCGGCAGGAGCGTTGAACCCACGGCCGCGCACTGGTCCAACCGCCAGACCGTTGTTGATGACCGCTTCCATCAAGTTAGTGGTAACCGCCGCTACCCGCGGATCCAGAACCTGCTGTTGTTCAGGCTTGAAGTCCATCACCACGTCGCCTTCGGCATTGCGCACTGAGTTGATCATTAACGGACTTAGGCGCAATCCGTTGTTGGCGAATACGGTATACGCCGAGGTCATGTCGATCGGGGTGGCGTCGTAGGCGCCCAATGCCATTGCCGGTGTTGCTTTAACCGTACTGATTCCCGCCGCCTTAGCCAGATTCGCGACTTTGTCGTAGCCCACTTCCTCGGCGAGCTTGACCGTCGCGTTGTTTAGCGACATCGCCAGGGCATATCGCGCCGTGACCGGACCGTGATACTCCTCTTTGTAATTTCGAGGCTCGTAAATCTGGTCGCCATAGGCGAAGGTGGAAGGCTGGTCGTCGATCATAGACGACGGGGTCAAAACCGCAGGGCTACCATCCAGAGCTGTGTTAATGGCGGCGGCGTAGACGAAAGGCTTGAAGATTGAGCCCGTGGGCCGCTTGGCCGTGGCGTGATTTAATTGACTGAAGGCGTAGTTGCGACCGCCCACCAATGCCAGAATTTCCCCGGTATGGGGATTCATGGCTACCAGCGCGACCTGCGGAGTGGGGCCAGGTTCAACCTTGGTTTCGTATTTGTTCTTGGCGATTCGAATCTTCTTGGTGCGACGTTTCAGCACCTGCTCGTCGACCAGCTTCATTCCGGAATCAACCGCTTCCGCCGCGGCCTTTTGCAGGTCGGGTTCAATCGTGGTGTAAATGCGATACGACTGATCGTTTACTTCGCGTTCGTTGAGCTTGCTGATCAAGGTGTCGCGTACCAGATCGATAAAGTAGGGAGCGTCACTGGCCTCGACGTTGGGAGGAGCTAATTTGAGAGGGGTAGCTTTCGCTTTTTCAGCTTGCTCCTGGGTGATGGAATGTGTCTCCAGCATGCTATCCAACACCAGGTTGCGCCGGTCGAGTGCGCGGTCGGGATGGCGGTAGGGTGACAGAAAGCTCGGGGCCTGCACCAGCCCTGCCAGCAATGCAGCCTCCGGCAAAGAAATATCTTTGAGGTCCTTGTTGAAGTAAGCCCGGGCCGCCTCTGCAAAACCGCTTATGGTAAATGAACCCCGCTGTCCCAGGTCAACGCGGTTGGCGTAAAACTCAAAGATTTGCTTCTTGTCGAATTTGTGTTCAAGCTCGATAGCAATGAGGATTTCGATCAGCTTTCGTCTGAAGGTCTTTTCCGGGGTTAGAAAGAAGGCCCGCGAAAGTTGCATCGTCAGGGTTGAGCCACCCTGCTGATGGCGCTGATGGGTGAAGTCAATCCAGCCCGCCTCGGCGAGGCGAACAAAGTTAACCCCACCATGCTGAAAGAAACGGCGGTCCTCGATAGACACCACCGCGTCCACCAAAACCTGGGGAATGTCGTCGTATTTAACCAACCGACGCTTGGAACGCTGCTCGGCATCAAAGAGCGACGTAATCATCTCCGGCTCAAGCTCGTAGGCTTCCAGCTCCCCGTTCTTTCCCGTGATGTTGTCGACTTTGCCGGCGCTGAAACGAATAGTGGCAGGTTCCGGACTGTGGTAGGACTGGGGCCCAGGTCTGACCTCGATGCCGTTGTTCAATAATCTAAAGCTACCGAGGGGCGACTCGCCGTCCTTTTCCCGGTAGCCGGCCTGACGCAAGTCTTCAGCGATTTCCCGCTGCCCGATCTTTTCGCCAACCCGCACCGTCTGCGGAATCGCGTAAATCTTCGCCGACGTGCTGAACACACGTTCGCTGAAGCGCCGGTCAATGATGCGGTCGTACTTGATGTAGAAGAAGGCAAAAGTGCCGATAAACAGTACTGCCACCACCACGAAGACGGTGAACGCCACCTTCACCAGGGGGTCGTGAAGCGAAAAACGGCTGGTCGGTTTACCGCTCTTGTCGGTTCTTTTCGGAATTCTTAAGCGTATGGCCACGTTAGGTTGGTGGTGTTAGCCTTTGGAGCACGAACCTCCAGACTGGTTACAGCAACTACGTCTCCAAAGCAGGTACGCGCAACGCAGCCTCTCGCTTTCCGCCATCATGCCGCCGGAAAGCAGGACGAATGAACCGCAGATCGGCGATCCCCAGGAATTATTCTAAATCACTTCGGGCTTGAAAGGAGGTTACCGGAAGGCACCCTTGTTGCTGCTGGACGCGTCGAAATGAAGATCGGTGGGAAAAGCGATCAGGTCCAGATGGACGGTGTAAGGTGCGTCTATGCTCACGGAACCGGACCCCATAGAGCCGACTTTACGCACCACAATAGCTTCCTTTGTGATGGGAACGTCCAACTGTTGTGCTCTTTTGTAGACGTTGTCCCGAATCATGTCTTCCGTGGTTGCATTGTTGGTACCGAATAAAGCTTCGTTCTTGAGGGTATCCTCAAATTCGTAGTTAGCGTAGTAAGGGGGGACGAACTCCACCCCAAGATAGATGGCCAGAATGATCACCGCCACGCCAAAAACCAGCTTCATGATCGCCGCTCCAGCCTGCCCGATTAGCAGACAGGCTTCAGAATTTTCGCGAAATATTCCGTTATGGCGGCGATGCTAGCATCCTCGGTTTGGCGAGTCGAGCGAGTAACGACTTCGACAGTACCTTCAGTAACTTTCTTCCCTACCGTTACGCGATAGGGAATTCCCACCAGGTCCGCGTCCTTGAACTTTACGCCGGGACGCTCGTCCCGGTCATCGAGTAATACGTCGTATCCCTCTGAAGACAGGCGAGTTGCGATGTCTTCGGCGGTGGCCCGCACCTTTTCGTCACTCACGTTGGCCGGAACCACAACGATCTCAAACGGCGCAATCGCAGCCGGCAGGGCGAAGCCGAACTCATCATTCGCCTGCTCTACCGCAGCGGTCAGGATGCGCTCGATCCCGATGCCATAACAACCCATGATGGGCATCACTTCTTTGCCGTTCTTGTCGAGGACCCGCGCGCCCATGGACTCAGCGTATTTGTAGCCAAGCTTGAAGATGTGGCCGATCTCAACCGCCGTGTCAATGCGTAGACTACCGTGGCAGTTCGGACACGCTTCTCCAGCAGAAACCGCGCGTAGATCCATGTATGCCGTTGGATGGAAGTTGCCGCCCGGGGTGATGTTCTTAAGGTGGTAATCCTCTTTGTTGGCTCCAGCAATCAGGTTGGCGCGCCCCTGCAATGCTTCATCAACAAACAGCAGAGGCCGTGTTACGTCTTTTGCATCTGCAGCCCAATCAATGCCAATCGGGCCCAGAAATCCAGCCGGAGATTTAAAGAGCTGCTCAATTTCTTCCGGCAGCATCGGACGAATGTCCCTGCCGGACGCTGCCGTGGCGAGCTTGGTTTCGTGCAGTTGGTGATCTCCGCGCAGCAGCACGACCAGCGGTTGCTGCCGCGTCTTGCCCGTCTTTGCATCGGTGTCACTGGCCATGTAAGCCAGGGTCTTGATTTTGTTTTTTGGCGACACGCCTAGAAACTTGGCAACTTCCTCGATCGTCTTCTGCCCGGGAGTATGAACTTCGAGCGGCCTGCCGTTTCCTTCCGTTGCCAGGTCCTGCACGGTTTCCACCCGCGATGTAGCTTTCTCCATGTTGGCGGCGTAGCCACATTGATCACAGCTGACAATCTGGTCTTCACCGGCCGGCGTGCGCACCATGAACTCTTCGGATTGTGAGCCACCCATTGCGCCCGAGTGCGCGTCGATCACCATGTACTTCAGCCCGCAGCGGTCGAAGATTCGGCAGTAGACACCGCGATGCTTCTGATACGAGGCGTCCAAACCCGCCGCATCGATATCGAACGAGTACGAGTCCTTCATGATGAACTGCCGCACCCGCAACAAGCCGGATCTCGGCCGCGGTTCGTCGCGAAACTTGGTCTGAATCTGGTACCAGATTTGCGGCAACTGCTTGTAGCTGCGCAGCTCCTTGCGGGCAATTTCCGTCATATTCTCTTCATGGGTCATGCCCAGGCAGAGCTCGGCGCCTTTACGGTCCTTTAGGCGGAACAGATTGTCGCCCATGACCGCCCAGCGCCCGCTGACCTCCCAAAGCTCACGGGGATGCAGTGCGGGGAGATAGAATTCCTGGCCAATCTTGTCCATTTCTTCCCGGACGATGGCCTGGATTTTGTTGAAAGATCGTTGCCCGAGAAAGAGATACGAGTAAATTCCCGCCGCCAGTTGACGGACGTACCCCGCCCTTACAAGGAATTTGTGGCTGGCGACCTCGGCGTCCGCCGGCGCCTCGCGCAGGGTGGGGATAAAGAGCTGTGACCAACGATGGATAGACATAAAGTTAGAAGGAATTTGCCATTGTAAATCATAGGGTTTGCCGCCATCGGGAGGCCGAGTAGAGACGTAGCTGAGCTACGTCTCTACACCATCTCGGTTCCCCATAGATCGTGCAGGTGCACAATGCCTTGCAGGCGGAGGTCGCCGTCCACGACCGCCAACGACGTAATCTTCTTCTCTTCCATCACTGCCAGGGCGGTCGCTGCGAATTCAGACGCCGCAATGGTCCGGGGGGTTCTGGTCATCGACTCGCCGGCTGTAAGATCTAGCGCGTCCTTGCCACGCTTCTCCAGTAGCCTCCGCAGATCGCCGTCGCTGATCATGCCGACCAGGGTTTCGCCTTCCACCACCGCCGTGATGCCCAACTTCTTGCGTGACATCTCATAGATCACGTCAGGCATTCGTGTGGCCGGTGAGACCCGCGGCACGGCATCGCCCTTGTGCATCAGCGATTCCACACGCGCCAGCCGCTTGCCCAACTTGCCGCCGGGATGCAGATTGGCGAAATCTTCTTCTTTAAAGCCACGCTTTTCTGAGAGTGCAACCGCGAGTGCATCTCCCATTGCGAGCATCGCAGTGGTGGATGCGGTCGGCGCCAGTCCCAGGGAACAGGCTTCCTCGTCCACCGAGCAGTCAAGGGCGATGTCGGCAGCTGCGGAAAGCGTCGAACGTTTCGCGTTGCGATTTCCCCCAAAGATCTCGTCACAGGTCAGCGAGATAAACGGCACCTGCAGGCGTTTCAATGTCGCCAGCAGAGCAAGAATTTCCTCGGTTTCCCCGCTCGCAGAAAGCGCTACCACGACGTCCCCGCGAACGATCATCCCTAGATCTCCATGTTGTGCTTCCACCGGGTGAAGAAAGAGTGCGGGAGTTCCGGTGGAACTGAAAGTAGCCGCGATTTTGTGCGCGATAAGACCGCTCTTGCCCATGCCCGTTACTACCACCCGCCCAGCGCAGCCGTGAAGCAAGGCGACAGCTCTGTCGAAGGTTTCCGCCATGGGCCCGCCGAGCCGGTCGGCTAAGGCACGCAAGGCTTCGGCCTCGATGCGGACTACATTTTCCCCGCGATTGGTCATGAAAGAAAGGATGTTAGCACGCGGCATCATCGCCTGCGGATGCACGACGGGGCGTGGATTTCAGAAGTGATCATCCAGCCCGTAGAAATGATGTTCCGCGGTGCTTTGCTTGCGAATGGCCTTGTCCCAGGGCCCGGCCTGCCAGTTGTCCCGCCGCTTCTCGATATGAATCCAAGGAGGAATGGTTATCAAGAGCGTTCTAGCGATGGCTTGAGCATATGGCTCGTACATTTTTCGTAAATCCGCCAGTTTTTGCTCTGCTTCCGGGCCTTCTCGTAATCTGATGCCGCGAGTCGCCAGTTCCCTTCGCAGCCGAAGCAGCTCCTCCGCCGGCAGACGGTCGGGATCACTCGGGTTATAGCGAGCGTTTACCACTTGAGCCAAATCGACTATCGAATGCCGGGCGGCTGCAAAGGTCAGCTTTGCCTGCTCGATCCGGATACCACCCAGACCGATGATTACCAGGGCGCTGGAATCCAGCATGGTGGTGAGTGCGCCGAGCCATGATTGATTGTTGTGCTGGGAGCGGAAGAAGCTGAGCACTGGGTAGGAGAGATGACTTTCCAATATTTCTGACGCCCAGCGCTCCCATCCGCGCAAGATATCGTCAAGCAAAGCCTGGTCTGTGCAGTTGCCGAATCTCAAGAGCAGTTCGGCAGCCGTCGGTGGGGAACCGGCGCGCGCATCCAGCAGGGAGATTTCGATTTCACGGTTGGAAAAGGCCGAGTAGATCGTGGGCAGATAGCCAATGACCACTGCGAGGAAGGCAAATCCCATTCCCGACTCCAGCACCGTCAGGGTGCGGGCGGGAGCCGTTGTGGGCGTTACGTCTCCCAGTCCCAAAGTGAAAAAGGTCTCTCCACTCATGTAAAGCATGGTCCAGAAATTGATTGGCTCATTTCCTAAATGGACGTGGCCGCCTGCGCCGTATTGCAACAGCGCGTATCCGAGCACCAGATTGAGCGCCCAGAATGCCAGCAGAAAAATAAGTGACAACGGCCCGAAATAGCCGAGGAACGCCTCACGCCGGGAGACATTTGCAATTCGCCGGGCGATTCTCGACCAGGGAATCCAGGTGCGGCGATAGAACCAGGCAGTCAGGCGAAACTGCCTTGTCACGCGCCGGGGCAGGACAACCGTTTCAAAGGCATCCAGGAGGACCGAGACGATGATGGCGATGCCGAAAATGATGCCGGCTGCATGCATAGGCGTCAGATGCGGGGAAATGGTAGCAGACTCACGATTTCGGGTAGGAAGATCAAGTTCAGGGTTTCGACGGTAGTACCACAGTCTTCCCCGAGGAGGCAGAGCGGCGGGCAGCATCCAGGATCTCGGTCACCACAATGTTGGTTTCAAGTGACGACGGACCAGAAGGCTTCAAGCCATCGAGCACCACGGCGCGGAAATATCCAAGGGAGCTGTCTTCTGGAGAAGAGAGCGGTTTTGCAGCCTCGAGTTTTTCGTCTTCTCCCGCACGCCGCACCCGGATGTCGTCGCGCCTAACCGTAACGACCTGACCTGTCTTCCCGTAGAGTTCCATATCTTTGCGGTCAAACGGCCAGTTCCAGGAAGCCTGCAGGATGGCCTGCGCCTTCGGATACGTCAGAATGACAGTGGCTTCGTCGTCGACCCGATAGATTTCAGGCTTGATGATTTGCGTGACCGCAGTGACCGAGGTCGGCCGTTTGCCGTCCATCAGCCAGGTCATCAGGTCTGCGCCATAGCACCCGAAATCGAAAAGGGCTCCACCGCCATTAAGTTTGGGATCGTTCAGCCAAGCAAAGAACTCCGGCTGCACATTGATTTCCTTTGGACCCTGGTGGCCGTCGTGGACTACAACCTTGCGGACTTCTCCAAGCACTCCGTCGTGGACCAGATCGTAGGCTGCGCGGTTGCTGGGATACCAGGTGGTTTCGTAGTTCACGACAACCTGGATTTTCCCATCGCGTGCTGCTCTTTCAATGGCACGGGCGTCTTCCAGGCTGACGGCCAACGGTTTCTCCACCATGACATGGACCCCATGACGTGAGCAGACTTCGATAATTCTGCGGTGGTCGAAGGTATTGCTATAGACCAATACCGCCTGAGGGTGGGTTTTCTCCAACATGGTTTCCAGGCTGGAGAAGAGTAGCGATTTGTCTAAACCGTAGTGACCAGCATAGTTCGCAGCCAGTTTCTCATCCGGTTCAGAAATTCCTACCAGCTGGACTGCCGGATCATGGAGCGAGTGCTCGAAGAATCCACCCACATGGCCGTGCACTAATCCGACGATGGCAACCCGCATGGGCGAGGTGGTTTGAGCAGAAGCAACGGCGAAGCCCGAACAAAAAATTAAAGTAACAATCAGAGGTCGCATAGGATCCTCCTCAAACTAAGGTTTGTTATGGACTACGCTTAACGCCTGCCGAATCGCGAGGAGTTCTTTTAAGACTTCGCGCAGTCTGGTTGATTCAAGCGCGTTGGCCCCATCGGACTTGGCTTCCTTGGGATTGTCGTGGACTTCCATGAATACTCCATCGACTCCGGCAGCGACTGCTGCCCGCGACAGCACAGGAATGAATTCCGGTTGGCCGCCACTGGCTACCGGCTTTTCCCCGTCGCCTTCGGCGGCAGAAGGCAATTGCACGGAGTGGGTCGCATCGAACACAACCGGGGCGAATTTGCGCATGATCGCCAGAGAACGCATGTCGACTACCAGGTTGTTGTAGCCGAAACTGGATCCCCTCTCGGTGACGAAAACGCGGTCATTGCCAGCCTGTTTGCATTTTTCAACGACGTGTTTCATGTCCCAGGGGGAAACGAATTGTCCCTTTTTTACGTTTACCGCCCGCTCCGACATGGCAGCGGCAACGATCAGGTCAGTCTGGCGGCAAAGGAACGCCGGAATCTGAACGATATCTGCCACCTCGGCCACTTTCGCCACATCGGCCACCTGGTGCACATCGGTCAATATGGGAACGTGAACTTCGTTCTTCACTTTCTTGAGGATGCGCAATCCTTCTTCAAGTCCTGGTCCACGGAAACTGCGGATCGAAGTGCGATTGGCCTTATCGTAGGAGGCTTTAAAAATGAACGGCACGTTGAGCGACCGAGTTACGCCCTTGATTACCTCGGCCATGAAGAGAGCATGTTTTTCACTCTCGATGACACATGGCCCGGCAATAAGAAAAAAATTACCCGGCCCAATGTTGATGTCAGCGACTTGGAAGGAAATGCTCATCGAAGTGTAGAGACGTTGCTTCGCAACGTCTTGCACAGGCTACCCGAAACGTCGTGAAGGCCAGAGACGTAGCAGAGCTACGTCTCTACACGAAAAGCTATCTTCCTGCGACCCGCTCCGGCCGGTGAAACAACTCCATCTCGGCCGCGACGCGATTGGCCTGACGCTTAATGCCGTGTTCGTGTGCAGCACCAATGAAAGTACGAAACAGTGGATGCGGTTCAAGCGGCTTCGACTTGAACTCGGGGTGAAACTGGCACCCGATGAAGTGAGGATGATTCGGCAGTTCAACCATCTCAACATAGGTACCGTCGGGGGTTGAGCCGGAGATGCGCAGACCAGCGGCGGTCATTGTCTCTTCGTATTCACGGTTGAACTCGTAACGGTGGCGGTGGCGCTCGCTAATCTCTACTTCGCCGTAAATTTTGTGAGCTAGTGTTCCAGGTTCGATCTTGCAGGTCCACGCGCCGAGGCGCATGGTTCCACCCAATTCTTCCACGCCGCGCAGTTCGCGAAGCTTATAGATCACCCGGTGCGGGGTCGCTGGATCAAACTCGCTGGAGTTTGCTTCCGCCAGACCGCACACGTTCCGGGCAAATTCAATGCAGGCCGTCTGCATTCCCAGACAGATGCCAAAGTAAGGGACCTTCTTCTCGCGGGCGTAACGGATGGCTTGCAACATCCCTTCAATGCCGCGTTTGCCGAACCCGCCCGGAACCAAAATGCCGTCATAGTCTGCCAGTTGCTCTTCGCAGGCGCGTTGCCCGGACTCCAGTCCTTCGGCTTCCACCCAGTTCAACTGCAACTTTAAGTTATGGGCGATTGCCCCATGAACCAAGGCTTCTTTGAGGGACTTGTAGGAATCTTCATACTCGACATATTTGCCCACAATTGCAATGGTGACATCCGCTTTCGGGTTGTAGACCTTGTGGACAATATCTTCCCAGCGCGCGAGATTTCGATCACCTGCGTCTTTGTGCAGATAACGCAGCACCAGAGTGTCGACGCCTTCCTTCGCGAACACCACCGGGACTTCGTAGACTGACGCCACATCTTTCGCAGTGATGACGGCTTCGTCCTCAACGTTACAAAACAGCGCGATCTTCGACTTGATCTCCTTGGAAAGAAACCGGTCGGTGCGGCAGAGGAGAATGTCGGGCTGAATTCCGATGCTGAGGAGTTCCTTCACCGAGTGTTGTGTGGGTTTGGTCTTCAGTTCCTGGGCAGCCGCAATGAAAGGAACCAGCGTTACGTGCACGAAGACCGTATTCTCACGGCCAAGTTCCTGGCGCATCTGTCGAATGGCTTCCATGAAAGGAAGAGATTCGATATCGCCGACGGTGCCGCCGATCTCCACAATGGCTACATCGACGTCCTGCGCCACCTTCTTCATCGCAGATTTGATTTCGTTGGTGACGTGAGGGATTACTTGAACAGTTTTCCCCAAATAGTCACCTCGGCGTTCCTTGGCGATGATCTGCTCGTAGATTCTTCCTGTGGTCCAGTTGTTGTCACGGGAGAGCTTGGCGTGGGTGAACCTCTCATAGTGGCCGAGGTCAAGATCGGTCTCGGCCCCGTCGTCGGTGACGAATACTTCACCGTGCTGGAAAGGCGACATCGTCCCGGGATCGACGTTCAGATACGGGTCGAACTTCATGATGTTGACCTTCAGGCCGCGGCTCTCCAGCAGGCAGCCAATGGAGGCCGCCGCCAGTCCCTTGCCCAATGAAGACACCACACCGCCGGTCACAAAGATGTACTTTGCCGACATCTGTTCTCCACCTTAAGTTGTCCTGGAAATTTGTGCAGGCTGGGGTGCACGAACAATTATGGCAGAAAACTTTGTGGAAGGAAACAAATTGTGTTCGCTGTCCGGGTGGAGTTCAAAAAAGCATGAACCACGAAGGATACACACTATCCCGCGGCGAACCTGGCATTTACTTTCCGTCCCGTATGTCCATCGCGGATTCTGACCTATGTGAAAAGCTTTGCGAAAGCTCCGGCCCCCATCTAACATTGCAGGTAGTCGGCAGCCTCAGCTTGTGGTTCTTCCTATGAGATTCAAGTCTCTGACTGCGTTGCTTTTCGCTCTGCTGACGCTTGCCGGAACAACTACGGCTCAGAACCTCACCAAGCGCCTAATTTTGAAGGACGGTTCTTACCAATCCACATCGAAGTGGGAGCTCAAAGGCGACCGGGTACGCTACCTGAGCGCTGAGCGTAACGAATGGGAAGAGATTCCCAAGTCGCTGATCGACTGGGAGGCAACGGATAAGTACAACTCCGAGCGTGCATCCGGCGCGCCTACGCCGGAAGCCGTCGAACTCGATAAGGAACTGGAAGCCGAACGTCGTGCCGACGAAATTCACTCACCACATGTGGCTCCGGGCCTGCGACTCCCTGAGGATGGCAGCATTCTGCTCCTGGATTCTTTCCAGGGTCAGCCCCAGTTGGTAGAACTGGGCCAAAGCAGCAGCGACTTGAATCGCAACATGAAGGGCAACATTCTGAAGAGCGCGATCAATCCATTGGCAAGCGCGAAGCAAACCATGGAGCTTGATGGTTCCCATGCCAAGATTCAGGCCCATTCCACACTACCCTCCATCTACGTTAATCTCGAAGGGCAGGACCAAGCCAGCGTTACTCCGCAAGATCCTGGTAAGGCGCCAGAGCAGTCATGGGATAGATTTCACATCGTAAAGGCACAGGCCAAGCAGGACAAGCGAATCGTTGGAAACATCAAGATCGCGCCTTACGGGAAGGTGAAGCAGGAGCAGAAACTAATTCCCACCACTACGGTGAAGCTGGCTGGAAACTGGGTGAAGATCACTCCCGAGAAGCCCCTCGATCCGGGCGAGTATGCCGTCGTTGAGTTGCTGGGTGAGGAAGGCATGAATCTCTTCGTATGGGATTTTGGAGTCAACCCCAACGCGCCTGCAAACGTGATGGCCATGAAGCCTGATCCGGCTGAAGCCGGAACGCCCGAAAAGCCCGCCAATCTTCAGCAGCGGTAACCGCTTCTTTCTACACTTGTATAATCGATACTTAAGGAGATTTCATTGAGCGCACATACACCTCCGCGTCCTGGCCAGCAACCACCCCCTCCACAACCTTTGCCCGGAGTTGCCAGCATCGTGGCTGTCGGATCGGGTAAGGGCGGGGTTGGGAAGACGACGCTCGCGGTAAATCTGGCGCTCGCACTGTCGAAACTGGGGCACAAAGTAGGGCTGCTGGACGCGGATGTCTATGGACCTAACGTTCCGCTTATGCTTGGCTTGGCCGGCCAGCCCAAAGTCATGGGCGACAATCGCATCGAGCCGCTCGAAGCGCACGGCCTGAAAGTGATTTCTGTGGGTTTTCTGAACCCGGGAGACAAGCCGCTGATCTGGCGGGGCCCCATGCTTCATTCGATCATCCGGCAATTTCTGGGCTCTGTAGTCTGGGGAGAGCTCGACTATCTGGTCGTCGATCTTCCGCCGGGAACGGGTGACGTAGCCTTGTCGTTGATTCAGACCGTACCGCTCACCGGGGCCATCGTGGTTTCGACGCCGTCGGATGTTTCTCTCCAGGACGCTCGCAAGGCCATCGAAATGTTCCGTCAGATGAAGGTCGATCTGGTCGGGATGGTCGAGAACATGAGCTACTTTGTCTGCCCCCACTGCCAGCATGAGATCGACATCTTTTCACGTGGTGGGGCGGAGAAGACCGCGGCGCACTTCGGCGTGGAGTTTTTGGGGAACGTCGAGCTTGATCCCGACATCCGCAAGGCCGGAGACAGCGGCAAACCTGCCGTCCTGGACGGAGAAGAGTCAGCTCACGCGAAATCGCTGTTTGATTTTGCCCGCAAGGTAGATGCTCGGGTAAACGAGATAAACGCCGCCGCGCCGGAAAGCGTGATCGAGATCCAATAAAGCTGCATTGATCTTTCCTTGTGGAACTTATTGCAATTCTTTGCCCCGTGTTTCCGGTAGCTGGGTTGCCACGGCGGCGGAGATCAGATAAGCCGCCGCGCACAGAAAGAACGCCCATGCCAAACCCCTGCTTTGGCCGACCTTCCCAATCACCAGTGGCGCAATCGAACTCATGGTTCGAGCGCCGTTGTAAGTAAATCCCAGGGCGCGAGCCCGGACCGAGGTCGGAAATATTTCGCTGCCGATGATGCCGGATCCAGAAAAAATTCCCGTCCCGAAAAAAGCCACCAAGGTTCCCGCTACCATCAATGCTGCAGGCTGTCGCACGACGGCATAGAGAGGAACCAGTGCGGCTGCGGCAAGCAAGTACGCGATGAACGTCCGGCGACGGCCGAAGCGGTCCGCCACCCAACCAAAACTGGCATAGCCAGGAAACATTCCGAACAGGTTAAGCACTACCAACAGGGTGGTAGTGCCCATCACTCCAAAACCGCGGCCGCCCTGGTCAATCGGCAAGGAAAGGTAGGGCGGAATCCAGGTAAACAGGCCCCACCAGGCGGACATCCCGAAGAAATTGGTGAACAGCAACGTCCATGTATGTTTTGCATACGGCGGCTTAAAGATGGTGGCGAAGCTCCCCGTGACCGAAGTTTGGATCGAACGGTGCTGCTTCCACATCTCGGATTCAGGAACGCCGCGACGGATCCACAACACGACCAGGGCAGGCAGAATGCCAACGAAAAAAACGGTTCGCCAGTTGAAATAGTGCAGGACAACTCCGGCCACTAAAGATGCGATGGCGTAGCCGATTGCCCATGAGCTTTGCACAATGGAAAGCGCCTTGGCGCGCAACTGAATCGGCCATGTTTCCGCAACCAGGGTTGCGCCGGTATTCCATTCACCTCCCATGCCCAGACCCAGGACCAGACGGAAGCCGGCGAGCATCAAGACAGATGTCGATAATCCCGAGCCAAACGAGCACAGCGAATAAGTCAGGATGCTCAACATCAAGGCCTGCTTACGCCCTATGCGATCAGCAATGAATCCGAATAGCACCCCTCCGACGCCGGAGGCGAGGAGCGTGAGCATTTGCAGAAAGCCCGCCGTGGCCTTGCTCATGCTTAAATCCCGCATCACATGCGCCAGGACCAGCGCATACAGCATGGCGTCGAAGGCATCGAGCATCCATCCAAGGGCGGCAGCCAGCAGGGTTCTTCGCTGCACGGAAGTGACCTGAGATAAGGCGACCGGCATCCGCACGATTGTCAACGTTCAGTTCGCGCTTAGCAACCACTGTCATCCCGAAGCGCGGTTCTTGCGCGAGGGACCTTAGGGCATTTTGAAGTCGAGTGTGGATTAGAGGAATACCACGAACGATGGAAGCAGCACCGTTTGTTCCCGCCCACGGCTATGCGACCGACACTGTCGTAAGGTCCTCGCGCAAGAACCGCGCTTCGGGATGACAGTTGGGGCTCTTTCAGACGAGCAAGTGAAAGTAGCGGCGGGCTTTACGAACGTCGCGGGCAATTTGCTCGCGCAGAGCGTCGACGGAGGGAAACTTAATCTCCTCGCGCAGCCGGTCCATGAAGAAAATTTCTACCTCGGTTTCCGGCGTTAGCTCGATGGGATGAAAATTCAGCAAGTGAGTTTCAATGGCGAATAACTCGGCCCCAAACGTGGGCCGATTGCCCACATTGGTCACGGAATCAAAACACTCCTCTGCCACCCGGGTTCGAGTGATGTAAACACCGTCCTTGGGAACGATTTCCTCATAGCGGCTCAGATTGATAGTGGGCACCGTATATTTCGAGCCGTAGCCACGACCCCGGCCGGGCGTCGAAAGGATAGAAAAAGGGCGGCCAAGCAGGTGGCGGGCTCGACTGACCCGCCCGTCCTTAACCAGTTTCCGGATTTGCGAACTTGATACCGACTCGCCGCGCAACGACATCTCCGGGTATGCCACGACTTCTTTCCAGCACAGTGGGATCCGAAGCTTGGAATTCACGTGACTTGAAGTCGC
>JADMIO011288062.1_pt1 | contig 112711 bp, 79 predicted proteins | sample 8958161 | NCBI WGS metagenome assembly JADMIO01 (sample SAMN16585339, study PRJNA669376) | soil metagenome | isolation source: Crop rotation soil | place: USA: Cullars Rotation, Alabama | collected 2011
CGCGACAACTTGTCCACGTGGAATTCTAAGCTTAGGATCCCAATGTGCTGGAAAGTGAAGCCGCAACCGGAGACAAGGAGTTCTGGATTATCGACGTTGTCGGTAGTTTCTGCTTTGTACACCCGGCAAAGGCAGGAATTCGCTCAAATCTAAATTTGATTACGGACAAGGGGAACATCTATTCATTCACTCTAGAGGATGTCAGCAACGAAAACGCTGATCCCGATCTGAAGGTTATCGTTCAGCCAGCTGATCGCTCTTCGATTGCCGCCTCAACCGGCCCAGCGCAGTTTGTCCCGGTGTCGCACGTGACGGCTGTCCAGGACCAGCTTCAGGCACTGCAATCTCGAATCGTCCAGACGATTGATCAATACAAGGACAGCTACCGCGGCCAGTTGAAGTTCGACTACCGCTACAAACAAAACGAAGCTCCCTTCAACATTGCCTGCATTTTTCATGATGATCGTTTTACCTACATCAAATCGGACACGCAGGAGAAGTTCACCCTTTACGAAGTCCGCGACGGAGCACCGAATCTCATCAATTACGACTTGAAAGACGGAACGTACGTAATCCCAAAAATTCTCGACCGTGGTTACGTCGAAATCGGCAAAAAGCGCATGGAATTTGAGCGAAAGCAGGGGCAGTGATGAGCGCAGGCAATCCAATACTGAACAACGAGCAAGGTCCATTCGAGCGCGCACCCGAACTCGCGACCCGTGTGGCGCAGCCTGGCGGCGTCATTCGACGGAATCTCAAAATGCAGGTGTATCTAGGAATCGCGGTGTTGTTCATCGTTGCGACCGCCGTGAGTTCGCTACGCCACAAGCCGACGGCAAAGCAGCAGAATCAAGCCACGCCAATGGCACAAACTTCGGATACAAACATCGAGGAAATGAGAAAGAGCCTCGAATTGCAGCAGCGCCAAGCCGCGGCGATCCGATTACCAAACCAGCCGGAAGGGGCTACGCCGACACCCGCTGATTCATCCGCTCCGAATCCGGCAGCACTGGCCTACAACTGCGTTGCGGGACAGCCCTGCCCGGCGACAACTCCATCAAGCTATCAGCAACAGCAATTGTCGCCGGAGCAACAAGAGCAGATGCAACTCGCTCAGCAAGAACGGGAGTTGGCTTACAAAGCGCGTTTCGCTTCCAATCTGGCGTACAGCCAGAGCCATGCGATAAATGGGCCGTCCAGTCTAGTTGCGACCAATCAGCCGGTGAACGGCAGAGCAGTGGATTTCGCGTTCCCGATACAGGCGAATTCCAACCCTGCAGCCGCGTATGGCGCGGGACCATCCGGAGCCCTAGCTCCGACGACCCAAACGAGCCCTCTAATCCAGTCGGCACCGTCGCCCCAGGGCCAGGGGACTAAGGAAGGCGAGAACCTGACCATAAACAAACGCGCATCCGAGGTCGATATAAACTCCGCTACAGGTCAGCCCTATGTCGTGTATGAGGGCACGCTCATTGAGACAGCCCTAATCAACCGATTGGACGGCGACGCCTCTGGTCCAGTTAAGGTTCTGGTTACCAATCCTGTGTATTCACATGACCACCAACACGTGCTCATTCCGGACGGAACAGTCGTGCTTGGCGAAACGCACAAAATTGGGAACGCGGGCTTCGGTCAGCAGCGCCGATTAGCAGTCGTCTTTCACCGCATGATTATGCCGGACGGCTACAGCGTTGACCTTGATCAATTTCATGGGCTTAACCAGATCGGCGAGACGGGACTAAAAGATAAGGTCAACAATCACTACGTGCAGATTTTCGGAAGTTCGATTGCGCTCGGGATCATCGCTGGAGCCGCGGAGGTTTCGAATACTGGAGGCATTCTGACGGGAAATGGAGCGGACGTGTACAAATACGGAGTTGCGTCCAGTCTCTCCCAGAGTGCGACAACGATCCTCGACCGGTTCATCAATATCCCGCCGACGATCACAATTCGCGAAGGACATAGAGTTAAGGTGTACATTAGCCAGGATCTCTTGTTGCCTGCCTACGAGAATCACACAATGGCGAGTACGTTTTAGGAGGTTCGAGATGTTGCGGCGTTTGTTAGCAATCGCTCTTCTTTTCACGCTTGGTTTGTTAGCCTGCAGTAGCAACAAACAGCAGCAGCCGAGTGCAGAGGAACAGAAGAAACTTCAACAAGAACAGCAGAAGGCCGCTGAGCAACAGAAGCAATTGACCTCGGGATACGACCAATCCATGCAGTCCACTCCGCCAAGCACCGGATACAACCCGAAGAAGGACACGCCGAAGAAGCAACAATCACAACAGCAGTCTCAACAAAAATCGCAGCAGCAATAACGGAGATTCAAACATGAAAACCAGAATCCTAGGAGTAGTGTGTCTGCTCGCATTCCTGAGCCCCGCCGCGCTTGCTCAGTTCGGGGGTGGAATTGTTTTCGATCCAACACAGAGCGGACACGCAATCGCGCAAATTCAACAGGCGCAGCAGTTGTACACGACCGCTCTACAGACGCGAAACGAGATCATCTCGACGTACAACTTGGCTCGACAAATGGCGAACCTTCCGAACTCGCTTTACCAGTACTACGTGACGCCGTGGACCAATTGGACCAACATCTACGCGGTAAACACCTACGGAAATGTTGTTGGTTGGGTCGGCGCTGCGAATACGGGATATGGAGCCAACACCGGATATCAAACTGCGAGTATCGGCCCAGCACCGCGATATCCACAGTATGGAAGTCTGTCGCCGCAAAGCCAGCAGCTCGTAGCAGCGCAGGGCGCCACCAACGACCTCGGCGAGGGCGTCACCGAGAGCACGCTGCAAACACTCGGAACGATGCGTGCCGACTCCGAAGCAAGACAAGGTGATATTCGACAGATGGAGGCATACACGTACACCAGCGATCCCACACAGCATACAGATATGGCAACGCTGCAACGGATAAATCAAGCCGTACTGATGCAACTTCGTGCTCAGCAAGACGCGAACCAAATTGCGCAGGCCATTGCACTCCAGCAGGTCGTTGCGCAGAAGCAGCAGCAAGACGCTTTGAAAGCAGCTTTCGTTGATGCGGCGAATTATCAGCAGCAATACAACTCAACTGTGCAACCGCTGACATCCGGCTATGGAAACACAATGAGCCAGTCGCACTAAAGTACTTCGAAGTTTGGGGAGGCTATATGAATTTGCTGGATTGGATCAATCAGGGCATCGCGAATCTAGTCAATACGAGTAGCCCGTCCATTGACGCTCTGGGATTTCGGATGTTCGTGGCATTGCTCACGATCATGATGGTCTGGTTCGGCGTGCAAGAGGCTTTGTCCTCTGCCGAAGGTCGTTCTGGATTCAGCGTCGCAAAATTCGTTGAATTCGTTGTGATTGCGTCTTTTGCGTACACGTTAATCGAGTTTTACGACAGCACGATTCCAGGGGTCGGTTATTCGTTCAAAGACTTCATAACGATCGGAGCCAACAGCCTGGCCAACATGATCGGGCAAGACAGTGTCAACCAACTGAATCAGACCATAACCGGGATGCAGAACCAGCTTGGCTCCGGCATCTTGAAAGCCATAATGAATGAGTATTACGCAATTGTGATGGTGCTCGTGCAGGTGCTCTTGGGAGTGTTCTCCGCGACCATAGCCGCCATCATTGCGTACGGTGCAATCGGCGCCGCTGTGGCCGCTATTCTAGGACCGATTTTTATACCCTTCCTGCTGGTTGAAAAACTCAGCTTCCTCTTTTGGGGCTGGCTACGAGCGTTCATTGGCTTCAGCTTCTACAAGGTGGTTGCAGCCGCGGTGTTGGCGATTCTCGGGCATTTGTACACGCTGTACTACACGAGCCTCATCCCTTTAGAGATCTCCACGCTGATCACCAAACTCCCGCTGCTTATATTGCTGATCCTCGTGAACCTGTACATCCTGTTCAAGATTCCGGCGATCACCGCCTCAATCTTTTCCGGCCACACTGGCGGTCATGGCGGAGGGGCCGGGCTAATCGCTCTAGCCGCGCGTTTCGTTTAGCAGATCGATAGAGGAGCAATTTCGATGACTTCGCAGACACGTACGGAAACTCATTGCGCTGAAAATCGGCCGTCTCCTGCAGTTACAAGAGCCGCCGAGCGGTATCTGGAGCAGTACGGCGACCCGCTCGTTATGAACACCTATTTGAAAATCGCGATTCTGGTGCTTGCGACGATTTGCTTGATGCTCGGATTCCTGACCTTCCGTAGCCAGAAAGCTGTCGCGAATATTCATCCGCTGGTGATCCGAATTGATGACGTCGGACACGCGGAAGCGATCGACTTCCGAGACTTCAATTACCGCCCTAAAGAGGCAGAGAACAAGTATTACCTTTCACGCTGGGCCGAGCTGTTCTTCAGTCGGAACCGCTACACGATTCAGCACGACTTCGCGAATTCTCTCTATTTCATGAACGCAGACGTTCAGCGAGCGGTTCTCGAAGACTATCGCAAAAACAAAACCATCGACGATTTTATCCACGACAGCACCATGCCGTACGTTGATATTGAAGTGAAGAACGTCATCCTCGACGACCTGCGCCAATCACCGTATTCCGCGCGTGTTGAGTTCCTCAAGATCTATACAAACCCGGCAGATCATTCGGAGGTGAAGCGCGAACGCTGGACCGCCAGCGTGACTTACGTGTTTCGCGACGCTGTGCAGAACGGCCAAATCCAGGTAAATCCGCTGGGATTGACTATCGTCAACTTCCGCGCCGACCAAGCTTTCGAGTAGCCGATGTCAATGGTTTCCCAAATCGCCGGCATAACGGTTCTTGCCTCAATTTCCGGTTCGATCTCGCCCTCGAAGAGGTTGTTCTGTAATCAGGAGTCCTTGCGCTTCCGCAGACGATTCGGCCGCTGCAAACTCGCGTTCCGTCCCGAATGCCGACTCGTTTGCATGAGACTTTGCGGCGCGGAGACCGTCGTCACATGGCGGGCTCCGTCTCACTCCGGCATAACCATTATCGGATTCTGCCCAACTCCGTCCTCCGTGTTTGATACCCGTCTTTACTCGGTCACCGGTTCGGGGCATATCCGTCGCCCTGCGGCACTCGGTCTTCTGCTTCGCTTCGCGCCCTCAAGGGTTTCGGTTCCGCCCAAAAGAAATTCGCTCGAAAACCGGCACAGAACACCGAGCGAATTTCTTTCGGTTCCCTCCGAAAAAGCAGACCTTCGGCACTTGGGAGCCGGGCCCACTCCCGTGGCTTCGCTATGTGTGACCCGAGTCAATTCGGGAATTCAAAACGGAGAACAGAAATGTATCTGAACAGAATTACGCTCATCGGTTTTCTCGGAAGTGACGCCGAGGTTCGCACCGCCAACAACTCGACATTGGCCGTACTATCGCTCGCTACAAAGAGCTCCTACAAGGACAAGAAGAGCGGCGAATACGTCTCGCATACCGAATGGCACCGCGCCATCGTTTGGGGAAAGCTCGCTGACTACGCAAAGACCCTGACCAAGGGCTCTCATCTGCAGATCGAGGGCGAGCTTCGCAGCCGGGAATATCAAGACAAAAAGAACGGCAACGCCAAGCGGCGCGTTTGGGAAATTCGTGTCGACTCGATCCTCAAGCTCGATCGCGCGGAGAAGGCCTCGGCTGAAGATTTGCCAGCCGCTCCCGCGCCCGAGGAAGTGCCCTTTTAGGGCGCTTCCTCTTTCTATTACACCGTCATGGACTGCTATGAGCTTTGAACTAATACTCCCGTTCTTGCGCCCTATAGAGGGGCTTCTACTCGATGAGGACATCAGCGAGATCATGGGAAATCCCGACTCCTCCTGGTGGTTCGAGCGAGAAGGAAGCCTGTATCGCGCGGAGGACGTTTCGTTCGCGTCTGAAGGGTTACGAACTGGTCTGGAAGTCGTCGCGAATAAGCTCGGTAAGAAACTTGACGAGAATAATCCAGTCCTCAATGCGCAACTGCCCGATGGCAGCCGACTGGCCGCAGTTATTCCGCCAGTGGTACGGCCTGCACCAGCAATGGTGATCCGCAAGTTTTCGAGCAGGAGATTCACAATCGAAGATTTGATCAATCGTGGGACCCTAACCCAGGAGTTAGCGGCCTTCCTATCCGAGCAAGTTGCTGGTGGAAAAACAATTCTTATCAGCGGCGGAACCGGGACGGGAAAGACGACGCTACTCAATATCTTGGCCCAATCAATTCCAAGTAATGAACGGATTGTAATCATCGAGGATACGGCCGAGCTTTCGATCCGGAAACCAAACATCCTCGCGGCCGAATGCCAGACCGATACCTACAAACGATCAGTGTCGTTCGATGACCTGCTCAGGAGCGCATTGAGATGGCGGCCGGACCGAATCATCGTCGGCGAAGTGCGCGGAATTGAAGCCCGAACGCTCCTCGATTCCTTCAACACTGGACACACCGGTTCACTTGCCACGATCCACGCAAACTCCGCCTCAAAGGCATTGCGGAGATTCGCGAATCTTGTAGTGCGAAGCCATCAGCAAGCGGCTATCGAGGACATTGAGGCTGAGATCGGCGAATCAGTGGACTTTGTGATCCATATCGAACGGCAACCCGGCCGCCGAGCAGTGCGCGAAGTCATCCGGCTTAGCGGGTACGACCGACACAGCAAGGATTTCATCTGCGAGCCAGTGTTTTCCCACCGAAAATTGCAGCACACGATTTGACTCTCAGACACGAAAGGAGAAGTGAGATATGGCTCTTTTAGAAGTCACCCAATCGCGGCAGATCACCGCCAGCATCCGTTTGGAGGAAAAGACGGCTGTACTGGTGGACCGGTACGCCGCATTTATCCACGCTTCGGCAGACGATGTGGTGAACCATGCCCTTGATTACGTGTTCAGCAAAGACCGCGATTTTCAGGAGTTCCTCAAGTCCGCGGAAGCTGCAAGCGCTGGCCCCAGTTTGCGGGTACGCAGGTTGCCGCAGGCAGTGGCTCAACGCAAAGAGCCCGCAAAGGCAAGGAAGGTGGGCGCGTGATGTTTGGTGCGTGCCTCAGTTTTTGGTCGGTTGCGGTCCTTGGAAAGGGTTCGGCGCTTCGCGCCGGAAGAATTTTTGACACTCCATCCCTGAAAGGGTCGCTGCAGAGCGCTTCCAGCGCTTTGGGTCTACTTCTTGATTTGAAACGACTTGGAAAATGCCGAGCGCTCTGCGGCGCTCCCGCTTTACTCGAAAGGAGATCCTGTGTTGGTAGGCCAAGCTAATTTCCCAGTTACGGAGCAGCCGGAACTGCGCACAAGAACGGCGAGCACGAAAGTTACAGACAGCGAGTTTGCCGAACTGGAGGCCTTTGCCGCGCAACGCGGCCAAAGCGTCAGTGAGTGGATTCGCCAGACATTACTTAGTGAAGTGCGAAATCAGAACAAAAGTGCAACGACCCTTCACATTTTCACAGAGCTTATCGCAATCCAGTTGCTTCTGATGAATACTCTGGGACCTCTCATTCGTGGCGAAAAGATGACTGCCGAACACCTGGACGTGTTGTTCCGTCAAGTCCAATCCAGCAAACGGAGCAAAGCGCAAGAAATCTTGATGAAGAGGCTGAATGCCGAGGAGCGGGCCTCATGACCACCGTGCAGCAATGGGGCAGGAAAGAGTCCATCATTTGGCCGCCGCGAGGCTTCTACTACACGTATGGTGCCATCTTCCTAGCGGTCGTCGCGACGGGATTTCTCATGTACGTCCACTTCCATTTCAGCTTGTCGCCACTGGAGCAATATTACTTGCCCTATTACATTCGAACCGCAACGGCAAGCGTCGTTCGACCAACCGGAATGTACCAATTGGTTTACATCACGGATGGCAAATCACACTCGAGGCTCGCTATGGACTCCGACGCAGCTCCTGGACACACTCCGCAATTTTCCGGTAAGCCGCTGCCGCTTGTGCTGTCTGGTACCGCATTGAAGGAGGGCTTTCGGTCCATCTTTCGCGAGGTGCAGCATCCGTACCAGAACAACGGGCTACACTCCTGGCTTCGCCACTGGATATATTCCGATAGATCGCTAGCCGGACTCTTTGCGACGCCCTTCTATTGCGGTTTGCTCGCACTAGCCTTCCAGCTGCCATTTTCGATCCGCAAAGACGTCAGGCGCCGGAGAGAGTTACGCTATGGACGCCGTTTGAAAGGTCCTGTCCTTGTCACCGCACGGCAGTTCACAAAAGCCGTGGCTGGCGATGGAATTGGCATTACGACCAATGACGACAAGCGGCCGTTGCGCATCCCCCGCAACGCAGAAAATAAGCACTTCCTTCTCGTTGGCGATACCGGCTCCGGCAAGTCCAGCATCATCCGTCAAATGCTTTATCAGGTAGCCGCTCGCGGCGAAAGCGCCATAGTTTATGACCCCGCTTGTGAGTTCGTGAAGCAGTTTTACAACGACCGCCGCGGTGACATCGTGCTCAATCCGCTCGATGCGCGGATGCCTTATTGGAATCCTTCCGAAGAGCTGCGCCGGAAGGCCGAAGCAAAGGCTTTGGCTGTGTCTCTGTACCAGCCCGAGGGCGTGACCAACAAGTTTTTCGTGGAAGCTCCGCAGAAGATTTTTGCCCATCTGATGACGTTCCTTCCGACTCCAGCCCAACTTGTTGCATGGATGTCCGATCCCGCAGAAATCGACCGGCGCGTCAAAGGGACGGAGTATTGGATGTTGATAGACACCAAGGCTCCGCATCAGCGTACGGGCGTACTCGGTTCACTCAACATGACCGCAGATAGCTTTCGATTACTCCCCGGCAAAGAGGAGGTGACGGCAAGTTGGACCGCCACACAATGGGCTGAAACCCGCCAGGGATGGATCTTCATTACCTCACAACCAACCATGCGTGAGGCCCTGCGTCCGCTCATTAGCTTGTGGATTGATCTGCTCGTGTTACGGCTATTGAATGAACCGATGCCGCAGCAAAAACCTGTGTGGTTCGTAATTGACGAACTCGCCAGCTTGCAGCGTCTGCCGCAATTACACACGGCCATCACGGAGAATCGGAAGTCCCAGAACCCGGTCATCCTCGGCTTCCAGGGCCGCAGCCAAATGGAAGCGCGCTATGGCGACGACGCTGAGGCAATGCTGTCGCAGCCAGCAACGAAAATATTCCTCCGCACTACCGAGCCGCGCGCAGCCAAATGGGTGAGCGACGCCATTGGCGAGATTGAAATTGAGCGGCTTCGGGAATCCCATTACGAGGGCACGCGTGCGGGCAAGAACTTCGCCCTGGACCGCCAAACGGAGCCCCTCGTGATGCCCTCGGAAATCTCCGGCCTGGACGATCTCCGAGGTTTCCTGAAATACGGGAACCACGTCGCACGATTTTCATTTCCCTTTGTCGCTCTGGAAGAGAAGCATCCTGGATTTGCCGAGCGCCCGATGGATGATCAGATTGTCGGTAGAAAGGGGCGGACAACGGAACCCATACCTGAGCCAGCGCATGCTCTTGTTCCGGATCACATCGCTGAAGGAACGGCTCTCGGCTACGGGGAAATCGTGGAATGAGGCCTCATGCTGACAATTTCCAAGCCGCTTTCATCGGGACAGGCGCAGAGCTATCACAAAAAAGAATTCACCTCTGAACAACAGAGCTATTGGTCGCGAGGCAACGCTGTTAAAGGTGAATGGCAGGGACGCCTAGCCGCCAAATATGGATTGACCGGTCCCGTGTGCGAAGAAGATTTCGCTAGGCTCAGCCACGGGCAACACCCGCAAACCGGCGAACAGCTTATCCGCCATCGATTGGCGCATGAATACAAAGACGAAAATGGAAAGACCGTCACCTCGATGGAGCACCGGGCTGGCTGGGACGCAACATTTTCCGCTCCAAAATCTGTTTCAGTAACGGCACTGGTGGGCGGCGACCATCGCATCCGGGCAGCCCATCGTGAGAGTGTCCGAATCGCTTTGGAAGAACTGGAGCGATACACGCAGGCGCGGATCGGCGGCAACCATCCAGCAGAAACCACGGGCAAGTTTATCGTCGCGAAGTTTGAGCATGACACCGCCCGCCCGGTCAACGGTTATGCTGCGCCGCAGCTTCATACTCATGCGGTTATTTTCAATCTGACTGAGCGCGACGACGGTGAACCGAGAGCTCTTCAGGAGCGCGGCTTCTTTCAATCACAGCAGTTCGCAACGGCCATTTACCAGTCTGAATTGACCTATCGCTTGCGGCAACTTGGCTACGAAATCGAACGGGGCCGCAGTGGTGCACCGGAGATAAAGGGCTACACGCAAGGATATCTGGACGCTTCCAGCCCACGAAGCCAGCAGATTCGCGAGCACCTCGAAAAGATTGGACATAACAGTAAGGAAGCCGCAGAGATCGCGGCGCATTCGACTCGTGATCGAAAGGAAATCCTCAGCCCCGGTGAAGTACTCGAAGCTCACCGACGACTCGCAGCAGAGTTCGGAAACCAGGCTGACGGCGTCGTCAGGGCCGCACGTGACCGTGCTCAACAGGTCCAAGCCTCAATCAATCCCACCCAGCGCGCCCAGGAAGCTGTCACGTTTGCCCGCGACAAGAACTTCGAGCGCGAAGCCGTAGTTGACGAGCGCCTGCTGGTGCGAGATGCGCTTCGTCGCGGAATGGGCGAATTGCGGCATACCGAGGTCCGCGCTAATCTGGAAGCGCGGCATAAAGCGGGCGAATTCGTCAGCCTAGAGCGAAGTGTCCATGAAACCGGGACGCTTTTTACAACGGCCAAAACAATCGCAGCGGAACGTGAAATTGTGCGCCGGATGCGGCTAGGGCAAAACCAGCTTGAACCAGTCTTGCCCCGGCAGAAAGCCATCGCTACCCTTGACGCTCACCATAACCTGAATCTGGGGCAAAAGACTGTGGTGGAAGACGTGCTCAGTTCTCGTGACCGTATCCAGGCAATTCAGGGTGTCGCGGGTGCTGGAAAGACAACGGCCTTAGTGGTGATCCGCACTGCGGCAGAGACTCAGGGCTATCAAGTTGAAGGCTTTGCTCCCACTTCGCGGGCGGCAAAGCAACTGGAACAAGCTGGTGTTCATTCCGGCACTCTCCAATCGTTTCTCGTGCGATCGCAGGACTCTAATCCGCAATTCCGAAAATTCTTCTTCATTGATGAATCGAGCCTCGCAAGCACGAATCAGATACGGGATTTTCTACGGCGGCTGAGGCCTGAAGACCGGGTGCTGCTCGTTGGAGATACGCGGCAACACCAGGGCGTTGAGGCCGGCCGTCCATTCCAACAGCTTCAGGAGGCCGGAATGAACACCGGAAGGCTTGACCAAGTTGTGCGCCAAAAAGATCCGCTCTTGAAATCTGATGTTGAAATGCTAGCGAAGGGCCAAATTGCATCTGCCATCGAGTCGCTCAAGAGCCGCGGCAAAGTAAACGAAATCGGGGATCCGAAGGAGCGAGTCCGTGCCATTGCACTAAACTACGTGGCAAGTCCAGAGAACACATTGATCGTTTCTCCAGACAATAAATCCCGCCAAGAATTGAACGCAGCCGTTCGTGAGGAATTGAAAGCGAATGGTTTGATCAACGCTGAAGATCACAAATTTCGCGTTCTCGTTCCACGGCAGGATATGACCGGCGCTGAACGAGCGTGGGCTAGGAGGTACACGCCTGAGGATGTCGTCAGATTTTCGCGAGGGAGCAAGCAGATGGCTATAGAGGCCGGAAGCTACGGGAGGGTCACAGCTGTCGATGCGGGTAAGAATCTCTTAACGATTGACATCACCAATGGCCCCCAGGTCACCTACGATCCGAAAAGGCTATCTGGGGTGACCATCTACCAACCGGCGGAACGCGAATTCGCAACCGGCGATCGTATTCAGTTTACCGCGCCGCAAAAGCATCTCGGCGTTGCCAACCGGGAAATGGGCACCATAGAAAAGATTACTCACGACGGCAACATCTCTCTGAGGCTCGAGGACGGGAGAAAGATCGAATTCAGCGCGGCCGTCCATCCACATTTTGACCAAGGGTATGCCGTGACTAGCCATAGTGCTCAGGGCCTGACAGCGGATCGCGTACTAATAAACGCGGATGCCAGCGCTCATCCTGAGCTTCTCAACGCGCGATTCGCTTACGTGAGCGTATCGCGTGCTCGACTAGATGCTGAAATATTCACAGATAATGCCGAAGCTTTGGGGCCGCGGCTTAGTGCGGAGCTAGGTAAGAGTTCCGCAGTCGAATTTTCTCGGTCGGTTAGCATTTCCGCCACAAAAGACTTCGGGATGGCCCAAAGCATTTGAACCATTTTCATCTGACGAATGCATCCCTTAATCAACTCTCACTCATCTCAGCGAACAGTGGCAGAGAGAATAGCGGTCGGATTTATCTTCGGATCGGAGTGTTCCGTCCAATAACGCGTTTATTATCTCGGAGATCTTCGCGTCGCTGATACCGCGTAGTTCATGAGTGGTGACTACCTTATCCAGATCACCTTTCGCGAGGTATATCACCCGGCGTTGGTCCCAGTCCCGCACATACGAGCTGCTCGTCAGCCTGCCCAGGTGCTCCCAGTAGATCACTTTCCCCGATGCAAGTCGGATCGTGAAGTCAGGGTGAAGATCGAATGGCCGATCCTCGAGGCGATAGGTTTCTTCGTACTTGAAATCAAAATCGCCCGGCCGAGCAAGCCGTGCTTCTTCGAGCTTCCGGAAGATAATATATTCGACTCTCGATTTGACGTTGACCCCGGATTCTGGAATGTAGGCAAAACCGAGATCACCCTCGTTTAGGAGGCTCGTTCGCCTCGTCTCGATAGCGCTCCTGCGACGAATTCGATCCAGGAGGGGCACAATGCCTTTCTGATCTTCAGGCACTTGAATGAATACTGTGACTGAATTGCGTGCCCGAGTAAGTCCTGTGTACACGAGTTCCCGAGTCAACAGCCCATATCTTTCTGGTATGACAAAAAATACGTGGTTGAAACCACTACCTTGAGCTTTGTGGACAGTCACTGCGTAAGCCAGCTCCAGGGCCTCCGGGTATCTCAGTTTGCTCACAGGCATATCCTTATCATGCTCAACGAAGCGGACCCGTCTGTAGCCGGTGATAACACCGAGCGACCCATTTGATACGAAGAGCTCATTGTCGTCATACTCGTTGTGAGTATGCATCACCTTGTCTTTGACTTTGAAGGCAATCTCTCCTGTTCCACCGGAGAATTCTCGGCCAATCCGAAATTCGTCCTGGAAAAAGAAATTCAGTCCTGATGCTCCAGTAGGCCCGGTACGATATGGCGTCAATATTTGAAGCCGATCGAGGGAGTACTTTGCGCCCTTGATGCCAAGAATCTGGTCCAGGACTGCCTCCCGGTCTATTTCCTTACCTTTATCTCCGAAAAGCTCCGCGAAACGATGTGCTAGTTGGGAGCGGAGCTCGTCGGGGCTTCCCCATCGTCGTATGGCGACGCCGGGACAGAGTTCGTCTTCTTTATCGGCCCGATAGAACCATTCCTCATAGTTCTTACTGTCGCTGGAGAAAGTTCTAGCGAAGCTCAAGAACTCTGGCGACATCCTGGTCCGGCAATTCACGTCGAGATGCACCCAATGTTCCCGGACGGGCTCGTCATTGTCCCGTAAGAAACGCAGTATGTCCTCGAAGACCTTACCAGCACCAATCGGGGGTAGTTGGTCGGCATCCCCGACAAGGATTAAGCGCTTAAAGAACGGTGATCGAACGTTAAGTATCCGCAATATGGCAGCGAACTTGTCCAAATCGACCATCGACATTTCATCAATGATCAAATTAGGGACAACAAGGGTGCCGCCCCTGCGACGAAGCTGTTCGTTCTCGACAAGGAACTTGTCGATGGTCTTTGCATCAACTTTTTTGAACCCTTCTTCATTGTTCTTAAGTCTGAGGGTTGCCTTACCAGTGAGGGTAAGCACGAGACTTCTCTCGCCAAATTTCGCCAGCCGATCCACTATCTTCAGAAGTTCATAAGATTTGCCAGAGCCTGGTGAGCCGGATATGACAAAAAAATGTTTCCGAGGGAGGTCCTTATAAAGCTTCTGACGCTCCTCGATGAACTGTTGCGTATCAAACGCGCTGCCTATCACTTTCGACAGTTGGTTTGCTGCTGCTGGGAGGTCGGCTGCTAATTCAGGCAGACCGCAATTAATATCCGCAGCCTTTAATAAACCCTTGACAGTGTTGGCTACAAGTTCCTCGTCATCAAAAACCGATTTGAGGTAAAAGTAGGTGGTGCCACCCTCTTTACGCAAGACGAGCTTTTCTTGGAAGTGGCGCGTGTACTCTGGCGGAAGATCTCGGAAATCCACCTCGACGGAGTACTCAGAATCGCTATGGTAGAACAATGGGTATTCCTTGATCGCCTCTTGCAGCCTGTATGCTTCGTCAAAGCAGTGGCCGGCATCTTTGGATTTCGACAATGCGGCGATGACTACTGCTCGCAGCCGCCTTACATCAGATGTGCGCAACGTATGAAGGAGAGGATCTCGTTTAAGAAATCTGATCTGCGGAAAAAGGCCAATGTCGATTCTGAACAGGTCGATGTTCCTGTCGATCTCGTCGCCGGACCTCGGGTCCTCCGTCAAAGCGCCTTGCTCGTACTCTTCATAAATCAGGTACGGATTGTCAGCCACCTCTTTCAAGGAGCGTTGAAGGCCCTCTTTTCGAATGATGCGATCGAACTGAACCCTCGTGAGATTCAACGCTGCCAAACGTAGGAAATCGCTTGGAGAAAGTCGATATGTCTGCAATGCATCCGAGAGTTCACAGATCACATCCTCGCACTCCTCAAATTCGGGTGTCATAGCGCCGGATTCTGCGAGCGACGCACAGAGAGGTGTTATCTTGCCCACACCATCTTCCGATGCCGCTCTAACAAGGATGTCGATCCTTTGTGTATCGGCTGGGGACAGCTTGAGAAGAGCCATGGAGAGGGCCCTCAGACCGGGCAGGTGGCCACGTTTCCGCCACGAGTGCTGCAATAGGGCATCTATTCGCTTCAGTGCCTCATTCGCGTCATATGCGATCTGGAGTGCGTGCTCCTTAATCGTGAGGATGCTTTTTCTGAGCTTCATCAGGAGATACACGGCCTGGTCATCGTCAATGTGATGAGCTACGTATGTGAAGCCCTCGGCAAGTTCCGGCTCCTCGACCGTTGCTTTCATCTCATCTAGCAGCTCCCTGGCGACTCCACCGGGCCTTGAGACCTCAGCCAAGTACTGCTGGTACGGAATCGAAATGCCGGTGTTTTCAAAGTCAAGCGTGTAGCGCAAAGCCCAATTGAGTGTCGGAAAGTTCTGCATGTTCCGCCGGCTTCTTATACTGTCCAGCTGCTCACGCGTAGGTGTGAAATGATGCGAATTGCCCTTCTCCTTCAGAATGGAACAGCCCACCAGGAGGTACTGGTAGTCCTCGCCTGATATCGGGTTGCTGAATTTGCAGTAGAGAAAGACAATCGTGTCATTTTCGCGTAGATGATTCTGGAACTTCTCGATCCGAGGCTCAAAGATGGCTTGCGGGTAGTACTTTCCGTACTGTCTAGCCTCATCTCGCGTCCGGACGAATGAAAGCTTGAAAGGCCAGGAAAAAACAGAAAACGGCGGGAGCAATTCCTTAATCTTCGGGAAGTCGGAGGCCGCAGGATTATCGTGGATCACGTCAATAGGCTTAGTTGACAGTGCGTTTATTGACCAAAAACAAGGTGGCAGATAATCACCGAGGAGCTGCGGATCGGGAGTATTACCGCGTACATCTTGCCGATCTTCGATTTCAAGGTTCCGTCGCGTCCTGATGCGGTCAGATAAGAGCGATTGTTCGCCGATGCAGTAGGTGTTGGCAGATGGCGTGCTGCAAATGTGACCGTTCCAACCGCTATCATGCCACGCCAGTCGCACGGTGAGGTGACGGATATCGCCAGTTTGATTTTTCCTCGATCCCCGTGCCGGGTCTTCGTCAGTTTGATGTTCAATCGAATCGGCGGTGCTGAGCTTTTCCAGAATTGCTTTCAGGTATGTGAGCTGCTTGAATGTTAAATCTTCGCGTCGGCGCAACAGATTACCGGCAGTATAAAGGAAGTGTCGTTCCTTTCCTGACAGCTCGGGACGGCTCGATTCACCAAGGAGGCGTTGGGCGTCGAGGGCTCGAGCCCATTCGAGCAGTTGTTCGTGTTCACCCATTACTTACGCTCCTCAAATTGCTTTGGCCGGTATCGATGAGCTGCGGCCGAAATAGCGAAAATGTTGAATTTAAAGACGCAACAAGAATGCGTCGCTCCTGCTCGAGGTAGCCCTAGAGATTGCTGTCGCATACATGGCGACCTGGCGCCGGTAGCGTTCCAGTGCTCCAGACAATTCCTGATCGGTCTTGAAGTCCACCACAATCCATGTACCGTCCTCTTGGAATGCGAGGTCGGCCAAACCCTCAATAAGGGCGCCGTCTTCTTCGCACAGCGTGAGTGGGACCTCCCGATGACAGGCACCATTCTTCGCGGCCTTCCGGGCGCGCTCCATCAGGGAATGCTGGAGTGCAGCGGTGACGGTCGTCACTGCTGCCTCGATCTCTTCCGATGTCGCACGGAGGATCCGGCCGTGCAAGTTGGCTGAATTACGTATCTGTTCGCAGCCGCCGTCAAGCGGGACGGTCGCGAGAACTGTATGAACAAGGCTTCCGAAGCGGGGTCCAATTGGGCGAGCGCCACTACTGGCAATCTCAAGTACAGTAATGTCGCTTATTTCGAGCTTGAGTTCAGCTCTCGCACGCTCGCTCGCAGTCCGCACATTCATGCTGGGCTGGCTGCCTTTTTTCAAGGTGCCGCGATGTTCATCGCGCCACTCGGTGTAATTTCGTAGGTTCCGTTCGACGACCTTGGCATCAACCTCCTTCAGCAGATGTTCTTGCCGAAGGCTGAACGACGGCGCCTTTCCCAATTCGAGCACGCGTGGATCCCACCACACGACGCTGTAAGCTTTGTCCCCTTTCTCAAACCCGTGTGCGCCAGGGCGAACGTTCGTGTCATCAGCGGGGTCGTTATCGGGCCGCACTAGAACGCTGTCGATACCAAACTTTGGACATTGCCTGGCAAGCGACGGTTTACGGCGACGCTCTTCGGGCGGGTAGATCGCCGGATGCAGCGGTGCAACCCACCACTCAGAGGCCTTCTGGGGCCCGGTGCCCGGCGTAGGGTCGTCGCCGATGGCCGGTATGACCAGCAAGTCGCGAGAGCGAGTGGCAGCCACGTAAGCCACGCGGACACCTTCAGCGACATCGCGCGCATGCTCCTCGGCGGCGTGGTCCAGCAACTCGCGAGGCGCCCAGCCGGCTAGCTTGACCGCGCATAATTGTCGGTCGGGAGCCAAGTACCGGTCAGGATCGGAGTGCGCGATTTTGGCCGTCACATCAGCCAGAATGACCACAGGGAACTCTAGACCCTTAGCCTTATGTACGCTCATCAGGCGCACACCATCAGCTCCCTCTTCGTAAATGGCTGCCTCGGCTTGCCTGCCGCGCTCGGCATCGCCGAGAAGTTGCTCCACAAATCCGCGAAATGAGGTGCCGCCGGTCGATTCGTACTCGCGTGCCAGCTCTGCCACTCGCATGACATTGGCTAACACCTGTTCGCCCGAGGGGCGCATAGCAAAGCCGGCGTGTGCGCGCGTCGCGTTCAACAACACGTTGATCGTCTCCGCCACAGGGCGGTAGTTGCGCTGCCGAGAAAGTGATTGGAGTAACTGCAATGCCCTGGTGACCGTTTCGAGACTTTCTGAAGCTTCCGTTGAGATACGGAACGGGTGCAGTTTGTGAAATTGATGGCGGTACTCGATCAGGATCTCGTCGGCGATGGCAAAGAGAGATCCATGCAGGGCCGCATAGACTGACAGCTCATCATCTGGCCATTCGATCGCTGCAAGTGCAGTGCGAAGCGTTTCAACCTCCTCACGCTCGTGGAATGACTTGCCGCCGACCAATAGGTGTGGAATAGCACGCGCCTCCAGCCCATCGACATAGGCCTTAGTCATATCGTCACCATACTTTTCGAAGCGGCGGAACATGATGCAAACATGGCGTGCTGCGATGGGCACACGCTCCGTGCGCCCTCGCTCACTGATCGTCCACCCGCTACGCTTGAGGAGCCACTCAACGAATGCGCCTACGGCATCGGGCTGGGATTTCAGGACCGCTTCACTGGACAGATTCTTCTTCCCATATGGTTGCGGGATGCTGAGTGCAATGATGCTGGGCTGATCAGCATCGTCGACTCGGTGGGGGCTCAGCGGAACATACGCCGCCTGAAGTGTAGCTTTATCGCCGGTCATCTGCGACACGAAAGCAGCGTTAATAAGGTTTTGAATAGACGGCACGGAACGGAAGCTGGTGCTCAAATCGACCTTTGCAGCGCCGCGTTCAACTAGCAGGTCTCTCACTTGGTTGTACAGACCGACGTCAGCCCGGCGGAAACGGTAGATAGCTTGTTTGGGATCGCCCACGATGAACAGCTTGCCAGGCAGCGGCATTACCTGGCGCCAGTCGCTGATCGCGGGGTCCGACGCAGCCAGCAGCAACAGGATCTCCGCCTGTAGCGGGTCGGTATCCTGGAATTCGTCCACAAAGATATGGGTGAATCGTTCTTGCAGGTCCCTACGCACTACCAAATTGTCACGAACCAAGTCACGGGCGCGCAACAGTAGATCGAGGAAGTCAAGCCGCCCGGTGCGAACCTTCACCTCTTCGTATGCGCCGAGACTAGTGCGCAGCTCGGAATGGAGCAACGCGGCTAAATCCGCATCAGCAAGCTGAGCAAACTGCTTAACGGCAGCAACGAGTACCTCGTGCTTGGCGAGCACGTCCGCGCGTGTAACGCCGGTACCGTAATTGAGCGTACCCTTGCGATCAAACCTGCAGAAATCACCCTGGCGGCTGAGAAACACCAGTTCTGCTTCCAGTCCATCGTAATCTCGCGGGTGCGTGCGCTCACTGGCGCGGATGTGATCGCTCATCTGTCGTGCTCGCCATGATCCCAAGTAGACCGGGTGATCGTGTTTCGCTGCACGATGGGTGAGATCAGTGAACTCATGCAACTGGTTAACAAGCTTATCAATCGTGGCAATACGTTCGAAAGGAGCTCTACGCCAGGCGGCGGGGAAATCGCGCCATATCACGAGGGTCCAGGCAGCGCGTTGCAAACGGTCCATCGGACTGTCGTCCATGGCGCGGCGGCGCAGAGAGCGCCTTATGCCTTCGGGCGGGTTTTCTAGCGTTCTCTGCAGCCAGACGCGAAATACTTCGCCATACAACTGCTCGGCAGCACCTTCATCCATCGGCTCAAATTGGGGATCAACTTGGGCCTCCAACGGTCGCTCACGCAGAAGATCGGCACAGAAGGCATGGATCGTACCGGCCCGCGATTCTTCCAGGTGAGCGATGGCCTGCTCGATATTGTGTCGGCGATGCGTATCATTTCCTGTGTGTGCGCGGGCGTCCTCTAACCCGGTGCGAAGGCGAAGCTTCAGCTCGCCAGCGGCTTTATCGGTAAATGTAACTGCCACGATACGTTCCACCGTCGTGCGACCTTCCGCCAGGATGCTGATAATGCGATTAACCAGCTCTGTCGTTTTTCCCGTGCCTGCAGCCGCCTCCACCACAATGGTGGAATCCAGCGCGGTGCGGATGAGGTCGCGTGCCGTCTGGTCAGCTAGCTGGGTCATGACATCTTCCTCAAATCGAAAAGAGCCGCTAATGGCTTTGGATCTTTGCGAGTGACTCGTATCTCTTCGTAAGGTCCACAGACCGCGCGGAAATCGCACCACCGGCAGGCGCGTTCTTTCGGCGCCGGTGGTAGAAAGCCATCTTTGATGGCATGGTTGATGATACGCAGCACCTCGCTGCCGCAGCCACGCGTCGTATCAGTGATGGGAACGACTCGTTCGCTGTACCCGCCTGTTGCCGTGCAATACCAGAGCCGCGCTTCAGCTACGCTTTGTTTGCGAATACGCTCAATCGCGAGCGAATAAAGTACCGGCTGTAGCAGTTCTCCCTGGCCGACGACCACGCTTCCTTCGGTGCGGTCCTTGCCCGTTTTGTAATCGGTGACTCGGAGTGCGCCGCTACTGTTCTGTTCTACGAGATCGATGATGCCATGCAGGAGAAATCCGCCAGCGAGCTCGACCGGGTCAGCAGTACTCGCGGGATCATAACCATCGTTTGGTTGAAGGCCGAAGGCGAACTCAACCAACACAGGGGACCAATCGCTCTGTTCTGTTAGCCGGAGCAGCCAGCCTCGCAAGTCTCCCCGCATCTGCCCGACTTCGTCCTCCCAGACACGCTCGATAGCGGGAGCAAGTTGTTCGCTGAATTCAGCAGCAACTTTCTCGAGGATGGTATCGACGAGCGCCTGCGCGTGCTGCATCTGTGCGAGTGATAACGGCAGCCACTTCCTCTTGAGGGCCTCGCGGACAAATTGGGCCTGTACCCGATGGAAAATGGCGCCCCGCGTGAGGGGATCAATCGATTGCACCGGTACGGGCTCTTCTCGCGGCACCAGCCGATAGATGGCGGAAAGCAAGAACCGGTACGGACAAGCGGCGAACAACTGCAGCGCCGTTGGCGAATAAGGTCGTGCGTTCAGGCTATGATCGGCAAGAGCTGCCTGCGTGGCAGCGGTGGGCTGGCAGCCATCCGCCGATGTCCATTGCTTGTGCCAGCGCTGCCAGCGGGTGCGCAAGGACCGAGCGAGGTCGGGATTCAGCTGCATCAGATAACGGGCGCTACCCGAAACCTCCTCTGGTTTGGCCTGCAGCAGTGGCCGCAAGACCGCCAAGTCGTGCTCCATATCGTCGATGGCCTGCAGAGGGTTAGTTGGTGCCGGCCAGGCGAGCAAGGCATTAGACTGTTCGGCCGCCTCACGTTCAAATTCGTCGACGTTTGGGAGGCGACCTAGCGTTGTGCGACTTACGTCCAAGGCATAGAACGAGGGCACTCGTGGGCGTGCCAGGGCGACCTCGACCCGCGGATAGGAGAAATATATCTGCCTACGTGCAGCTCCAGCAGCAATGCGTAGCCACAAACGCTCCTCGGTAGCACGATCGCTGCGCGTCAACAGTGGCGGATCGGCCGTGCTGATGCTGCGCCGCAGGTCATCGTGCAAGATCGGGTCTTCCCTAAGCTTCTGCGGGAAGATGCGCTCAGCCAAGCCGGGGACAAACACCGTGTCAAAGCTGCGCCCACGAGCCTGTTCAGGCGTCCCTATGAATACACATCCAAAACGTCGGTGCGGCGGTTCGATCTCGAGCTGCGTCAGACGGTTCGCCAGCACTTGACGCACTTCGTCGAGCCTAACAGGGCCGATCGCGGCCATTGGATTCAATTCGGCAAGCACACTCAGAACGCGTTCCGGGTGGTGCAGGGCCATTGGGGCGAGGCGCTCCAGCGCTTGCAGCCACTCCCCCCAACTTGCCCGCTGGGGTAGTGCTGCTAGCTCTTCTATGATCGGTAGCGCGAACCGCCGCAGGTGCTCCAAATTGGCGATTTCCCGTTCAAGCCCAATCAGTCTCGGTGATTCTGGCTCTACTTTCTGCAGCCCGGTGATCTTGAGGCGTAACTCGGCCGCCAGCCCATCAAGCCTGCGTACCCAGCGGTCTTTGCCGCCAACAACCGCGGCTTCCACCAGCAACTCTTCCCACCTTCGTGGCGTGCGCAATGTCCCAGCGAGTACCGGTTCCGCGTCAGAGTCTCGGCGGTGCTCAGAAACGTCACGCGATTGCCTTGGTATTTCCACGGCCTGAACACGGATCGTTTCGTCAGTCGCCGGTGACCAGACGTCGCGGTCCCTCGGCGGCGTGCCCTCCGCCGTCACTGGCGGAACTTGACCGAGAGATAGGTACTCAGCAAATCGCTTGGCGGAAAACCCCTCGACTGCGCATGCCAGCAGGACTACAAAGGCGCGCCCAGCAGGATCAGGCCGACTCGTCCCGCGAGCGAAGTACGCGGGTATGCCGGCGCGGCCAAGCGCCGCCTCCAATAGTGGGGCATAGGTTGCTGGGGTTCGAACGAGTATGGCCATCTCGTCGAAACGAACTCCCCTCTTGGATTCTTCCAGAAGGCGCCGCGCGATCTCCACGCACTCGCGCCCCTCGCCTGGCGCGGAGAACACACACACTCGGTCGTCCTTGGGATATGAGTCAGAAGGTAGGTCGGCGAAAACATAGTTCTGCAATCGCTGAAGCGAGCTTTCGAACTTCTGCGGTGCCGTGCGGCGTTCTGACTGTACCTTCTCCAGCGCCGACAACGTCCTCTCGTCGCCCGCTGGCACTGTAACCAGAGCATGTGTTGCGCACGAACAGAGGGTCGCGACGAAGTCACGTTCTCCACGCGCCTTGATTGCCACGTCCAGCAGCAGAACGGGCGCGCCAACGAGGGCGTCCGCCCGGGTTTTGACGGCCTGACTCGCTATTGCGAACAGCTCTGGACGATCTGCAAGGCCGATCGATGACAATTGGACTTCAAATTCACCCAAAAGCCGGGCGAGATCGACACCTGCATCACCGGCTGTCTCCAAGACATGCGTAGCCACGCCGGAAGCACGCAGCTCTCGAATCGTGGCGGCCAGTGCAGGAGCAAAACCAGGACGCGCTGCGACAGGAGCAAAGTACTTGAGCTCGCCGCGCTGCATCACCTCGAATACCACTCGCGCGGTTAACGCCTCTGTGCCCAACATGGTGCTGGGTGCCAGGACTCGACCCGCCATCTCCGCGGCGGCGAAACGCATCGCCAGTTGCATCAAGCTGAATCGGTGTAAGCCGAAAGTCGCAGTCGCACCTATGGCCGTGGCACGAACGAGGTCGTCAGCCGCGTCCCGGGTATTGCCCACAACTATGCCCTCGGTGTTTGCGGGGAATCCGGCCAGGAATTCCCGACCAGCGCTCAGCCGTTCCGCCGCACTACCAGATTCGAAGACGAGGAGCATAGCAGCCATTCTGCGGCACAAAGCTATGGGCCGCAACCGCCGAATTGTTCTGCAGCTCACTAGCCTGCCGGCACGGCGCACAGATACACCGCTAGGCAACTTTGAAGAATTCAGCGATCAGCGCTTTCGCGGGAAAGAAGTCATCGGAACCCGGGGACTGGCCTTAGGCGCTCACCCCGCCGAGACAGAGAGGCTGGAAAACAGTCTTAACTCTGTTTCAAACGCACTTATTATTATACAGCGACTCAGTCTACTGAAACTCTGGCCAATCGCGGAAAGGACTTTACTACCACTACAACATACTTACATATGGACTTGCCTTACCATACGCGGTGATCATGGCTGACCTTCTCGCCCTTGTCAACGCAACGTAGAGCAAGGCTCGTTCCGCAGTCTCTGAATTACGCTGAGTTATGGCATCATCGACTTTTCTCAACGCCTGATCCAAAGGAATAACTCCGCTGTTTGCGCCAGCAATAATAACGTGCTCAAATTCGAGACCCTTCACACGATGCATGGTCGCAACTCGAATGCCGGGGCGATCACGCTGTTCCGCGGCATCTCTTCGAATCTCATACACGTCACATCCAGAGGCGCGGAGGTGTTCCCCGTAAATATCGACCAGTTTCCTTGTACGAGCAGCTAGACAAATGGATTCTGGCGGCGCTCCCTCAGAAGTCAGCGCCCGAATATGTTCCTTCAGATACGAAACCTCATCCCCTGCCGATTTGAATACCTTCACTTCCGGCGTAATTCCGTGAGTCAGGGACATGTACCCCTTCTGATCGTCCTCCCCACCATCGAGATCATCAAACGTTCTTCCTTCGAGAAGACGAACAGAAAAGCGGCGTATCTCATCCGTCGTACGGTAGTTGATTTTTAACTTCCTGCCTCGTCCGCGGATGTCGATGCCGCACTTGCTTAGCGTTACACGGTGACGGTAGATGCGTTGATGAGCATCACCAACGATAAAAAGATCGTTTTCGCCTCTGGGAACAAGGACGCGGAACAGTCGAAACGCTTCAGCACTCATATCCTGTGCTTCATCCACGATCAGGGCTCGATATGGAAACCGCAAACCCTTGTGCTCGATAAGCTGACGTGCGTCCCGGAGAAGGTCCACGTACTCCTTTCGTCCCCGCTCATTTAGTTGTACTCGATATTCCTGGAAAACAGGCCAAACCTTCCGTTTCATTTCTCGTGTGAGACGGGTCCCTCTTCCCAGCCTAGGAGCAGTGAGGTACTCTTCCAGGCTTGTTACATTTTGAGACTGTACGACGTTTTCCCATTCCACGCGGTAGAAATGTTCCGGCAATCCCGAATTTCCCGGAGCGTGGGACAGCGCATTTTGCCAGCATTCATTGTCATCATCGTCGTAGACCATTTCGGGACGATAACCTTGAGTACGGAGGAAGTTTGCCACCCATCCATCCACGTGCTGCACCTCAATACGAGCCCATGCCCCGTCGTCAGTGCACAGTTTTCGAAGGTTCTGGCAAATGTCCGTGGCAAGATTCTTCGTAAATGTCGTGAGCAAAATTCTGTCGTCGCGTCCGGTGAATACTTCCTCTGCAAGGTACCGCGCACGGTGCATTGCTACGACAGTCTTACCTGTGCCAGCTCCTCCCAGGACACGAACGGGGCCATTCGCGTTAATTCGGACTAATTGCCGCTGTTTCGGATGAAGGAAGATCCTCCATTGTTCCAGAGGCGCGGTAAGAATCTCGGCAAGCTCTTGGGCATCTTCAACAACGTGGAACCGACGTTGAGAATCTTCGTTTATGAGAGCATGGCCGAAGTCCGCCGTGTCCACTGCGGGAATCGGCTCCTTCGCTTTCTCAACCTCCGCAAATACCTGATCAATCGTATAGCCAGAAGCGAGCAGGAAAAGAGCCTCATATGCTTCTTGGGGAAAGCTAGATTCGGCACGCTCCAAATCCGTATCTGTTTGCATGTGCCGGACAACCGGCACAAGTTCTTCGGGTACTCCAAGCCTGATCAAATGTTTATCTTTCACATCTCGAAACAACCCGACGGCGACTTTCGGCTTGACCGATAGGGGAGCAGACGACGGGGAGGTCGAACTGAGATCCAGAACCTGAACAGCTCCAGTCGCCGGATTTACCTCAAGACGTTTGCGTTCAGCCCACCTGTATGCTTCGTCATGGCTATCCACCCACATAAGGACATAAACGTTGGATGCCGGCCTAGCGATGATTGCCCGGTAAGCCTGATCGATGCGAACGGAGTAGAAATTCTTGTCTCGAGCACTCTGGATTGGTTCATAGTGCAGCCCGTCCGCTTCAGGATGCACTTGGAACTTTTCGAAGAACTCACGAACCTTCTTCTGATGAGACTTTTGGACATTGGAAAATGCGAGAAGGAAGTCCTTTGACAGAGCAATCATCACCCAATCCTCTGCGGCAAAAGAGCCATAAGCTGGTCTAAGTCACCTAGCTTATCTATCATGAAAACCGTCCATCCGAGCTCACGAAACACATTCTCCAATTCGGCTTGCTGGTTCGTCAGCACGCAAACTTTCGGTTCTGGCCAGGCCAGCTCGGCGATGGCTACGATTTCGCCTGAGCCGTCAGCGAGCTCATAGCCCGCTTGAGGAAGTGCGCGGCCAGCCTCGTCGGCTGCTACTGCGATTTGTTGAGCACCCTCCTCCAGCACGTCCTGGATCAATAATTCAACCGCACTCGGATATGTCACCTGTCTCTGGTCTGGTGTCTCCAGGAGCCCTCCATAGAGCTCGTCGCGCAACCCATGAGAGGTGACGCATGCTGCCCCACTGGCAAATTGCATGATGTTGCTAGTCCGAAGGAACTCGGTCCATGAAGGTTTCCACGCAACGCCCGCTTTAAGCGCGCAATCATCCATTAGGCGCACGATAGCTGAGAGGTGTTCCCATTTTCCTTCCTGGAGGCTTTCTACCGACGCAGCGACTAGAGCATTCACCTCTGGGAGAGAGAGTGTGCGAAACAACCAATCACCAATCTTCGCTACTGCAGTCCCTCCAGTTCCATCAGGATCTGCTCGCCACCAATCCTGAACGAGTGACGCTTCTTTCAACGCCGAACTGAGGCCAGTTGGTTCTCCCCCTTGGCGTCGGTCGAAATTCAAGAAATTGAGCAGAACCGCGGCAGAAAAGCGACTCCACTGAGATCGTTCTCGCGCAGAAGTCAACCGATACAGCAGTAAATCGAAAGACGAACTCTGATATAGGCGAAACCAAATGGCAGGATTTGAAAGCTGCAATTGGTTTAGCAGTTGGTTGAATATCTGGCCCGGCGGACCGGTTAAGGGCGATACCTGCTGCTTGCGATTATCCAGCCGCCCATACACATCGCTCCACGCCACGGACCAAACGTCATACTTTCCACTGCGAGTAATCGCCAAGCGTTGCGCGGAGTCCAACGCCACCCTCATATTTCCCGAGATCGGGTCCGCATGATATTCGTAGCCGTCGGTGAAGACTGCAACGGGGCGTTCACCCTCTCGCGGACGCTCGGGATATAGCACGAAATCCGCACGCGATGAAACGACGATTCCTTTGTCGGGCCCCAGATCCACTTGCGGTTCCACTAACCAGTTGCCGTAGGTCGGAATCTTCAGATACCAGCCTTGTTTCCCGTTCACTACATGCGGTGTTAGCGAACGCTCTGGTTCCCCTTCAAGTACTCTGTGGAGAGCTTCCAGAAAACCAGCTTCCAACTCGCTTTCGATCAGACGATTCAGGCGTATTGATTCCAGTCTGTCTGTCGTCTTGAGCTTCCCCCAATTGTCAAGGATCCGACGAAGCAGATCGAGAGCTACCCGACGTGAAGTTTTGCCTTGGAAATGCCGTCCTCGGTAGGCAAGCAGACACCGGTAGCAGCCGTCTTTGCGTTCGTCGAGACGGCATTGACACGCAGATAGCTTCTCGAAGGCACCCCGGAAGACCTCTTCCAGCTGAGACGGCGCCCGCATAAGCTCTCGCAGATAGCCAGTGCCTCCTGGTACTGCGTCGTAGAGCACCAGATATCGCCGCCGCGATTCACTTCCTTCAATGGGCTCATCGTAAACAGTCGTATACAGGTGTCCGGGATCACCCTTGAACTTATCGCGCAGGCCGAGCTCCAAGGCAGCGACAAAGGACTCGATATTTCTCTCGATCTCCGTCGCCGCTACCGGGAGCAGCATTCGAATCGCTTCAGAAGAGAATTCACGGTACAGGTAGCAAGTTCGAATTGCTTTTTCAGCTTCTGGATTATTTCGAAACGTGCACCATGGAGAATGATCGAGTTTGCCATCTCGACGTACTTTCCCACATGCCTGGCAGAGTTCGAACGATCGTGCGGTCCGTTCGCGGCCAGCCACTTGAATGCGTGCTCCGCCTCCGTTGGTTTCGCCGAAATTCACTTCTCGCAGCGTGATCTTACGAAAGAACTCAAACCCGAATGGAACCTCTTCGCAATCCAAGAACCATGCGTCGGTGACGTCCTCGTCCCTCTTGAGGACAAACATATTCTTCTCGTAAAACTTCGGGTCTCGTTCCTCGTTCTCATCGTAAGAACGACTTCTCTTGTCCTCTGTAGTGGCTACCACTTCTCGCATTCTGAGCAGGGTTCGTCGTTGACCATCGTCGGACCAAAGTAGATGCCCGCATTTGGGACAGGATTGCTGCGGATCACGCTCGCCCTCTCGTTCCATGTACGTACAGTTTGCGCATAGGCGCCAAGCCACCAGGTCCTCGGGATCAAAGGTCACACCATCAATCGTGACCCTTCGCCCACCTGCATAGAACGTGTTGGCGGGTGCCAATTCCGCAATCCCTGCGGACGCAGGCCTGGCGTACTCGTACGTCCAAGTCTCGTATTGGCGCTCACTTTCCGCTCCTCCACTCTTTTTCCGAAAGATGACGGATTGCAGCGTGATACCTTGCTCAGGAAAAGCGTAATTGGGTAACAAGCCTTCATCAGTTAGAAAGTTCATCACTCGGCGGTTCTGCAAGTTCCGCACTAATTCGAACAAGGCAGCCTTTTCTTGTCGCAGTTCGCCTTCCTGCTTCTGTTTATCCTCCTCGCGCATAACTAGGGATTGCAGATCTCGAATACGTCGATTGAGCGTCTCTAAACGCCCACGCCAGTTCTTGAGCTCACGCGCGCGGACACGAACTCCCTCAACCAATCGATACCGCAGGCCATCTTCAGCACGCGAAAATGCTAAGAGGCGTTCACGTGTCCACTCGGAAATCCTAGACGCAAACATCTCCAGAAATGCGTCTTCCAGCGCAGAACGATTCAGTTCGAAATACCTCAAGTAGTTCCATGGAAACGCGTCCGGAGGGCCATTGTTTTCGACCGCGTTGATTGCTGCCGCAAGCCGTTCGGGAATGGCACCATCAGGCAACCCAGTTTGTACCCAGCGGTCCATGACGAATGCCGTAAACTGCCGCTCGAGCACAGCTGACGCATTGAGGTAACAGCCCGGCGGTTCCACTTGGCCTTCAAGCATCTCTTTCGGTTCTTCGAAGAAAAACAGATCATGGGGACGAGCATTCGCAACCGTCGCAATGAATGCATTGCCATCTCGGCGACCGGCACGACCGGCGCGCTGAAGATAGTTGCTCGGCCGCGGTGGCACGGCGCACAACGCCACCGCGGAAAGGTCACCAATATCGACTCCCATCTCCAGAGTAGGCGTACAAGACAGCAGATTAGGATCACCGGGCTTTTCACGGCGCTCGAAGCCGATCTCAGTGGCCTCACGCTGTTCTCGTGTCAATAAACCGGTGTGCTCTTCGGCGAAGATGCGAGCCACATTGCCGTTTTGATACAGTCTGCCGTAATAATCTTCCCTTTGAGGTTGCTCCCGCAGCACTCCACTTCTGCATGTAGCCTGGGGACAGGGTGATCCTGCCAACGCCTCCGCTGCGTGTGAGCCCACCGACAGCATGTAACTGCACTTATCGCACCGAAGCTGTCGAACTTGCCGCGTGACTTCCAGCGCCTCCAAGTCAACGCCCCAGACCTTTGCGCCGCGCGCGAACGTCTCGAACATCAGTTTGGATTGGCATAGCTCTTCAATCACGGACCTGTAAACTGGAACTACAAGTTGCGAAATGTTCCCGTCGAAGTTCCCAAAAACCCTCCGTAGCCAATGGGCATGCCAACTCGGAGAGGTTACACTGCCAGCCACCAGAGGTAGGAACCTCTCACCCAGCGGGGCCTCAATCAGGAACTCGGGCAAGCGCTCGTATTTCGTTGCATACTTCATATAGAGCGGTCGCTCGCCTGTATTGAAACGGAAATAGTTACCCATCTCGCACAGGTACTCGGTCAGTTCACGATGCCACACGCCCCCGCGATTCTTAAGATTGAGCAAGAAGCCATGCAAAAAACGTTGAATTGCCTCAATACTGACCCCGCGCAAGCCGCCAACTTCATTCTGCAAGCGATCAAGTACGCTGACTGCCGCAGCCTCAAACGTCTGTGGTTTAACCTGCACAGTAGAAGATCCGGTTTTCTCGAGCGAGCGCCCAATACGAGCATTATGTGTGTACTCACTCCAAATTTCCCAGTCGAGCCTCCTCCGTAGCAGCTCGGGAAGACGCGAATGCGGAGGTAGGGAACCTTCCCTTCGTAAGTGCTCATAATCCTTTTGCCATTCCATGTCCGGTGGCAGGAAGGTAGCAACAAACAGTTCCGGCCGTGACAGCTCGCGCTCCCATCGCGTAAGAAATAGTGCGGGCAGTTCGACAAGGGGAACTTCACTCTGTAGATCCTGCACTACCTTCTGAATAGCCGTACGTAGATTGAAGCGAAAAGTCCGGCCCTTGAAGAATCCAGCTCGATGCGAAGCATCCTGGACGTTGTCGGAGAACGCCAGGAGTTTCTTGTCGTCATTGAACGGGGATGCCCAGAGCTGAGAGATCAACACTGAAGTCAGGCTTGCCGCTCTTGATCCCACGATCGTGAGAGAGTTATGCGCTTCGCAAGATGGACAATCGTGAGTGCCAATCAACCGGGGATTCTCGCCACCAACCCGTTTCCAAGTTTCAGGAAGCCAAACCCGAAGGATCTCGTCCTCTCCCGTGCCGCACCACACGCACTCTTGTGGTCTTTCCGACATGCTCGTGTGTAGACAGTTCGGACACAGAAAGTGCGGAAGCTGCATCTGTGGATTCGGATCGAACTCGCCCGGGAAGATGAAGCGCACCTCAGGTCGAAAATCGAAAAACGCTCTGTATAAGGGCTCAAGGTCCGGAATGATCCGGCTGTCAGCATCTTTTACCGTCCCGACCCAGCCGGTAACGCCGCACTCACGACAATGGATCACCGCCAAGCTGTGCCGGAGCTCCTCGATGTTCAGGTCCGACGCAAAAGACCACTCCGGCTGATGCCTCACACTGGAGACGACGCGAGTAAGCTCACGCATCCAAAACTGGTAACGAACCTGCAAGAAAGGACGTAGAACACCCGCTTCCTCCACTCGTGCAGCGGAAATCAGCGAAAGAAAACTCTCGAGCACGAGCTCTGGATACTCAGATCCCGAGCCCCCGTTCTCCTGAGTTGGCAAACCCGCTTTGAGTCGCTCTAGGAGTTCTCCAGCCTCTATCGCGGCTGTGCCAGTCAAATCCAGCAAACGGCGAAGAAAACCATGAGATCGGAGTTGTTGTGCGAGGCTAAGCCTCCACGCATCGGAACCTGGCGCATCTGCGGTATCTCCGAACCAGAGCCGACGCTGTGCTACCAGATAATGCTCGGCCGCTGTATAGCCAAGAGGATCGAGACTTTCAGTGGCTTCTGATCCAGGCACGCTGCTGTATTCCACGCGGCTCGTCGCTAAGAACTGCGCGACATCTTGTACGGACTCACCCACAACATTCTTCGTTTCGAACGTTTCGCCGAAGACATCGTTTGCGTACCTGACTAGCCTCTCTGATGAACCTTCACTTCCGATTCCAAGAGTTGCTGAGGTTCCGACGCAAATGATTCCGCCAGGGGGTGTACGCAACCGAGCTTTCAATCTTCGAATCAAGCATGCAACGTCGGTGCCTTGAGCTCCGTCAAAACTGTGAAGCTCATCCACGACCAAGTAACGCAACGTCTCGGGTCCGTTCTCCCGCCAAAGCGGTAAATCTTTGGACCTTAGCAAAAGAAGATCGAGCATTTTGTAGTTTGTGAGTAGGATGTCGGTCGGCGACTGGCGCATTGCGTCACGGCTAGTGATCAGTCGCGACTCGCTCATTGTCACGGACGGGACGCGATCTTCCTCCCCGATATACAGCCCAGCTGTCACCCGACCGCGGAGTTCAGGGTTGCGAAAGATAGTCTCAGCAAGGCGTGACGCCTGGTCCGTTGCCAAGGCGTTCATTGGATAAATGAGGATTGCCTTGATGCCGCGCTGGTTCCGATGTTGGTAGCAATAGTCGAGAATTGGGAAGGTGAAGCATTCTGTTTTGCCAGAACCTGTCCCCGTGGCCACAATCGTGTTTTTGCCAGTCCGCCAATCGAGACGATCCCAAGCGCGCTCCTGATGCAGGTAAGGTTTGAATCCCGAAGGAAGTACCCCTGGGAAAAACTGCCTTCCAGTACCGGAGGCAGCAAAAGGCAGACGCAGTGAGAGGTACGGGCCACGGAAGACCTCACCCCTCCGCGCCAGCATGCGATCCAGCGCGCCCTCGAACCACGGATTCGTAATGGGAAAAGTAGTACGGAGAAACTCCTCAATCCCGCGGCGCACCTGTGCGCCGATGACTGAAGGAATCATGACTGTCTCCGCTCAAACTCAGCCCAAGCAGTCCTGTAGTCCGTCTCCCGGTCACATTGATCAAATGGCGCGTCGTAAATTATGCTGCGCTGCCGCGGACCGGTGGGCAGGGTGTCGTCGGTTACCGTGCGCTCGACCCTCTGCTGACCACGCTTCCTCTTCCAGTCCGGGGTAGACAACCCGTACTCCTGGTCTCCGTCCAAGTAGACAATGCGACCGTTGCGGTCGTACCACGTGTTGCGCTCATTGTGCCGAAGCACCGGAAACTGTATCCGATAAATACTGCAGAGCTCCTCAATCGTGAGGCCCAGTTCCATACTCACGAGAACGTCGATTTCCAATGTCGCTTGCCTGCGCTCGTAGTCGGTGCGCAGCGCCATATTCCGCGACCATTCCGGTCGTAGCGACCTAAAATGCTGGTCGGAAAGGCGATCGTCTTTTTTGGTCCACATCTCCCCAAGGAACTTGCCATCCCAGCACTCTCGCCAAAGGTCGGCGTAGTAAGACGTCACACAGCTCAACATCAATACTCGAAGAAACAGCGTGGGAGAGCCAGTGACTAATGGAAGCTGTTCGAGCAGTGTCCTGTTCGCATGTCCCATACCTGTTGTCTTCACACGGAAATCAACAGGAAGCGAGATGCACCCGGAGGCGAAACGAATAAGCTGGTGAAGATCTTTGAAGACAATCCCAAATAAGGTGTTCACGTGCCCGACCGACTTTGGAACAATCGCCGCTAAAAAAGTCCTCTCGCCCGCTTGATTGAGCATTTCCCGGTTAACTATTCGGTAGTAGTCCGTAACTTTGCTCTCCTCACTCCAAGACACACCCGGAACGCGCTGCCGATACGTTGCGGTAGTGCAATTCGGGACATAATTCGTTCGCGGTAGGTAGTCGTCCGAAAGCTGCGTCAAATCAAGCACATCGTAGTCCCCATTTTGGACACACTCAGACCTTGGAGTCTTAAACAGCGGAATCCCAACAGAGACATGCGGACCGGAGAGAACCCATTCGCTCAGATCTAAAGGAAACCTCGTTTCACGACGAATCGTTCCTGATTTTACGGCTCCGGTTTCGTTCCACATCACAGTTGTTGCGTAATCTCCTTCTATCTGTCCCAATCGCCTTTGATCAGCGAACTTCCTTAATACCGAGACTAGTTCCTTGGCCCTGAGCACCGGGAGTCGGGCATGAAGACCAGGGGTTCCCGGGTCATCGTAAAGTTTGGCAAACAACTCTAGTGTTGATCTGTCAATTTCCAGAATGCGATCTTTGTGCCCAGCAACGCTCCATTCATTTTGATCCGATTTGCGCCCCTCGACTTGGCCGAAGCCGTCGTGCGCAAAAGAGCTATCAATGGTTGTCGGCCAAAAAAGGTCTGCCACTGCGCAAAATTGAACGTCCCGTGGCTGACCCAAAATGCTTACCTCAAACCGCATACGTCCGTGATCATTCAATCCTTCAAACAAAGACAGCTCGTTTTCGAACTGGAACCAGTAGCGAAGTCGCGTGTACAAATGTTCCCGGAAAGCACCCCCATTCGGATCATTGAAAGCACCATCATCATGCACATAACCCGATACTTGAGCTAGATCGGTAGCCTTCATCATGAAGCATTTATATGTATTTGATTTAGTACCTCGGAGTAGGCCATAGTTCTGTGTCGCCGTCAGGAAAGCCTTCGTACCATCGAATTCCACATACTCATTCAAATACAAGCCGCGCAGGTCACTGTGCTCTGCCATAGTCTGCTCGCGGAGTTTCGCGAATTCCGGGGCCGTGAAATCCCGTAACACATAGAGCGGCTGAACATCGCCCATAACTGCCCCTTCATTCCACTCGACCTTGATCCAGGGTGGATTCCCTAGAATGAGATCGAATCCATCTCTATCGTGAAACAGGTCCGCGAAATCGACTTCCCAGTGAAAGAAACGGAACTTGGCGGCTAACTGGCGAACAATTCGCAAGCGTTCAGAGTTTTCGCAGAGCAATTCCAGATCGACAAAACCGAACTGATCTGCCAACGTCAAGCTGGGTTGCTCTAGCCCAAATATCTGTCCTTGAGTCGGACGAATTGTCTCGGTGGCGCGGACGGTTCCTTCAAGGATGCAGCCTACTTCAAAAAGGAATTCGTGCCGACTGGGCAGGAGATTGGCTTTGTCGATCGGCCAGAACCACAAAGCACACCAGTAATCCATCACAAGCTTCAGCCGTTGATAGTCGCTGGACGCTCCGCCCTTTGGATTGAGCGCCTTTTCCCAGAGAGCATATCGCTCTCGCGTGCTCAGAGTTTGCTCGTGCGTTTTCGTCAGAGGATGTCCCCAGACGGGGAACATATTCCCGGTTTGGGCGCGTAGATTGCGCAAACTATCGGTGTGGCGTTCCCAAAGGCGATCGACCGCGTTGCTGAGGCGTACCAGAGTGGCTGCTTCTGATTCGTCGAAATCCTCCCGAAAGTTTCTACGCCACTCCGAGATCCGTTGCATCTCCACGGGGCACATTTGTCTGACTGCCCTGTCGCCGTAGGCAGACATACCTTCATCGGGTACAAGAAAGTGGTAGACGCTGTTTTCTGGTCGCTTCTTGCCAGGCTCCACTCGGTCGGGAATCGCTTCGAGCCATGGGCGACCGCGCTCAGTCAGTTCCTCCCTGCGGAAGACCTGGCGCCGCGCCCCAATCAGGCTGTTGCCGGCACGAAGCTGCCCGCCGAACCACGGAATAGTGTGACCTTGATAAATCGTATTCAGCCACAGCGAGATCTCGGCCAACTCGACAGCAATCGGGTTCATGTCGACGCCGAAGACGCGGTTATCGGCAAGATATGCCTTAACCTTCTGCCGCTCCTGCTCAAGATCTGGTTCGGGAATGCGCTTCTTCAATTCGGCTTGCCGACGCTCCAGGTACGCATCAGCAAGCTGGTTGATCGCTTCGTTCAAGAAGGCCCCACTGCCCAGAGCGGGCTCGCAAACAGTTAGATCGAGAATCTCCAGTGCTTTCTTGCCTTGCAGCAACTCCTTTAGCGCATACTTCACTACGCATTTGGTGAGGACCTCTGGCGTGTAGTATGAAGCCGACTTCTGTCGACTACGACCGTTCAGACGATAGATGAACCTGCCCTTTTCATAAACCTTGGCTCGACCGGTCTCCTCGTAGACGATCTCCTCTTCCTTATATTGTGGGAGTTGATCTTTCTTGACGAACCACGCCTGATCTAAAGGATTCACCTCGCCCGTATCAGCCTTCTTGACCTCGTAAAGGTCCTCCTCAGCGAAGAAGCCCGTGTAGGAGAGCAAGCCTTCATAAACCGCTCCAAGTTGGATGATTCCGAGTTGTGCATAGCTGATCCTTCCGCGTCCGAGTGCGGCACCCGGCCTGGAATATCCCAGCAAAGCCAAGACTTGCTGGAGCACGTGATTCCGGAACTTTACGCGACGAAGAGTGGGCGTCTTATCCTCGTCGAAGAGATCGCCTTGCAGGGGATGCAACTCGAATTCGTGGATATGACTAACGCCTCCAGCCCCATTGCCGTCGGCGGTGGATACCCCTGCCTGCACGGTCATCTGACGCTTGGGAGAAAACCCCGAGTAGATCAGCTGAAAGAGCTTGCGAATAGATCGGTCGAGGAAGTACCCGTTTCGACTCTCCTCGCTATCCAGTGGTATCAGAGCGAGGTCGCACAGGCTTTCTAGGCTGTAACCAGTCCGATACTCTTCGCTATCCATGGGCGCGTAGCCCAGCGTCGGACGTGCCTCGATATAGAAGATGAACAGTAATCGGTAGAGATAACGCAGGCATTCCCGACTGAGTTCTTCGGCCGAGAGTGCCCCATAAACCTTCTCCTTTAATACCTCCCGCAAATAGAGGATTGCCTCATTGCCTAGCAGCTCGATTGCCTCGCGCACGTTGTACTTTAGGTCTTCAGACACCTTCGCGGCGTGCTTATGTGATCCCTCGTCCAGCCGATCGATGAGATTGTTCCCACCAACGGGACACACGCTATTGGAACTCGCAACAGCGGCAAACACCCTCAGCGAGTCGCTGCTGGCGAACACACCCGGAAAATCAAAGCGTAGGAGTCGCCGTTGCGACCACTTGGTCCGGTCAATTAGGACTAGTTGCCCAGCGTGGGCGAGGAGTATCCACCGTGGGGGATCTTGGAGACCAAAGACTCCGTCAGTAATGATTTCTTCTATAGACCGTTGCTCGCCGTCCTGTGCCGGCTCAAGAGCATCTGTTGGATCGACTTGCTCAAACTGCGCGCGAGACAGTGGGAGGGAGAGAGGATCACTGAACTCGTTTGTAGGGTCACATGCCTCTGTCAGCCAAAGTTGAGGGAGCCCCTCCGATGTTGTGATTTCGCCCAGAATCGGAAACTTCGCGCCATCTTCAAGATATCGAACATCCGCCTTGCACTCATACCCCAGTGCTGAAAATAGCTCTCGCAACCAACCTCGCTGGATTTCCAACCGTGTTTTGGGCGCGGGCGCCGCTTCGAGCTCCGGACGCATGGTTGCATAGGACGCAGCTGCGCCGCGCAGAGCGTCCAAAGGAGATCGGCCTGCGCTCGCCCAATCCGCGAAAGTGGAGCGTAAGTCTTCCTCCAGAGCAGTTTCCAAGTAGTGCTCCGTGTAGAACTCACGTTCGCTAATGATCCCGCTAAGATCCAGAGCCAATTCATTCTCCTCTGAATACTGCCGCTACGCGAAGGAACGCTGCGTCTTCAGTAGTGAGCGTGTCTTCTACGTACGCGCGGTGTTGGTTGAAGAGTCTGTCGATGCGCGCCTGCTTGGACTGTTTTTGGCGTAGCCGCAACGGCACGAGGTCGGCGTCGTTGAACTCGAACTCGATCTGCAATTGCTTAGCCTTCCGCAAGTGCTCCAGTTTGCTGGCCACCGCGTCGAGCTTAGGTTTGAACGTGTTGTTGATACGTTCACGACACTCAGAAATGTGCTTCCGTCCATGCGAGACCACTTCGGCGAGAAGAACTGTGGCCTGATTGACGTCGGGTTCGTAATCTGGATTTGGATACTCTTTGCGGTGAAACTGTGTCCGCTCAAGAAATGATTCGAGTTCCTCGATTCCTGCAAATCGTCCGTTTTCGAATCGCACACCAAACCAACTATGAACCACCGGCTGTCCCTTGCGGTTCGGGATATTTCCCTCCAGCACGAAAACGAGCTCGTTCTTTGCAAGTGCTCCTTTCAGCGTAATAACCGGTGCATGCCCGCGCTCAAAATTTACTAGAAGCTTGTAGTTCAACCACTCCATTGCGGGATGCAGATCCCACAACAAGTGAATCTCGGGCCATCGTCGCTGTCCCGACCGAAGCTCCCTAATTTTCTCTTGCAATAACTTGCGATCTGCACTCAAGCGTAGACGACCATCGTCAGGCATTGAACCTTTCGGCAAGGCGCGTTTGAGGGCTCGCTCCAAATCCTTCGGTACAGTTAAGCTCACCATTTGACGGTCACGGTCCACGTGAAAGTCGTACCGCTCTCCACGTGATAGACCGGCGATCATATAATCGAGATCATTACCGTACAGTGATGGCATGGCTCGCTGTCGTGTGATCGCAGTCTCGCCCTTCTCCACGGGAGTATCCCCCATCAGGATCGCCAGCAGATCCACCTGCTTGGCTGTTTCCTGCATATGGTGCTCGAACTGCTCCGGCGTCAAAGATTGCTGAATCGCCTTTGCCGTTTCAAGCTCTTCCTGCGTTTGGTCAAATACGCCAAGAAAGGCCGATGGATCGCCTATATTCTTTTGCGCTTCCTCGTCTTTTTGGGTCAGGAGCTCGAGAATGCGCAGGTCGCCCCGAACTTTCGAGTTCGTCGACTCGGTGCACAGGTATGCGATATGGGGCCGCCGCTCCTGGCCGTAACGATCTACTCGACCGTTCCGCTGCTGAAAAACCATTAGCGACCACGGAATATCGAAGTGGATCAGCTTGTGCGAAAGAAAGTGGAGGTTGATGCCTTCGCTGGCGATATCGGTAGCAATCAGCAGTCGAACAGGGGCCTGCTGCCGACCGAAATTCTCCACCGTCTCCTGAAGCTGTTTGTCGTCGCTCTCTTGACCATGTAACGTCTCAATTTGCTCGCCTTTTAGCTTGAGGTCTTGCTGCAGCCGCTCGCGAAGAAATTTCAATGTTTCCACGCGCTCAGTAAAGATCACAAGACGATCATCGGCTTTTCCTGGATGCCAATCGAGCTTGCCACCGGGGCGGAGCAGGTCGAGCAGAGTTTGATATCGAGTAAAGTGCTCGGGCGTGATCGCTTGGACGACCGCCGCTAGCTCTTCGAGTACGAGCCGGTCCGCTTCGGCTTCTCGTGTCTGAACCCCAGAAAGCTTCTTCAAGCGGTTGGCGATGGTCGCGACACACGCGACCGGACTAGAAAACAAAGACTTCTCCAACACGGTTCGGAATAACAACTGTCCTGTCCGCTGCGCGCGATCGAATGAGGCGAACGAAGCGGTGGACAGCAGATCGTAAACTTGCTCTTCAGCGCTGCTCGCAGCGGCCGTATGTCGTGTGGTGATGCGCTCGTGAAAGGTTTTTTCGATTTGCTCCTGGACATCTTTTTTGAAACGTCGCAAGAACAGTCCCTGAATGTCCGCAGGGCCATAACTTTTCGGATTCGTGATCGCAGTGGGATCGAGCATGTTCATCAAGCTCGCGAATGACTCGGCGCGGCCATCATGCGGTGTTGCGGAAGCTAGGACCATCGTGTCAGATCGATCTGCAAGAAGTTGGGCCAGTTTCGCACGTGCGCTGTTCGTACCTCTCTGTGCGACGTTGTGCGCCTCATCGATGACGATCACATCCCAGTAACTCTTTTCGAGATGAACCCGGAAATCCCGTTCCTGCTTGAGGGTGTCGACCGAGATAATGGTCCGGTCGTAGTAGTGAAACGGGTTGGCGTCAGTTGGAATCTCCTGCCGGATGCGCTCAATACCGGACCGATCAAGCCGAACCAACGGAATACTAAAGCGGGTCCAGAGCTCTTTCTGAAACTGCACCATCATGCTCTTCGTCGTAACGCAAAGAATCCGCTTTCCTTTGCCGCGTCGGATTAACTCTGATAACAAAATGCCCACTTCGATGGTTTTGCCCAACCCAACAGCATCCGCCAGGAGGATACGATGCCGGATCTGATCTAATGCCTTGAGTGCGGGGTCAAATTGATACGGCATCGCGTCAATTGCAGCGCGATGACTAATCCACAGATCTGAGTCGGTGGGCTTTGATTGCCTCAGCAAGCTTTCCAAGTAAAGTCGGCTGTCCGCGAACCGCGGTGATCGGTCCGGAATGAGTTCTGTATCTTCCGGGTGTAAAGGCTTGACTGGGTCCAGTTCTGTAAGAAACCTCGCTTCCTTCCCACGGACTAATTCCGAAATGCCCGTCACAAGGAGCGAGTGCTCTCCGCTCGACGTCGGATCGATCGACTTAATCACCCATTCTGCGTCCCTGATCTCAACGCGCAGGCCAGGTGCCAATACCGCCTTCCGCACTGGGCCAGAACTACTAACAGTGCTTATCCCCATAAAGAATAGGTTGGTGCAGTTGAAGTATAAGGCAGAACATCGAGGGAACAATTGCAGCAAGCGGAGGCGAGTTCTTCATCTCGCCCTCGACAACGCCTCCCGAACTCCCTCATTCTGAACAAGTTTTGTTGATTTCATCTACGCGGATCAGACTGGTCTCCCACGCTGCCGATAGGACCATGGCGCACATATGTAACCGAGACTTGAAGGCCCTGCTCGCCCAGGTATTTAACGTACGCACAGGGCATGGGTGCATCCAAAAATGGGCGTCCGAATTTCTCTTCCGTGATGAAAACTAGGCCGCACAATTTCGTTTTACGCCTTTGATTCCACATTAGAACTTTAACAATATCTTTATAGAATTCAGCGGCGGCGTTCTTTCCCGAAACCTTGAATTCATAGGCGAGATGGGTTTCAAGATCGATGACGTCGAATTTCTGATCAAGTTCGGGTGCGACCAGGGCCTCGATCTGAAACCTATCGGGGTTCAAATCGTGAACCGCAGAGCGCCAGGCCTTTGCAATTTTCTGTGCGTTCTTAGTGTTTTCGGAGACGTCAGCAGAATCCTTCAACCTGACCGCAAATGCTAGTTGAGCCGCCTCCACAACCGGGTCTTCCATAATTTTTGAGACAGATAACGAAGCCGACCGGGCTATTGTAACTAGTCTCGGAGCCCCACCACTACCCCTCATGTCATTTTTTCGCACGAATGGACACCAGCACCCCCTAGAAGCTGGTCACTCTTCTTCCCAGAACCGCTTCTTGTCGTGTAGCACTTCTTCCACTTCGCCCTCCTCCGGGTGGACGCCGCTCCGCCGCGGCTCGGACGGTCGCTCGGGCTGATGCGCCGGTATCGCGCCAAACGGTAAAGCGTGTTTGTCACGCACCGCGCCGCCACTCGCCCCCTGCCGCCCTTATCCGGTCTCCGTTCTGGCCCTTTCACCGTTCCGGCTTGTTTTGTCCGCTGTCGCTCAAGTGAAGAACAAAACAAGCCGGAAACGGCGCGAAAGGGAAAAACAATGAAATTAGAGGACATCAAGAACAAAACCAAAGACGCAGTTGACTATCTCGTGCAATCGCTCGACTCCGGGCATAGCGAAGTGCTCACCGATTATCTCGGCGCGATGGCTCGGTTCCATACGTACTCGTTCGGCAACGTCATGCTGATCGCGAGGCAAAAGCCGGACGCCACTAACGTTGCAGGAATCCGCACGTGGAACTCGCTTGGCCGCTTCGTCAAACGCGGAGAGAAAGGCATTCTCATTCTCGCTCCGATGGTCGGCAGTCGTCGGTCGCGCCAGAACGAAATCGCGACCAACATTAATACTGACAACGCCGCCGATGAACGCAAGCCAGAATCGCAACTCTTCGGGTTTCGTGCCGTGTACGTGTTCGACATCAGCCAGACCGAAGGCAAAGAATTGCCAACACTGACCGAAGTGCATGGCGACGTGAGCGGACACCGCGAAAGGCTTTTCGAGTTCGTGCAATCGCTAGGTGTCGAATTGAGCTACTCCGAACGCATTGCACCCGCGAAGGGTTTGTCCCACGGCGGCAAAATCACCCTACTTTCCGGGATGAAGCCTGCCGAGGAATTCTCGACGCTTGTTCACGAGATAGCGCACGAAATGCTGCATCGGGGCGACCGCCGCACCCTTACGACGAAAAAGGTGCGCGAAACCGAAGCCGAAGCAGTGGCCTTTGTGGTCGGCAAAGCTATTGGCCTCGAAACGGGAACCGCTAGTACCGATTACATCCAGCTATGGCACGGAGACGGCAATCTGTTGCGCGAAAGTCTCGAAGCCGTGCAGCAGACGGCAGCCATAGTTCTCGGGGCAATTGCTCCGAAGCTCCAAACGACGCAGGAATCCGAATCTACCACGGAGTCGGATTCCGTCCCGTATAGCCCGCTGTCAACCGTCGAGTCCGCCGCCGAGTCCGCCGCCGAGAGCGTCTCGTTCTGATCCCATCAACTATCAACCGTGCAATTCAAAAAAAAGATCAAAGGAGAATCTGACATGCACACTACGCAGAACAACAGTGAATACCGCGATCTATCCGTGGCGACTCTCATCGAGTCTCCGAGCAATCCACGTAAGCGTTTTGATGAAAATGGCCTGAATGAACTGGCAGCCAGTTTCAAGAGCCAGGGCGTTCTCGCGCCGCTTTTGGTGCGCGAACTGGACGAAAGCAAGTATGAAGTGATCGCCGGGGCGCGTCGGCTCAGGGCGGCCAAATTAGCGGAACTCGAAAGTGTGCCCGTTCGCATCGTTAAACTCAGCGATGCCGAGGCTATTGAGGCGCAGTGCGTGGAAAACCTGCAACGTGAGGATATCCACCCGCTCGAAGAGGCACTCGGTTTCAAATCGCTATTGGAACTTGGAGAACCGTACAACATCGCTCATATCGCGGCCCGTGCTGGCAAGAGTGAGGCGTATATCTATGGTCGATTGAGATTGGCCGACCTGATTCCCCCTGTGGCTGAGGCCTTCCTGAAAGACAAAATCACCATCGGTCACGCGCTGCTGATCGCCAAACTCCCCTCCGCACAGCAGCAGGAAGCGTTCGCAGCCGCATTCCGCAGCATGTGGACGAGCGAGGGAAACACGCAGGTGCTGATTCCCGTTAAGGAATTGGCGGCTTGGATTGAGTTGAACATCCTGTTGCAGCTCGCGTCCGTCCCGTTCGACAAGCAAGATGAAACCCTCGTGCCAGCGGCAGGCTCGTGCGTTAACTGTCCAAAGCGAACAGGCTTTAACAAGCTACTCTTTGCGGACGTTCGTAAGGATTCATGCAGCGACCCGCAGTGTTTTCGTGCCAAGCTGGACGAGCACATCTCCCGACAGGTACAGAAGAAGCCTGAGCTTGTGCAAATTTCATCTGCATGGAACACGCGCGAAGGCGCACCCCTTGGGCGCAATCGCTATGTGGAATTACAGATCAAAAAAGCCAAGCCGAACGGAAGCGCGGCGAAACAGCCTGCCATCCAGAAGCCCTGCGAAAAGATGACGGATGCCATCGTGATGGATGGTGGTACTCGCGGCCAGATCGTGAAAATATGCGCAGACCCGAACTGCAAAGTCCATCATGGCGACCGACCGTCACCGCTGCAGTTGCAGCGCGACCGGCAGCAGGATCGGAAGCGCATCGAGAAAGAGAGGATCGCAATCACCGCAAGGCATCGGATACTCGCCGCCATTTTGGAGCGGGTTTCGTTTCCGTTGAAGAAAGCCGACTTGCTCACGGTTGCACAGCATGTCTTGGCTAGTGTCCCGTACAATCGGCTCCCGCTCCTAGCAAAGCGCCACAAGCTGGAGATCGAGAAACCCGGTGCGTCCCCTGTCGAACTTCTTGCCAAGCGTGTTTCCCGGTATGACGAGAGCGATCTATCGCGTTTCCTGCTGGAAATCAGCTTGCTCGAATCGGCATATCGGAGTGGCGGAGACCCCGAGGGCGATGTACTACTTGGCACGGCGAAACGCTACCGCATTGACGCGGAGAAGACAAACAGGGCCGTGGCACAAGAGTTCGCGGCCAAGCAACAGAAGAAGGAAAAGAAATCCGCGCCTGACAAGAGTGTGGCGTAACTGAAAAATGATGTTCGCCTAAGGGGCGGAAAATAAGTCCTTCCGCCCCGTTTTGTTTGAGACAAAGCGCGGGTAATGGGTTATCAGATCGGCCGAGCTAGGCTAATTCCAGCGAGCCACTACCAGGACTAGCCTGCTGCTGTCTAATCTGTCGGATTGCTTCCGCAACGGCGTTGCTGTGGCACTCGCTAGGCTCGATTCCACATACGAACGTGTCTCGAAATTCAAGAAGTACTGGCGCAACCTGGAACCCTAGTTGTTCGTCGCGAATTCCCGAGATTAGCGCACGACACGTATCCATTGCGGCAAAGCGGTTCATATAATGGGCGGCCTTTATTGCCAATTGTAGGGCCCGCGCTTTGTCGTTGAGCGATGCACCTTCGCTTCCGAAAATTCGAGCCATCCTGCTCGCAACTGTCTCTGCGTAACTCCAGGTATAGTCCCTACCCTCGACCAACTTTTCATAAACGTCTAGAAACGTGGGGAGAACACTGATGCAGGGTTTTTGACCGATAATAATGAAGAACCCTAAGGGAATCTCGGAACAGACACGAACTTGCTCCTGCTCTTCGAGAAGTGCGAGTTGCTCGACGAATTCGGACACTTCTTCTGGTTTGTAATCTCCACCGGAATTGAGTGCGTCGTTAATCGAGGTGAGCAACTGTTTCACGCTGCCGAGGCCACCCAACCGTTGCAGCAAGACATCGTAGGCAGCCACGAGGGACTGCTTAAGCTCGGCAAGCGTTTGATACCGTCGCTCCTTGGATAAGCTGCAGCAACGTTGAATCACGTGAAAGATCGGAGCTGGAACGCCGTCTGGTTGAAGGTAAAGAACGTCTCCCCCCGTTAGCAGGCAATAGAAGGTTTTTCCCAGCATGAAAATGTCTCCTGCTGCGTCTGCGTGTTTGAACCCGCCACGTAGAAATTCCGGAGGAATGAATCCCTGGGTACCCCAATAAACCGAGCTTCTCGTAAAGGCAGTGTTCGAACCCAGTTCGGTGGTAAGACCAAAATCCGAGACCACAATCTGATTGCCGTCCAACAGGAAGTTGCCTGGCTTTATGTCGCGATGGTACTCATTCCTCGAATGAAGCTCCTGAATACAGTCAATCATTTGAAGGAAGCACTGCTCCTGTGCCTCCAGTGATGACCTCAGCGTAGACCCTAGCCTGGAGACGTCCCCGTCCGGGTAGAACCTCATCACGTAATAAGGAGGGTCGTGCTCGATGTTGTGATAAACAATCTGTGCTATTCGTGAATTCCCTTGAAACGACGCCATGAGGCGCACTTCACGACGGAACCGCCGGACGTGTTCATCCTCCGTCTCACGGCAGTACTTAAGAACGACGGGATGCGGCAAAGTCTTGCCAATTGGTGTGACATAAAGTATCACTCCCATGCCACCAGCTTCGCTGCAGGTACCATCCACGCGAAACTTCCCGTCGAATTCGTCACCTGGTGCAAACATCTCGATACGGCATTTTACGTGACCGGCTTTCGCATAACGCACGGATTTTGCGTGTCGTAAAGAGAGTGAAGTGGATACTACGCTCCCCTCGTCATTTCTCGTTGGCACGGGGCGCAAGGACACAAGAGCCAAGTGTTAAATTACTCCCTGATGAAACTCTCTGAACGCGTGCTCGAAGAGCTTGCAAAAATGGTGGTCGGGGACGCCAAGCACTTTCCATACCGCAGCAGCAGTTACATAACCCGCTTTTTCGCCCGCTGCGGGCTGCCATTCGTCCACGATGGCAGCACACGGCCAAGGTGGGCCCAAGAAAGACTCACTGAACTGAATCTTGGGGCTGCTCAATTCGCCGACCTTCCTTCCGACGATCTCTGCCGTGTCGTCTCTGAACTGTTCGATCAGGATGATTTTGAGAGGTACAACGAAAGGCGCAAAAACCAAGGGGAGGCGAATCCTGAGTACCTTGCCGATTTTCAGCTTGCACTTGCCAGTTTTAACAAGCTTGTTCAACGAGCTGGACTAATGGCATATCTGGACGAATCGGGGCGGTGCTATCTGCGAAGTACGGGGACAGGCATGAGCAGTGCGTCATTTTCACAACAGACGAGACCTTTGTCACAGGACGAAATCGCGCAACGACAAAAGATCGCAGATTTTCTCAATACCGCAAGTGAGGACGACATTACAGAGAAGGTGCTCATACCATTATTTCAGCGGCTCGGGTTTCACAGAGTCAGCCCGAGTGGCCATCGGGAGAAAACACTGGAGTTCGGCAAGGATCTTTGGATGAAATATCAATTGCCGACAAGTCATTGGATATATTGTTGCGCACAGATAAAGAAGGACAAGATTGACTCCAGTGGTGCAGGTGGGAACAACAATGTCGCTACTGTTCTAGCTCAGGCACGAATGGCAATCGACCATCCAATCTTCGATCCGGAGGCTAACCGCAAAGTCCTATTGGATCACCTGTTCCTGATCTCCGCCGGAGAGATTACCCGCGCCGCCAGAACATGGTTAATAGAACAACTTGATGCTGGCCAGAGACGCCACATTATCTTCATGGATCGCGATGAGTTCCTCCACCAGTCCGCGCGCATCCTGCTCGATCTTCGCCTTGATAGTCCGCATCTCATCGCAGACCAAGACATACCGTTCTGATTAAAGGACCGATCGTAGCGTTATCTCGCCGAACTTCTGTCCAGAAATGCCAGGAAGCGAACGGCATCCTGTTTCGATACAATACCGGTGCCGCTACTTCGTAATTCCTTCGAGTATCTGAGAGTTCCCTCAGCAGACTGGGAATTGCATGAGGATTCGTGTTCTAGCGAAGGCGGCTTCAGTTACCGCTCTGATTGTGGTGGTCCTGATCGGTTGGCTGTGGTACTCGTTTGTTGGCCATCACCGCGTAACAGCACAGGCTCGGCCTGCCGACTTTAGTAGCACCGCCGATGCACTCCAATCTACAAACGCGCCACTGATCCTTGCCGCTGCGGATCATTTCTACTGGCTGAACAACGGCCCTACTGCGGCCCCTCTGTATGCGCGAGCTGAAGAGCTTTTTTCGAAAAACCGGAATAAGAGGAATGAGCTTCACGCGCATATCGGGCGCCTTCGGTCGCAAGCCGAAACCATGTCCTTCGTCGATCTTTCACGTTATCTTGCCGAACAACTCCAGACTCCCTTGCTCAAGGAGGATAAAGGACTCCGGCTTTGGTGCCTGATCGCAAAAGGCTACACCGATATCGAAATTGATTACCGAGCCACGAAGCGCGACTGGTTGGAAGCCAAAGAGATCGCAAAGAGCCTGGGACAGGACCAATGGGTCACTCGGGCGAATGGCGAGCTTGGCCTTGTTGCCTTCCTTGAAGGGAATCCCGGACGGGCGGCTCGCCTGATGGGAGGAGCACTACTTTCGACCATGGCGTCCGGCGACGTAGGTGGACAGATCAGGTTTCTGGAACTGTTGGGCAGGGGGTTTGAGGAAGTAAACCGTCATGCCGAAGCTATCAGGTTCTTCGACCGGGCTATCAAGCTCGCAAATGGGGAAAAAGATTCTGGTCTGCCATTCATGGCATATGAAGGCAAAGCGCGGGCTCTGGTCGCTACGGGGAGACCGAACGAAGCGCAAGCTGTAATACAAGACGCACTCGCAAAGGCGAGGGCACAACAAAAACGCGGCCATGAAGCAGAGCTTTTGATTATCTCGGGAACCGTCGCCGAGAGCACTGGGGATCGGACAGATGCAATTCAGTATCTGGAACAGGCCGGCCAGTTCGCGACCGCTGTCCAGTTCTACCGAATGGAAGCTGACGCGATGTTTGAATTGGCGAAACTGTATCGCGACAGTGGAGATCTCGCGACCGCAGATGCACGAGCGACCCAGGGCTTGGCCGCCAGTCAGCGGGTCGGAGATCGTTATTATGTTCCGCGAAATTTGACGATGCTCGCCGACCTGAAGGCACGCCGCGGGCGCATTGCCGACGCCAATGCCTTATACGAACAAGCCGAGGATGTGATCGAAGGAATGCTTATCAGCGTCGATGAACCTTATTGGAACAGTTCGGTTGCAGCTTCGATGAGTCTGACGTACTTGCAGCATTTCGAACTGGCCGCCAACCACGGGGATGTGACAGGGGCATTCCGAGTCTTGGAACGAGTCCGTGGAAGAACTCTGGCGTGGGCCCTTGAGGACAAGAAAGCATTCCCGACCTCGGAATCCGATCAAACTGCACCATTAGAGACCGAAGTCGCGAACCTGCAGACCCGATTAATGCAGTCGAACAATCCTGATGAGCGGGAGCGTTTGCTGGATCAGCTCACCGAATACGAGCGGCGTCTCGGCTTGGCTTGGGCGCGCAATGATGTTTCTTCTCAGCGGTTGCCGGTCAAACCTGTGCCACTGGTCAGCGTTGAACATGACCTCCAGCCCGGTGAAGCATTGCTGGAATATGTGCTGGACGAGCCGAACTCGTTTTGCTTGTCCGTAGATGTCAGTGGCGCCCATCTTGAACGGTTACCAATTGGACGTAAGGAGGTCGAGACATTAACGCGGGCATATATAGCTGATATTCGTCAAAAGCGCGACGTGCTCGACACATCGAAGCAGCTTTTTAATAGTCTCGTGAAACCCATACCACAGGCCGCGAAGGCTACTCGTCTGGTAATCGTACCGGATGGCGTTTTGAACTTGCTGCCATTCGACTCTCTGCAAGGCGATGATGGTCAATACCTTATTAGGTCGCATGAGATCACATACATTCCTTCGGGCACAATTCTCACCACATTGCGCCGCCTGGAAAACCAACCGCCAGCGCCACGGGCCGCCTTGGCGGTTGGCGATGTTGTTTACGAGAACCAAGGCGACGTGGCTCGAAGAGTTCCAAAGCCGGCATCCCTCACTGCTCGTGTTGAACGCGGGATCGCTGACCTCTCCGGCGTTTCTCTGCATGATCTTCCGCAGACGCGCGAGGAGGTGGAGGAAATCGGCAAGATTTTTGGGCACGATTCAGCAGTCTTGCTCGGGAAAGACGCGACCGAAGCGGTATTCAAGAAAGAGCCCCTCGACCAGTTTAGAATTTTGCATTTGGCGGTTCACGGTTTCGCAGACACGCAGTACCCGGAGCGGTCAGCGCTGGTCCTCGGCAAAGACCCGAATTCCAACGACGACGGACTCTTGCAGGTTCGCGAAATTATCCGCCTTAAGTTAAACGCCGAACTCGCGACATTGTCTGCTTGCGATACTGGTGTGGGAAAGCTTCAGGGCGAAGAAGGCGTCAGCAATCTTGTCGAGGCGTTCCTTGTAGCGGGTGCGCGATCAGTTGTGGCAAGCCTTTGGAGCGCAGACGATACTTCAGCTAGTGCTTTGATGGAACATTTTTATCAGCACTTGGCGGTCGGAGAAAATGTCAGTTCGGCTCTGCGCAACGCAAAACTGGACATGCTCTCGAAATTCGGCAACGACTTGAACCCCTACTACTGGGCTGCATTTATCAGCGTGGGAGAAACCTCCACGCCTATTGGAATTGGAAAATGAATTTGACTCTCGACGAACGCACAAAAATATTCGACAAAGTCTGCCACTTGGTGCAGAAGAAGCATTTCGACCCAGGCATGAACGGAGTGGATTGGGATGCACTTGCTCAGAGCCGTCGAGAGCAAATTCTTGCTTGCAACGATCCAGCGACGTTCGAGAAAGAAGTTCACAAGCTCGTTGCTGAGCTGAAGACCAGCCATACGGGGTTTCGGCATGCCGGAATGCGAAACATTCCCGCCCGCCATGCGATAAACGCCACTCTGCAACGCATCGGAGTGAACGGAACAGAGCGCTGGATGTTTCAGGATGTCCATCAAGGCGGCCCGGCCTACGCCGCCGGCATTCGGCCTGGCGATTTGTTGCTTGAATGTGGAGGCCGGGAAATTCTGCCACCTGAAGACCTGAACTTCTCAATAGGTGAATCGGCAAGCATGCTCATTGAAAAACTGCATGGAAGCCAGCAGATGGTGAAAGTAAAGCTGCCCATGCCCAAATCAAAGAAGCATCCTGTCACGGCGCCAGAGGCAGTGCATTCGGAACGACTCACCTACGACATCGGGTTGCTCAAAGTCGCAATGTTCCCCGGCGCCATTGGTATAGACGTGGCGAAGGACATTGATCGCGGAATCGCCGAGCTGGAGGGATGCAGTCGGCTCATTGTGGACTTGCGCGGCAATACTGGCGGAGGCATCGGCGGCCTTCGCCTCATGAGCTATTTGACTCCTGGCAAGCTCGAAGTCGGTTACAGCTTGACGCGAAAACGGCGAGAGCGGGGATATCGGCGCGAAGAACTGACCCGTTTTGGAAGGATTCCATCCCACAAAGCGACTCTCTTCTGGCTGGCGGCACGATATGCGTTCGTGGAGAAATCAATCCTTGTTGTCACAGAAGGCCTGGGCCCGCGCAAGTTCCACGGTCGAGTTGTTTTGCTCGTGAACGAGCACACTGCAAGCGCTGGAGAGATGGTTTCAGCATTCGCGGAGGAAAATAATCTGGCGGTGATTGTGGGAACAAAGACGCCTGGGCGATTATTGAGTGGCAGCGCGTTCAAAGTGGGACATGGATACATTCTCGGGTTGCCCGTAGCAGCCTATCTGACTTGGCAAGGAAGAATGCTGGAGAACAACGGAATGATGCCCAAATTTGCAATTGAGCTATCCCGAGACGCTCTCCGGGACGGACGGGATACGCAATTGGAAACAGCAGTTGAAGTGGTGACAGCGCTGTGACTAGGAATGCTGAACCGGACAATTTCAAACCGTCTTTGCATTAACAGCGATTTTTCTTCTCCTCTGCACGTAACGTTCTGAGAAGTCTTTCAGCTTGCTCGATTGTGTCTTCATTCGTCACGGCTAGTGAAGAGCTGCCTCGGATCGATCCGGAAACGGGCGGCGTTCCCGATTGCGGCGGGACCACTTGACGCGGAGAGACTTGACTGGCCCGCCGGGTCGTCGTGGGGATCATCCCTGCAACCGGTGCGGTCTTACGGCGATATATCGGCTGGCCTGGAACGAGATGTGGCAAAGGATATGCAGCCCGAGGATGCGAAGAAGTTGGCACTTTCGCCGCAATGGCTTTTAGAACATCGCCCGGTCGCGAGATGCGGGACAAGTCGATTTTAGTTCTGATGATGCCCGCCGATGATAGCCGAGTCGTTGCTGGCCTTGTCTCGTGCTGTGCGAAATAGTCCCGGAGCATGCCAGCTTCCACCAGCGAAACCGAACTTGAATGCGTCTTCTTCGCGGTGACACCTACTTTGGGTAGGGCATCGAGGATAGCCTTGCTTTTAACCTCCAGCTCACGCGCCAAGTCGTTGATTCGGATCTTCTGTTGATTCATGCGCCTCTATTAATAACGGATCAAGCCAAGACCGTTTGAATCTCCTGTTTTAATTTGCTCAGCAACTCGGGGCGCTTCTCTGGCCGAACATCGAGCATGCGAACTGCCGTTTTTCGCAACACTTCAGTTTCGCGATCGGCCGCACGCCCGGCGAAGGCCCGTACGCCGGCTGACGAAGTCGCATAGTCTAATGTGCTGTTAAATGGCCACTCGCCATTTTCGAGAAGTCTATACAGCAGAACACCAGCCTGAAAAATGTCTCCTAATCTCGCATTCGTAGCAAGCCCGCCCACCAACTCCTCGGGAGGTATCACGCGAGAGTCACGCTTGTTTGAAGCGCCGGAATTCGTTGTTGCAGTTGCCGACAGATCAAGCGCGCAATCAAAACCGACAAGCTTGACGTCGGAAAAATCCGGGGCCACGCGAACCGATTCTGCGCTTATGTTCCGGTGAAAGACTCCTCGTTCGTGACAAAATTCTAGTGCCTCGATGACCTTAAGAAAGATGTTCATCTTCTCTAGTACAGAGCACTCGAGAATCAGAGGCCAGCAATCCTCGATTCGCTCACCGTCGAACCAGTCACTGACCTGGACCCATGAAGCTCCTGTTTGGAAGTGGCCTATAACACAGGCGATGTAGGGATGCCTTAGCTTCATTAGCACCCGCGTCTCCCGAGCGACGGTTCTCAGATACGATTGCAACTGCGTTGCGGGTAGTGTTGGGTCGAAAGGGAACTCTCGCAGTAGCACCTCCATCTGACAAGGTGGCTCATCCATCGCGAAATATTCGAAAATCCCATTCTCTCGACGTATTTGTCTGCGAACGACGAATCTGCCTAGATGATGTGTAGTTCTTCTCTGGCCGCGAGCCGACTCGTTTCGATACGCAGACCAACCGTTGAGATTCTCTCGCGCGGTTACGGCATCACCGAAGGTCGGTGAGGCCTTAGAAATGGCCCTATATTTCTCAATCGTCTCGATCAGCGTCATCACCCGTTTGGAACTTGCGTGTGCCGGGAATTTGTACGTTATGCGTGTGTCCGACGGGACAACCAGTTGCGAACCCACCCTTACACCACGATGTTTTTGGCCCGACGGGAACGGTGATCGCTCACGCCGTGACTGGAGTATCTTCGCCTTGTGATCGAGTTTCGAGAATACTCGATCTATGCTAAAGCCAGTTTGACTCGTCATCGAGTCTTCAAAAACAATTGCGTCGGGTCTCATGCACTTCATTTCAAGCACATCACATAGTCCCGGTGCCGATATCACCGCATCACATTCGTAAAACTCACCTCCCCCGACTCCTCCTCTCAAAAGATTTACGTTCGTCGCGACAACATACTGTTCGGGCAAGCTATCGCGAAGCTCTCGTGCACACTGCTGTTCGAACTCACCGCCGACTCCCGCGGCAAACTCACCGCATATAACCAGGTGGGCGGGCATCAGTTTTCCCTCTCACGCAGCAATTGTTCGAGTCCCTTTCTAGCGGCAGCTGAATGAGGGCCGCCTAGCTCGCGGTTTAGGATTTCAGTCGCACGCGTGCGAAACCCTGCTGGAACTTCGAACCTTGTCAATACTTGAACAGCGGCCGCGTAATCCACTTTTGACAATGTCGGCCAGTGCCGAAGAACCACGTCAACTACCGCCGATCTCTGCCTGCTCTGATAGCCCCTGAGAAGCTCCAGAATGCGAGTGAGCTCTGTGGTGGAGGGATTGTTCTCTAATCGCCCTTTGACGTCTTGCAGGACTGCTCCGGTCTTCCAGAATCGGAGTCTGTTAAACAACTTTACATCGCCGTGTAAATACTTAGTGAGCAGTTCGTCAGCGGAAGTGTTGTCCAGCTTTGTCTCTGGTTCGACAGCATCAAGCGCCTTCTTGGCATCGAGGTCTGTTTTCGCACACTTTTTCAGCCACGTGACCGCTTGGGGATCTAATGCAGCCAGCTTCGCGGCAAATCGTCGAAAGATCGGGAGATTGCTGCCGTTCGTGTGGCGCGGCACTTTACCATTCTTGAGGATCTGCAGCCCCGCATTACCTGTCGCAGCAAAAGCTACCGCCATGAGCTCAATCAACCCTTTTTCCATTTCCTCTCTTGCAGGCTTTGGAATTTTCTGAAATTCCCGAAGCTCCGTCCACACACGCTCCCCAGTATCTTGGGCGATTAGCAAAGGTGTGATTAATTCGCGGACGGACATTGACTGCTGAGGTGCAGTAGCATTCGTGGCGGGTTCATCGCGGAGCTGCAACTCACGCATGCGGCGAGCGACTGTTGTACAGAGGTCGTGATAGCGAGAGATGTCCAAGATGTATTCACGACACATATACTTGACGAGAGCCAGCACTGCAGATCGTCGAGTAGAGAACCGGATACAAAGATCAGCAATCTTTAGTCTCTCTGCGGCCAAGAGTAGCCCTTCGTCACCCTTCAGAGAATCCAGCATGATCTCTGGGAAGTAATGCAAGGCTTCGCAAACCGCCCAACAGAGGGCACGCACGCCCATATTGCTGGATAACGCATACTTATCAATCGACCGCGCAGCAACGGCAAAGTCAGATTTTGCAAGCTGCTCGATTGCACGAACGATGTCGTGGTATGCAGGCTTATCAGCCGGCACCCGGTAACCCTGCTGCAGACACACGGGAATTGCTAGTGGACCGAGCCGAACCAGTTCGGCCACGAGATCAAGCGATTGGGTATCCTCCGCTGACGACCAAGCAATAGCAGTCGTTACCCCATCCTCAACCTCTTTGGGTATGACTAGCTCACCTGGCGGAGCGAGCGTCTGCGAAATCGCCAACCGAATTCGACTCATAGAGGTGCGAGCGCTCGCAACTTCGTCGGTCGTCAGCAGATCTTCATCCTCAGCCCCACTGCGAACTGAAGATTCCAGTGCCAAGACGAGTTCTTCAGCCGACTTGTATCGCTCTTCAGGAGCAACCTCCAGCGCCTGCCTTAGGACATCGACCAAGGCTGCGGGGATGGAGCCAGCAATTTGCTCATGTGGAGTTACGGAACCTCCGGGCGATGATTCCTCTCCATAAAGCATCTCCCATGCGATTACGGCCACGGCCCAAAGGTCATCTGCAAACGCTGGGGCCGTTCGTTTTCCTAACCTAACCTCAGGCGGTAAGTAACGAGGCGTTCCGCGGGACGAATGTGCTTCGACGGTAGCTGCACTATTGAAATCCAGAAATAGAGGAACTGGGGCAGATTGCCCCGGTGCACGCTTAATAAGAATGTTCGCGGGTTTTAAGTCTCTGTGGATTATTCCAAGTTCGTGAAGCTGTTTAACACCTTGCGCGAGATGAACAATCCAGCGAGCCACGGAATCGGCTGCCCAAAAGTCGGGTTCCGGCTTGGGCATAGCGGTTTCTCCAGCCTTCGGTAGCACGTCTCTCAGGCTGAATACCCCCTTTGACCCGTTTGCTCCACTGTAGGAAGCGAATTCGAGAATCAACAAGGGATGATTTCGATTTTGAATACGGTGACGCGCACTCCTTCGTATTCGCAGAAAGTACTCGGAGTTGAGTTTTCCGATTTGTGCCAAGGCCGCTTCCTCGGCTTTTGCCATTTCGTGCGCTCCGGCATCAAAGCCAGTGTAGAGCTTGAGCGCTACGTCGGTCTGCGAGTTGGTATCAAATGCTTTGTATACCTCTGAGTAGCGACCCGTGCCCAGCAGTTCAGAGACCTTATAGAACGTCGAAACCACGACGACGCGGCCGGCACCAACATCGAGAAGGGTAGGCATAGGCGATCTCAATTAATATGCGCCAGGGAGATTGGAGCAGCACTTATGTCGCGAGTCTCCTGGTCGATTTCCAGCTCACCGTTCACGATGAAGGGTTCACCACCGTCTGATCTGAATTCAGCTCGCAGTTGAACAGTCTTGTTTTGCGTCACTCGGTAGGCGAGAGAATATCGGCGGCCTTCTTCCACAACATACGGCAACGGCAGCACCAGGTCCTGCATTGCCATTAAGTTGTGATCCATTGCGCCAGCGCCACGAAAAAGCGGAAGGCGCAAGTTCACAGCCGGCCGCGGGACTAAGAATCCGTGATCGACTGCCTGAAAATGTTCGCTGGGCTCCGCGGTGAGAGGGACAACGGGAACGTACGATGCAGTGGCTTCGTCGCGTGTGAGAACGCTCTCTAGCAGGCGATAGGTCATCGTCACGCCAGACGATGCTTGTTGCTCATCGTAGCGGCAGCTCGCTGCACCCAAGGCGACAGTGTTGCAAGCCTCCTCATCGGTGATGGAATAGCAGGGCTTCGGAGCGAAGTACGATTCCAGGGCGGCTTTAACAGCGCCCATTCGTGAAGCTCCTCCGGTATAGAGGACGAGATCGACGTCATCTTTCGTAAAACCTGGAGCAATCGCCCGTGCGACATCAAAAGCCTGTCCAATTGGGCGAAAGATGTTCAAGTCCCCGGCGTTGAGGAAAAATCGCCCCGTGATCTCTTCATACTGAGGACGAGAAAGACGCTTCTGCAAATGTATCTGCCGTCGTGCAGTCCCAGAGAGTTCCTCATCCAACGCAAACTCGCTCGGCTGCTGATTCGATGCCAGGTAAAATTCCACCTCTTCCTTGTATGCAGATGCCCGGTGTAGAAGCAGCTGAAATAGTGATTTCCGCTCATCTAGTGAGAGGTCTTCCACCTTACATCCAACATCTTTTTCCCAGAGAGCGATAAGGAAGGACGCGAGGTCCATATCGATGTCATCACCGCCCAAATTGTTGTAGCGCGACCGACCGATGGCGTCTACTTGCAGGACGCCACCGTTCGAACGAACTCGGATGATGGACACGTCGAGAGTGCCTCCTCCGAAGTCGAAAACTAGAACTGTTTGTTCAGCGGACAACCTGAAAGAATCTCGGTTTTGTTCGAAGAAGTAGTAGAACGCTGCGGTCGGCTCGTCTAGAAGGCGAACAGATTCGAAGCCCGCTATTCTTGCGGAGCGCAATGTATCGCTCCGCTGGTCCGTATTGAAGGAAGCAGGAACAGTAATGAGTGCTGTGCGATTCCACCCAGGAAACTGATTGACCAACTGATCGAATCCAAGCTTCAGAATATGAGCAGAAATATAGGAGGGGGTGACCCGCACACCCTCGCGAAATGGATGAGGCATACGCCAGCGAGTGCCCATGCGGGATTTAATTGAACGAAACGCACCAAGTCTCCTCGCGGCAAACGCACCGACGACAGCAGAATCAGCTGATTCAAAATAAACTGCCGATTTAATGTGATCCCGAATCTCCAAAACATTCCGCTGATCGGCAGGTTGTGGAATGTCCAAGGTACGGGGGCCTGTCGTGTCAGTCTGCACTGCGACAACAGTATTCGTTGTACCAAGATCGACCCCAACCGCGGGGTTCATCGCCCACTCCTCCCCACGTCATGCCCACCGGATGCAACAACACGCGCCCTTCGCACCGGAAGCCATTTACCTCGTGCATTAAAGGCCCATCCCTTCCTGACGACCTTGACTTTCAACGATCCAGCGGGAGGCACCTCAAAGCCGTCACAGTCATAAAGCCCTGACGCTTCGTACGAGAGGACAAATTCGTCCTCGGTTGGATATTCCGCAAAACCACGTTTACGAAGCGCGTAAAACAGGTGCATCACGAACGACCGAAGCGTTAAATGCGTTTCCTCACCCAACTGCAGTGAATTCAGTGTGTCAAACGCATACTTCGTATCAACGATCTTGAGTACCTCTCTAAGTTCTGCGAATGAAGAAAGTGCCGAATCCACATCGGAGGAGGCAGTAGGCTCTGCTCGGGTTGAACCTCCCAAAGATCGGAGGCGCTCTTCGAGCGTTCGATTTTCTTCCGCATATTGCCTGATCTGGGACTCCAATTGTCGGACTCGTTCATCAGTCTTTGAGTCACCTCCGATACGGTGTACGCGGAGTTTGGTCTCCAGTTCGTTCTGTTTAATAAATGCCTTCGCTAGCTCTGGATCCGGGCCATCGGCAGAACCCTCGCCGCCACCAAATTCCAATCTGCTGTAGGAAAGCCAATCGTTTAATCCTCGTTCCACTTCGCCGTTGAGATCGACAATCTGCTCCACCTCGCGCCCACACCATTGCTTTAGATCGTCAACGATCTGCTCAACGATGTATCCAAATTCGATTCTGACAGGCTCGTTCGGGCGCACCTCGACGTACTGTTCACGACGTGCACGGACGCACCACCAGATAAGGGTACGGAGGAGATCAAGGTTCTTGTTGCTCCCAATTTTGCCCATCGGATTTGGAAGCTCCGTCGGCTTTGGGGCCCACCGAAACGCGACATAGTGGTAGAGGTATTCAGCATTTGCACCCAATCGAAGCCTCTTGACGATGCCGACCAATAAGGGCCTTTGAAGTGGAACGTTCAGGATCGTTTGGAAAGTTGTTGCCGCGTGCTCCCAATTAGTCAGTGCAGGAATTTCAGACTTTTTTCGTTTTCGCACCAGCACGTCAGCTTTTCTTAACAAACGCCACGAAAAGCTGAGGCGGTCGAGCAGAGTAGGACTTTGCTCTCCGGGATTTGGTTTTTGAAGACCACTGATGATCTCGTCGATAGTCTCTCTAGCTCCGTTTACAACGGGCGCATAGAACTGAACATCCCGACGGGGAAAGCGCTTCTGGATCCATGGCACGAGTTCGCGACTCGGATCTTCCAGCAGATCAGCCAATACAACTTGGATCGCGACCTCGGGGGAAACACGATCCAAATCCGTTTCTACCGAAGCTCCCGCGCCGCGTGGCTCTGCACTTTCAATTGACCTTGGTTCGCGCCTTTCCAACCCATCCTCCAATACCGACTGCTTAGATACCACCGACGTGGAACCACTGCTTCAGAATGAAATTCCGGTTTTTTCTGGGGAAACAGGACAGTTTAGCAGCGGAATAGACGTAGGACACGGATATTCACATCCGGGTGATTTTCGCGGGCTGAAAGAGACCCCCCTCAACCTACAGTGACCGCAACAGACATCATCCTTACGCGCACGCAACAGAGACGAGCATCTGAATTCGCGCTGTACTCTTGCCCGTTGTCTTCCCATCGTACGCCTGTGCCCCGCTACTCCTGTAAAGGGTGTCCGCTTCGCTTCCATGAACTGCTCCGCCTGATCGGCTCCGCTGCCCTTGACAGCGCGAGGAGACAGGCGTCCGCGCCCCCATCCAGGGCAGTGAAGCCTTGAAACAGGAGCTGAGTATGAATTCTCTACCAACCATTCCGCTATTTCCCGCTGGTCAGATCGTTGCGACGCCCGGAGCGCTCGCGCTATTAGAACAGTCGAACAGATCGCCATTGGAGTTCCTCTCCCGCCATCTGCGCGGTGACTGGGGTGATCTCTGCCAGGACGATATGTCTGAAAACGAATTGAGTCTCAAGCAGGGCTTCCGGTTACTGAGCAGTTATCGCGTGAGCGAGACTCAAAGACTGTGGATCATTACAGAGGCCGACAGATCGGCCACGACACTGCTGCTGCCTGACGAATACTGAGCGGCAAATGAAAGGCCCCGGCTCGCGCGGCGGGGCCTTCGACGCGCTGGGGAAGCGCCCCCTCGATGACGCAATAATAACGAGCAAAGTGTAGCACGGCATCATCAGGTCGGCAGGCCCAATTCGCTATACTTTTCTTAATGTCTCTCCCAGCATTCTGGCCTGCACCGTTGCAGCGGGTCCCGGTGCCGTTTTCCCATCCTAACTGGCTCTTTGAGATCAAATGGGACGGATTTCGCGCGCTCGCTTACATCGAAGAAGGTCGATGCCGCCTACTGTCACGAAATCGAAACGAGTTCAAGTCTTTTCCGGCTCTGAGCTCAATGTTGCCGCTCGAATTCCGTGGACGGGCGGCCGTGCTGGATGGCGAGATCGTGTGCCTCGATGGAGACGGCAAGCCGAACTTCAGAGACTTGCTCTTCCGGCGGGGAGAACCCCGGTTTATCGCTTTCGATACTCTTTGGAGTGACGGGGAAGATTTGCGGAATCTGCCGCTGGTTGAACGGAAGGACCACTTGCGGGGACTCGTGCCAAGCGGAAGCGAACGCCTCTTGTATTGTGATCACATCGAAGGAGACGGCCACGGACTCTTCCGCTTGGCTTGCGAACATGACCTCGAAGGCGTTGTCGCGAAACGAAAGCTAGATCCTTATTCATCAGAAAGCAGCGGCTGGCTGAAGATCCGGAATTCTCAGTACACCCAGTGGATCGATCGGGAGGAATTGTTCGAGCGCGAGCGCGAAAGCGAACCTAATATTGACCACTGGAATGACTGCGTTGCTGCCTGTGAAACGCTGGACCAGTCAAAATTGCTCTCGCAAAACTCAGGCCGCCGAAACTGAGGCGGTCCCTTGACGCGGCAACGACAATCGAGACGTTGATCTTTTTTGGAAAGACAAAAGGCTACAAACATGCTTATGCCGACACTAACGAAATTTCAATATGGAACGCTCGCTTTTTCCGTGGATACATACCGCTTTATGTATACCGGTGGGCCAGCGCTCGGTGACGATTACACAAACAAGCCGCTGTACGAGGTATTTGATGAAGTAGGGCGAGACGGATGGGAGCCGCACGTGTTCTTTCAGGAAGGTACTACCCCAATGTGGGTTATGCGCCGCCCAGCGAAATAGATCGTGGCGACGCCGATTCGAACCCCGAGAGCCGTCCTGAACTGACCACAGGGCTAGCGAACAAACGGCGAATCTGCTATCCTGCGTCGCGTAATGCTCCGAACATGCAAAGTTTCAGTGACCGACATGCGGAACATTGAGCACACGATCGATGTCACGGCGGAAACCTTGTATGAAGCCGTTGCAGCGGCCCTCGCTGCTTTACAACAGGACGACTGGGTAGAAGAAATCGCTGAGGGCCTCAACACAGTAGGCGTACTCGTTCAGCAACAACCAATAAAACATGAAGTCAAGATGAAGGATTTTCTTTCATGGCTGGGCCGAGCAGGAGGAGCCCCTGCAGAAGTGGCTCTTCGAGAACGAGTACGGAAGCTTTTGGCGAAAACTAATGGATCAGCGATCACGAAATCGCGCTAGACGACGCTCACCGGTTTGGAGTTTGAGCCGGTTGAGCAGCATGTTTGGGCTGATGTCCGGACCTTGTCGCATCGTGCTTCGCACCAGTCGCCGCCACTCCAGGTGCAGTGGGATGATCTGTTCCTTGCAGCAATGAAGACGCAGTGAACCCAACAAGGATCATTGCCGTCAGGAGTCCCCACACGAGAACGACCGGCTTCCAGGGAATAAGAACGAGGAATCGCATACAAAACTCCCGGGACGAAGAGCGGCGAACAACTACACGTATTATAGGACGGAAATTCCGGATCAAATCACTTGCTGGACTGCTTTTTCTTCTTGGCTCCCGCTCGTGCATACGAAAGCGCACGCTTCAGATCGGCGGATAAATCCATCTCCTCAGACGCGATGTGCACCGGAACATCCAGACCAGCTTCACGCCCGAGATATCGGCTCAATTCTTCCGTAGATGCGGTCATGAATCGTCCCTCTCGCTTCACGGGCATACCTGACCTAGCCCAACGTTGTGCGACCGCAGTCGGCTGTCCGAGAAACTGCGCAATCTGAGCCCAGCCTTTAAGCCTGTCTGGCTGAGCCTTCGCCTTCGGTGCAGGACGACTGTTTTTCGACTTTTGTTTTTTCATGCCAGGCGCTACTTCACGCGAGCCGGATAGCGAGACCACTCCAGTCCGGGCTGCCGGACACCCAGAAAATACGAGCCCGGAGAGACTCCGGTCAAATCGATGTCCGCATTGCAGACGACCGTGTGATTCTCCAGTCGCGCCGCTCCCGTTGCACTCCTTATCTCTTCGCCGCCACTGCCAAGCAAGGCCAATTCGTAGTTGCCTTCCTTGCTTCCGACCGGCAAGTCCAGAACCAGATGTTTCGCTTGTCGTGAGAGTTCAATCGGAAATTGATTCGTTTCAGGATGATTTTCTCCGCGAGCGACCGAACGCTCCCGAAGGTCAATTGTCACTGTGGCTGTTTGGACAGATGGCCGACTGCGTAGAAAGAGCAGTCCTCCGATGACGATGAGAAGTACCGCCGCCGCTGCGAGTGCCATCTGGAATACGCGCCGCTTGCCTGCGGCTGCCTCAGCGCGAAATCGGCGAAAGTCCTGAAAGCACGGAGTACACGAACTCAGGTGGTTCAGCCATTGATCGGCTTGCGAGAGCGGAATTCTGTGCTGTACGATCCCTCTGAGCACTGATGGATCAGGGCATCCGACTCGGCCTGGATTTGGGAACTCCTGAGATAGACCCCTATCCAGCAGATCGAGTATCCGCTGTTCTTCTGCATTGAATTCTTGCTCTCTGTTCAGGGCTTCGCTCTCTGTTGAAGTCGCTTCAAAAGACAGGTCAGTTTACCGCCAGACCTGTACCGCAAACCAGCGGTTCACGAACGAAGAACTATTTATGGCCATTGAATCGCAGCCGGAGTCGTGCGAGGGCGTAGCGGAATCGCATCTTGACCTGAGGTTCGTTGAGGCGATAATAGTCCGCAATCTCACGCCACGAATAGCCGTACTGCCGAGCAGCCCATACTCTGCGCGTCCAATCGTCCATCTTTTCGATCGCTTCTCTAACCTGTATGGAGCGCTCAAGAACCCTCTCCACCTCTGACGTGTGCGCCTGTCGCAAGCGCCCGAGGTCGCCATTCGTGGGTAGTTGTTGTAGCAGTGCTCGTGTCCGCCGCTCTTTCAACAGTGCACGATTGAACCGGTGATGGAACGCACCGAAAAGATAGGCATCGAGATCTTGTATCACTGGACGCTTTCCATTGGATCGTTGAAGCGTTTTCGCAACAGACTGCAGGACGCCTTCCCAAACTTCCGTGGCCAGAGCTAGAGCGTCGTCTCGGCTCTTGCCACTCCGTTCTTTACATGCATGCGCCTGGATCGACGGCCACAGGCGCCGCGCGGCATCGGCTAGTTCGTTGATTTCTTCGCGAGGATGTCCGCGAGAGGCGAAAAAAGCTGAAAGAACCCATTCCGGTCCAAACTGGCGGCTGGCAGACATCGGGGGGAGGCCTCAACCCACAAATTATTTGATGGCCAGAGTACTGAAAGCGTGCCACCCAAATTGGGCACCTGTCAAGCAAACCCACCGTGCCTCCTTGCTTCGCTGGTTCCAGGCGAATTTTTCTTATTACTTTTTCCCAATTGCAGGTTCCTTTACAGATGTGGGGAAAAAACATTGAAAGCTGGACATGGTGGGGGTGAAGTGTGCTACCTGGCCTAGAGGTGCGCCAACTTCATGCACTGGTACTGCTGGCCGAAGAGATGAACTTTACTCGTGCCGCTAACAGACTGAATGTCAGCCAGCCGGCGCTGAGCAAATTGGTCACAGAGTTGGAAGAGCAGTATGGATTGCATCTCTTCAATCGCGAAAAAGGGCGACTGATCGAATTGACCGATGCCGGTCAGATTTTCATAGAAGAGGCACGTGCAGCTTTGTCGCATGCGGAGAGAGCAATCCAGCTAGCCCGCGCTGCCCAGGAAGGAATCGAAAGAATCTTGATGGTGGGGCATTCTCCCCACTGCGACCAGGCCTGGATTTCAACAATTGTCAGCATTCGCTTGCCGCTCTATCCAAGGCTGCGGATTCGGCTCATGGGTCAGTTCCCAACCGAATTGGTTCGAAGCGTTGTTATTGGGGAACTAAATCTGGCACTCGTGACTGCACCTTCCCTGAACACCGACATCACAGCGGTGCCTTTTGCTCAGACACCGCTGTATGCCGCTCTGCCTGAGAATCACCCCGCCGCAGAAAACGGAAATCTTGAGCTTCAAGACCTAGCGAATGACGAATGGATCTTATTCCCGAAACGCCTGCATCCGATTATTCATGAGACCGTCCTGGAAGCGGCCCGCCGAGATGGGATCACGCCAAAATGCGTTCACGCCGCCGTGACCGCCGAACAGGCGGTTCAGTTGGTTTCGGAGCAGGTAGGCGTAGCTATCATCTCCAAACCGCACCCCCTTGCCTTTCGAGCAAAAGGCGTCATCTTGAAACCCTTCTCCGAAAAATGCTTGTGGTTCGAGACCTACGTAGTGATGAGGAAAGACGATGATTCTCGATTGACGAACCAGTTCGTGAGGTCTTTTCTACGCAGGTTCAAACTGCCGGCGCAGGCCGGAGGCCAAATGGAATTGTCGCTCTCTGCATAGCGTCCTTTCGCTGGTTCGAATCATGGGTTTGCCGATGATTCTGAACTTATTAGCGATAGGCGCGTTTATCGAATCACTTCGGCGTGGTCAGTTGTTCGTGGTCAAAGACGTCTCAATCGATTCGCTATTTTGATTAACCCACTTAGGGTGGATGAACCGTGTCCTGCCAAAAACTCTATTGATTCTATTCGCAACCCAAGCTGCACGATCCGTGCGACGCTTGCAGGTGCCCCACTCCTTCCAGGCTTGCGCCGCCACTTTAAGCATCTCTCGCTTTACTCGTTCTCGGCTTAACCGAGTCCTCTCTGCTCCGGCTATAAGTTTGCAGCTGCCGCAATAGCTACCGCGCTTGATTGCCGTCTTCCGTCGGCGTTTGCGAAAGAAGTATCGCCTGCAAACTGGATTTGCGCACTTTGCGATACAGCTCCAAAATGGCGAGTCGAGAAGTTCTTGGAAGTAGTACGTTGCCATATCGCGTGCATATAGCTCGGGAGCTTGGTTCTCCCACCGGGGCTGGTGCACGCCCACCGCCATCGTACCGTCACCGTTCAGCAAAGGCCGCGGCAGGTTTCGGCGAAACGATTCATAAATCTCGTCAAAAATCACAACTGGAGCTTCGTCTCCCGATACGGTCATGATGGGAGACTCATTCACCGATGCGCGAACTCTGCGGCTCGACGGGCTCTCGATCCCGTTGCTGTCAATTCCAGTCTGAATGAAACCATCCACAAAAGCTCGCAGCCGGATGATAAAGGCACAGTTGGCAGCTTCACACTGTGATGCGCTTGGCAAATTCATGTTTGGAATCGGCCAATTCAGAACGCCCCATCGTGTCTCCTCGCCATTGAGGAGAGCGAGGATCATGTCCCGGATGAATCGCTCGTATCGGCCTCCAGCATGATTCTTGCCGTCTAGGATTTCCATGTAAAGATGATGCGCATAAAAAGCACTGAGTGCAACCAGTTCCTCAACTTCTAGTTTTCCGTCGGAGAGAACATTGGCCTGTGGAATTGGTTCGGGCGAGGGAAATTCGCCCAGGAGGTTCTCATGGTGACCTTGACATTAATCGGGCTGCTTCTGACTCTCGCCCAGGTGGTGATTTCGCTGCGCCGCAAGTAGCCAAATGGCACTCCAACAAAGGGGGTCCATCGCAGTTGCTACCGAAGAGCCCGTTTTGCAGTACCTAACCGGAGGGCTGACGATTCGAGGGGTTGCGTTGGCTGGAAGAAATCCCGCTCGAAGTTCGAGGGGGCCGCGCGCTTCGATCTTGCTATCGGTCGGCAGTGTACAGAATGCGCAGGGTTGGAAGGAAATGGTCTTGCTCGTTATCATTGCAGAATTTGAAAAGCGAGTGCTAGGCTGATACAGCATCCGTGGATGCGGACAACTTTTGAGACCATCGGCGGAGATGCGCAAATATCCAAAGAAACTAGAGGACTCACTCGACGCGGCTGGCGCAAGGGTCGTGCGCCATAAGAAGCACATCGTTTATGCACTCGCGAACGGCCGCATGGTCGTCATTTCATCGACACCTAGCGATGTAAACAGCTATAAAAAGGCACTTTCCGATATTCGACGTGCAGCAGCGATTCCCTCCGCGAAGGAGTTACTCCCTAGTGTTTCTAGGGCAGAACCGGCGAGTGCAGGACCCAAAGCGCGTTTTCGTCTTCCGGTATGGGATCAAGTACGCAGTCAAGACCCAGGGATCATCCACCTTTCTTCCGAACGAGCGAGCGGCGTCCAACTCTCCCGCGGGCCTCAGGAGCGAGTCCAGTTCCGATCAGTTCCGGAGTTGATCTCCGTCGCCGACGACGTTGAATCCTTTTGGAAACTCAATGCAGACGGGCGAACGCGAGTTCTCAAGAAGCTTGCAGAACAGTTTGCCGAAGCAGATGTGATCGGGACGAGGTCCCATAAGACCTCCTTCAGGGGCTTCGAGTGGTATATGGCGAAATTTGATCGGCACGATCCACTTTTGGCGCTCTGGGGTTTCGATTGGCAGATGCCTGTCACTCGGTCCCTATGTATCAAGACAGATGATGGCCAGGTGCAAATCCTTGAAACGGAGTCTAAGAGAGTCTTGGAGGGAACGGCTCAGATATGCGTCATATTACCAGCGAAGAGTGACGCTGATATGGAGGAACGGGCAGAGATCGAGACCATTGGCGAATCGGCCGAGCCTGAACTCAATCAGTTTATTTTTCACCATTTCATAAGCGAGTCAAAGATGCAGGCACGAAAGCTCCATTTTGAAACCAGTCGGGAGTGGCTTGACCCGCGCGTGGTGCGTCCAGTCGTTTCGGAGATGCTGGAAGTTCTTGCAGAACGGCGAGCGCAAAAACCGAGTTCAGTTCCGAGGTGAGGGTTTCTGGGTATCGGAGTCACAGAGGATCGTAACGGGATATTCAAGCGGTTGATGGCGGAACTTGAAGAGGTACCGCCTGAGATCTTGCCGCCTGACGAGCGCGAGCATGCGGCCTACGCTTGGGCGCTTGGAGCGGCTAAAAGAGGCTACAGGACGATAGAAGAGATACTTGCTGATCACAAACTCAAAGCCCGGATACTTGATGACTTTGACGATGAAGCCGCTGACGAACCCTTAAAGCAGGCGATGGCGGCGTTTGCAACAATTGAAAGACGTCATCCACAGCACGTGACCACGTCCGTTAAGTTAGGCCGCAATGAGCCATGCCCATGCGGAAGTGGCAAGAAATTCAAGAAATGTTGTCTTAAGTGAAACGATAGAGCCACATTATTCCCTCTCGCGGTTGAGGGACCGGTAACTTGAAGTCGGCTTGTGTGAATCGATCTCTCCCGAGAAATCGCCCGCTATAACCTGCAGGAATACCTCTCCCTCAAAAAGTTATTGGACAAATGCAGGAAGAGGGCTCAAGTTGGTAAACGCGCTAAGCAAGAATCTGTCGGCCACCGGCTTGGGAGGCCAACCCAACGACAGATTCATCCCTGAAGCCGTCGCGGGGAGAATGTTCGCCAGCCTCACGCTCTCCTCGCGCCGGCTTTCCTGATCAGTGTTTCTGCGGGCTCCAGAGAGGTGCCTAAGAAGGAAGGACCTGTTCGCCCAAACTGTTGAAACCTCCCATGGACGACGTTGCTATAATTCGCAACCAGGCGAACATCGGCGCTCCAATTTCTCCCCAGGAGATGGAGCGCATGGCAAAGAGGAGGTTTCAAAACCCCCATCCCCAACGTCGCGGGGCTTGGTGGACAATGCGTGTTTGGCGCGATGAATTTGTCGACGGCAAGCACGTTCGAAAACAACAGCGGGTCCGCTTGGCAGCTGCCACAGTGCCAGAGCGCGAGGTCAAAAAGATTGCGACCGAATACCTGCGACCGTTGAATCAGGGCCTGGAAAGTCTCGGATCAGCGACCAACTTCGAGCATTTCATCGAAACGATTTACAAGCCGGTGGTGAAGCCTCTGATGGCGACAACCAGTTTTGATAGGACGCGAGGAGTTCTGGACAACTACTTGCTTCCCGCGTTCGGAAAGTGTTGCCTGCGCGATCTCACCACTCTCACCCTTCAAACCTACTTCTCAAAACTCACCACGAGCACGGCGAACCAACCACTCTCGCACGAGTCGCGCGACAAAATCCGTGATGTGCTTTCGAGTGCGCTGTGCTTTGCTGTCCAACACGACCTGCTGGTGCGAAATCCAGCAGAATCGCTTCGCATCCCTCCAGACAGACGGGGGAAGAAGCGTAATAAACCCTACCTCACTCCCAAGCAGTTCGAGCAACTTGTTGAACTCATTCCTGAGCCCTACGCTTCGATGGTTTACGTGGCGATCTATACGGGGCTACGGGTCAGCGAACTGGCGGGCCTGCGCTGGAACGATATCGGGACGAACTCAATCACGATCGACGAGCGGTTTTGCCGCGGCGATTGGGGCGCACCGAAAAGTGAGGCTTCCAACGCAACCATCGGAGTGAACAGCTGCGTTATCGAACGGATCTATGGACTGAAAAAGCTTACGGTTCAGGTGAAGGCCGGCAACGCCATTCGCAAGTACAAGGTTGTTAAATCCGACGGCCCAGATGATCTTGTGTTCCAGAGCGTTCGATCAGGAAAGCCGATTCGCGATAACAACATCCTTGCTCGCTTCATCAAACCCGCAGGTCGCGCTTTAGGGCTGCCGTGGGTGAATTGGAGAAGTCTGCGAACTTCTCACGCGACCTGGCTGAAGATGGCCGGCGCCGACGTGAAGGACGCGCAGGCACAGATGAGGCACTCACGTTCGAGCACCACGCTCGACATCTACCAGCAGTTCGTACCGGAAAGCCAACAACGAGTGGTCGAAGGACTTAGCCGTTTGGTCAATTGAATTGTGACCAAACGTGACCAATCAATTGTGACCAATTGTGACCAAGTGACCGGGAGAGCAACTTGCAACTGATTGAAAACATGGTGGCCAGGGACGGAGTTGAACCGCCGACGCCAGCCTTTTCAGGGCTGCGCTCTGCCGTGTATCGCGCGTTGAGACACACGTTTCTCCCCTCTCGGGAGTTGGCCCGGGTTTGCATCCCGGGTGAACTTGAAGGACTTAACGTCTACAAAATCGACTACACCACTGTAGACGTAAATCCAGAATTCCACTTTAAGTACTTGAAAGGATTGGTCGGGGAGAGAGGATTTGAACCTCCGACCCCTGGTCCCGAACCAGGTCGGTAATGATTGAGGAACTTGTTGATTCCAATATTTTGCTTTCAGCTAGATGCCGCTCTCTGTGAGGTTCTGTTAGGGAATTTGTAGCGTTTGGATGCTTTGACAGTCACAAAATCGTCTACACTCGAATCGTCCCTTCACCCATCCTTGTGTTCACCTTCTCATCTCGCAACTGAGCCGATACTCGCCCCGCAATTCCGGAGTAGCGCCACTCCTAAGGATGCACGTTGACCATCCAGTCAGAATACGCAGCACTTTGCCGGTCAGGATTCTCGGGATTGGTAAAGATATCTCCAATGAAGGCATAGCGTCCACCGTCGCCCAAGCAGAGGTTGGGTAAAACTGACGTTTCATAGAATTGGTCGATACGACTTACCGCCAGCCGGCGCAATCAATGATGGAGTTCTACCGTATGCTCGCCGGCAGGTAGGGTGAGCTTCCCCAGGCCTTGACGCACAGAGATGTCTCCGGCAGACTTGCCATCGATGGAAAGATGAAAAGTACCGGAATCGAATTCTTGCGTGGTTAGGTGGACCGGTTTCACACTTTTCAACCGGAAAGAGACACTGGACGGTTCTGCGGCATACTCGCGAACTACTACTCCCGCATCCGCCTCAAAGCGGATCCGACCATCGCGACTAATCGAAGTCTTGTCCGGCCCGATGGTCACGTCATAGCTGCGACCTTGCCACTTAACGCCATGGAATGTTCCGCTCGAAGCCGGCTGGAGCGCTCCAAATCTGAGACCTTCCCAGGGATTGTTGTCTGCGTATTGCTCCAGCGCGATCTGCGGCAGGAGCGCGCCCCACGTATAGTGAGGATCTCCCCCGCCATTTCCTCCTGAGGCAAGGTATTGTTCGTCGTCGTGCTGCGCACCTCGCCAGTCATCCATATAAAGGTCGTAGCTTTTTTGCGCATATTCGAGCGCAACCTTGTCAAACCCGTAGCGATTGATTCCCTGATAGACCAGATAATTGGTGGGTCCCCAGATGGTTCCCCGCACGTAGAACTGGTCGGGAAATGCTGGATCGTTGCGTGCGATAGAGGGGAGGACATAGGTGCCCCAGAATTCCTTCGGATTGAGAAGATGTTCGTCAATCATCCGCTTCGCTTGCTGCGGCGTCGGAATGCCTGCCAGTAATGGATAGAAATTAGTTGGAGAGTGATGTTTGGAGAACTCTCCGTTCCAAAAGCGGTTCTCAAAAATTCCCTCTTGTTCGTTCCACAATTTCTCGCGGACGATCTGCCTTTGATGTTCGGACTCGGCGGAAAATTTTGCCGCGTCGTCAGTCTTCCCAAGAATTTCGGCGATCTTAGCAAGACACTCGGCATCGAGAACGTAGAGTGAATTAAGTCCTACATCATCCAGGTTCATGGTGTAAGTCTTGGGATCGAAGGTGACCTCGTCGTACATGGGATTGTCGTCAATTCCCGTTTCCCACCGCGAGGCCATCAGGAACCCGCGGCCACCCGGGCCGGTAACCGAGCCCCGATCACTTCCCCATTCGAGCAGTCCGTCGCGATTGCCATCTCTCCACGGCTGACCGTCACCGCGGTCCCGCATCCACCACTCGTGCCATTTCTTGAGCCGGGGATAAGCCCATTCCAAAAGCTCCCGGTCCTGAATTCTTTGGTAAACCTTCCAGGTAATGAACGAACCCACCGGGGGCTGTGAGCGCCCATGCGTGATTCCAGAGGCGGCGGCAGCATTCGGCACCAATCCCGACTCCGCCTGGGACAGTAAAATCGCCTTGATCGCTGCGGCGGTCTGCTTGCTTTCCTCGAGGCTGGTTAGCAGCGCTCCAAAAAAGCAATCCCACTCGCCCACCATCCAGCCACCCCAGCCTGACGCCCATTGCCGGCTAATGCTGGGAAAGGTAAGATCAAGCGAAGGCGCGTACAAAGAATTCCAGAACATCGAATTCCCAATGGCTTCCGGAGCGCCCTCAAACAACCCCTGCACGCCTGGGCGATTTGCCGCATAGGCTTTTTCCTTCTCGGCGAGGATCGAATCAATCTTTCCCGGAGCAAGCCAGCCTTTTGCCTCCGCTGTAAGCTTGTCCTTGTCCCAGCCCAGGGTCGCGACAAAATGCGAGGAGGCACCGCCTGCGGCAAATTGCAATCCTGCAACGCTCGATGCGGGAGGACCCCAGTTGGCGGAAACGAGTCTTCTGGCGCCTGTCATGGAGTTACGCAACTCGGTCAGTCCGGGATAAACGCCATCGCCAGTGGTTGGACTGTCCACCATCACCAGAAATCGCGCCGCACTTCCGAAAACGCCGTCAAAATAGCGCTCTCCGAGCAACGCCTGGTGGGATTCGTCGATGGAATAGAACCCTTGTGCGTAGTGGTCAAGATCCCACGAGACCACTCCCCCTGTCTGAGGAAAGTACACAGGGAAATAAGCTTCCAACACAATCTGGAATTTGGCGGGAGCCGTGATTCGGCCGACCACCGTCGTCTCATCGACCTTCGACCATTCCAGGGTGATGTGTTTGTTTTGCCCGGAATGAGTCCAACCCAGCCGCGAGTAAGAACCATCCGGAGCATGAGCACCTACCTCCGTTACGGCATTGAAAATCGCGGCGCCATCTTTGAAATCACCCCCAATCTGGGAACCGACTCGGATGGCAAACGGAGCTTTTTGCTTGAAAGCCTTGGGCAGGAATACAATGCCATTCCATGAATCGGCATCCAGGGCATTAATTTCTACGCTGTCGTAGCTCAGGTTGGTCTGAGCCGTAACGGGGAGAGAAGAAAAGACCACATTCACAAATAATGAAAGGACTAGTAGTTGGGCAAATTTCCAGAGGCCTTTTGGTTTCATCCTAATCTCCCTAGTTGTTTATTGCGATTTTGAAATCGCACGCGAAGAGATATCTTCGCCAAACTTCCAGCTCAGCTTTGACAGCAAGCAGTTCGTTCGAGCCATAGATGCTGAGCGAAAATCAAAAAATGGGCAGGAGGCGTGGGACCTCCTACCCTTAGCGTGGGTTAAAGTTTAAAAGTAAAATTTCAAAGCTGCCTGCTGCGTTCGGGGCGGAAGCTGGCTGTATGTAATCTGCCCGAAGGTGCCGCTGTTCAGGTTGTTGTCCGGCTGGCCAAACTGAGGATGGTTGAAGGCATTGAACATCTCCCAGCGGAATTGCAGACGATAGCGCTCTCCAAAATGGAAGTTCTTGTTAAAGCCCAGATCCCACTGGTTGGTCCCTGGGGCGGCTACGATGTTGCGTCCCGTGTTGCCCTGGCTTCCGTAACCCGGTTCGGCGAAGTCGCTGGCCACCAGATAGTGATCCAGTGACCCGGAGTTGGTGTGAACCGTATGGTCGCTGGAGGCAAAGTCCGCATGGTCCGTCCCGCCCACGTAGGAGCGGCCCAATCCCGAGAGGATGGTGATGGGAATGCCGGACTGCGCCCGGTAGATTCCGCTTATCTCCCAGGCGCCGAATATTGCTCGGGCTGCGCCATTCATCCCAGCCAGTTTCGGGGTTTGATAGATGAAGTTGGCGACGAAGACTTGTGGGAAGTTCAGGTCTGAATTTGCCCGGTTGCAGGGAAGGCAGATGGGATTGTGCAGGCCCTTGGTGTTGCTGCCTGCTATGTCAATGGTATGGGAGTAGGTGTAGTTCGCCGTGAACTGTAGACCATGCGCCATACGCCGCTCCAGGGTGAACTGGCCGGAGTTGTAGCTGCTGGTCCCGTCGGAAATATTGACCTGCATGGTGTTGAAACGGGGATTGATCTTGGTTCCGTTCATGGCGAATTGCGCGTCGGTGCAGCCCGGGCCCACCGGACCGCAGAAGAATTGACCGGGATTGAGGTTGAGGCGGTGCGGCAGGTGATAGGCCTCGGCACCGACGTAGGCCGCCCGCGCCACCCAGTTGGTCCCGAATTGATGTTCGAGGCTCAGGTTCCAGGTTTGGTTCTGACCGGCCGTAAAGCCGCGATCGAAGTTGTAATACACGTCGTTCGGGGGAGGAGGAAAGGTGGCATCAGGGCCCGGTACGTTCCCGGGACTGGAGAACGGCGGGAAGGGGCTCACGCCACCGGTGGGTGTATAAACCGACCAGGGATCGCTGAAGGGAATAATCGGCACCTGTTGTCCATTGATGACCGATCCCGCAGAGAAGCTGATCGTCGGACTGAAAGGAGCGATGTCGCTGACCGGGTTCCAGTCGTTATAGGCTAGCGGAGTCGAATAGATTCCGAAGGCAGCGCGGATCGACGTGTTAGGAAGAGCCTTAGGCTGCCACGCTATGCCGATCTTAGGATTGAAATTCCCGTAGCTGCTGGGTAGGCCAGCCTCGGGAACTCCCGTGTCTCCCGGGTACACCAGGTCAAGCGGAGAGTTGGGATAACGCGTGCTCTGATGACCCGGCCAATAAACCGATATGCGTCCGCCAACCGGTACCGGCGCCAGGTAAGGCTCCCAACGCAAGCCGGCCGAAATAGTTAGATTTGGTTTGATCTTGTACTGGTCGGCAACGTAAGGCTGTACCAGCCAGGCGTGGAGGGCATCGGATTCTCCTCCGCCCTGCTGAAAGAACGATTCCTGGCCCATGAGAAAATCGGAGAAACCGTATCCCGTAAAGTTGCCGTTGGGGCCGCCATCAAACTGCATCAGCGGCAAAGCCAGCCAATTCGTGTTGAGATTCCAGTATTGCCGCATGGTGTCGATGCCCATGACCAGCAGATGTTTTCCCTTCGAGATGCTCACCGAATCGGAAACGCCCCAGGTCCAGCGATTGATGGCGTTGTAATTTTGTCCGATGCCAAAGCCGGGGCCCGGGCCGCCGCTCATCTCCAGATCCTCAATCGAGCAGGGAGCGTAGGGCGTTACATCACTCACGTTGCTGAATTGCGAAAAGCAAACCGGGTTGCCATCGACCTTCAGTCCGCTGTCACTGCTGTCGTACATCCGGGTGTAAGCAAAATTCAGAGTGTTGACGATGCGTGGATTGATGGTCCACGTCCAGTTGGCACCGTAGTTCTGCCAATTTACCTTCCAGGAGCGGTCAGAACTCAACAGCGTGGCGCTGAATGCTGGCTGATCGAAGAAGTTCAGAAAGACGCGGCCGCTCAGCCGATTGTTGTTGTTGATGTTGTAATCCACCCGTCCGGTTTCTTCATGAAAGTCGTTGATGCTCGGCCAGCCCGAGGCAGTCAGATGGCCCAGGCGGTCCGTACTGTGAGGAAGCAGATCGGCCAGGGCACGCGTACCGGGATTGAAGTAGGTATCAGGGTCCACGAAGTTGTTGGGAAAGGCGTTGGCGGCCGCATTGGCCACACTGTGGTCCGCCTCGATCGACGGGTGCCAGATCTGGTTGGCGACGTTTCCCGAACTATCTCGATCATTGCAAATTCCGGCGGTAAAGCCGCTGAGGCAAAGCGCCGAAAAGTCTCCTGCCCGCATGGCGTCGGAAGGAACATAGACGCTGCTCGAACTGGTGAAGCTGTGAATGATGGTGCCCTGATAGTTGCCAAAGACAAACAACTTGTCTTTTACGATGGCTCCGCCCAGCGATCCGCCAAACTGGTTGCGGTGAATCTGGTCCGTCTGGTGAGTGAAGTAATCCGCCGAGTTCAAGGCACCGTTGCGCAGAAATTCGAACACATCCCCGTGCCAGCTGTTGGTCCCCGACTTGGTAACGATACTTACGACGCCGCTGGTCGCAAAGCCAAACCGCGGATCGAAGTTGTTGCCGATCACGCTGAATTCCTGCACCGCATCTGGATTAGGGAATGGCGCCGCCGTGAGCTGATAGTTGTCCATGTTATAGACGCCATCCAGCAGATAGTAGGTGCTGCCCTGGCGGCCGCCATTGACCGAAGCTCCGGTCTCGGTGGGAAACGTAGTGTAGCCCTGGAAAAAGCTGGCGTTGGTCTGCGAGACGTCCACCGCGCCAGGAGTGAGGAACACCAGAGAAGCCGGGTTGCGTCCGTTTAACGGCAACTCGTTGATCGCTTCCTCGTTGATGGTTTGACCTAACTCGGCGGTTTCCGTCTGTATCAACTCCGCTCCGGCCTCAACCGTAACTTTTTCGCTCACCCGGCCCGGCTGCAGCGTGTAGTTCAAGCCGGCATTCTGTTCAGCAACCAAGGTGAACCCTTCTTGCACCTGTGCGCTAAACCCCTCTTTTTCCACTCGAATATTGTAGGTGCCGGGAATAACCTGGATGATGCTGTAGGCTCCAGCTTCATTCGTAGTGGCCCCGGTGGACACGCCGGTCGCGGTATTGGTCGCCGTCACCGTGGCCCCCGCCACCACGGCGCTTTGCGAGTCCATGACTACGCCTGTGATGTTAGCGCGTCCCGTTTGGCCAACCAGGGCTTGCACGCCAAACATCACCAACAGAACAGTCAGAGCTTTCCCTACACGCACGCCGTTCCAAAACGACAAACCTCTCACCGCCTCATTCTTTTTCAGTGATGCCATCAGGCTCTCCCCCTCTTAGTTAATTTTTTGTCCATTCTCCATGTCTGCAATACCCTTTCATTCACGTCTACCTTTCAAATCGCATGCCTCAAGCTACTGGTGGCTATACCCCACTCTTCTCGCGCGAAGCGATAGCCAGCCAGTTCCCAGAATCCTCGGCTATCCAATACATCTCCATTTCCTCGAGGTGTTTGTTTTTTGTTTCCGGCACAAATAACCAGGTGAATATTCCCTGTCCAAGCGCTGCGACTGCGAGGAAACCAAAGGTAAAAACCTTCCCGGTTCGATGGAACACCAGGGGAAACAGCAGGACGACGAAGGCATTCGCGAGCCACTGAACCAACACCGGAACGGTCATCGCCATTCCGCGTACGTCATTGGGAAATATTTCAGGCAGGAGAGTCCAAAATACCGGCCCGATGCATGAAGCGAAAAAGGCCAGGTATCCAAGGATCAGCACGACAACCAATACGCCTTGGAAATGACCCGCGAGTACCGCGCCAACCAATAGCAGCAGTGCCACTGCCATTCCGATCGACCCAAGAACATAAAGCGGCTTACGTCCGTAGGTGTCGATCAACCAAAAGGAGACGAGCGTGAAGACAAACTGCGTCACTCCAACGATCAGTGTAGAAGCCAGCGCGCCTTCGACCTGCCATCCAGCAGACTGAAAGATGGTCGGAGCGTAGTCGATGACCGTATTAATTCCCGAGACATGAATAAGAATTGCGAGACACGCACTCACCCCCAGCGCCCGCCGCACCCCAGGGCGCAGCATCGCTCGCCATGGCTGCTTTTTGCCGCGCAGGCTTGCAGTAATTTCAGCCAACTGATCGGAAGCTTCCTGCGTTCCGCTAACACGCTCAAGCACCTGAAAGGCCTCGTCGGATCTACCGCTCATTACAAGAAATCGAGGTGTTTCCGGGGCGAGAATGATTAGTAGAAGAAACAAAACGGATGGGACGACGCCAGTGGCAAACATCCACCTCCAATTATTTGCACCTACGCTGCTGAGAAGATAGTTGATTGCATAAGACCCGATGATCCCGACGACGATCGCCATCTGGAACAAAGCGCCCATGCGACCTCGTATATGTGATGGTGAAACTTCCGCCACATAGAGCGGAGAAAGAAGAGAAACAGCCCCGACGGCGATGCCACCGGCGATGCGCGCACAGACAAAAATGGCGAGGCCATTTGCAAACGCCGCGGCAAGAGACGTAGCGGCAAAGAGCAAAGCAACGATTGCGAGCAACCGTTTCCGGCCAAAACCATCGGCAAGTTTGCCAGCTGCCAGCGCTCCCACAACACAGCCGAACAACAAGGAACTGTAAGCCCAGCCCAGAGCCAAATCGCCTAGCCCAAACTCCCGCCCGAGGAACGGACCTGCACCGGTGATGATCGCGACGTCAAATCCAAACAGCAGACCGCCCAAGGCGGCAGTCGAAGCTAGAAATAAGACATAACGTAGGTTCGTGGCGGGACTCATTCAGTCTCCCGCGCAGCAATGGCAATGGTCTTTTCGGCAGCTGCGAAGCAAGCCCGGGCCAATTCTTTGTAAAGGAGTGCCTGAGCGTAGCGATCGGATTCTTCGATCAGTTCGCCGGAGGCGTCAGGAAATAGACGGGCATAGTAGTGAGTACTACCCAATAGTTCCGGCGCGAAGATGAGTACATCGCCAGGTTTGGAATTGTGCAAGAAACCGGCCATGGCGAGGGTCCATAGCTCCTCAAAGTGTCCGAGATAATCAACAACGGCGTGCCCTGGTTGTGCCCCCCCCGTAACGTTTTGCCCAATGGCCACCTGCATGCATCCCGGACTTGCGATCCGGCCATGTAAGAAGCCGACACGTTCAAAGATGGGTTTCATGAAAGCAAGCTTAGTGTTCCAGTCTCCGTACACCAGCTCCTGTCCGCAGTAGTAATGACTAAAGTCTCCGTTGAACCGCACCTCCGGGAACTTTTGAGCGATTTGCACGGTGCGCCAAACATCCTGCGTGATGGTTGCGCGATGGGTTTCAATGAAAATGGGAAGAAGGTACTTGTCAGAGGCCGCGAGGATCGCCTCTACCAGGCGGAAGGATTGGTCTTCATCCTCGAATCCTCCCCCAACGTGCACGGTCAAGCAGTTGTCGCCGCGCCTCGAATGTTTGGCCGCAATTTGACCGGCATCGGCTGGCGTATTGATTCGCCCTGCACCGCACTGCGGCAGTATTCCTGCGGTTACCGGCCCATCATTGGGAAGCTGAACGCCTTCAAAACCATCGGCCAGCAACCGCTCGTAACGCGCGTTTCCCTCAAAGCCCGGCCATATGGTGTCACTCCGTAGATCCATAAGCGTATCAAGGTTCAGATAAATCTTGAGTTTCGGAGCATCATCGGATCCATCATTCACTGATCTCGACATGGAATCACTCGCCTATCTCTCTAGAATTCGTCATACGCAATCTGGTGAAGTGACACACCCAATCCCGCGAGCATTTTTAAGCAAGCTTTGATCATTAACGGCGGACCACAGAGGTAATATTCAACTGCCGTAGGATTGGGATGACTGCTTAGATAGTGATCAAGCACTACCTGGTGAATGAAACCAACTTTGCCAGTCCAGCCGTCTTCTGCCAACGGTGAAGAAAGGGCGAGATGAAAACGGAAGTTCGAATGCCGATCCTGTAGATTTTCGAAGTATTGTTTGTAAATAATCTCCTGTTTCGATCGGGCTCCGTACCAGTAACTCACTTTTCGAGCGGTGTGTTCTGTCTCCAGAAGGTGTGAAAGGTGCGCACGCAATGGCGCCATCCCTGCACCTCCACCGATGTAAACCATCTCGCGTTGCGTGGGCTTAATGTGGAAGTCTCCAAAGGGGCCAATCGCTGAGACCTTATCGCCCGGTTTGAGACTGAACATGTAGCTCGAACCCACTCCGGTCGCGCAATCTTGTCCCGGCGGCGGAGTCGCGATTCGAATATTGAACCTTAGGGTGTCCTCGGTTTCCTGGTTGCTAGCGAGGGAATAGTTATTGCGGCGCCTTGCCTCCCCGTTATGCGCGACCAGGTTAAAAAGATGGTGCGCTCTCCAAACCTTCGCGAAGGGCTCGGGTATGTCGAAGGACCGATAGCTGATCGCATCAAATACCGGAATATCAAACTGCAAGTAATCGCCAGGAGTAAAAGCAATTTTGCTGTCCGAACGGAAAGGCTCAAGAACCAGTTCTTTAATGAAAGTTGCGATGCTTCGATTGCTGATGACGCGATACTCCAAGGTCCGTTGCGTCTGCTCTTCTGAACCCAGGGCTGGAATTACATTGATGACAATTTTGCCGTTGCGCTCCTTAACCGGATAGGTAACGAGGCTGCGGCAGACCGGCGTGCGTGCAGGGGAACCATCTACCAGGCGAAAGCGTCCATTGTGCTTCGGGCATTCAATCGTGTTGCCGATGATCAGGCCTTCCGAAAGATGCGTGTTGCCATGTGTGCAGAGGCCGTCGGTCGCGTACAACCGCCCATCCTGATTCCGATAGACTGCAAATGTCTTCTTTCCGTAGTCGACACGTCTGATATCACCGGGCTGCAGGCTGGCAGCTATACAAACTTCAATCCAGCCCTCAGCATCAGCTCTGAGTTGCGCAGTAGCAGCCGCGGTTTGACGCGCCTTACGTTCAGGCAGGCGACGCTTGATGTGGTATCCAGGGTCTTTGATCTGTCGCGCAATTGCCGGGATCATTTCACGCCATGCCGCCAAAAGACTCGGGCTGGGTTCCGGGCAATCGTTCTTAACCACAGCGTGAAGTGCAGGCAGGGCGTGATATGGAACCAACGGGAACATGTGATGCTCCATGTGGTAATTCATGTTCCAGTAGAGATAACCATGCACGCGATTCACATACATGGTCCGGCAATTGAGCCTATGATCGAGAACGTTTTCCGCCAGGCCTGCATGTTGGGTAAGACCGTAGACGACCAGAAGCCAGGTTCCGAATAAATTCGGCAGGCCAACAAAGAGCACTGGCAGAATGCTGCGTGTGTAGATAGAAAGGCCGACAGCGATGGCGTAGATCAAAACATAAATTCGGGCCCTCAAGTACACCCCTCCAAATGCGGCGGGTGGAATGTACACCTTCTCCTCGGGCGCCATTCGGCCAATGGAGTGCAAGAGTATTTGTTTGAAATATTTTGGATAGACCTTCAAATTGAAAAACGACATTGCGATCGCCTTCACGTCGGGGGGCTGGGGCACAGCGATTTCCGGATCCCGGCCCACGATCAACGTATCGCTGTGATGGCGAGTGTGGCTCCATCGCCATACGATTGATTCGCGCATCACCATGAAAGAAGCAATCTCATAAAGAGCTGAATTCATCCAATCGGAGCGAAAAGCTGTCCCGTGCCCGGATTCGTGCCATCGCGAGTCAGACGTTGATCCATAAAGAACGCAATAGGCCAGGTATGGAACGATCCCCCAAAGGCTGTGTCGCAACAAAAATGCGGTAGCAGCGCTTGCCCCTATCAACAAAAACCAAAGAACAGTGTCGCGAATCGCCGGCGTATTCCTTCGCGTTAGAAGCTTGCGCATGGTTTCGCGCGGCACCGGGCTCTGGTACCAGTCGGCTTCGGCCAGTCCTTTTTCAATGGCACGTGACGCATTCCTGCCCGTGAGGCTGTAGTCAAATTCTTGCTCGCGCTCAAGGACGCTCGCTCCACCATCCGTCACACTCATAAACCTATCGGTAAACTCCGAACGCATAAGACATCGCTTCTCGCCCGGTACGATGGGGGTGAAGCAATGGAAACCAAAAGCCACAGCCGTCGAACAGCTGTTCCGGACCGGTGCCGGCATCCGCCTGACCGTCGCGCCGAGTAGACCGGTGCGGTCGTCAGCTCGCGCGTGCCGGACAGGTTCAACTCTGGATGTTTTTTTGCTCGGGATCAAGCCGCAGATTCGCTTGCTGCCGGAAGCCCTCAATTCGAGGTCGACTTTACACAGCGCGGCCAATCACTGTCTTCTCGACAATTGATAAAAACCTTTCGTATATTGTCCATGTGTTGGCTGACCTAAAACTTCGGAAAGGTTACGGCGGGCTGTTATACCTTGCAGAACCTAGCCTAAATCTGCGAAGCATCCAGAGCCACCACCATGTGGAACTGGAGTTTAACTTAATTGTCCAGGGGACGATCACCTATGTGGTGAACGGAAGCCGGTTCACTTTCTCACCGCGAACGTTGCTGTGGCTTTTTCCAGGACAAGAACATCAACTGGTAGCGCGGTCAGACAATGCCAGGTTTTATGTGGCCGTCTTCACTCCCGCGCTAATCAAACAGGCTTGCCACCTGAAAAAGTATGAAGGCTTGAAGCGCGACGCGATGCAATCAAATGTTCTTAACACCCTACTTGCGCCAAAGTCGTTTGATCTGATTTTGAAAATAATGGATTCCCTGATGGAAGGCGCCTTAGATGCCGAGGTCCTCAACCGCGAAGTCGGATATGGGCCCTCCTCGGACTTTCGTTTCGCCCACCACGACCTTGATGCTTTGAATGCCGGCCTTCATTATTTATTGCTGCTTTCCTGGCAATTGCAACTCGAAGGACAAATCGCGGGTGAGGCTGTCGCTCTGCACCCAGCCGTACGTCGGGCCATTAAGATTCTGAGCGAAAACGATATGGGACAAGACCTAGAAGAATTGGCCAAAGCTTGCGGTGCGAGCAAGTCCTATCTCAGTCGAACATTTCATCGCCAACTTGGAGTTCCTCTCAGTGGCTACCGTAATTCGTTGCGACTATCGCGTTTTTTCGATGCATTCCAGCGAGGCGATCGCACAACTCTGGCCGAAGCGGTTTATCACGCCGGCTTTGGCAGCTACGCCCAGTTTTACAAGATCTTCACTCAGTCTTATGGGCAGAGCCCGCGAAAATGTTTTGCCAAACAGGTACAGCGAATTGTTTGAAATGGAACTGTCCGTACGCGCCAAGGCTGGACCCGACATTCCTCCTTGTGGACTTGGAGATCGTAGCCAGTTTATGACTGCCGGATTCGCTACTAAGAACTCCACCAACTCAGGGTTGCTGTGCTTGCAATTTGTCGATGATTTCCGTTTGTTTACGGGCTAACTCGCGTTTGTTCAGTCTGGTGTACACGCGGGCCAGTAACACGTGAGGAGCGATTGCGGTCGGATCGAGGGTGGTTAGCTTTTCGAGAAGCGGCTGTGCCGCCGCGAAACTTCCCATCTGGCTGAAAACCGTTGCCGTTGTAAAAAGGGCTAGAGTGTTATTGGGAGCAAGAGCAATGGCTCGCTTGCCGGCTCGTAGTGCTTCTGCATTGTTCTGGTCGCCCAACTTTTGCAAAGTCTTGGCGAGCGTCGCCCAATAAATGGCATTGGACGGCCGTTGCTTCACCAGGGTTCGATACATCACCAACGCTTGGTCGTCTTTTCCCTGAGAACTCCGGCAGTTCGCCAGCAAGAACTGGGCACGATCGAAATTTGGCGCCAGACGCAGGGTTTGCTCCAATTCACTCTGGGCCTCATCGATTCGATTCATGTTGAAATAGGCAACGCCGAGATAGTAGTGGAATTCGGGATATTCACCGAACCGCGTTTGGGCCGCATGCAGTAGATCAACGGCGACGCCAAAGTGGGTCCAGTTGATAAGCGCCGTCGCCAACAGTGTCGTGTACTGGCGTGAATCAGGATCGATTTGCAGAGCAAGTGTCAATTCGCGAACCGAGTCTTCGAATTTCCGCTGTTCAAAAAATAATTCGCCGAGCGCTTCGTGCAAGAAAGCAGATCCAGGATTGGCCTGAGACGCCGATTGCAAGAGAGATTCCGCCTGTTGGATGTTTCCGGACCGAACCAGAGCATTCGCCTGGGCGATGGTTTCCTTTTCAGTTGCGTCCTTGCCTGGGACCTCCGCTCTGGCCCGAGCCGACAAAGTCACGGCGAGCAAACAAACGCTCAGCCAGACGCGATGAAATTTCATGACGAGGCTCCTATGCTCCTGCCAAGAGGGACAACTAATGTTTGCTGGGTCCCGGGATCTCCGTGGACAGCCCTCCGTCTTCGGTGATCAGAACATATCGGTTCATTTTGGGGTTTACTACGCGATCGATGCGTCGGCTTGGACGAGGCCACCGTACTTCCACCCAGGCTATGCTGTTTTTCCCTGCACCCAAGATCTCCCGTGGATCCTGACTCGATAAGTAACTGCCGCCTGCCACTTTCAACCGGGAAAATACCTTTCCGCCCGCACTCCAACGAATCAGGGCCCCGGTTGCCTCCGGGTTCGCCGCCTTCGCACGCAGGGAAATTCCCAGCCAGCTATTCGCGCCCTGAGCGGTATTCATCAGGAGATGGGCCGGGCCGCCATTTTCCGTGAAGACGACGTCCGGATATCCATCATTATTCAGGTCCCCTACCGCCAGACCTCGAGCCGAGTATTTTTGAGCGAACGTCGGTCCCGCAATGTCACCGACGTTTTCCATTCTGCTGCCGGCCCGGTTGCGCAAGAGCAAGATCGGTTGGCGGTAGGAAATGGAATGGACCTGCGCCTCCACGTGATCGTTGGGATGGCCGTTCGACAAGATTAAATCCAGCCAACCATCATTGTCGTAATCGAAGAACCGCAATCCCCAGCCACTCAGCAAACGGGTCGCCTGGCTGACCCCGGTCTTGAGATTTACGTCGTCAAAGCTCTCCCGGCCCAGGTTGCGATAGAGCGAGGTGGTTTGGGTATCGATGTTGCTCACGATCAAATCCGGGCGGCCATCCTGATCAAAGTCAGCGGCGTCAACTCCCATGCCGGAACGTGGAACGCCCTCGCTACTGTACGCTACCCCAGCCTCCACTGCCCCGTCCCGAAAAGTATGCCCTCGTTGATTGATCCAAAGGCTATTGGGCGTGGTGTCATTCGAAACAAATAGATCGAGGAAGCCATCGCCATTGATGTCGGCCGCCACCGCCCCCCAGGCTTTGCCTGGCTTGGAGCTTATTCGAGTGACATTACTCACATCGGCAAATTTTCCGCCACCCAGGTTGCGATAAAGGTGGCTAGGCGCCGGGCTGAGATACTGCGGGGCACAGTAATCCCCACCTTCCTGGACCTCGCCTGCGATTGCCTTACCACCATAAGATTCGCCTGCCGTGCAGATCTTCAGATTGGAGTAATCGGCAAATTCAGCCACGAACAGGTCCAATTTGCCGTCATTGTCATAGTCAAACCATACCGCGCTGCTTCCCCAGTGCGTGGCCGGGATCCCACTCGCGGCAGTTACATCTGTGAATGTCCCGTTTCCGTTGTTGTGGTAAAGCACACACTTCTCGAATCCGCTTATGAATATGTCCTCATAGCCATCGCCGTCATAGTCGGCGACCGCAACTCCCTGACCGAATAGATTGGCTGTCAGACCCGCTTGCCGGGACACATCCTCGTAACTGCCGTCGTGACGATTGCGATACAACACCGGGTGGAGACGAACTTTCGGCAAGTAGAAACTGCTGGAACCGGAGTCCACGAACAGGATGTCCATCCACCCGTCATCGTCGTAGTCAAGAATCGCCACGCCGGCGCCAATGGTCTCCGGCAGATAATGCTGGCTTGATTTCCCATTGGTGTGGACCCAATGGATGCCACTCTCAACTGGAGGAACTTCCCGGAAAATCGGAACGGGCGTCGCGGCTGTGACAAAGAGCGCCAACACACTTGCCAGCCAGCCGACAACCAAACTCATGGCGCTGGAACCGTTTCTTTGTATCGCTCGAGAAGCAATTCGATCGCGGCCGCCTGGGTCCAAATGTATTCCGGTTGGCTGTCTCTCTCGCCGACGGTGCCGATCTTGTCCGGGTCAGAATTGAAATTTTCCATAAGCCACGGCTCCAGTTGCATCATGTCGAGAAGACGGTCGGCGGTGAGTTCAGCTTCTTTGTGATAACCAGTCCGCCACAGAGTTTGCGCCATCCAGTATACGAAGTGTGGCCAGATACGGCCCCGCCAATAGCCTGCGGGATCGTATTTCGGATCGTCGTAGGAAAGGCTGGGGTAAGGCAGTTTGCGGAAGAATTCCTTTGGATTAAGCATGTGCTGTTCTACGATGCGGTGGATTTCAGACTCAGGAAGTGGCACGCCCGCCCACAGCGGAAGGAACATGTTCGGGTCTTTAACTCCGCTGAATTTCTCATGAGTACCTTCCACCACGTCATAAAACATAGCCTCGTCCGCAAAATAACAGGTGTCGACGATGAGTTTTGCGAGTTTGTCGGCGCGCTCTTTCCACTCTTCTTTTTCCCTGGAGCGCCCCAATTCTCCTGCCATTAGGGCCAGGCTGCGCATCTCCATCACTAGGAAGGCGTTGAGATCCGGTGATTCAAAACCGGAAACGGCCTCATTGCTGTGCTCTTCTCCATTGTCGCGGTTGTAAACCCGATCGAATCGGGCATCGTTGTCGCCAATTTGTCCCGCATTAAAGTACTGGGCAAGCCCACGCGCCGAAGAATGATAGTTCATCCAGAACTTGATATGGCCGGCCAGGCCCGGATAGACGCGGGCCAGCCACGCCTTGTCACGGCCTGATTGATAGATATGCCAAGCCGACCAGCACATGATAGGAGCCTGACCTTCTCCGGCGCGGTGAGTGTCGGACAGCGTGCCCGGAAGTCCCCCTCTCGGACTGGGATTGTTTGCGAAGTTCTCGATGGCCTCCTGGGCCAGCTGGGGCGAAAACTCCCGCGCGCCTACGCTGCTGAAAGATGTGTCCCAGAAGAATGCGATACCGATTCCTTCTTTTCCGGTGTAAGGAATTCGCGTCTCGCCGGTATATCCGCCCTCACCACGGATGAACAAGCTGTTCATGCCCGTGATCGCGTGAGCATATAGCCGCTCGTATTTCGGATTTCCTCTGAATCTGGGCGCCAGCGGTGGGGCGGCACGCAGCAACGCGCGAATGCGGGCCGTTTCAGCATCCGGTGTCCATCCTTGGGCAATTTTCTGAGTCGCTTCTCTGTATATCTTCTGGGCGCGGCCGCGATAGCGGCCCATGGCCATCACCATCGTGAAATTGCTTTCGCCATGCGAAGCAATGTGCAGCTTACGTGGCGACAGATCCGCAATACAGGAAAATTCGAGCGTGGTGCCATTGGTCATGCCGGCGACGTAGTCGCGCACCCAGACTACATTTCGCCCATGTTCATTGTGCTTATAGAGTGTGGACCATGATCCTTCTGGTTCATTCTCCACGCTAACAATCAATCCCACGGGAAATGGGCCCTTCCAGTCCGGCGCTACGCCCTTGCCGGGATAATCGAAACTGACGGTCACATCTCGCGAACGGGAAGCCCGGTTCTTCAGCGAGAAGCGAACCGCAATCGCGTCAAAGACAGGAAATGCGGCAGTCGCGGTCACGTCGAGATCCGTCGACTCATCCGACTCGATAACCTTGTCCGGCCGGAAGTTACGATGCTTGAGCTTGAGGGGAAGCGTCTGTCCGGCTTCATCAATCTTCCACGAAAGCAGACTATCGGTGATTTTTGCGCCCGCCCACCCGACCAAGGATTGCAGCCGTTGTATGCCAGGTTCCTCCGGACGTTCCCAGGTAATGGCAATATCCGAGTTACGATCGCCCCAGGCTGCCGTCGGCACAGTGTAGGGGACAAGATCGTCGAGATTTACCTTGTCAGCCCAGGACGCACCCGGGGCGGAGTTGGCCTTGAAGGATTCTTGGGCAACCCCATTTACGGCCCAAAGAGTTGCGATCAAGACCACGCAAAGCCCGCGACAAAGGCTATAAGTTCGAATGTTCACGGTTGTACCTTGCCTTCAAGATAGAAATTCAACGCGGCAGAACATCCTGCTTATAGCGCTCCAACAAAATTTCAATCGCGGCCGATTCGGTCCAGTTGTACTCCGGCTGGCTGAGGTCGTATCCATCTTTGCCGATCTTCGCGGGATCAGAATGAAAGTTCTCCATTAGCCAGGGTTGAATTTGCATCATGTCCAGCAAACGGTCGGCGGTCATCTCCGCTTCTTTGTGATAGCCCGAATGCCAGAGAATTTGGGTCATCCAATACACGAAGTGTGGCCAGATCCGGCCGCGCCAGTAGTCACCGCCCTCAAACTTCGGGTTGTCATAAGAGAGGCTGGGAAACGGCAACTGGCGAAAGAACTCACCGGGGTTGAGCATGTGCTGCTCGACAATGCGATGAACATCCGCCTCTGGCAAAGGCACTCCAGCCCAAAGCGGCAAAAACATGTTTGGATTTTTTACACCGGTAAATTTTTCGTGTTTACCCTCGACGACGTCGTAGAACATTGCTTCATCAGGAAAATAACAGCAATCAATAATTTTCTGGGCAAGCTGACCGGCCTTGTCATTCCAATCCGTGGATTCTTTCTTGAGGTTGAGCTCCGCAGCCATCAGCGCCAGGCTTCGCATCTCCATGACCAAAAAGGCATTCAGGTCAGGAGATTCAAAGCCGGAAACCGGCTCATTGCCATGGACTCCTCCTGTGTCGCGGTTATACACACGGTCGAAGCGGGCATCGTTATCTCCAATTTGACCGGCATTGAAGAACTGTACAAGTCCACGTGACGAGGAATGGTATTTCAGCCAAAAGTTTACATATCCAACTAACCCGGGATATATGCGAGCTAGCCAAGCCTTATCGTGTCCGGATCTAAAAATGTGCCAGGCTGCCCAGCACATAATGGGCGCCTGCCCTTCGCCGGCGCGATTGGTGTCAGCCATTGTGCCCGGAAGGCTTCCCCGCGGCGTCGGGTTGTTCACGAAGTTTTCGATGGCCTCTTGGCCCAGATGAGGATCGAACTCGCTGGCGCCGATGCTGCTAAAGGATGTGTCCCAGAAAAAGGCAATCGCCAGCAGGTGTTTGGTGGTATAGGGAATGCGCGTTTCGCCGGTGTAACCGCCCTCCCCGCGTAAGTACAAGCTATTCAAACCAGTGATAGCGTGCGCATACAGTCGCTCGTATTTCGGGTTTCCACGATACCTCGGTGCAAGTGGAGGAGCCTTGCGCAACAAACTGCGAATGCGCGCGGTTTCGACCTCCGGAGTCCAGCCTTGCGTAACTTTACGAGTGACTTCTTGATATACCTGGCGCGCGCGCCCCCGATAACGGCCCATTGCCATCACCACTGTAAAACTGGAAGTCGCATGCGGCGAGAGATGGATTGTTCGTGGAGATAAATCTGCGAGGCACGATAGTTCCAGTGTGGTTCCTTCGGCCATGCCGGCAACAAAATCCCGCACCCATACCACATTCCGCCCGTGCTCGTGCTGTTTGTAAAGCGTGGACCACGATCCTTCTGGTTCACCGTCAACGCTGACAATTGTTCCAGCCTCAAACGATCCCTTCCAATCAGGAGCCACTCCCTTTCCGGGATAATCGAAATCGATGGTGATGTTGCGTTGGCGGCGGCTACGGTTCACAAAAGTAAATCGCACAGCAATCGCGTTCCATGCAGGAAATGCAGCGGCTGCGGTGATCGCCAGATCGCGAGATTCATCCGATTCTATGACCTTGTCGGGACGGAAATTTCGTTGTTTCAGCGAAAGTGGCAGCGACTGGCCATCTTCCGTCAACTTCCACAACAGAAGATTTTCGGTAATCTGTGTGCCTCCCCAGCCCACCACGGAGTCGAGCCTTTGAATGCCTGGCTGGTCAGGTCTTTCCCACGTGATTGCGATGTCAGAATGGCGATCGCTCCACGCAGCAGTTGGATATGTATAAGGAATAAGGTTATCGAGGCTGACGCGGTCTGCCCATGCTTTACCCGCCAAAGACTTATTCTTCGATGGTTGCGGTGGGTTCTGTACGGCGCCGAGTTGGGACACGTAAATAAGCGCAAGAATCGCCAGAACTACTCCGCAATGGAAGCGCTCCGCCTTGATTTTCAAGAATTATTCCTTAGCTTCAAGTTAGTTAACCAGACTGAATTCCAGCTCATGGTTCTTGCCGGGGACCAGTTCGCGAACCGCATGAGTATCGGTGGAGGCCCAGCCACCGAGGTGTACAACGATCTTCTGGCAACCGGGATCAGTGAGTGGAGCAACCTTGAGCGTCGCCTTCTTACCGTCGGTCGCTACCTTAAGCTCGAGTGTCAACTTCCCGAAAACAGTCCCCATGCCGTTGAGACGGGTGACCATCCCCGGCTTGAGCCATTGTGGGGGAATGCCTTCGAAAAGATGTAACTCTTGTCCACGATCGAAGGCCAGCAATTGACTGGTCAGGCGGATGAACTCCGCGACGTTAAAGATGTCGGGCATGTCGCCGCCGCAGCCCTTGTCAAAAGGGACGATCTCGCCAAGTTTTGCCGTCCTCGGAGTTTCCTCGCAGAAATTCCATACAGGGGAGGAGTGACGCGCAATAGCATATTGCAACTGCGCGGCTTTCTGTCCCTGGCCCAACCAGAGTAGATCGCGTGCATAGAAAGAGGAGCAGGCGGTCCAGAAACTGTTCCACCCGCAGCCTTCGACGATTCCTCCCCGCTCGGGAGCCTCGTGCGCTTCCATCATCTTTAGAGTGCCGAGCATCAGCGGGTCGTTCTTCTCGAATATGCGACCGGGAGCGACGCCCAGAAGAAAGGCCCACTCCCCACTGGCAGATTCCTTGTCATCGTCGTTCACGACAGTAGGAACGTACTCGTTGCCTTCCGTGGATCCTGTGGGCTTGCCACCCATAACGGCGGGGATATAACGGTTGCCGTGCGTGTCAGTGCGGGCATCACGTTTGATGGCTTTTTGAAAGGTGGCATTGTAGTCGGCATATTGTTTGCCCCAGAGGTCGGCGTCCGTGCTTTCTCCCAACCATTGCGCGGCTTCGACCGCAGCCTTCATACCGGCAAGCATCCAATGATTGTTGGTGTATTCTGCTTCAACCATGATGCCGCCATCGCCGAAACCCACCGGACTCAAATGGTAGTTGGGCGCTGACGGATCGGCAGAACTGCCGCTATGGCGAAATTTTTCGATGGCTGCAACCGCCCGGCTGAACTGCGGCCAGTGCTCACGCAGCCACTGTTTATCCTGTGTCATGCGCGCGTGCCGGTAGAGCGCTACCAGCGCAATACCGGTTTCCTTCCAGTGCAGAGTGAGGGCTTGGATTCGACCATCGGGGTGCTGATGTAACAGCATGTAATCGGCGAAGCCGCCGGCGTCTGAACTCTTTCCTAGGATGTCCAAAGCCTCGTCGACCACCGAGCCATCCAGGACCCAATACTCGTTGTAACCGCGAGCTCCCAGATAGAAGGCGGGCAGGTCATTGATGATGTAGCGCATCTGGTAGGTCTCGCGAATCGCAGTTTCGATGATGGCCTGCATTCCAGGATCAGGAACCTGAATCACCTCGTAAGGAAGAGTTACGGATTTCTCCCAATAGGTGATAGCTTCGTCACGCAATCTTCTAGCCGCATCCCACTCGATGGGTTTGGAATTCTCGAAACCATTCCGATTAATCGTCAATACCCAATGCGCCTTACCCCGAGGAGGTATGCTGAGCTTTTTCAATGCGAGGGTTGGCTTGTACATGGTGGTGCTCGATTCCCACTGCTGAAACCCATCTATGGGCAGCGAGATACGGCAGAAAGTATTAGGCGAGAGGTCGAACATCTTGTCGTCATCAAGGTTTGGTCCCGGCGTCGGGCCCATGACATCGAGAACCGGCGTGATTTCAGCCGTCTTATCCCCTTTATTGGTGTATTCCGTCATCAGGAGATACTGACGCGGCCGGGGCAGCGAGTTCTTTCCCTTAAGATCCGCGCCGGTGGGCGCTGAGCTCCAATCGAGTGGGGTAGCGAGGAAAGTGGTCTCCTCGATCGCAATATCACCCTGCCGCTTGTGGGCAATGGAGATTGGCACGCGCGGGCTGTACATATGCTGGTCTACGCGCTCGGTTGTGCCCTTCAACCCGCTGTGGATTTTTAATGGCGATTCGTACAACGCAAGCGGATAAATTCCCTGCCGCAACGATGTCTTGCCCTGTTCGGTCCAGAACGTGCCGTCGGCATCGACCAACGTTTTGAAGGGGTCGTCGGGCGATCCGATCGCCCCCACCCAAGAGTCCAGATAATAGTAACGGTGGTCAACCACATCGGCGGCGGTTTCTTGTGCTTCGCTCCGAGCAGCCGTTATTGACAAGACAACTGCGATGGTGATCAGTGTAATCCCGCAATGGAAACGTTGGATCATCCCTTAACTCCTTGGCTCAGTCGTGATTTAGATTTAAAGTTCCACTGCAAGAAGAGCGAATAGTACTTGCCGCCGTTGCCCTTTTGCCGCGAGCGCCGTCACCGCAAGGGGAACAAAGCAGTTTCAATCTGATCGCCCCCGATTGTCGATGACAAGGATTCGAATGCGGGCGAAAATACTTCGCCATCCCCGCCTTACCTGCGCAAAAGGATTCGCCTCGTAAAATCAAAAAATGGGCAGGAGGCGTGGGACCTCCTACCCTTAGCGTGGGTTAAAGTTTAAAAGTAAAATTTCAAAGCTGCCTGCTGCGTTCGGGGCGGAAGCTGGCTGTATGTAATCTGCCCGAAGGTGCCGCTGTTCAGGTTGTTGTCCGGCTGGCCAAACTGAGGATGGTTGAAGGCATTGAACATCTCCCAGCGGAATTGCAGACGATAGCGCTCTCCAAAATGGAAGTTCTTGTTAAAGCCCAGATCCCACTGGTTGGTCCCTGGGGCGGCTACGATGTTGCGTCCCGTGTTGCCCTGGCTTCCGTAACCCGGTTCGGCGAAGTCGCTGGCCACCAGATAGTGATCCAGTGACCCGGAGTTGGTGTGAACCGTATGGTCGCTGGAGGCAAAGTCCGCATGGTCCGTCCCGCCCACGTAGGAGCGGCCCAATCCCGAGAGGATGGTGATGGGAATGCCGGACTGCGCCCGGTAGATTCCGCTTATCTCCCAGGCGCCGAATATTGCTCGGGCTGCGCCATTCATCCCAGCCAGTTTCGGGGTTTGATAGATGAAGTTGGCGACGAAGACTTGTGGGAAGTTCAGGTCTGAATTTGCCCGGTTGCAGGGAAGGCAGATGGGATTGTGCAGGCCCTTGGTGTTGCTGCCTGCTATGTCAATGGTATGGGAGTAGGTGTAGTTCGCCGTGAACTGTAGACCATGCGCCATACGCCGCTCCAGGGTGAACTGGCCGGAGTTGTAGCTGCTGGTCCCGTCGGAAATATTGACCTGCATGGTGTTGAAACGGGGATTGATCTTGGTTCCGTTCATGGCGAATTGCGCGTCGGTGCAGCCCGGGCCCACCGGACCGCAGAAGAATTGACCGGGATTGAGGTTGAGGCGGTGCGGCAGGTGATAGGCCTCGGCACCGACGTAGGCCGCCCGCGCCACCCAGTTGGTCCCGAATTGATGTTCGAGGCTCAGGTTCCAGGTTTGGTTCTGACCGGCCGTAAAGCCGCGATCGAAGTTGTAATACACGTCGTTCGGGGGAGGAGGAAAGGTGGCATCAGGGCCCGGTACGTTCCCGGGACTGGAGAACGGCGGGAAGGGGCTCACGCCACCGGTGGGTGTATAAACCGACCAGGGATCGCTGAAGGGAATAATCGGCACCTGTTGTCCATTGATGACCGATCCCGCAGAGAAGCTGATCGTCGGACTGAAAGGAGCGATGTCGCTGACCGGGTTCCAGTCGTTATAGGCTAGCGGAGTCGAATAGATTCCGAAGGCAGCGCGGATCGACGTGTTAGGAAGAGCCTTAGGCTGCCACGCTATGCCGATCTTAGGATTGAAATTCCCGTAGCTGCTGGGTAGGCCAGCCTCGGGAACTCCCGTGTCTCCCGGGTACACCAGGTCAAGCGGAGAGTTGGGATAACGCGTGCTCTGATGACCCGGCCAATAAACCGATATGCGTCCGCCAACCGGTACCGGCGCCAGGTAAGGCTCCCAACGCAAGCCGGCCGAAATAGTTAGATTTGGTTTGATCTTGTACTGGTCGGCAACGTAAGGCTGTACCAGCCAGGCGTGGAGGGCATCGGATTCTCCTCCGCCCTGCTGAAAGAACGATTCCTGGCCCATGAGAAAATCGGAGAAACCGTATCCCGTAAAGTTGCCGTTGGGGCCGCCATCAAACTGCATCAGCGGCAAAGCCAGCCAATTCGTGTTGAGATTCCAGTATTGCCGCATGGTGTCGATGCCCATGACCAGCAGATGTTTTCCCTTCGAGATGCTCACCGAATCGGAAACGCCCCAGGTCCAGCGATTGATGGCGTTGTAATTTTGTCCGATGCCAAAGCCGGGGCCCGGGCCGCCGCTCATCTCCAGATCCTCAATCGAGCAGGGAGCGTAGGGCGTTACATCACTCACGTTGCTGAATTGCGAAAAGCAAACCGGGTTGCCATCGACCTTCAGTCCGCTGTCACTGCTGTCGTACATCCGGGTGTAAGCAAAATTCAGAGTGTTGACGATGCGTGGATTGATGGTCCACGTCCAGTTGGCACCGTAGTTCTGCCAATTTACCTTCCAGGAGCGGTCAGAACTCAACAGCGTGGCGCTGAATGCTGGCTGATCGAAGAAGTTCAGAAAGACGCGGCCGCTCAGCCGATTGTTGTTGTTGATGTTGTAATCCACCCGTCCGGTTTCTTCATGAAAGTCGTTGATGCTCGGCCAGCCCGAGGCAGTCAGATGGCCCAGGCGGTCCGTACTGTGAGGAAGCAGATCGGCCAGGGCACGCGTACCGGGATTGAAGTAGGTATCAGGGTCCACGAAGTTGTTGGGAAAGGCGTTGGCGGCCGCATTGGCCACACTGTGGTCCGCCTCGATCGACGGGTGCCAGATCTGGTTGGCGACGTTTCCCGAACTATCTCGATCATTGCAAATTCCGGCGGTAAAGCCGCTGAGGCAAAGCGCCGAAAAGTCTCCTGCCCGCATGGCGTCGGAAGGAACATAGACGCTGCTCGAACTGGTGAAGCTGTGAATGATGGTGCCCTGATAGTTGCCAAAGACAAACAACTTGTCTTTTACGATGGCTCCGCCCAGCGATCCGCCAAACTGGTTGCGGTGAATCTGGTCCGTCTGGTGAGTGAAGTAATCCGCCGAGTTCAAGGCACCGTTGCGCAGAAATTCGAACACATCCCCGTGCCAGCTGTTGGTCCCCGACTTGGTAACGATACTTACGACGCCGCTGGTCGCAAAGCCAAACCGCGGATCGAAGTTGTTGCCGATCACGCTGAATTCCTGCACCGCATCTGGATTAGGGAATGGCGCCGCCGTGAGCTGATAGTTGTCCATGTTATAGACGCCATCCAGCAGATAGTAGGTGCTGCCCTGGCGGCCGCCATTGACCGAAGCTCCGGTCTCGGTGGGAAACGTAGTGTAGCCCTGGAAAAAGCTGGCGTTGGTCTGCGAGACGTCCACCGCGCCAGGAGTGAGGAACACCAGAGAAGCCGGGTTGCGTCCGTTTAACGGCAACTCGTTGATCGCTTCCTCGTTGATGGTTTGACCTAACTCGGCGGTTTCCGTCTGTATCAACTCCGCTCCGGCCTCAACCGTAACTTTTTCGCTCACCCGGCCCGGCTGCAGCGTGTAGTTCAAGCCGGCATTCTGTTCAGCAACCAAGGTGAACCCTTCTTGCACCTGTGCGCTAAACCCCTCTTTTTCCACTCGAATATTGTAGGTGCCGGGAATAACCTGGATGATGCTGTAGGCTCCAGCTTCATTCGTAGTGGCCCCGGTGGACACGCCGGTCGCGGTATTGGTCGCCGTCACCGTGGCCCCCGCCACCACGGCGCTTTGCGAGTCCATGACTACGCCTGTGATGTTAGCGCGTCCCGTTTGGCCAACCAGGGCTTGCACGCCAAACATCACCAACAGAACAGTCAGAGCTTTCCCTACACGCACGCCGTTCCAAAACGACAAACCTCTCACCGCCTCATTCTTTTTCAGTGATGCCATCATGTGTTCCCCTCTCAGCTAACGGCTCTTTGAGACGTCCCGACCGCCGGTCATCCCCAACCACAGCTGCGCTCCCCAATGGCCCGCCAGGCTCGCGCACTCTTTGTTCAACCATCACGGCAACGTCTGCTTTTCATCATGTTGTCATGTTGTCATAATATGTTGCCTTGCGAAATAGAGCTGCCGCCCCCGGCTCCGGCAAGGAGTGGAACCTTCTATCGTTAGTTAAAGAAATGGTGCCTTACTTCGCTGCGTCTAACGGCTCAAGGTAAAGATAAAATCAATTGGGACAAATGTGCGTAAACGTAAACGCAGTAATGAAGTATCACCAGCAAATCGGCATTGTCAAGAAAAAATAATGAAGTTAGCGAATTTCGGAATGCATTTCGTGTTTTTATGCGAAGGTCATGCCATCCGGCTGGGGAGTCTCGCGTATTTCACGGAATAGAGCGAGATTCGAGCGCAACACGATATTGGGATTCAGGTAAAAGGTTCGTGGAATGTTTCGCCCGCTGACCAGGTGGTCGATGACCAGCCGAACCGCAACCTGGCCTTGCACATAAGGCCTCTGGTAGATCGACGCCGCGATAGTCCCGTTGTCGAAATAGGGCGCCATTTCACGGAAAAGATCGGTGGTGATCAATTTGACTTTTCCCGCCAAACCCGCGCTCCGCAGGGCCCGGCACACCGGAAGGCAGTTCACCGTGCTTACATAGAGCCCGGACAACTTCGGGTTCTTGCGCAACAATGCGACGCATTTCGCAAAGGTTTCATCTTCGTCTTCGTGGCCTTCGAGCACGCCATCGATCCGGGCGCCGGGGCAGATTTCGGGTAGGACTTGGGAGAAGCCTTGAACCTTCCTGTTGTGATCTTCGGTTTGCAGCATTCCGGTGATGATTGCAACCTGGGATTTGGGGGGAAGAAGCTGTCCCATCAGCTCTCCGGCGAATTTTCCAGCCAGTTCCGGATCCACGCAGACGACGGTCGTGCGCCCGCTGTTGGGAGCGTCGGTGGCCACGCAAACTACCTGAATTCCCTGTTGTTCCGCCTTGTTAATCAATGGAGTTAAACGCTTGGGGTCGCCGGGTGTCAGAATTAGAGTTCGGATATCCCGGCCAAGAAGCTCCTTGACCTTGTCGATCTCGCCCTCCCCCAGGCGGTCAACCGGGCGATATACCAGTTCCACTCCTAAGTGCTCATTCCGGCGAGCTTCGGCCAGAATGCCCTGGCGGACATAGTCGTAAAAGAAATGTAGCTCGCGCGGTATGCAAATGCCGATTCGAAAGCCCTTTCCCACGGATAGTACACGGGCGGCGAGATTCGGCTTGTATCCCAGGTCTTCAGCAATTTGCAGGATCCGTTCGCGGGTACCGGCGTTGATCCGCCCGTGCCCATTGAGCGCGCGGCCGACGGTGCCAATGGAAACGTTGGCCAGTTTCGCGATTTCGTGCATTCCGATTCGACGCATAGTTTCCGAAACGAAGCTCTCCAGCAGCAATGGCGGAACACTTGAGCTCGCTGACGACTGCCGATTATACGAAAAGTGCTTGCTTTGCGATACCGTTAACGCTAAAGTGATCGCCTTGGAGATAGACTCCAAAACAGTGAAGCAGGTACCTTAAAACCTGCCGAGGGCTCTCGTTTTTCCAAAGCGGACGCACCTCATTGATCCGAACAGTTGGGGATAACACCATCAGATTGTGATTCCTGATCAACCAACATTGCGCCTGCCTAACGCCATGGCAACAACCGGTCAAACCAACTCTCCTCAGGCACCCGGTGGAGCCTCGACTAGAGAGCCTAACAGAGGTCCGGTTCTCAGCGCTTGAACTAACTTTGTGATCGAAGACAACTGAAGAGAGCCAGAGATGCCCGGTGTTCCAACAGCGCGAGGAGCGGTCTCATCAAACATTCAAACTGGCTTCGTAGTTGCCATCACGTCGGTCGCAGCTCTGGGTGGGTTGCTGTTTGGTTATGACACCGCTGTTATTTCCGGGGCGATTGGCTTCCTTCAAGTTCACTTTGGCCTTGATCCCACGAGAACCGGGTGGGCGGCCAGCTGCGCGCTGGCAGGTTGCGCTTTGGGCGCGCTGGCCGCGGGTCCGATCAGCGATGCTTTCGGAAGACGGAAAGTCATGTTTCTGTCGGGGGCCATGTTTTTGATTTCTGCAATCGGTACCGCGCTCGCTCAAAGCTTTGCCAGGTTTGTAGTTTTCCGCATGCTCGGCGGACTCGGAATCGGGGCTGCGTCTATGGCCAGCCCGCTTTACATTTCGGAGATCGCTCCGGTTTGCTGGCGAGGCCGGCTGGTTGCCTTGAATCAATTCGCCATCGTTTCCGGCATGCTCCTCGTCTATTTCGTAAATTATCAAATCGCGCAATTGGGAGGCGACCTCTGGAACCAGTCCACTGGTTGGCGTTGGATGTTTGCTTCGGGCGCACTACCTTCGGCCCTGCTTCTGGTTCTTCTCTTCCTGGTGCCGGAGACACCGCGTTTTTTAGCTTTCAAAGGCCGCCACGTTGAAGCTGCAGCAGTCGCGCAACGCATCGAGAGCGGATCTTCGGTTGAAATTGCAGTCCAGGCGATAGAAAAAAAGGCTGGGGAGACGGATTTCCGATCGCTTCTCGAGCCTTCCGCCGTGCGGGTTATTTCGATTGGCGTTCTATTGGCCGTGTTTCAACAGATCACGGGTATTAACGTCTTCCTGTACTATGCGCCAAAGATCTTCGCTCAGTTTGGCAGCACGACCAACGCAGCCCTTTTGCAAACCGTTCTGGTGGGAGCGGTCAATCTCGCTTTCACTGTAATTGCCATTAGCACGGTAGACCGAATTGGAAGAAAACCTCTCTTAATTGGCGGATCGGCGGGGATGGGCGTTTGTCTCGCTGCCATGGGGCTGGCAGGTAATTCCAGCATCGGGGCGTGGCAACTGGCCTTCGTCTTGGGATACATCGCGTGTTTTGCGCTCTCGGTTGGGCCGGTTACCTGGATCTTGCTCTCGGAAATTTTTCCTACCAGAATCAGAGGACGCGCCATGGCCATCGCCACCGTTTCGCTGTGGGCTGCCAATTTCCTGGTGTCGCAGACCTTTCCCATGCTGGACGAGAACAAGTTCCTCATCACCCGTTTTCACCACGGATTCCCGTTCTTCTTGTATGCGCTGTTTTGCGTCCTGGAAGTGGTCTTCGTTTGGGTAGAGATTCCCGAAACCAAGAACCGTTCACTGGAGGAAATAGCCAGGTCGTGGGATTTGAAAGGGGCGTCCATTACTGCCCATTAGATTCGCGCCATCCTGCATTCGGCATAGCGTTTCAAAATCGATTCCATGACTGAACGCATTCAAACTCGCACCGAATCTGGCAGCCTTGGGCCACAGGTCTTTCTGTCGAATGAATTTCTCACCCTCATGATCGTGCCTGAGATCGGAGGCCGGGTCATGGAACTTTCGCTGGGAGGGAAGAACGTAATTTACACAAACCAGCGATATCGAAACAGCACACCCTTGGCCAACGATACGTCGGGCAGGTGGCGCAACTACGGAGGGAGCAAGGTGTGGCCCGCGCCTCAAGGCTGGTCAAGCGACGACCAATGGCCTGGTCCTCCCGATCCGGTTTTGGACTCAGGCCCTTATGGCTTTCAATATTCCTCTGATGAAGCACGAGCAGCGGCCCGCCTCCAGAGCCGGCACGACGAGTACTCGGGCATCACGTTGGCGCGGTCCATCGAGATTTCTCCGGGAGCGGCCACAGTTCGGATTCATCATCAAATGCGGAACACGTCACGGCGGCGGGTGCGCTGGTCAATCTGGCAGGTCACTCAAGTCGATGCCGCTCACGGCCTGGATGTTTTCATGTCCGCGAAAGGTTTCCGCCAAACTTTAGGCAATGAAATCTATGCCGGAATGAGTCATGACGCCGCCCGCAATGGCGTCCACCTGCGCTACGAAGACCAGGTTGCTAAGTTTGCCGCACTCGTGGACCAAGGTTGGATTGCTTCGCTCGACGCCGCCCGCGGAATTGTGTTGGCGGAAACTTTTCCCATCAGTCCGGGAGCTGAATATCCTGACGGCGCGCCGGTAGCGATCTGGACCAACGGCAAAGGGACCTTCACGATTCACGGCGACACCATCGATATGTCCCGGGATGAAAACGGTTGCGACCCACATGTGGAGACCGAAATCATGGGCCCGATCACTACGCTGGCTCCAGGGGAGAACTCGGAACTTCACACGACGTGGCACATCGCCGCTATTGACGGGCAAGAAATTATTTCGGTGAACGATTGCGCTGCCATTGCCCGTCGACTGGCCCTTGCATCCGGAAGCAATTCCATATTGACGGGCTCGTTTGGAGTTTTCCATGCGGGCGCGGTGCAATTTAGGGTTTTCAATCGCGCATCACAACCTATTGCGACGATCCAACTTGGCGACGTATCGCCATTGCGGCCCGTCGTGCTTAATCAAGCTATTTCTTTGCCGGATGATGCAGTCCGGGGCAGCCTCATTCTTATCGACCAAAATAATCAACGGCTAGGAAGCATTGATCATGTCCAAATTCGCTAGCGATTGCCTGGCAGGAAAAAGCGTTTTGATCACCGGAGGATTGGGAGCGATCGGCCGCATTGTTGTGCGCGAGTTGATCGCGCATGGCGCCTATGTTGTGGCTAACGACATCCTCAATGAGAAGGAAAGCCAGGCCATCGCCTGCGAAAACAAATGGTGCGCCGCGCAATATACTTATGTTCGCGCCGACATCACAAAATCAGAGGAAGTTCGAGGTTTGATGCAGTCTACGTTGGCCGCGGCCGGAAATCTCGATATTGTTCTCTGTCATGCGGGCATGGTCGACAGTTGCGCCATCCTGGACTATTCCGAGGAAGGCTGGGATCGAATCGTCAATCTGAATCTGCGAGGAGCGTTCCTGGTTGCGCAGGCATCCGCGAGGGTGATGGTGGAGCGTAAGACTGCAGGAAAGGTTATTTTTACCTCTTCTTGGATTCAGGACGTTCCCTGGCCCAACGTGATCCCCTACACGGTCACGAAAAGCGGGATTCGCGCCCTGATGCGCGGGATGGCGCGCGAACTGGCGGTGCATGGAATTCGGGTAAACGCGGTTGCACCCGGCATAGTCAGCGTCGGTCTGGCGAAAAAGCAGTGGGACAACGAACCTGACTACCGAAAGCGCGCCGAGAAAGCGATCCCTTTGGGAGAAATGCAGAGCCCGCAATCGGTCGCGGATGCCTTATTGTTTCTCTGCTCGGAAGGTTCCGACTACATGACCGGGTCTACGCTGTTGACGGACGGCGGTTGCAGCTTGTATCCCATGGATTGAAACACGGATTGTGTCCCAAGGGAGCGGCACTCAAGACCGCTAACCACTGGTTTCGTTTGGGTTCTTTGCCTTTCCCTCGTGCCAGGCCGCTTGCGAGCGCCCGACGGATCGTTCATCCACGCTTTCAATGTGGACTCGGTTACTGCGCAACAGGTCCGGTAGAAGATCGACGCCGAGTCCAGGCCCGGGAGGAATTCCGAGCCGCCCATTTTGCGGAGCACCGTTGGCTGTGGCCACACGCAGATAACGGTCGTTATAGTGACGGCGCACACTTTCCAGGATTTTTAAGTTGGGTGTGGCCATGGCCAAATGCCACGAGGCGAAGTGGGTGATGGGCCCACCGCAATTGTGAAAGGCGACAGGTAGATATTCGGTATGCGCGGCGGCCGCGATTTTTTTACCTTCGGATAGACCTCCGCACCATGCCAAATCCGGCATGATGATGGAGGCCACGCGGCGCTCGAGCAATTCGCGGTATCCCCAGCGCGTCATCAGCCGTTCACTGATGCACAATGGTTGTCTTACCTGACGCGCCAAAGCTTCGTAGGCTGCAATATTGTCCTGGGGCAGCATTTCTTCCAGCCAGGTTACGTTGTAAGGTTCCAGGGCGTGAGCAATCTGCACGGCACATGGCAAGTTCCAAAACCCGTGAAACTCCATCATGATCTGCATCTCGTCGCCGACAGCTTCACGGATCCGCTGGACAGGATCTATTCCTTCGGCAATTTCCCCTGAGGTGATGGATTGTCCGCGATTGCGCACCGCAATCTTGTCCAGAGGCCAAATCTTCATCCCCGTAATGCCTGCCTTCAACAAATCTTTAGCCAGTTCGGCTGGCTGACGGTTGAAATCGTAACCGTCGTCATAGCAGGTGTTGTAAATAGGGATCGAATCCCAGCACTGTCCTCCCAACAGGATGTAGAGCGGACAACCGGTGGATTTGCCCAGCAGGTCCCACAAGGCAATATCGACAGCGCTGATGGCACGCATTTCCGCACCAGCCCAGCCTCGATATTGAACGTGGGTGAGCAAATCGAGCCATATGCGTTCGATGTCGCGCGGATCACGCCCCAGCAACACCGGAGCGAAATCATTAAGGATGATGGCCTTTTCTGCGTGAGGACCGGGAAAGGTTTCGCCGGTGCCATATTGTCCGGAATCAGCATGAATTCTGACCCACAGCCACCCAATTCCGCCTGCATGGACCTCGGTAACGTTGGGATGGGCTATGGTTTCAATTTTCGTAATTCGCATGAGACTTCGTTCCCTTTGTTCCTGGATATAGGCTCGTACAAATCGCTGGCTGAAAATCTGGATTGCGCCCAATTTTCAGTCATACTTAGAGCATAACATCATGACGACATGATGATGCTGATCGACTTTTGAGGCCGGCGCCGCGCCCGGCATAAATGATTCCCACCCCGGTCCGAGCCGTCGCTATCTCTTTTTTTTTGGGCGCCACCGCGGCACTCGGCGGCCTCTTTTCGGTTTCGACCTGGCTGTCCTCTCCCGAAGTAATCATTCTCGCGGGCGGAGCCATGATGGCCCACTCCTACTTTTTTGATGCCGTCAGGGAGCAGGTATTCCTATACATGTTCCGCTATCCACCAGGGATTCCCGTTCCCATCCTGGTTTCGGAATCAGGAGATCACATCGGGGTGATTGGCGCTGCGATGATGGTGAGGCAGCGATTGGTCGTCGAAGACTTTCGACTCTTGATTCAGACCAGCAAACGAAGCCTGACAGTCCGCCGATTCACTTCAGCCGATTTTGTCCAGCCGCAACATCGCGCAGCCGCGCTTCAGTGGTACATCAAAGACAGTGGAATCTAGTCGCTCCATAGCCGTTATCCTCACTTCCGATGGTTCACCGGGATGAAACACACTGGCCGCTTTATGGGTGCCGCGTAACTCGATCTTCGCTGATTTCTCCTGTCCAGCTAATCCGACAAACACCGCGTAGTGACTGGGAGTTTCGAAAACGTTTGCCTTTGCGCCCCCTTCCTTGACCGCAATTGCGCCCGGCTTCAGCACCCAGGTGCGCCCCCTCAGCAGGTTGAACATCGCTCCGTAATCGAGGTAGAGGCGTTCGCTCTCCGCACTGGGCACCGCGCTATGGTCATTTTCCGGATACGGAACCATCAGGAACGCTCCCATGTAAAGATGCCGTTGAAAGTATTCTTCCGCATTCGATCCGAAGGGATCCTCGTCGGAGGTCCAACATATCAGCGGCTTGCGCAAGGCTAGAAAGGAGCTGGTGTTCAGGTTGTAAGGAAAATATCCGTGCTCATCCCACACCCCGTCCATATGCCGCATCAATTCCAGGCGGCGATCCATGTCGTTGGCGAAAATCACCTTCCGGGCGTCATGAAACACGGGGCCTATTACTTCCATCAGTGCAATCCACGAACGGCGCAAAAGGCGGCAAGGCCCATCGATCCAAGTCACACCGTCGTCCGCATTGGGGTTGTATCGAGTGAGCCAATCCATGCGGTCGATGGCGATGCCCGAGGACGCCGGCAGCTTCTCCACGTGGCGTTTGGCCTGTTCGATCAAAAAATCCCGATACGCCGGGTCGCCGCAGTCCATAATCACTCCTTTGCCCCACGTCCATATCGGTTCGGGCGTTTTCAGTACGGCATTTTCCAGATTTCCGTGCAGAAGGCGATTGCTGTCTTTCCAAACACCGGGGTCGTACCCTGTGGTTGGGGCCGGTGCAGGATAGGAAATATGCGTACCGAATTCCGTAACATTGAAATAGTTCAGGACGTGGAAGCCTTGGGCACGCATGGCCACGGAATAGTCATTCATCTGGCGGATCGAGGTCTGGCCGTAACGGCCTTCGTCTTTTGCCTCGTCAAAAACCCCTTCCCCACCTCCTGCGAACCGATTCCATTTTTCGTCGTCTTTCACCGGCGGCAAAAACATGCCCATGTAAGGAAAATCGATGCTTGCCTTCCAGTTCACCGTGAAGCCCATGGCTGCCAGCTTCTTGGCGTCGATGGAGCCCTCCCAGCCCGAGTAGGCGCCTGCGCCGCCTACCTGATGGGCAAGGTTACATGGCGGCTCAAAATAGTGCGGATAGCGGTCTACGATGGCCTTCAGCGCGGCGCGCACATCGGGTTCATGAACCACAATGTCCATGTGGAATTTGATTTTGCTTTCTTCTCCTCCCAGGCGGTGGAAGGCGCGAGAGAAGCAAATCTCTCCCGCCTTGGTCGTGGAGATCTGCATATCGAGCAAAACATCATTCGGTGACTGGATGAAAGTCACTCCAACTCCGCTCTCCTCATCGAGCACGGTCGCCATGGGTAATGACAATCCGCCTTCGCGATTGAAGAAGGCGCCATATTCATAGGTTTTGTCATCGAACGGTTGCGGAACCAGGGGGTCTTGCCACTTCGAGCCATGCCCCCAGGGCAGCCAGACTTTGGCACGACCCGGGGTAGGCCATTTGAATCGTGTGTCGACGGGCGCGACCCACGGTCGATGCGACCGGGAGATACATTCCCAATCCCAGTTCACTCCGCCATCGGCTTTTGTAAAGTGGGCCTCTGCCTTCAAGAAAGCAGCAGAATTCATCTGCGCGTAAGGACCAAGCCCGAAGAATCCCTCCAGGTTGATACGCTTTCCATTGGACAGTTGAAACCCTGCAAGTGAGCTGCCTCCCGCGGTAAACACGATGTCTCCGCTGCGCACTTGCTGTAACGGTTTGCTGGCGCGCGGGGGCGGTAAAGCCGCGTAGCGAGGCATTGGAACCAGTTCGGCTTCGGCCCAGTCGGCGTGCTCTGCATAGGTGCCCACGTAGCTAACGATGAGCCTAAGTACGTTCACGTTCGTGACATCGATATCAGCCCTGACCGCTGGCGTCTGGGCATTCATCGTCCCGCTGTCGAACAACCGGGTTCCATCGGCGAACACTTGAAACCGGGCCGTCGCCGCTTTTGATTTTGAAGGCGCCGCGTCCACTCCGACCCAGGCACGAAATCTCGAGTAGCGGCCCGCAACCAGATAGACCAAGTCACTGCGGCCGTGAGTGCTCACTCCGTGTTGGAACGTTCGGTCGCCAATTTGGAGAGGCTTACCCCCAACACTCTGATCGTATTGCAGAGTTCCCCAACCCTGATTCGCCAGGCGCGGACGGAGCGAGCTCAAACGAACGACGGACGGTTCCTGTGCCGCCCCTGCTGCCGGCAGTTTCGAGGTGGCAGCGAACAAAGCCGAGATCGCCGTTGAAGTGAGAAATGACCGACGGTTCATCGGTGTCCTTGACCAGCCGCCTTCATGATTTGTTCAGCGACGTCATTACTTGCGAAGCTAGCTCTCTTACTGCGAAACCGCTGGAATCGGCGAAGCCATACGCCAGTCCAGGCGCAAGGATGGCCCCAGTTTCCTGAGCGGCCCGTCGGGCAAAATATTCGGCACATGCAATGTCAACGCTCTACGGCAGATGCGGACCGTGGGCCTCGACCAAGCCCACCGGAATGATGACCGGCAAACGCTTATCCGCGGCCGCGATCTTTTCACTCGTGGACGATAGCCACTCGATCATTCCATAACTCCAATTCTCTTTGGGGAGCGCAGCAAGTAATTATAACAACATGACGACATATGCACTTTAGACCATTCCGCCACGAAAAATGGGAGCCGGGATTTGTGGCAGCGTTAATGCAAAGATGGAAAGGAAAACGGCACCCGCGCGCGGCCGCGTAGGCTGACCTGATATTGATACCGGTCTCCACGCGAGACCACCACCGATTTCTCCAGCGGCGTGCCATCGGTGAGATAGCTTATCCGGTTTACGCACAGGACCGGAGTCCTGGCAGGGGTCATAAGGCATTTGGCTTCTTCTCTAGTGGGAAGCCGGGTTTCGACTTTGTCGACGGCCAAATCCGGGATCAGGCCATATACCTGATGGAGTAAGTCGTAAAGCGATTCTCCCTTCACAAACTTTCGCGCCAAATCGGGAACCAGGGCGGCGGGGAGGTAGTTCGTCATTAGCGACATAGGCTCGCCATTTGCGAGCCTCAAGCGAGTAACCATAGAGAGCTGGTCACCCCGGCTGATGCCTAATTCCTTGGCCAAAGCCAGCGAAGCCTCAACTCCTCGAATTTGCAAGTCCGCGGTTTGCGCTGTGAAACCCAGCATTCTCAGTTGTTCCGTCCAGCTCGTCACCGCGTTCAGCTCGTGGGTGAGCTTGGGACCTTGAACAAATGTCCCCTTCCCCTGCTTGCGTACCAGTATGCCTTCCTGGACCAGATCGTCGATCGCTCTCCGGACGGTAATTCGACTGACGCCAAAATTTCGTTCCAACTCAATTTCCGGCAGAATGGCACTGCCGGGCGTCATCTGCATCGTCTCATTGCGCAGCCGTTCCCGAATCTGCGCATAAAGCGAGACCCCACCTTCTCGCGCTAATGATCTCGCCTGGGAAACCGGCCTGGTGATCATATTGACATAAGGATAGCATGCAGAAATTTCACGGAGATCACGGGCGAAGCTCTCAACCGGACGGGGTAGAACTATTTCTTCGAATTGCTTTCCGCTTTCCCCAAGCCTTGAATTCTTTCAGCCACCGGAGCTACCTCTGCGAGTTCTGTGATCGGACAGGTGGATGAAGCTTTCACCATCTACAAAATCGACTACACCGCTGTAGACGAAAATCCAGATGTGCTGTTCAAACGTTTGAAAAGATTGGTCGGGGAGAGAGGATTTGAACCTCCGACCCCCTGGTCCCGAACCAGATTCAAGGACACGCAGAAATCTGTAGAAATCTGTTGTGTCCAAGTGATTGGTGTTGAACCTGTTGTGGGGCACTCGTTGACAGCTATTGATTTTTGTTTAGATCGTGTGCTTTCACGGCTACAAAATCGTCTACAGTGCGAGGAAACGTGAACGACAAAAATGCACTCTATTCATGAGATTATTTTTTGCTGCATGGGTCACCAGCGGCAGGTCCTCTGCGACGCGGTCAGCCTTATCGAGGCGTCGCAAGCACTAGGCATCTGCGGTATCTGGCACCCCTTTTTTGGTCGATCTATAGATGCGCAATCTAATGTAAGCATTCAGATATTTCTCTAAGAGGCTATAAGAGCTGTCCTAAGGGCGGTTGACCGAGGAGCCGAACTATTAATCAGGTATTCTGGACTAGTTGGGGCGGGGCTTGCGCGGCGCACGGATATAGCCACTACCCGAAGGCCCTGAACTCTTCAGAGATTCGACTGTATTTACAGATCGCTATCCCGCGCCTAAATTCCCCTGTGGATGGTAATCTTCGGAGGTTTCTATGAAACTAATTTCAGCTTTATTCGTTGTTTTAATCTTGGCAACGGGTTCCGCGTTCGGTCAAGCTGAACCAAACGCGACGTCACCTAACAATGGCCCCGCTACCGATCAGGCAGCTCCTTCGGGGGCCACGGGTGAAACACAAAACGCATCCGCACAGCCGAGCTCACCCTATGATAAGAGCAGCAAGATTCGCGGTTGTTTAGAGGCAGGCACTGAACACAGCTACTCCGTCACGGATAAGAATGGCATGCGTTATACCTTAACTGGAATGGATGCCAGTGCATTGGGTTCGCATGTTGGTGAGGAAGTGGAAGCCACGGGAGAGTTAACGGCTGGGAATAACGAGCCTGCGGGGCCTGGGTCAGCTACGGATAAGCCGGCGGCCTCGCCCAGCCAAATGCTCAAAGCCAGCGATGTGCGGAAAGTTAGCGACAAGTGCTTGATGTAATAGTCCTAAGCCAATTAAATGGGGCCGGTGATCCGGCCTTTTTTATTTCGAATCAGCGCTAATGGCTGCTCAAGCTCGTGCCCAAGGAGGACTAGCACGACAATCCTTAGATTTTAAGATGGAGAAAATGCTCGTACGATGCGGTTACTCTTGAGCGATGAGAATTAACAGGTTTACAGAAATACGTCCTCAAGGCCTGTGGTCTGATGAGCACCCGAACGATCTACCACAACGGTTTACCAATGACGCAAAGCCGTGCATCGATGAGCCATCACTCCCGGTTGATGGGCTAGAGATTACAGATTCTCGAGGCGCGGGCGGGAAAAGTGGTTGGAATCCCACAACGCTATCCATAACGGCAGGTAGGGTGGAAGGTTGTATCGTTGAAGAAGAACCGGTGTTTGAAGAAGCGCGGCTAGCTCATACTACAGTTCTTCAGAATCGGATGAATTCGTCGGTAGCTACAACAATTTCAATATGGGCTACCTACGACCACTTTCCGATCCTGAGTGTAGATAAAACAACGAAATCCTATTGGCATCCCGAGGAGTGGCCGACGAAAAAATAACCGACACCCTCCGCGAGCTGGCACGTATTGAAAACTCTTCAAGATTTATATGGGATTCGAGGGGCGAGAAAACCCCTCAGATGCCTATCGAAAACTTCCAGAGTTCGTAACAGCTGTTCCAGGACAGTTTGTTCAACCGATACATCCGGCATACAATAATATTTTACGCCTGTTGCTTCCGTAGAAAACCGCCCAAAAATTATGAAGCAGCTTTCCCCTTGGTTTTTGCTTCTAGCGCCGCGTTTAGTTTTTCAATCTCCGAAATCGTCTCCGCCCGCCTCTGAACTATTATTTCGATGAACGCCGCTGGTGCTCCTTCTTCTCGGTATTTCACAATATTTCTGTCCAAGTATTTCAGGGTTTGCAAAAGTTCCTTCAATTCACTACTGAGCCCGGCCATAATCCGGCATTTTAACGCCGCGATTGGTTCGCAGAAAATTGGAAAAGGATTTCAATTTTGTACGAAGCAATACCCATGAGGCTTTATGGCAAAACCGTATTTAGAAGTTTTTACGACGGTGAGGGGGTGAACTTCCACAAGGTGGGCGTTTGTTAAATCACTACTCTTTGTCGTTTGACGAAGGCGAACTAACATTTTGCAAACCAATTCGGCAAGCCATCGCGGTTGGGATAGATGCTTAGTTAGCGACCTCGTAGCCCCGAATCTCTCGCTAGAGGCCTGTATGGGAGCGATATGGTGAAGCGGCAGTGTTCGCCCCTCCGCATGGTTACGTTGGTCACGCTAGGGTACGAACCCTTATAGAGCCGGGACGGGTACGCCTATATGCTGACTTTAGACAATGTGCCATGATGTCAGCAGTTAAAAATCTGGTTGGCCGCTACGAAATTCTCGAAGAAATTGGCCGCGGAGCCATGGGGGTGGTGTATCGCGCCCGCGACCCCCAAATTGATCGTGTTGTCGCAATCAAAACCATTTGGGTTCTTGATCTTGAGCCGTCCGAAGAACGGGAGTATCGTGATCGATTTCAACAAGAAGCACGCACGGCAGGAAAACTCTCTCATCCCGGTATAGTGGCTGTGTTCGATGTAGGCGCGGAAAGCAATGCTCCCTACATCGTAATGGAATACGTCGCCGGAAGCCCACTCTCCAAACTTCTGACAGATGACCATGGCAAGCTGCCTTTAGTTTCTGCGCTGCGGTTGGTGCAGGAAGTTGCAGAAGCGCTCGATTATGCACATGGGGAAGGCATCATCCATCGCGATGTAAAACCTGCAAACATTCTCCTGACCCCGGAAGGCCGAGCAAAGTTGGCCGACTTCGGCATCGCCCGCCTGGATCAGAGCCACTTAACTTTGCCGGGGCGGCTCATGGGCAGTCCAGCATATATGGCTCCAGAACAAATGAAAGGAGAAGCAGTTGACGCACGTTCCGACCTATTCTCATTGGGCGTGGTTCTCTACCGGTTGACCACAGGGTATCGTCCCTTTCAGGGCAACAGCACTGCAACGGTCTGCTATAAGCTGCTCCGTCAAGATGCCATTCCCCCTTCATCTTTGAATACGGAGCTTCCATTGGCTCTCGACGACTTCTTAGCCAAGGCCCTCGCCAAGGACCCAGACCGACGCTTTCAAACCGGGAAGGAAATGGCCCTCGCGATCCAAGACTTGGGACAAAATATTGAGGCATGCATAGACCCCTTGGCACCCTTGCGTAGTCTCATCGATCGCACTGGCCTGTCTCATATTCCGTTGCCTCTCCCAATACCAGCCATTTTTGAGGTTCCAGCCCCTTCGGGGAATGCGGTGGTCCTAACCCGAAGACCGAACCGGGGACCCGCAAAACAGCGGATGAACCCAGCCGTGGCGATCGTGGTTGCTGGTCCGATCTTGCTTGCGGCATTGTTCTGGGCTGCACGCCGCAATGAGCGAACCACAAGTCAGGTCGGGCATTTCGAGACTGTACAGACATCGCGGGCGCAAACCATCCAACGAACCCCCGACCGACCACAAAAGGAACAGCGCCCGGTACCGGGAAACAAGGGCCAGTCCGAACCCTCAGGGATTGTCCCCAAACTTCGGCAAAGTGAACGCCCACCAGCCTCACGTTTTCAACTCAAGAAGGCACACGCGGCACGGGAGGCAGAGTCGAAGGTTGATGAGCCACAGGGCAGTTCAGGTGCACCCATAATTGTCCACGGCATGAATCTTGCGAATCTGGACATCATTATCGAGCATGGATTTGAGGATGCTACTGCGTCAGTCTTTGTGGATAAAAAGCCGATCTATAGCCAGCAACTCCACGGTGAACGCAAAAGGCGCGCTTTGCTCTTCGGCCGGACCCAGGGTAAGCAGTCCGGCACCATCACCCTAGTTCCCGGAAAACACGATATTTCCGTGCGAATCCAAACTGCGGACGGCCGCTACGACATGTCAAAAACGCTCTCTGAAGGCTTCTCCCAAGGCAGCACTCGCATACTTCGTATCAAATGCGACAAGGGAAAAAATGAACTTGACGCAGCCATCCGGTAGTTCTTGTGGCGCGGACGTTCAACGCGAAAGGCAACATAGCGCCGCTCAGTGAAAGTTTTTTACCAACATGATTTGGTAGTCCTCGGAGTCGACTCTGCTGTACAGAAGCGACTTACCGTCGGGAGCCAAAGCTAAACCGTGGATTGATTTGCCTACATCGGCGATCGCGCCCCGTCAGTCTCGATCTCCAGGAGAAGCGGTCCGCGAAAGCTAGTGCTGCCCTCAGTCTCGCACATCGATGTGCTGATAGCGAGTAGCCGGGCCTCAAAGCCACCGACATCCGGTTCATCCGCCCAGCCACAACAGCTCCCGAACACGGGCGACATGCAAATTGGGTACCAGGTTTCGATTCGATTGGCTCAAAGTCTTCCTGCGCGTTGGCAAAATCGATATCCCAGACGGTTTTGTCCTCGACACATTCAACCCCTATTTGGCCTTCCTGCGCAGTCTGGGGCTTCCCGATCCACACGACACGGAAGCGAGCTTCGTCAATATTTCGTCGAATCGCGATGAGCTGACCTGGCAGGATGTCTGATATGCCGGTCAAGCGTGCGCCCCTCTGGCTTAGGTCGCTGATTTTGTAACAGAAGATAGGTAAAATTTTCCTTCTAATATACGTAAATAGCAGATAATGCAAGCATTGTACGATTATCGTAATCGAGGAGGGGCGGATGTTGAGCGGATGTTCATCGAAGTCCACCCGAGGTCGAAACCTGCCGAACTGGTTTTGCTGAACATTAGCGACATCAAATATGTCTATCCAAACCCAGAAGAGGAGGCTGGCGCGGTGATCCGGTTACACGCAGATGGGAGAAATACGATTGATGTAAATGAAACGTATGAGCAGCTTAAGGCGTTAATCTCGAAAGCAACCGGATTAGGAAACAGCTGAAGCGTGGCAAAATTTAAATGCTCCCGCTGTGGTAGCAGTCACGCCTACGTTCACGCCGACGAGGTATTACTGAAGTGTACGTTCTTCCCCTTATCGGCCTTCGGCCCATCCGCTGCGCAAAATGCTTGCATCGGGTTTTTCGCCCTCGGTACGTGGAGGTGCGATAACGCAAACCGACTTGAAGTCACGACTCATCGTCCGCAACTTTGCGAAAGAGACGGCTTTTCGCAAGTGTGATCGGGCAGTCGTTGTGCAGTATTGAAAGGGTCATTCGGCTGGGCAAACGGGTATATACTCACCAGCGCTCCCCGATATGACCGCTAGGAGGAGTTTATGCACTGGCTCTGGGTATTGTTGATTGGTCTCGTAATTGGGGCGGTAGCCAAGTTCCTCATGCCGGGGAAAGATCCTGGTGGCTTCGTGGTGACGATGCTGATTGGCATCGCCGGATCTTTAGTCGCAACTTGGCTAGGGCGCGCCGTAGGTTTGTACCAAGAAGGGCAGTCGGCTGGGTTCATTATGTCCGTGGTAGGGGCAGTTCTGCTTCTCGCCATCTACCATGTGATCCGGCGCAAGCAAACTTCTCCCTGAACTGTCTTCGCATTCGGCCATAGGTAACCCTTAGAAGAAGGTAAGCCCCGAGCGACTCACCTTCGTAAGGTCATTGCCGCTAGGCAGCTGTGCCTGCTGCGATCTTGTGGGTTGTCCAGGAACTTACGTTAAATGTACGGATCACAGGGTCGGCCTCTAGCATGGGCCTCACCAGGTCGCGGATGGTCGCATATTCCCTCTCGTGGTACTGTTCAGCATCTTCACGCCTCTTCCAAAAACTCACTGAGATAACACGTTCCGGTTCAGTGTCCGAGTTCAAAACAATCTCATCCACGAAACCGGTTTGCTTTTTCAAGATCGAGAGTACGCTAGCGTCGATGACCCGCGTTAAATGTCGTTGCTTTCCCGTCTTGGCAGTGAGTTCGATAATTCGGGCAAACATGCAATCTCTCCTTTCGGTTTGGTTTGAGGTGAAAGGAACGCCACGCAACTGGCGCGGTTCGACCAGAGATTTTTCGGAAATGGCATCACGGTACGCCCAAACTTTTTGAGCGTCAATTCCTCAAACTTGGTGCAGTTCGGAGTTTGGGCGGAGCCCCAGAAGGAATCATGCCCTTTGCCACGGACGGGACGACGGGCATGCTGCTTTTTCTCGCTCAGAAGGCGGTGTTAGTCTGCCTCCAAAAAAATTCCTTGTCTTCTGCGGCAAGCTCCCACGAGTGCCCGCAGTACGTACACGATACGTTTAATGGATTGCTGTCTCTAATTTTCTCGCGGGTGGCGCAGGAAGGTTACCACCTTTTCGCAGACAGGGCAGTCGATTGAAAAGGAATATTCATAAGCGGTACCCGAAGTAGCCATAGTTCTCCTACTTGCCCAAATCACATGTTAACGCACCCCTTAGGTTAACCTTAATAGCTTGACAGTACGCTTTGGGGTGCCCGAGACTCTGCTGGAAGTCGGGCCCATCCATGCCGCGGTATCTCGTCGCCAAGTGTTCACATCCAGCCTGCAATCGTGAATTTGTGGTCCATGATACGCCGATTAAAAACTACCACGAATGGACGCCACCGTTAAACATTTGGCCGCTACGACGTCAGTGTCCCCATTGCACGTCCCGAAACGAAATTTGGAAATCAGACTTGATGATGTGGAGACGACAGGATGTAAGGCGATCGGGGATAGTCGAGCCTTGGTAGTCAGGTCTCGAATTTTGCGTGGTCAGGTCGCATTTTTCGTGAGGTGTGGGTCGCGGATTTTGCGTAGTATCGAACCGAAAAGGCGCGTCGGAACGCGCCTTTCTTTGGGTTGGGTCCCGGGACGGGGATCCATGTCGGCGGGTCATTTGCCATTCGTACGTCACAAATGTCGAGCAAGTCCCGCAGCTCTTGCCATACTTCGAACTTCGCTTTGAACGAAGAATGCTGCCGCTATAGAGAGTGCGACAACTATACTCAATTCATAGCTGCGGGTAAGCCTGTATTTCAAGTTGAATATAGTCTAAGAACTAGCAAGTTTTGTCCGAAGGCAAACGCGCTGAACTTTAATCCGATGAAGAAGGACGTGGATCTCACTGCCCGGCGCATCCTTTGACGGTAGGATGCCAGAACATCGCATTTGTATTTGCTTGAAAAGAGCTGATTTCGCACTGGCTTGAGATGTTGCTTCGCCGTCGGAACCGATGCGGCGCGGGGAATCGTCGGGAAATACGGTACCATGGTGTCCCTCTGGGTCTCAACATTCTGCTATTCGTGCAATACGGGGTTTGCAATCTCCTTTCTTGCTAATGCGGCCCCCAGTCCAGAGCGTAGATTTCTTCGTTTCCTGTATCTCGCAATACCAACGGGGAGTCATCCTCAGCGAGGCCCATCCACTTCCCTGCAATGCCCCAACCCATGAGTCTTCGGCTCAAGCTCGTCACTAACTTGAGCTTCCGGCTACTCATCGATATGCGGTAAACCGCAGGCTCAGCGATATAAGGATTGCTAAAGTAGACGTAACTTCCATCACGAGACCAATTCGGATAAGCGGCCGGAATAGTTGCCAACCGTTCCCATTTCTGCGCAACGAAGTCGAATAGCGTCAGACCTGGGAAATCTTTAGACATTGCCAATATGTGGCGCCCGTCGGGCGACCAATGAGGTGAATATAGACCCTCCGACCCAGGAAACATCGAGACCTGACGGGTTTTGAGATCAAGAATGTGGAGAACTGCCGAACCAGGGGCGCCTCCTTCCAACCACGGCTCGCCTCCAAACACCAGCGATTTCTGGTCTGGTGACCAATTCGGATCCGTCTCATTATGATTCCCTGCGGTGAGCGATTCGGGCTTACCACCTTCTGCTCCGACCATGTAGATCCTGTTCGGTCTACCCGGAATCGTGGCTGAAAAAACGATTTGTTTCCCATCAGGCGACCAGCGAGGCAAGTGGGCTTGCATCCCAGAAGCACTAAGTTGGAGACGCTGACTGCTATCCAATTTGCTACGGAACAGCAGCCCCTCAGGATAGGACACGTAGGTGACCCACTGTCCATCCTTGGAAACGTCCACATCCTGAGCGGAAATTCCCTCCAAGTAAGGTAAGAATCGACCTGATTTCGTTTCAAAACGCACCAGTTCGCCCCGCAGCTGCTCCCCAAAAACAAAAAGCTTCTTGCCGTCAACGCTTGATACCGGTGACTTATAGTCCATCGGCCCAACAGTTAGTTGAACGGGTCGTTCGTTCCCTTTGAGGAAGGATCCGGTTTCATGCAGAGCCCAAATATCACTCCTCAAGTCGCCGGACTGGGATTGGAAGACGTAGTACTTCCCATCTGGAGTCCAATTGCCGCAACAGTATGTACCCTTCCACCCCGGCAATAAATCGTGCGGTGTCCCTCCCACAGCTGAAACTTCCTCAATCGAAGTCCAGCCGCCGGGATCTCCGACGGTGAATCGTAAGATTTTGCCCTCAGGCGACCAGCGAAGCCATCTTACCTGGGACCGGGCCGTAGCCAATTTTGAGCTCTCCGATCCATCAGTCTTGCAGATGTACAGTTCGTTGCCCTTTGCGTACGCAATGCGTTCTCCATCAGGGGACCAAGTCGCGTCACGCCCCAACACATCGCCCACGCGACGAAATCCCCCGCCGAGCACTGGTAAAGTCCAGAGACGCATTTCGGATTCTCCCCCGACAAAGGTTTGGAGCAATAGGTCGGACCGATTCGGAGCAATGTTGCTAAGCTCAATGTTCTCATCAATAGGCGTAACTACAGAGGAGGTGGCGCCGCCAGAGACGGATACTTGCTCCAAAGTGGACCGCATCCCGGTGTCAGCGACCCCCGTAAAATAGAGCCTTGAACCGTCGGTAACAATGGCGGGGAGCGCATCGTTTCGGAAGCTCTTGGCACGACCGTCGTTTGTAATGCGGGTATAGCTGGACACCTTAGGCGGCATCAATGGTCTCGTGATCCAGTAAGACACGACGGCGATCACGACGATCGCAGTACTACTTAGTCCGATTCCCCACTGTTCGTTGAGGGACCATTTGCGTGCCGGCCGCCGCGCATCGGTCTGTGGCCCTCGGGGTGGGTTTGGCAGGCTTTCTTGCTTTGTGGGCATGAAGCCCAATCCGCTAACAGACCCGATGAACCGGTAGCCACGCCTCGGCAAAGTTTCGACAAAGCGAGGGTTCCGGATTGAATCCCCCAGCGCATCTCGTATGCGATTGACGGCGTTATTTAGGCCGTGCTCAAAGTCTTTCCAGCACAGTGGGATCCGAAGCTTGGAATTCACGTGACTTGAAGTCGCGG